>Ga0209573_1003862_pt1 | contig 15655 bp, 17 predicted proteins | sample TNRBio252014_DNA_FD_185870 | JGI IMG/M metagenome (GOLD analysis project Ga0209573, IMG submission 185870) | Wastewater treatment Type I Accumulibacter community from EBPR Bioreactor in Madison, WI, USA - TNR Reactor_6/25/2014_ DNA (SPAdes)... | ecosystem: Engineered > Bioreactor > EBPR >...
CACACACACATCGAAATTCTGAAGGGAAGGTAACCATGCAGTACAACAAACTCTATGATGTTAAAGAACTTTCTTTGAATAAAGAAGAATTTATGAATCGTGCTTACTGGATGTTTGGGGAAAGCAGGGGAGCATTTCCAGATTATTATGCTCATACTATTGCAAATGCACGTGAAGCTGGCCCGAGTGGTAGAGGGCTTGTGCCATTCAAATCTGATGCTCAAATGATGTCCTCAATGATGAAAGTAATGGAAAACGGAAAAATAGTGAGCAAATATGCAGACTTTTTAGCTGGTACATTTGAGGGCATTAACTATAAAGATTTTTATAATGCTAAATCTTCATTTGGTAACTTGCAGGTTAAACTCCCAGAGTCAAAGGACATTTTTAGAGCATTGATACAACAAAATTTAGGCATAACAAAAGACCCAACCAATGGTGCAATAGGGTGGCTTGGTGGACTTCGCCCCGGCGGAATAAATCCACAGGGGGAAGCCTACAAAAGTTCGGTAAAAAAGACAGATGCCAAAGGATATAATCATTATTTTCATTCTTATAAATGATTAAATATTGTATTTATATCGTATTGTTTATTTTGTCATGTTCAAATCATTCTTCTTCACGAAGAACAAATAAGGTATCTTTTGTAAAAAATGATGCTGAAAAATGTTTCTATTCGTGTGAGATTCTGAGTTTCTTAAACAAAGAGTGCAATCCTTATGCTTCAGATAGCAGTAAGGTTATTAGCGATACTGTGTTAGTTAATAGCAAACCTTTGCTAAGAGACAGGCTTTTGAATGAAGATATAGAGGTACTCTATTCTTCAAACCCTTTTATTGCCGAAAGGGCAAAAGTGATTTATAACAAGAAAGCATATGACTTTGATAGCCTGATTGCAGGGTATAAAAATCAAGATCATATTTCATCTTTGTTTCGTAACAAGTTAAGTGTAATAGAAACAAAAAAAAATAAATACTACTACCTATCCTATTATGTAACAAATGTTACGATGGGGGAGTATTTTTCCCACCTGCTTATTTTGGATAAGAATAAAAAAGTTGTCTTTAATAAAGATGTAAAACTATGCCATGACAATGAATTCTTATCATTGAAAAATGATAGTCTATATCTTCATTATTTTTCTCCGCTACAACCATTTGCCAAAACAGGGGATACGCTTATTAAGTATAACTTATCATCTAAAAAAATAGTAAAATATTGGGTGCTTGATGCCATTGATTCTACAAAATATGGAATGTATAAAATTCGGAAAGAAACACGGTAGATTTTTCCCCCTTTAGATATGACTTTAACGACTTCAGCGGGCAGAAAAGTTGGGAAAGTATGTTCGTAACCAAACTGCTACGGGAGCGGACGGGTAACTGCCGATCCCTGTCCTATTATTATAAAATTTTGGCGGATGAGTGCGGGGTGGAGGCGTTCTTAGCCCTTGCACCCAACCACATCTATATCAAGCACCGCGACGTGGGGCAGAAAAAAGAAGGTTGGCAAAGACGGGTTTATAATATCGAGCTAACGAATGGGTCGTTTCCGATGGACGGCTGGCTGATGGCAAGCGGATATATCACCCTTGACGCGATCCGCAGCGGGTACTATTTGGACACCTTGAGCCAGAGCCAAGCGGTGGCGATGTGTTTATTCGATTTAGCGAAAGCCTATGAACGGAAATTCGGCAAGCGGGACGAGTTCGTAAGCCGATGCGTGGAACGGGTTTTAGAAATACATCCCGCCAATATCAACGCCCTTTTGCTGAAGACGGAGCTACTCAAAGACCGCTACGAGCAAACGAAAGCCCCCGCCGATTACCAAAATGTCGAGAAGCATTGCAGTACGTTGGTAGCGAACGGCTACCGTGAAATGCCTTTGGATATGTATCTGAATTGGCTTTTTGAGGTGCGGGCGAAAGGTGATGCTTTCGTTAACGTGAAGCGACAGCCCAAGAAATTCGACACCCAGAAAGGTAATCCGTATAAGAACGATACGACGATGAAGATTCATATGCAGACGCTCACCGACGGACGCTATGATGAGTTCCCCGAATTTGCGGAAACGACCTACGTAGGTTCTGCCGTCTATGACGTTTACAAAAAACGGATCATCGGTTTTATCAAACGAGACACCCTTTACAGCGAAGCCACCTTAGAGCCGGAAGTCGTCAGCCGTTGGCTGTCCACCGATCCCGTCTTTCATCCTTACGAAAGCCCTTACACTGCGTTTGCGAATAATCCGGTGTACTTCATTGATCCGAGAGGAAAAAGTGTAGATGATTATTACATAAATAGAGATGGTAGCATAATACGTCAATTAACTACTGAAAGTTCAGATCGTTTCTTCGTTCAGAATGAAGATGGCAGTTTTAATAATACACCTAATTTTTCATTAGAAAGAACACATATAGGAAAAGGGGCAGTAAAAAGTGGGGCTGGGTCTAATAGTAACGGTTTCGATTTAGTTTATTTTCCAGATAGAGGGGCAGGTTTTTCTTCTTACGCAAGTAGTAAAAATATGTATGTTCAACCTTTAATGGCTGCTGCTTTATTAGGTGCTTCTGCTGACTTTGAAACACAACATCCTTATAATTATATAAATTTCGGAAACATGGGTACGGCAGGTGGAGATATTGCACAAGGACACCCGGGGGCTGGATGGGGACATAAATTAGGGCTATCGGTTGATATTGGCTATATAGGCACTGATGGGAATAGTAATGCCTATACAGGGTCTCGAAATTTTGATTTAGATAAGAACGCAGATATGGTTAATTCCTTTGCTAAGTTTGGTATGCCAACATCATCCTTTAGAATGTTATCAGCAAGTAATTCCTTAATAGATGCAACTTCTAAGAAAGTTACTTTTGAAGGACACCATGCCGATCATTTGCATATAGATGCCTATGGAGGCGGAAGATTGGGCGTTATGCACCAAGCAATACCTAAAATAACCCATTGTGAAATGCCTTTTATAGAAAATACATCCTCAAAAACAGATAATTGTAGTTTTAGGACATCTATAAACGATTAAATGATTATGTTTAATAAACTATTTATGTTTCTTGTAATTTCTTTGTTCTCGGTAAAGGAGCAGACGAAGGAATTCACGTGTGAATCCTTTAGAAAATTCGAGGCGTTAGATGTATATTCTAAGATACGGAAAGAATATTTTTTATTTAATGACTGCGGGACATTCTCAGTAGATACGTTTTTATCTCAGAAATATATAGATAAATTTATGAAACTTGATGACAACGAATTGAAATCTAAATTTATTTATGATCTTTTTTGTAAAAAAGATAGCTCCCTTTTTATGGACGAGAATTATTTTAATAATATTAAAATCTATTATTATTCAATGTGCAATAAGTCTAAGAAAGAATTTTCCATAGTGGTATTTTATGAATTAGGGAAACATGACATCTTCCTAATAACTCCTACATCTCGTCCTAATAAGATAGTGTACACAAAGGTAGCTTCATTAGAGGCAGACGGTTTTTATAGTAAAGATGTATCCTCTTCTCTGAAAGAAGGGAAAAAACATTATAGATTAGATTTTAGAACCGTAGAAGCAACTTTTGATCCTGAAACCTGTCAGGACTCTTTAGTTGAAAACTGCAAGACCTATGCCATAAAATTGGATTCTGTTTTTGTATCAAAATAATATGTTGGTTGTCAACGGGGGCTGTAAATACGGAAATGCAGAATTATAGAAATACAGAAATGTTTAATGCTGTAAAAAGCCCTTGACAGAAGAGGATCGGCAAGCTATATTTGTACCATTCAGTAAATACTGAATTAACGAATTACGGAATTATAGAAATGACGATCTGTATAGGTTTTATCTCTCAAAAGGGCGGGGTTGGTAAAAGCACCCTTAGTAAGATGCTCGCGCGCGAATATGCGTCTAATGGATGGGAGGTGAAAATAGCAGATATGGACACCTCACAGGCGACAGCTTACAACTGGAATAGTCGGAGACTACGGAATAATATTGAGCCTGCTATTCGGGTTGAACAATTCCGCAGGGTCGAGGATGTGATGCGTGTTGCGTCAACCTATGATTTGGTCATTTTTGACGGCGCGCCGCACGCAACAAAGGAAACCTTACAAATTGCGCAGGTGTGTCATTTGGTCGTTTTACCAACGGGTATTTCCTTAGATGATTTAGAGCCAACGGTTAAATTGGCGCACGAACTCAAAAAAGAGGGCATACCCAGAGACAAAATAGCTTTTGCCCTATGTCGGGTTGGCAATAGCGATCCCGAAATCCAAGAGGCGCGCGAGTATATCCAAAATGCGGGCTACCTGATTTTGGCGGGGGAAATCCCCGAGAAAACAGGCTATCGGCGGGCAAGCGATTTAGGCAAAACCCTAACTGAAACAACTCACGCAACCCTAAACAAACAAGCCGATCTTTTAGCCCAATCTATTATCAATCGAATCCAAGACCTAACCAAAGAGTAAAAACGATGGCAGAGATACCAAAACCCGTTCGCAAAGTGCAAAGCAAAGGCGTTCCGCCGGCAGAAATAGAATCCAGTGCTAACCTCAACAAAGCCAATGAAGGGGATTTAGTCCCTATGACCTTCAAAGTCCCGAAAGAGTTTAAGAAGGATTTTCGTGGGGTGGCTTTTGAGGAGGAAACCTCTATGGTTGATTTGCTGAAAAAATGCTTTCAACAATACAAGCAATCTAAATATCCCGTTATATAAATCATGAATTATACAATTAAATAAAGTGCTTGGGTATGGCAAAAAAAGACCCCAACGACATAACCCCCGTAGAGCAGAGGTTTCTTGAAGCTGTGGTTCAAGTCCGGCAACAGCCCGTCCCTGCTAAGAATCAAATTTCTTTCATTGCCAAAGAGTTTGTTCAAGTCAACTTACCGCACGCTGATCCGGGCGATGTCAAGATATGGAAACGGACAAATGGGCGATTAACACTTTCCATTCGTCCGGGTTGGGATCACGACAACGACAAGCCATTGGGCTATCCTTATGGGACTTTGCCACGTTTATTGCTCTTTTGGCTAACGGGCGAGGTTCTACGCACCAAGAGTCGGCGGATTTTCTTAGGGGAGACCTTAACCCAATTTCTTAGGGAATTGGGGCTTGACCCCGAGCATGGGGGAGAAAGGGGCTATGCTGTAAGATTGAAAGATCAGATGGAACGACTCTTTCGCGCGACGATTAGTTTTGAGATGCGGGAGAAAAAAGAGGATGCAGACCTCAGAGAGCGCAAAAGCTGGATTGATATGCAGATTGCCACAGACGGCGAATTATGGTGGCATCCAAGAGAGGATGAGCGGATAGACTGGCAAAGCTGGATCGAGTTAAGCGAGAAGTTTTACCAAGCCATTTTAAGATCACCCGTACCCGTTGACAGTCGGGTATTGATTGCCTTTAAGAACACGGCATTAGGGCTTGATCTCTATTCGTGGCTTGCCTATAAGCTCTATCAGATCAACAAAGATGGCAAAAGGCAATTCATTACTTGGGAAAGTCTAAGCCTGCAAATGGGTTCGGATTATGCCGATGTCAAAAATTTCAAACGGAAGACAAAGGAAGCCTTGAATAAGATACAAATTCTTTATCCGTCCCTAAAGATCGAATACCCAAAAGGCGGTGTTATGATTTATCCGGGTTCTCTTTTTGTGCCAGAGAAAGAACCCCCGCCGGCTTTTCTAATTCTTGAAGATTCTAATGCGTAATTCTATAATTATAGAATTACTGCTTTCTATATTTTTGCTGTATTCTTTTCATAGAAACTTTGAATCTCATCCTTAGACATTTTACCTTCGGCAATTTCGTTCACAAAATCGTATTTTTCTTCCATCGAAGCCGTTATTTTATAGCCCTGAACTCTTAAATAGGCTTCACTTAGGTTGATCGCCGTTCGTTTATTACCATCAACAAAAGGGTGATTTTGGATGATGCTTTCAGTGAAAGCAGAGGCTTTGGCTTGGGGTGTTGGATAAAGTTCTTTGCCTCCAAAAGAAGCAGACGGACGCGCTATTGCTGATTCAAGGGCATGATGATCCCTTATGCCGTAAGTCCCGCCATACCTTTCTATCAAGAGGTCATGGTATTTTACGACCTGTTCTTTGGTAAAAATCATCTAAGCAAGTCGCTTATTCAAGTCGTCATTTTCCAACATGACTTGCTCAAAAGCTAAATCCATACCTGATTTAGCCTTAATTGAGGACATTTGCTCTAACGGCTCAATAATGATTTTCCCTTTGCCCGCAAGCTGAAGGGTTTGTAATTGAGCCATTACATCGTCAAGATAGGGTTGTTCTACTTCTATTCGAATCGTGGTCATCGCACATTTCCTTTTTGATCTAACAACAAAATAGCATAAAAAGTTGTTGAAATCAATACTGAATTGTAGAATTATATAATTCTACCTCGATTTTAAACGACCCAATGGCAAGATTGGGGCGCATCTCTCTCAACGATGGTTTCCCCAATAGTAATTTTCCCAAGCTGATCGGCAGGTAAGGTTTGCAGATAAGCAATGAGTTGCCCAACGTGTTGTGAGGCGATTTCTATTTGGACGGGTACCATACTGTTCTCCTTTGATTGTGGTGCTAAGATCAAGTCAAGGTAGCATAATCCAAATTCCAACGCACCGAAAAAGAGAATAAAGTCCTATTTATGTATTTTTTGAGTGATAAAAATATCACCAATGGAATTTTTTATGTGAATAACCGCGCTAAGAAATAGCCATTCTATACGCTCAAAACGAATTTTTGTCATGTAAAATTTTACGGATGCAGAAATGGTACCCCTAAAAAAAGTCTTGATTATCAATGATTTTTACCCCTTCCAAAAAAGCGGATGCAGAAATGGTACCCCTAAAAATTTATCCACGCAGAAATGGTACCCCAATATAATTCCCTGATTATCAACAATTTGTTGATAATTGTAACTTATTCACGCAGAAATGGTACCCCTGCAATTTTTTGAAAAAACTTATTCACGCAGAAATGGTACCCCTAAAGTCTCCTTGATTATCAAGACAATTCACATTTTTGAACGCTGAAATGGTACCCCTAAAACTGCTGAAATGGTACCCCTTACCTATAATAAACCCTATAAATAATTTAAACCTATAAAGGGCTACGCCCTTGTTAAAAATTTTGCTGGTGAAAAGAAAAAAAGGTGGTTAGATTCAACTCCATTATGAACAGTTCCCAAGCAAAAAAAATCTTGATCGTTGACCTGCTCCAAACTCTCAACTATAAACCCACTAAGGAAACCAGCAGGGAAGCATGGTATCTATCCCCATTCCGAAGCGAACAAACCGCATCCTTCAAGGTCGCAAAAGATAAAAACCTTTGGTATGATTTCGGTGCTGGTGAGGGTGGAACAACTTTAGATTTAGCACAAAAACTCTTTCGCACCCCCGATCTTTCCGACACGTTGAAAGAGTTAGACCGACTCTTTCAATCCCCAACCCCTTTTTCTTTTCACCAGCAAAGCGAATTTTTTACAAGCGATTCCAATAAGGACAACGTAGGTACCGTTGCATCCGAAGGAAAAATTCAAATTGTCGGGATTGGTTCGATCCACTCCAAAGGCTTGTTTGATTATTTAGACGCGCGTAGAATCAATAGGGACATTGCAACCTATTATTTGAAAGAGATAAGTTTTACCGCTAATGAACGGAGCTATTTTGCATTGGGTTTTGTCAACGACAAAAAAGGCTATGAACTTCGGAATAAATATTATCAAGGATGTTCTCCGCCTAAGCATTTTACCACCATCCGGCTATCCCACCAACCGACCTCTACCGTTAATCTTTTTGAGGGCTTTCTTGATTTCCTTAGCTACTTAACCTATTTCGACCTTAAACATCCCAAAGAAGATACGATCGTTCTCAATTCGCTTTCTTTTGCAAAATCGGTTATCGATATCACCGCTAAATATCAAAACGTCAATCTCTATCTTGACAATGACACGGCAGGAAAGGAAGCAGTAAGTCTTTACCCAAACGGGGCTAATTTTGCCGATAGAATCTACCCCAACCATAAAGATTTCAACGATTTTTTATGCAATCCATAGGCTTTTATTCTGGGTGAACGGTAATTTTTTCGATTACTGTCACATCCTTATAGTGATCTTCAAGGCTTTTAATGCGTTGAAGTTCTGCCTGATTCGCTTCTCGCATCCCCAGAACGCATTGACTCGTCAAATCTTCAAACAGTGCTGACAGATTCATCCCTTCGATCCTGATTTCTTGCGGTTCGCCGTAATCTATTGTTAACATAGAACCATCCCATTTTAGCCGTCTGACCAAATGGTAATAAAACCCGTATTTCACCTCTGTTTTAAGGGTGATAACAAAGTTGGTTAGGGGAACACCTAATTTCTTATCGTAAAAACAATAGTCCGCCGGCTTATCGCTGGCGAGTTGGCTCATGAGTTTTAGTGATTGATTGAGACTGTTTACGGGCATATTGGTTTAGCCTTTCACGCGCGACGGCTTGACGCATCAGTTCCGTTGCGGACAGATTTCGATCTTCTTTGCTTATAGCATTTTTTAACTCAATTTTTGAATCTGTGTAGATCGTTAAGGATTTTTTACCTCTACTGACCGAAACGTAGAATTGTTCAGAGGAGGAAGCCCCCCAAGAGAGCGAGCTTTGGGCAATAATCACCTTATCAACCGTTTTTCCCTGCGAGGCGTGCGCGGTCGTGCAATAGCCATAGGTCAAATGACTATGATCTTTGGCAATGATCTGCCCGTTATCCAAAAAGATATGACCGTCGGGCGTAAAGCCTTTGATCGTGCGGATGTCTCCGTTGTTTAGCCGATGCTTACGTTTCAGATCATAGCCGTTTTGGGTGAAGCGGATTTTATCGCCAACTGCCAGCTTGATTTCGGCGGGTTCAAACACCTGATATTTGGCGGATTGCGTGGTATCTAAAGGCAATTCCTGCCCCGTTTTGACAGAGGTAAGGGTTACCTGCCCTTCTCTATTTTCTTTTACGATGAATCTTTCGCCCCGTTTAATGCTGTTTTTAGCGTTTTGGTGAAACTGAAGCACCATCCCTTGTTCATAATTCACGATTTCTTGCTTTTGGGCATCCGTCCATGTCAGCGGTTTACATTGTTCAAATGTTTTTTCATGGGCAAGCCCGCCTTTTGCTTTGATCTGTTCGCGGATCGCTTGGGTGGTCAGATGGGCTTCGGCATGGGTCGGAGTTACGACAAGAGCCGTTTTTTTGTTTTCCGTGCTTTGCAGATAATCTTGTGCCAGTTGAACATATCTTGTTTCCGATTCGATTTCTTTAATCGCTCCCATTTTATCTAATTTTTCAAAGCCCCTGCTAAAATGTCCTTCGGATATTTGATAGACGGCTTCCTTGTAGAGTCCTTTCTGCCGTTGAATTTCTTTGATTTCGGGAACAGGTAAGCCGGCTTCTTTCCGTAAAGTCTTGAAGATGCCTCCAAGCTCGACCGCTCTATTTTGGCGAGTATCGCCTGAGAGGATGACCCGACAATTTTGTTGATCGGCGATTTTGAAAATCTCGTGCATGGGTTTCCCGCCTAACAGCCCCGCTTCATCAATCCAAATGACTTGATCTTTCAGTTGTAGATGCAATCGCTCGTTTTGAATCAAAGAAGCAACGGTATCCGCTTTTTCAAAGCCCTCCATACGCAAAACGCCTCGTGAGGCATCGGAAGTAGGGGCAAACAAAAAAACCTCTCTACCGCCCTCTTTGATGCCTTCAACGGCTTCTTTTATCAGGGTGGTCTTGCCCACGCCTGCACGTCCCTCAATAAGAATAACTCGGTCATATGATTTTAGGACATGATTTACCGCGTTTTTTTGCTGATCGTTCAATAACGGGTTTTTACACGCATAGGGTTGATGGTTTAGGGGAAAGCATTTCCCCCGACCGTCGCGGGCAAAGCAAATCATTCGGTTTTCGGCATCTAAAATTTCCTGCGTGGTCATCAGCGTTTCATGCTGCCGTTCTTTGGAAAGAAGCTGCGGATCGCGGAAGGCTTCCCTAATTTGGCTGGGGGTAACACAGCCAACCCCGTACTTTAAGGCGACCCCTTGTAGGCGTTTTTCCGTAACGACGGAGGAGCGTTCAAAGAGATGCGCAAGAGCATGATCCTTTGCCTGTTCCGCGCTGATGTCGTTTTTGTGGGCATGGTTTTTTACGTTTTGAATGTCCGCTAATTCTTTTTCGGTCAGGCGGGACAGCCATAGGTTGCGTAAATCGGCTTTATCCAAACCTTTGTTTTTGCCTTCCCGGGTTTTGCTCCCCAACTTGTCTTTTGCCTTATCGGAGGCTATGTTTTTATCTTGGGCTATTTTCTCAATCAGTTCGGTTCGGCGGGAGAATTTTTCTAAGGTTTCTTTTTCAATGCCTTTTAGCTCCCATCCGTTTTTTGTCTTTTCAATCGCAAAGCCTGAATTTTTCAGCTTATCGGCTAAGGTGGCATGAAAGAACCCTTCATAGTAAGGCATGTTTTTATTGACCAAACCAAATTCGCCCGCCTTCCATTGTTTTTCCATTTGATCGAAAGATGCGTTGAAGGTAAAACAATGGGCGTGCAGGTGTGGATCGGGAACGCCGTCCACCGGGCGCGCGGTAAAATGGATAAATTCAGCATAGGTTAAATTTTCGGTCAGACGATTGTCGTTTTGATGATCCTTGCGCACCCGCACCATCATATCCTTTTCCATTTCGCACATGGTTTCAGCGACGGATTCGCGGAAGGATTGCAGGATGCTTTGGTCTTGGGTGATCTCATAAACCAATGAGACGGATTTGGGGCTGTGGAAATTGATGTCGTAGCCTACACGCCTGTTTTCGATGGTGCGTGCGGTTAGTTTTTCTTGGTTCGCAGGGTTGATATTGTCGCATAAGGCTATGAACTGTTCTTGTTGCACTTGGTCTTTCAGACCCAAAAGTTCCGCCCCGCGTCCGCCCCAGTTACCGATGATTTCCTGCCCTTGCGTGTAATAATCTTCGCGTGCCAATCCGTTGGTATAGTACGAATTGGCACTTTTTGCGCTATTGCTGACGTTTATTCGGATCATACAAATGTTAAGTAATGTTAAAGATCAAAATAATACAGACATCTCTCCTATGACATAGCCCCGACGCAAATTTAGCCTAAATTCACGGAAAAATCTAAGCATGAGTATTAAAATAAAACTACGATCTCGTGTAAAAGGTTTGTTCTTACCTCCAGCTTGTCAAGATGAATAGATGGGTAAAGGAAAGCGATTCTTGCCCGCCATGAGAAGCAGAAAAAGAAACGCCTATGGGCAAAAAGCCTAAAACAGGGGAAGTTATTTTAGGTTATTATGGTGAAACTCTCTGCCGCCTACTGATAGATAGGTAATAGGCAGCAGAGATAAGATAGAAGTCTGAAGGTGGATATTTATATTAGTAGTATCCATGACCTTTACTTCGGTTATTCTTTTTTGTCTTTATTTGGTAATCGTCGTCTTTGAAGCCATTTGATAGCTTGCGTCGCAAAAATAATAAGACTAATGATATTGACAAGTAGGTCAATGTGTTGTAGGTACGGAGCCATGAGTAAAAAATTGAAGTTTTAGCTGATCTTTCTTCGGAAAGATCAGCTTGTTCTTCTTTTGCTTTGCCCATACCCAAAATCAATCTTACTCTAATTATAATAGAATGAATATCCTTTAATATTTCTCGGGTATCATATCCTGATGCTTGTAGATATATTTTAAACCCAGAAAAAAAAGATTCTTCTTCTTTCTCCGTTCTCCTACTCATCAGGGAAAATAAACTTTCCCTTAGCGTTTGCAATGCGCTTCCGATGCTTGACTCTAAATTTAAATGGGGCATAATTCTATGTATTGCGTTACCTATGCTACGCATAGTAACGCAAATGGGTTACTAAGAAAGGATAATAAAATTATGAATTATGACCAGGCAATTAGAAAGTTAATCGGGAAAAAGGAAAGAGAGCAAGTATTAGAAGAACTGAATAGCGGTGATATAAAAAGAACGGCTGAAACGATAAGAAATGTGGTTAACGGCAAAAAACGTTATTCCAATATTATACATGATGCTTTACACAATAAAGCATTACAAGTTTTATCTGAAATCCAAATTGCCCTAAGTCAAAGAGACCAAAATACTAAGGCTTAAGCAGATTTTTTTAGCCCTCAATTCCGATATTATATTTGACAAAGGTATTTTACGGATATATATTTGTAGCATTCATTAATTACTGCAATCTGAAATGATTACAAAAATTAAAATTGTGGAGGAAGATATCATTGTTCCTTGTTTGCTCATTGCTCATTGGACGGATAATAATGGTAAGATGATATTTGCTTTAACTGTTTCTACTAATTCCAAAATATCTGATAGAGCCACTTCCGACGTTTGGATACAACAGAGAAACTCTAAAAGAGAAATAGTGATACCTAAAAAAATATGTAAGGTGTCATTTGTTAAAACTATTAGTGATGAAGATTGGGATGATAATAAAAAGTTTAAGTTTATTGTTCTTACTGAAAAGTAGGATCTTTATTACTGAGATATATAATTGTATATCTTAGCAATTTTCTATGAAGGCTCTAATACTTCTATTCTTTGCGGTTGGGATGGTGGTTAGCGGGGTGGGACAAACCATAAATGATAACATGGTTAAACGACCGACTTTTTCAACGGGTTGGGAAAACCCTGCCCCATTTCTCAAACCCTTTCCGACGCAACCCCCTCCACCTTCCCATTCCCAGACCCCACCACCAAACGGCAGTTACGATCCATTTTCTCCACACGAACGGCAAAAACCAGCCTTACAGCCGACCAACTCACAGCAGATCATTAAAAGCATTTACCCGCAAATGATCGGGGCAAGACCTTTGACGGCGGACGACGTTAGGCGAGAATTTAGCCAGATCAACCAGTATAAAGGCGAAGCCTACTATAAACGTTCTGAGGCTTTTCTGCGGGAGCTGCACGAGGATTTTTTTTACGAGGGTGGTGCGATCCGCTGTGCCATGAAGCCGATTGTTGCCCAAACAGCCACCTATAAAATTGCCCGACAGGAGGTTTTGGCGATGCTGGAAGGGAAAACCCCACCCTCTTTGAAAAGGGCGGTGTTCGTGGTCGAAAATGCTTTTGATAATCGTCTAAGCTGGAATGCGTATGATTCCCTGATTCAGCAAGGGGTTAGAACGGTCAAAAGCCTTGTTAACGAATCGTCAAACCAAAAGGACGTTCATACCGCCCTGATCCGCTATTGGCGGGAGACGACCCTTGACCCGCTGACCAAGAAACCGCATTTGCCGATTTACTACGATTTTGAGGATTACATGGGTCAGAAAGATTATTCTAAAATGCTCGTTAGCAAGTTGCTGAAGACCAACAAGGGGCAATGCCATTCCTTGCCGTTGCTTTACAAGATTTTGGCGAATGAGTTAGGGGCTGAAAGTGCGATCGCTTTTGCGCCGATGCACAGCTACATTCAGCACAAGGACGAGCAGGGAAACTGGTTGCACCTCGAATTGACCAATGTCCGCTACGTCAACAGCTCCACCTATGCGCAAACGGGCTATGTCAAAGCAAACACGGTCAAATCGGGGCTTTACCTCAACCCGCTGACCGAACAGCAAACCCTGATTTATGTACTATCAGACTTGTTATGCCAATATCTGCGGTTGTACCCGAACGATCCCGAAAACTTCGTTTTGGAGACTTGCGAGTTGGCGCAGAAATACTATCCCAATTTTTGCAGGCTTCGGATATTAGAGGCAAACGTCCATACCAGCCGCTTTCATTACGAGATGAAACGGGCGGGTTTTCCCGGTGTGGAGGAGATGAAACGCAACCCTTACTATATGCTGTATTATAACAATATGCTCCGATCGTACAACAAGGTGGACGAATTGGGATACGAGATTATCCCGCAAGAAATCTACGATAAATGGGTGCATTCTTTGGTGTGATTTTATTTTTTTCTTAAACTTGTCCAATGAAACGGAGGCTGATATTTTCTATTTTTTCCCTATTTTTTTCGATCACCGCATCGGCACAGAAAACCGATCCGGCAGGCGTTCACTTTGAAAAAGCCTATGAAGAAATCAACGGTATGTTGACAGGAAAAAATCCCCTGTCCTTTAAGCGGGCGGTTTTTCTGTCCGAAAATGCCTATATGGATAACAGCCTATCCTATTCAGCCTTTGACTTCAGCATCAAAGCCTCCGCATCCTATTGTCAACGGATGGCGCAAAATATCCCCCTGAATCATCCGAAAGAAAAGCCTTTAGGGGTGAATTATGCGATCTTCCAGCACATCACCGATACGACCAAGCATATTTTCGGGAAGGACACCTTCGATTTTTTGCCGTTTCGGTACGATTTTAACGACTTCAGCGGGCAGAAAAGTTGGGAAAGTATGTTCGTAACGAAGCTGTTACGGGAGCGGACGGGCAACTGCCGATCCCTGCCCTATTATTATAAAATTTTGGCGGATGAGTGCGGGGTCGAAGCGTTCTTAGCCCTGGCGCCGAATCATATCTATATTAAACACCGCGACGTGGGGCAGAAAAAAGAAGGTTGGCAAAGACGGGTTTATAATATCGAGCTAACGAACGGCTCTTTCCCGATGGACGGCTGGCTGATGGCGAGCGGGTACATCACCCTTGACGCGATCCGCAGCGGGTACTATTTGGACACTTTGAGCCGGAGCCAAGCGGTGGCGATGTGTTTATTCGATTTAGGCAAAGCCTATGAACGGAAATTCGGCAAGCGGGACGAATTTGTAAGCCGATGCGTAGAGCGGGTTTTAGCGATCCACCCCGCCAATATCAACGCCCTTTTGCTGAAGACCGAGCTACTGAAAGACCGCTACGAGCGCACCAAACAGCCCGCCGATTATGAAGCGGTCGAAAAGCATTGCAGTACGTTGGTGGCGAACGGCTACCGTGAGATGCCTTTGGATATGTATCTGAACTGGCTTTTTGAGGTGCGGGCGAAAGGCGATGCCTTTGTTAACGTGAAGCGACAGCCCAAGAAATTCGACACCCAGAAGGGTAACCCCTATAAGAACGATACGACGATGAAAATCCATATGCAAACCCTCACCGACGGACGCTACGACGAGTTCCCCGAATTTGCCGAAACGACCTATGTTGGGTCTGCCGTGTACGACGTGTACAAGAAAAAGATCATCGGCTTTATCAAACGGGACACCCTTTACAGCGAGGCAACCTTAGAGCCGGAAGTCGTCAGCCGTTGGTTATCTACCGATCCCGTCTTTCATCCTTACGAAAGTCCCTATGTTGCCTTTGCCGATAACCCTGTCTATTTCGTTGACCCTAACGGGACAACCGTAGGAGATTATTTTTCGCAAAAAACAGGTGCTTATTTAGGATCGGATGGAAAAGATGATAAGAAGATATATTCTGTTTCAAAAACGGATGGTAAGTTACCCGATAGTGATTTTGTGGTAGCCGATTTAAGTGATAGAGGTAGACATTTTATGGAACATTCAAGCACACACACACATCGAAATTCTGAAGGGAAGGTAACCATGCAGTACAACAAACTCTATGATGTTAAAGAACTTTCTTTGAATAAAGAAGAATTTATGAATCGTGCTTACTGGATGTTTGGGGAAAGCAG
>Ga0209573_1003863_pt1 | contig 15648 bp, 9 predicted proteins | sample TNRBio252014_DNA_FD_185870 | JGI IMG/M metagenome (GOLD analysis project Ga0209573, IMG submission 185870) | Wastewater treatment Type I Accumulibacter community from EBPR Bioreactor in Madison, WI, USA - TNR Reactor_6/25/2014_ DNA (SPAdes)... | ecosystem: Engineered > Bioreactor > EBPR >...
ACTCATCGGCAAATGTCTCGATAAACCGCACCCGTTGGCTCACGCTGAACGACTCGGGATCGGTGATCGGCGTGCCCTGCAGCACCGGTCGCGAGGCGACGCGAAGCCGCCGAACCCACATCTCGATGGTGTCAGCCATCAAGCACCTCGACGCTCACCGGCGGCTGCGCGATCGGGTTCTCGATCCCACGCTCACACTTTGTTGGTGTGCCCCGGAGGAACCGGTCCGCACCGGGGATGGTGTTCCAAGACGCCGGCGCCCGGGTTGCGTGCCACTGGTGGTAGACCACGCACGCGCGCACGCCCACGCACGGCGGAGCCCCCGCGGCGTAGAGCCGGCGTCCCACGTCGTCGTCTTCTGCACCCCACCCGACAAACTCCTCATCAAACCCGTTGATCCCGACGAACGTTGCCAACGGAACCGAGAAATTCGCGGACAGAATCTTCGGCTTGTGCGCCTTGGCGAGCCCGAGCGAGCGCCAGAACAATGTGCGACGGTATCGGCGGTCGCGCCGCTCCAACTCTGCCCATTGCAGCGCAGAAATCTCGGCGGGCGGGTCGCCTCTTTTCACCGCCGACTCGTCAAAATCCTCGGTTTGCTCCTCGCTGAGATCGACTCGGAACCCGACGACGACCCCTCGCAACCCTCCAACACGGCGGTGCTCGTCGAAGCAGGTTCGTGAGGGAGCGCAGTCGCCGTCAAAAAAAACAAGGCGAGAATCCCTAGGCACGTCAGCTCCCCCCGCTGCCAGCAGCGCCCGCACGGCGTTGTTTCTGCTCTGTCCGCTGCGGCTCTGACCGGTGTGTTCTCGGCTCACGAGCAGCATGGGCAGCTTGAACTCCCTCGACGCCTGTCTGGCCGTCGAGAGCAAATCGGGCGAGTTGCCGTCGCACGACACCGCGATTCGCCCCGGCCGATGATCGCTAGAGGCCACCGCAAGCAGGCATCTTCGCAGGTGCCGCGGGGTGTGCGTGATGATGGCCAGGGCAAGATCGGACACGGTCAACTGTACCCTACCCTCGGGCATGATCCTGTATAACAACACACAGCTCGCGGCGTATCGGCGCGGGCTCGCCGCGCCCCCCGTCTTTGTGCCCACGATGGGTGCGCTCCACACGGGTCACGAGAGTTTGATCGAGCAGGCCGTCCGGCTGGCCCAGGGCCGCGCCGTGATCGTCAGCGTCTTTGTTAACCCGACGCAGTTCAACGAACGCGCGGACTTTGACCGCTATCCCAGGCCGTTGCTCGCCGACGCCGCGACCTGCCGTCGAGCCGGGGCGACCGCGGTGTACGCACCTTCGGTCGAGGACGTCTACCCCCCCGGCGCGACCGAGCCCGTGACCCCGTTGCCCCCCGCGGCGACCGAACCCGGGCTCGAAGATCGGCTCCGCCCGGGGCACTTTGCCGGGGTCGTCCGAGTGGTGCGGCGGCTCTTCGAACTCGTTGAGCCGCAACAGGCCGTCTTTGGCGAGAAAGACTGGCAGCAACTCCAGGTCATCCGGCAGATGACGGCCGCACTGGGGATGCCCATCGAGATCGTTCCCGGCCCCACGATCCGCGAGCCCGAAGGGCTGGCGTTGTCGAGCCGCAATGTTTTTTTGACCCCGGCTGATCGCGCAACGGCGGTCACGATCAGCCGGGTGCTGCGCGAGGCCGCGACGCAGCGAGACTCCTCGATCGCACAGGCCAAGATGCAAGAACGGCTGTGCTCCGCGGGTATCACACCCGAGTACGCCGTGATCCGCGACGCGCACACGCTCGGGCCGATCATCCCCGGCAACCCCGCCCGCGCGTTGATCGCCGCCCGCGTCGGCAGCGTCAGGCTGATCGACAACATGCCCTGGTAGTGGCCAGCTTCGAGGGGAACATCATTTGGCGAGCTTGTAGAACGGCATCGGGACCACACGAGCCGCGAATGACGAGCCCTTGCCCGTATCGACTTCCAGAGCCGTGCCCGGTGCGATGCTCTCTCGATCGACGAACGCCATCGCGATGGAACGGTTGATGGTGGGCCCGAAGCACCCACTGCTGACGGTGCCGACTTCTGCCGTACCGCGGCGAACGATCATCCCCTGCCGTGCGGGGCGTTTGCCGTCGAGTTCGAGCCCCACGAGCTTGCGTGCCGGTCCACCGCTGGCGGCCAGAGCCTTCAGAGCCGCCTGTCCGACGAACGGCTCGCCCTTCTCGGCCTGATCCTTGTCCAGAGCGATGGCGAAATCGACCCCGCACGCCGTCGCCGGGATCTCTTCCCCGAGTTCGTGCCCGTAGAGCGGCATCGCCGCCTCGATCCGCAGCGTGTCGCGCGCACCGAGCCCGCAAGGCTTGATCGCCGCGTCGGCGGCCTTCATGTCCACTTTCCCCGAAAGTTGCGACAGTGCCATCCCTACCATCGACGCCGGCAGGATCAGTTCCACGCCGTCCTCACCCGTGTACCCCGTTCGGCTCACCACCAGCTTCGCGATCATGAGATCGATCGTCGTGAATCGGTACCGCTTCAGGGCAGCAATCTCACTTGAAATCGACGACACCAGCGGCATGACCTTTGGCCCTTGCAACGCGATCATCGCCGTTGAAGCGGTTTGGTCGTTGATGGTAAGGGTCAGCCCGCCGCCCTCGGACTTGACCTTCTCGAAGTGCCCCAGCAGCTTCTCGCGGTTCGAGGCGTTCACCACGACCATGAACTCGTCATCGTCCTGCCGATACACGATCACGTCGTCGCGGACTCCGCCCCGCTCGTTGCACACCAGGCTGTAGCGGCACTGACCCGAGGTCATGTCCGAGATTCGTCTCGTGCACAGCCGCTCAAGAAACTTTCTCGCGTCGCGTCCGGAGACTTTCACTCGGCCCATGTGTGAGACATCAAAGATCGACCCGCTCGTCCGGCATTGGCGGTGCTCGTCGAGCAGCGAGCCGTAATACAACGGCATCTCCCACCCAGCGAAATCAACCATGTGGCCCTTGTGGTCGGCGTGGAACGAACTCAGCGGCGTGCGAAGCAAACAAACCTCCGGCGGTATGAGTCGGGACGATTCAGGGATGCAGTCTATGCCCCGGCGTCTTACGCCGGTCCTGGCCTATGGGGAGGCATCGTTTCGGCGTCCGCGACCAGTTTGGAAGCCGGCTCTTTCTCGCGGATATTGGCCATTGCACGCCGCAGGAACCCCGGCCGGATCGTCGGGATCTCTCCCTCTTTCAGAACCACCGCGGTCATCGCTCCGGCGGCGTCGATTGCGGGGATGAGTTCGGGCAGGATGGGTGGCTCAGCTTCCGGTGCCGCAACCAAAGCAGAAGCGGAGGCCGATTTCGCGAGAGAGGCGGGAGTTGGCTCGGGCTTGAGTTCGATTGCCGGAGCATCGATCGGTCGGGTCTCGTCGCCGGTCACGGTGGCGGCATCTTCGGCGCGGATCGCGCCGTCTTTCCCGACCTGGCTGAAGTTCACACTCACGCGCTTGCTCACGCCGCGTTCCTGCATCGTCACGCCGTACAGACGATCCGCCGACTGCATCGTCCGCTTGTTGTGAGTGATCACGATAAAGTGGCTTCGATCTGTGAACTGGCGGACGACGCCGTTGAACCGCGCGACGTTCGACTCGTCGAGAGCCGCGTCCACCTCGTCGAGCACGCAGAAGCACGAGGGCTTGCTGCGGAAAATCGACATGAGCAGCGCGACCGCCGTCAGCGTCTTCTCGCCGCCGGAGAGCTGGCTGATCGATCTTGGCTCTTTACCCGGTGGTTTGGCGATGATCTCGATCCCGGATTCGAGAATATCGGTCTCGTCCGTCACCACTTTCTGCCCGTCAATGTCCTTCACGAGCGGCATCAATCTGACTTCCGCCTTGCCCCCGCCGAAGAGTTTGCGGAACATCCCCTGGTCCCCGCCGAAGTGCCCCTGAATCCGCGCGAAAACGTCGGCAAACCGCGACTGACTCACCTCGTTGAGCCGGGCGATCAGATCCGCGAGAGTTCGACAGGCGGCATCGATGTCCGCGACTTGCCGCTCGAGTTCCTCGTTCTTCCCCGCAAGCGTGGTCTCCTCTTCGATGGAATCGAGGTTGACGTTTCCAAGCTTCTTGATGTCGTCTTTAAGTCGATCGATCTCGGCAGCGGCCTGCTCGTGGTCGGGGCGGACCACGCCACCGGACGCCAGCAACTCCCGGTACTCCACCTGCAGCGTCGGCACATCCAGAGACAGGTCCTCCCTCGCCCGTTCCTCGATTGTTTCTCGGCGAATCTCTGCCTCGCGACGGGCCATCTCGACCGCCGCCCACTTCTTCTCTACCTCCATCGCCTCACGGCGGATCACCGCCACATGATGCCCGACCCGCGTGCAGTAGTCGTCCGCCGCCTGAAGTTCCTGTCGGAGCGTGTCCATGCGTCCCGTGAGGCTTTCGATCTCGGCTGCGGCCTCCCCTGAGGAAACGGTGGCCCGTTCGATCTCTGTCTCGTGTTCCGCGAGTCTGGCCACTGCCTGTTCCAGCTGGGCCGAGAGGTCGCGTGATTGCCTCGCGATCTCGTCTCGCGTGGCGTGCAGACGGCCGAGCTCGCGCCGAGCGCCGCCGAGCTGTTCGGAGGCTTTCCCCGATTCAACCTTGGCCGCAGTAACGCGGTCACCGGCCGAATCGGCCGTCGCACGTGCCGCGTCGAGTTGGCGCTCCAATTCAGCGAGGTCATCCGTCGCTTCTGCGTGCTGTTTCTCCAGTTGCGACAAGCGGCACTCTTGTTCGCGGCGATCGCTCTCAATCCGGTCGGCCCGCCCACGGAGCATCTCCAACTCTTGCTCGCAAGCTTTGATGTCCCGTTCAGTCCGCGACAGCTCGCTCGAAAGCCGATCGACTCGCGACGACTCGGACAGCAACTGCCTCTGTTCGGCCGCAAGTTTCTGCCGCAGATCCGCTGCGGACTTGGTCATCTCCGCGGCCTCAGCGTCCACAGCCGCCAGCGATTCTCGTGCGGCGACCACCGCGGCCGACAGAGACCCCACTTGGATCTCCAGGCTCGCCAGCTCGTTGCGCCGAGCTATGACGCCAGCTCCCGTGTCTTCGGTCTGCGGGCCCGCGATTACCCTTCCGTCAGGCTCGACGACTTCCCCCGCCGGCGTCACAAATCGGCAGCCTTTCATCGGGCCCGATGCGAGCAGCACCGCGGCGTCGATGGTCTCCACTCGGAACGTCGAACCCAGAAGCCGATCAAGCAGCCGGTCGATCGGCTCGTCAGATCTCCCCTCGCACGGTTGCGCCCGCACGAGTTCCCGCACAGGCGTGACCCGATCGCCGAACGCGTCGATCGTCGCCGTATCGATCACGAGCCGCTCCGTATCGCCCGACAGCTTCGAGAGCACAAACGACACCCGGCCCGGAAGGCGCCCGAACTCGGCGCCTGAGGGAAGCGATGCCAGGTCGTCCACGACGAGTGACTGGAGCATGGATCCCAACGAGGCTTCGATTGTTGCGGCGTGCTCGCTCGCGGTATCGACTAGGTCCAGCAACGCACCCCGAACGCCCGCAAACCCCCGGCCTTGATCGCGCTCGGCGAGCACGGCCTGCACCGCTTCGGCATACCCCGCTCGAGACTCTACCAGCTCGCGAAGCGTGGCCCGGCGGGACTCTTGCCGGGCGAGCTCCTGCTCAAGATCTCGCGTCTTCTGCGCTTGTTCACGACGCCCCGCGCCGAGTTCGTCGAGCCGATCTTCCGCCGCCTTGACCCGCTCCCCGATCGCCTCTGCGTTCTCCCGAAGTCCTTTCACGGCCGCCCGGGCGGTCTCAATCTCGCCCGAGGCTCGCGCCCCGTCGGCCCGGTGGGTCGCCTCGCGTGCCGCCGCCCGATCGATCTGGTCCTTCGCCGCCTCGGCGCGCTTCGCGTCCGCCGCGAGAGACCCGGCCAATGAAGCCCGCTCGCGGTCCAGCCGCGATAGTTCCGAACGCTTTCCCGAAGCCGACGCCTGCCTTTCGTTGAGCGTGGACAGCGCGTTCGCTCGATCTTCTCCCGCGGCGGCCAGCGCGGTGTCGCATCGCAATACCTGTTGCGTCAGATCTTCGACCGAGGCCTCCATCGCTCCCGACTGCGATTCGCACTCCACCGCTCGTCGGCCCAACTCTTCGAGCCTGGTGCGGTCGGTCCGCTCGCGGCTCTTGAGGTCTTCGCACGCACGTCGGGTCATCTGCACGCGCTGCGCCGCCTGATCCCGCTCATGCGTTGCCTGCATCCGTGCTTGGTCGGTCTGGCGCAGTCTCTGCGCCACGCTCTGACGAGAGATGTCCGCGTCCTGTTTTTCGGTCTCCGCGCCGATGACCGCTGCCGAGGTCGATGTTCGTTGATCGTCGAGCCCGAGCTGCTCGCTCGTGAGCCTGAGGATCTGATCAGCGAGCTGGTCGAACTGATCCACCGCCAGCGCGGTGCGCCACGCTCGGCACTCCTGATCAAGCTCCTTGAACTTGCGGGCCTTGACCGCCTGCCCCCTCACGATCCGCAACCGACGCTCCGTGGACTCGAGCTGGTCCCGCGTCGTCGTCAGGTTCGCCTGGGCTCTTTCCAGCTTGCGCTCGGCTTCGATCCGCCTCTGCTTGTACTTTGCTACCCCTGCGGCTTCCTCGAAAATCGTCCGCCGCTCTTGCGGGCTTGCCAGCAGCATCGCGTCGACCTTCCCCTGCTCGATGATCGAGTACGCGTCGGCCCCGATGCCCGTGTCGAGGAACAACTCGCGGATATCGCGCAGACGCGCCTTCTTCCCATTGATCAGGTACTGGCTCGTCCCGTCACGATACAGGCGGCGCTCCACTTCGACCGTGTCCGCATCCATCGGAAGGCCGCGCTTTCCACGAACCGAGGCATCGACAACCGCGGGCGCTTCCGCTTCCACCGCGATCCCCACATCTCCCTCTTCGACACTTTCTGCGATCGGTGCCGGTTCCGCCCATGACGGCACTTGAGCCAAGACCGGATTCTCGAAGGTCAGCGTGACGCTGGCCATCCCCCCCGGCTTGCGACCGGCGCTCCCCGCAAAGATCACGTCCAGCATCTCGGTCCCGCGAAGGCTCTTGCTCGAACGCTCTCCCAGCACCCACTTCACCGCATCCACAACATTGCTCTTCCCGCACCCGTTGGGGCCCACGATCCCCGTCACCTCGTGGTCGAACGTGAACTCAGTCGTGTCCGCAAACGACTTGAACCCCGAGAGTGTCAACTTCGACAGACGCATCAGACAACCTTCCCGGCCTTCCGCCGAACCGCTGCAATCTGAACCTTGACCCCTATCCCTAGGGGTTTCACCAGCTCAGACCACAGGATACGGCGCACACCCCCTGGCACGGGTCACTCTCAGCCACCAATCGTGGACCGAGAACCAGCAAACGACAGGCTGTTCACAGTCTGCCAACAGCAGAAAGGCGCACGTAGCGATCGGACGCTCGATCTGGGTGCCAAATCAGGTCCGACGGGCTATCGTGCGTCTCTGTCGGGGTCGTTCGCGGGTTTCTCGAAAAGGTCGGGTTCGGCCTCGGGCTTTGTTCGCTTGTCGAGAGGTGCGGCCTGCTCGCCCGGCTTGCTGGGCCGGATGATCGGAGTGATCTTGGGCTTGGCTGGCTCGGTTGCCGTTGGTGTGGGGCGATCCTCGTCCGTCTTGGGCTGTTCGATGAGCTTCATCGCTTCGCGATCCTCAGGGGTCTCGGGGCGTACTCGTTCGCCGGGGCCTCTCGACGCTTCGAGCAACTGGGCTCGGAGTTTGTCGCTCTCGGTCGCGAAAGCGCAGATCACGCCGCGTTGTTGGTGGAGCGCGAACAGCGCGCCCACGACCTCCGAATAAGTCATCCCGAGGCCCGGCGAGGGGTCTTCCGCCGATGGAGTATGGGCGAGGAATTTCACGAGCGCGTCAAGATTGCTCTCGACCTCTGCCTTGAAAGTCTGCCCGCTGCGGTAGTCCTGAAAGTAGATGCGGTGCTTGGTGTCCGACGGATCCGCGGCGATCATGAGGCGGTTGTTCCACGCAGCGACCAGGCAGGGCTTGCGCAGGGTCAGGGGGGCTCCGAACACAACGATCTTGGGCTGCCCCTGTTGCGTGATGTAGATCATGGGCTCGCCGCCCTCGACGATGTCGAGCTGGAACTTGTCGGCGACGATTTCGCGGCGGATTCCTTGGATGTTGTTCCCCGGGATCGTTCCACGCAGCAGGACATCGCGGTGGGTGATGAGGTCGGAGACATCCGCGGTCATCGTGGAACGGATGGAAGCCCCTTCGATCATCGCGCGACGGGTCGCCAAGCCCCGGGCTCTCTTGGCAAGGGATTCGTACGCCGCTACGCGGATCAGCAGCTCACGCGATTCGAGCAAACGCCTCAGAGAAAGATCGATCTCAGGCCCGGCGTTGAGGTCGGCGAGCAACTCGATGGCCTCGAGCCGCGAAGCCCCGGAGCTCTCGATCGCGGTTTTCAGGAGTGGGCCCGCTGCACGATGGTCGCCGAGCCGTGCACCGGCCTTGAGCCCGGCCATTCGGGGGGTGTCGTCGGGTATGTCGTAGAGTCCGCGGGCGAACTTGATCGCCTCGTCACCCCCGACACCAAGCAAGCAGTATGAGAGCTGGTCCGCGAGCCAGGGTTCGTTTTTCATGGACTCGGTGTACCGCTGTGCGTTCTGAGCGGGGTTGAGCATGTCGATGGGCATGCCCTGGAGCACGCGGATGAACTCGGCGGGCCGATCCGCCTGCGACGGGGGGACGCTGATCGCGATCGATTGACCGTTGCGTCCCATCGCGACCGCTGACATCATTCCCGGCTCCTCAGGAAACCGGGTGTTGATCGAATCCACAATCCGGCGGGCCCGAGCGTGACTGGGATCATCGAGGCGGATTTCAAGCTTGAGTGGGTCTCGCACCGAGCCGCCATCAAGGATCCGGCCTTGTCGGCGCGTCACGCCGTCGCTGTCGACCGCCGGATCTGAGAACGGGTTGATGAAGATGGGTCCGCGGGCAACAGCGAGCCGGCGTCCTCTCGAGCCGCCCAGCGTGCCCGGCGGGCCCGACTGAACGTACAGGTCGGTCGACCACAGCCGCCCACCCTCAAGGCTCGTGGCATTCAACGCGGTCACGTAAGCATCAAATGAGTAGTTCTTGGGTGATGCCGGCGGGACAGCGGCCTGAACGAGTACGACGGCGACGTTTTTATCGCGCAGGAACTGCCTGGGCGTCATTCCTTGGAATGGCGAGGTGGGCCCGGTGAGGTCGCGGATGCTCATCTCGCGTTCCATAGCAGAGGCGAGCGCGTCGTCCAGAATCCCCCCGCCCGTGCCGTTAAGACCCACCACTAAGCCGTACCCGAACACGACTACGGGGTCAGCACCGTTCACAGAGGCGATGGAACCAACAGTGTTGGTGAGCACTGCGGGCAGATCTCGGACAATGGGGGTGACCGGAGTGGTCTTTACCTCTGGACCGCCGCAGCCCACAGTCAACGCCAGAGCCGTCATCAGGGTGGCACACATCGGCATCTGGCGAAAGCGAGGGGGCATCAAGAGTTCTCCGGGTGGTCGCCCACGAGTAACAGTGGGGGAGGGGTATGGGGGTTGCTGGAGGGATAGGTGTATGTCGGCATCCGCAGCCGTATTCGCCTGGGGTCGGCATGTTCGCGTGCGGGAGCGGAGTCCGACGAACGAGGCAGCAGTTCGACTACTTTATGTTCAAAGTGGTTCTCGGCGATCCCGAGAATCATGAGCACGTGCCCGAGCTCAAAAAGACAATCAGGTCCGCGAGTTTTCCACAGGTGAGACGCCCCGATTGGGCCAATTGATCGTTAATCACATCAATTCGGCGAAGGGGCTCCGAAAATGATTGTAACTTCAATAATACAAATGACTTATCGATAATGGACAGATGATCCACATGCCCTCCACAGCATTTTGTGGTGGCAACCACTTGCATGCCCAAGATGCTGTGGTATCCTGTTGGCCCGTCACCACCTGTGACGGCGATTTGAACCCTCTCGACGATCGATTTGGTGGTCAAACGGCTCGCGGGTGTTCAAATTTTGTTTGGTGGTTCCTTTCCGTTTTGTCTTCAATCGAGATTTGTTCTGGCCAGGCCCCAAGGAATGGGGTTTTGGGAGTTTCTTCGTGCCCGTACTCGCCGACCATCAGATTCGCTCGCTGGTGAAGATCCAGCCGTTTGAGGAGGCCATCAAGAGGCCGGGGCGGATTTCGTACGGCGTGTCGAGCTATGGGTACGACGTTCGGGTGGGGACGCACTTCAAGATTTTCACGCCCACGCCCAAGAGCGGCGACATCGCGGTGGTGGACCCTAAGAAGTTCAGCGACGACATGATGGTCGAGGTGGACGTGGGGCACAAGCCCTCGGGTGACCAGTATGTGATCATTCCTCCGAACAGCTTCGCGCTGTGCGAGACGGTGGAGTACCTGGAGATCCCACGGAACATTCTGGTGGTGTGCGTGGGCAAGAGCACGTACGCGAGGTGCGGGCTGATCGTGAACGTGACGCCTTTGGAACCCGAGTGGCGAGGGAAAGTGACGCTGGAGATCAGCAACACGACGCCGCTGCCGGCGCGGGTGTACGCGAACGAGGGCGTAGCGCAGCTGCTGTTCCTGAAGGCGGATGAGGTGTGCGAGAAGAGCTATGCGGACAAGGCGGGGAAGTATCAGGATCAGGGTGGGTTGACGTTGCCGAAAGTGGATTGAGCGGATGCGCGCGGCAGAGGAAGCTGTGTTGCGTTGATGGTGCGGTTGTTGACGGACGAAGGAACTCGGGGCTGCCATGAAGATTACACGGAAGTTCACCAAGGATGGACAAGACCCATTCGCTTCGGCGACATGGGTGAAGAGGTCGAGCAAGATCACCAACCCGGACGGGTCGGTGGTGTTTGAGATGAAGGACGCCGAGGTTCCCGATTCGTGGAGCCAGTTGGCGACGGACATCATGGTGAGCAAGTACTTCCGCAAGGCGGGGGTGCCGGTTGAGGATACCGCTCAGGGGAGCGGTGCCAGCGGGAGCACGCTCAAGACCGGGCCGGAGAAGTCAGCTCGGCAGGTGATTCACCGCCTGGCTGGGTGCTGGCGGCACTGGGGCGAGACGCACGGGTACTTTGACACCAAGGCGGACGCGCAGGCATTTTATGACGAGCTGTGCTACATGATGGTGCACCAGATGGCGGCGCCCAATAGCCCGCAGTGGTTCAACACGGGGCTGCAGTGGGCGTACGGGATCAACGGCCCGGCGCAGGGTCACTATGTGCCCGACCCCAAGACCGGCGAGGTCGGCCTGGCCAAGGACGCGTACACGCACCCGCAGCCTCACGCGTGCTTTATCCAGAGTGTGGATGATGATCTGGTGTCCGACGGCGGGATCATGGATCTCTGGGTCCGCGAGGCGAGGTTGTTCAAGTATGGGAGCGGGACGGGCACAAACTTCAGCCACCTGCGCGGCGAGGGGGAGAAGCTCAGCGGCGGGGGGCGGAGCAGCGGGTTGATGAGTTGGCTCCGCATCGGCGACCGAGCGGCGTCGGCGATCAAGAGCGGCGGGACCACACGCCGGGCGGCCAAGATGGTGTGCCTGGACATGGACCACCCCGACATCGAAGAGTTCGTGAACTGGAAAGTTCGCGAAGAGATTAAGGTTCAGGCGATGGTCGAGGGGCTCAGGGTGCTCAAGAAGAGCAGCAAGGAGATCGCCGAGACGTGCGAGAAGCTGAAGCTGAAGCTGGATTACGACTTCAACGGCGAGGCGTACGCGACGGTCGCCGGGCAGAACAGCAATAACTCGGTGCGGATCCCGGATTCGTTCTTCGAGGCCGTGGACAAGGACGCGCAGTGGGACACGTTCTGGCGGACGAAGAAAGCGGTGGCGCGGAGCTACAAGTCTCGGCAACTCTGGGACGAGATCTGCTACGCGGCGTGGCGGTGCGCGGACCCCGGGGTTCAGTACGACACGACGATCAACGCGTGGCACACGTGCCCCAGCGCGGGGCGGATCAACGCGAGCAACCCGTGCAGCGAATACATGTTCCTGGACAACACGGCGTGCAACCTGGCGTCGCTGAACGTGCTGAAGTTTTATGACCCGTCGACTCGCGGGTTTGATGTGGAGCGGTACGAGCACGCGTGCGACATCTGGACGGTGGTGCTCGAGATCAGCGTGCTGATGGCGTCGTTCCCGAGCCGCCCGATCGCGGAGTTGTCGTGGAAGTACCGCACGCTGGGGCTTGGGTACGCGAACCTGGGCGCGATGCTGATGCAGTGCGGGATCGCGTACGACAGCGAGGAAGGGCGGGCGATCTGCTCGTGCCTGACGGCGATCATGACGGGGCGGAGCTATCGGCAGAGCGCACTCTTAGCGAAGGAACACGGGCCGTTCCCCGGGTTCGGGCCCGACCGAGAGAACATGCTGCGTGTAATCCGCAATCACCGCCGGGCGGCGCACGGTGTGAAGCGTGGCTCGCCCGAGTGGGAGGGTCTGCACCCAAAGACGAGGCCGGTGTCGATCGATCACGGGCTCATCAAGAGCGGGAAAGTCGGCGGGCCCAAGCACGGCCTTTCGAACGCGTCGACGCTGCTGGAGCGGTCGACGGTCGTGTGGGACGAGGCGCTGGCCAAGGGCGAGGCGCACGGGTATCGCAACGCGCAGGTGACGGTGATCGCGCCCACAGGCACGATCGGGCTGCTGATGGACTGTGACACGACGGGCGTGGAGCCCGATTTCGCGCTGGTGAAGTTCAAGAAGCTCGCCGGGGGCGGGTACTTCAAGATCGCCAACGAGTCGGTGGCGCCCGCGCTCAGGGCGATGGGGTATTCCGAGTCGCAGATGGTCGACATCATGACGTACATCCTGGGCACGCTGAAGCTCAACGCGAGGCTGCCCGAGGGTGTGACGGGTGCTGAGCCGGGCGAGACGCTCGCCGAGTGGTTGCTCAAGAAGGGTGTGGCGGTCGAGACGCTGCGGTCGATCGAGGCCGGGCTGCCCAGCGTGTTCGAGCTGTCGTTCGCGTTCGCGGTGTGGAGCGTGGGGGACGAGACACTGCGCCGGCTGGGTGTTGACCCGGAGAAGGCTAAAGCTGATTTCTCGTTCAACCTGCTGCGGCACCTGGGGCTGACGGCGGGCCAGATCGACGAGCTAAACACCGTGATCTGCGGTACGCAGATGATCGAGGGTGCGCCGCACCTGCGGCCCGAGCACTTGTCGGTGTTTGATTGCGCAAACACCTGCGGCAAGGGCGGAAAGCGGTTCATCGCGGCCGAAGGTCACATCCGGATGATGGCGGCGGCACAGCCTTTCATCTCGGGAGCGATCAGCAAGACGATCAACCTGCCAAACAAGGCAACAGTGGGCGACATCGCGTCGGCGTACCGGCTGAGCTGGGAGCTTGGGCTCAAGGCCAACGCGCTCTACCGCGATGGGTGCAAGTTGAGCCAGCCACTGAGCAGCACGAGCGATCAGGAGAAGGGCAAAGAGGGCTCGGCGGAGGCGGAGTTGAAGAATGAGTCGGTGGTGGTGGCACCGGTGCCGACGAAGCCGACGCGGCGGCGGTTGCCCGACACCCGACGCTCGATCACGCACAAGTTCAACGTCGCGGGGCACGAGGGGTACCTCACGGTTGGCCTGTACGAGGACAACAAGCCGGGCGAGCTGTTCATCACGATGAGCAAAGAAGGCTCGACCATCGGCGGTCTGATGGACGCGGTGGGAACAGCAACAAGCGTGTCGTTGCAGTACGGGGTGCCCATCGAGAGCCTGGTGACGAAGTTCAGCCACCAGCGGTTCGAGCCGGCGGGGTTCACCGAGAACCCGGAGATCCCCATCGCCAAAAGCCTCGTGGATTACATCTTCCGGTGGATGGGGATGCAGTTCATCGAGGGGTACCGTGAGGAGCACGCGCCTCGTCGGACGCGTCCGGTAGAGAACCGGCCCGAGCCGGTGAAGGACACGCCGAGGCTGGGGCTGAGCGAGCCCGCGGCGAAGCCTCTCGCAGAGGTTGGGATCAGGCCGACGTCGAGCGGGGGCGTGGCGGCGGCGGCGAAGAGTGCGCTCGACGAGTTGATGAAGTCGAGCCAAGGCGACGCACCCGCGTGCAGCACGTGCGGCTCGATCACGGTCCGTAGCGGGTCGTGCTACAAGTGCCTGAATTGTGGGGCGAGCATGGGTTGTTCGTGATTCGGTCCTGATGGAGCGGGCCCGTCGATGACGGCGGCCCGTGGGTCGGCGGGTGATGGAAAGCCCGCCGGGGGAGGCCGGCATGATGCTGGAATCCCCAAGAGCCCGGAGACGTTGAAGGAGTCGTGGCGGCGCAGAGCAGGGAACGCAATCAGCCAAGGAGACGCGATTCACAACACGGAGCACCGCCCGACAAAACGGGCCCGCTCCACGGATCGACAAACAGGCGAACGGTGTCCTCGCATGCCGCTCGCCGATCGGAACCGCCGCACGAGAGTGCGGCACGACGGGCTTCGCGCGGATCCACCCACCCACCTTGAGCGCGGAGCACGTCTCCCTGACCCCCGGGCACGCCCACCACGGCCCGGGGGTTTTTCGTCTGAAACTCGTACCCTTGCGGGATGAGGGCTGATAGGTCGGCGTGGCAGATGTTGAAAGGGACGTGGGCCACGATGCCGCCGCCGATGGTGGTCTGGAGCTTGCGGAGCTGGGCGGTAGCGCTGCGTGCCGAGTCGGAGCCCACGGCGATGTTGGCCCGAACAGACTGGGCCACGATGTCGCCGATGGAAGACACGGCGGCGATGGACGAGAACGAGCCGGTAGGGACGCCGATGGTGCCGTTGAGGGCCGAGAGACCAGCGATGGACTCGGAATTGACACCGCCGACGGTGGCGCGAATGTGACCTCCTGTTGATTCAATCCTGTCAATAAGCCCGCGGATGTTACCCGAGCCAAAGTTGCGAGTGGTTGTGGAGATAATGCCGCGAACATCACCGGTCGCGCGCACGAGCCCGATGTTGTCGGCCATCAGCCCACCCGTACTGTTCACGGCTCCGATTGAGCCTGACACGAGCACTGGTCCAATGGTCGTGCGACCCTCTGGGTACGAAAGCCCGCCGCTGTCGTATTGGGTGTACACGTGTTCGAGTCGCTGGATCGTACAACCTGCCGCTTCGTTGATGACGATCGTCAGGTCACCAGAGGCATTCACCTTCCAGTTGTTGATCCGGACATTTCGGATGATGATGGGCGTGTTCGGGAGTTCTGCGGTGATGGTGACAATGCCGCCGTTGCCGCAGATGCGGTTGAGGTCGAGGTCGTAGACTCGAACGCCGTTCTCGGTCGTTACATTGTCGTCACGACATTTGTTCTCGGCGCAGAAATTGAATGTGGCGCCGTTCGATGCCACGACACGGATGGCGACCGGCTGACCTCGGTCCGAGCATGGGACACACGCCGGGTCCGGGTCTCGTGCGACGGCGTATCCCGACCAAGCCAATGCAAACACAATACTAGTGAGACCCGGCCCCCCCCCCTAGCACGCTTCGAGACACCTGATTCATGACGAGACCTCCGTGCAAAGTACATCCCGCCCCAGACAACCACCATGGCTGTTCCGGGTGCGGGAACAAGTGACGCAATCCGTATACCCATCACACTCGATGTTGGATCACCAACTCCGTAAAACCCCAGCCGATCCATGAATGTCAGGCCAGACACCGTCGTC
>Ga0209573_1003864_pt1 | contig 15647 bp, 13 predicted proteins | sample TNRBio252014_DNA_FD_185870 | JGI IMG/M metagenome (GOLD analysis project Ga0209573, IMG submission 185870) | Wastewater treatment Type I Accumulibacter community from EBPR Bioreactor in Madison, WI, USA - TNR Reactor_6/25/2014_ DNA (SPAdes)... | ecosystem: Engineered > Bioreactor > EBPR >...
TGAAAACACTCGGTCCAAATCTCCTCCGACCATCGATTCCGCGCGCTTACGCTGCTCATCGCTCGTGAATTTTAAGCGAGCCTGCATTTCGCCTCCGCAACAGATGACGGCGGCGGCGGAGATCACCCCTTCGGGAGCCCCTCCGATGCCCATCAGGGCGTCTACACCGGAATCCGCGTCGAGGGCGGCAATCGCGATGGACAGGTCGCCATCAGGAATCAAATGCACCCGTGCCCCCGCCGAACGAACCTCCTGGATGAGATCATCATGCCGAGGCCTTTCCAAGACGCCGATCGTGAGCTCGTCCATGTCTTTGCCGAGCGCCTTGGCCATAAACTTCACGTTCACTCTTGGGGGGGCGGTGATGTCGATCACGCCTTTGCATTCCGCGCCAACCACGAGCTTTTCCATGTAACAGTCGGGGGCATGCATCAGCTTGCCTTGACCTTCGATCGTGGCCGCCAAAACAGAAATGGCGTTGGGGGTGCCGTTCGCACAGAGGTTTGTGCCTTCCAGCGGGTCAACGGCAATGTGGACAACCGACTCGCCCCCCGCACCGAGTTGCTCGCCGATGTAAAGCATCGGCGCTTCATCGCGTTCGCCCTCGCCAATTACAATCGTGCCGCAGATCGGCAGTTCGTTCAAGGTTCGGCGCATGGCTCCACATGCAGCGTCGTCGGCCTCGTCGCGTTTGCCTTTGCCGACCCAACGTGCGCAGGCCAAAGCGGCCGCCTCAGTTACCGAAAGAAAATCAAGATCAAAGCTATTGTCCATGGTCCGAACTCCTTTGTTCGACGTCGGTTTGCACCAATCTGAGTAGATTATGCACGGTCTGGCATTTGTTTGAATCAACCACTTCGGTAGAATACTTGGAACGTTTGAGCCTAATCTCAGGTTAGACGAGACATTGCCTCCATGAAACTTCGCCCCTCCATCAAGATCGCGCTCGGGTTTGGTCTGATCACCGCCCTCGCTTTCTTTGGATATTCATCCGGCACAAAAGTGTTGGCGCGATCCATTCAAGTTCCGCCGCTCAGGCCTGGCAAAGTCAATCTCATTGCCATCTCGCCTGGCCAAGGCTATCGGATCATCGTGGCGAACCGGGTTGCCCAGATCATCAAAGGATCGGCGGAAGAGTTCGAGGGCAAGGGGACGGGAGAAGGAGGCGCGATGGATGCGAATCGCCCAAAGATTCCGATGCGAGACTTCATCAAATCGCTTGACGGAGATGAGGAAGCGCTATCAAAGTTGATCATTGTCCTGGGCAAAATCAACGTGGATCAGCTCCCGGTCGTGGAAAGCCGCTGGAAGCCCGACGAAATCGAGCGAGCCCTCAATGGCGACGCCGTTCTTCAGACAAAATTGGAGAGGGAAATCAATGCAAAGTTGGATGGAACGCCTCTGGCTGAAGTCCGGCTATCCGCCATTGAAAGCGGAATTGTGGTGGATTGCCCGGTGGAAGTTCAAGTCAATATTGACGGGAAAAAGGTGACCAAAATCGCCAGCGTGCCCATGAACTTTCGGACCAGGGTTGCCGAAGAAGTCTCAAAGACCCTGGAAGGTCGCGGGCCGAATGTGAGCGCGGCCGAGCTTCAAGGCATCTATCTTCAGTCCATCAAATCGGTTGGGGAAGAGAAAGAAGATATTCGCGCCACCCTGACTCGGATGATCAATCCGAATACTTACCGCGAGCAATACGCGATGGAAGTCGAGAGGCTTTTGGCGAATGCAACCATCCTGGCAAACGAAACAAACCTCCGGGGAGTGGGCATGTCTTCCGAAAAGACAACCAAGGACCAAGAGGTTTATTCCATTGACCTGGTTCTCTCGCCAGACGGGCAAAAACGCCTGTTTAAGGCAAGCGTGGAACGGTCCGGGCATCAAATGCTCTTTGTAGTCGATGGAATCGCCATTGCCGCTCCAACGATCAAACAACAAGTTTGGTTGAGAAACATATCGATCAATCAGCTTCATGATGGCAAACTTGTCCGTGAAGCAGTGGATACAATGTCAAGAGTAATTCGAGGAGAAAAAAATTGACCCTGAAAAAGACGACGACCCTTGCGCTAGCATGCTTTTTAACCATCGGACTCATTGGTTGCGGCAAAGATTCTGCCGGGACCTACACCCCCAAGCCGCCCAAAGAGGCGCCCAAGTTTGAAGTCGACAAAGTGGACCCCCTGACCTGGTTCCCATTAGAGGTCGGAAACCAGTGGGTGTATGAGGTTGCGGCCCAGCTCGCCAGCGCCCAAGGCGATCAGCGCCAAGGCGGCGATGAATTCATTTTCAAGTGCGTGAAGGTTGAACCGCTGCCAGATGGTTCGGGCAAGCTCGCCGTCATGCAGGTCTTCAAGAAAGACGACACGACCTCGCCCGCGGATGAGCAAGTCTGGCGAATCGATAAGACCGGCCTGTACCAAATCTCCGTCGGTTTCGCCGAAAAGCGCGTCGCCTTCGACCCACCCCAGCCCGTTCTGCTCTTCCCAGCGAAGATCGGCACGGAAACCACTTGGCAAGGCATCGCGCCAATCGCCCAGAGCAAGACTCCGGCAAAGCAGTGGTCCAAGCTCGCAGACTACTCGTTTGTCGATACCGGTGCAGGAAAACTTTACGCGATCCACATTGAGCAGTATCAATCTTGGGCGCTCAAGGACGGCACACCCGCCGAGCAAGAGTCGGACAACTACTGGGCACCCAAGGTCGGGATCATCAACTTGGTTCAGACCGCCAACACGGGCGCCGCTCTCGTGAACACAAAGCTCTTTCTGAAGCAGTACACGATCAAGGGCACGGGCGAGAAGATCCCCTCCGCGGTTGAGGTTGACAAAGACGCCTTCCAATCCGATGTCGTGAAGGGAAGTTTGGTCCAAATGTTTAATCAAACGGGCCCCGTGCCTCTTTCCGAGCCGTTGCCGCCTCGACCGAAGCCGGGTGCAGCGCCGACCGGTAAGAAGGAGCCAGCGAAGGAAACGTCGACTCCGGCGACCGACGCCAAAGCCGATCCCGCCAAGCCTGAAGCAGGTACGGCAGGCACGACGGGCTCCACAGCTCAGCCCGCAACGGGCGGCGCGCCCACAGAACCCGCCGCAACGACGGGAACACCGGCGACAACAGGTGGGACGGGCACAACTCCCGCCCCGACCACTGGACAATGATGAAGCGCTGTATTCCCGTTTCCATGGGGGCGCTGGTTTGGGTCGCGTGGGGTTGTTCCCCCGCGGCCGAGACCACGCCCCAAGAGCAAAAGGACGTCAAGTCGCCGATAGTCGCCTCAAAGGCAGAAGAAGGGACGAAGGAAGAAAAACCGTCCACCCCGTCCGTGCCGGATTTCCTGAAGCATGACGGTTACCACTATTACGGCTTGGGCGTCCCAGGAAAGTTGGTCTACACGTTCACCCAGGACAAGCAAGCCCCGGTCGAAGTGTCGCAAAAGATCACGTTGAAATCGGTGGACGCTGAAAAGAAAGCCGTGTTCGAAATTTTGCGCGAAGGATTTCCGGGCGGCAACGTGACCGATACGGTCGAAGCCACGCCCGAAGGAGTCTTTTCGGTGAGCACCAGCCAGGGCGTCTTCAAAAAGCCCAGCCGCGAACTCCCGCAAAAACTAAGCCCCGGATACACGTGGGATATCAACGCAGAACTTGAACAAGCCGGAACGACCCAAATGAAAATTCAGGCCCAACAAAAGGTCCAGCCCACCGAAAAGATCAAGGTTGCGGCGGGAGAATTTGAGTGCATCCCGGTCGCGCTTTCGGGCACTTTTTCTGGTCAAGGGGTCGAAGCGAAAATTGTGGGAAAAACTTGGTACGCAAAAGGAGTAGGAATGGTCAAGCAAGAGGTCACGCGGAGTGCCGGAGGCCAGGAGGCCAAAATCTTGCTTGAACTGAAAAAGCGGCCGTCCTAGTTCGGCCCAGAGGCCAATTTGCGAAGAGCTTGGATACTCATCGGAGCCGCTGCCATCGTCGGCGGCGGGTGCATTCCCGAAGCGCATGAGCGCGCGGAACCCGTGCGACGCGTGATCACCCATCCCGATGGCCTTGCCTACCACGAAGCGAGGATCATTCTCTCCGGCAAACCGCTGGACACGACTTGGACTCGCGAACTGAAAGATGGACGAATCACCTTTCAAGCCCTTAGCGAAGGGCGAATGGTTGAGGAAGAGGTCTACCAAGTACAAGATGGAAACCTTGAGCTGATCAAAATCGGCGACATGGAATTTGTGCCCCCCATCCGCCTCTTCAAAAATCCCGTGCTTCTGAATGATGCCTGGCGGTGGTCGGGACAGGCAAAGGGGATGGCCGAGTCCCTTCCCGCCGAAGCCAAACTCACGGCGGATGAAGAGCGCTTGAATAAGGTGGGCGGGCCCTACGATACGATCCGCACGCACGTCAGTTTAACCCTCATCAGCCCGGATGGCACGCGGCGGGACCGAAACATGACATTCTGGGCCGTCGATGGACGTGGCATTGTGTGCCGGGACCTGGATCAGTACTCGACCCGGGAGCCGAAGTGATCCGTCCCGCCGCCCACGATTCCTCCGCGCTCGGTGTCGTCAAGCGGTTTTTCGGGCTCGACTTCACAGTGGCTTTTGCGTCGGCGAGTTTGCTCATGGTCGGGCTCATGGCGATCTTCAGCGCGGTTCACTCCGCAGGCCCCGCCGACGTTTTCAAGAAGCAGATTATTTTTGTGCTCATTGGCCTTGTGCCTTTTGTGTTGTTTTGGCGAGTGCCCATTCGACTCTGGCAGCGATCCTCATCCGCGCTTTGGCTCCTAAATATCGGCTTATTGGCGATCGTGATGCTCAAAGGCAATACGGCCAAAGGAGCCCAACGCTGGATTGATCTTGGGCCGTTTCAGTTTCAGCCCAGTGAGCTCAGCAAGATCCTCTGCGTGATCACGCTCGCCACCTTTTTCGCGAGTCGAAAAGACTCGGTGAACAAACTCTCGACGTTACTCCTTTCGTTCTTGCACGTGCTTCCCAGCCTGCTTCTCATCTATAAACAGCCGCACTTGGGAGCGACGGTGGTGGTTTTCCTGAGCTGGCTTTCCATTTGTTTGGTCGCGGGGGTGCCGTGGCGGAACCTGCTTTTGGTTGGCGTGGTTCTCAGCCTCTTGGCCGGGAGCATGTCGCTTCGCGATTATCAGAAAGACCGAATCAAAGGGTTCGTTGCCCGGGGCAAGGAGCAGCGTGACGCGAACTACCAAGTCCACCAAGCCGCGCTTGCCTTCGGGAGCGGAGGGCTCGTCGGCAAGGGATATCTCAAGGGAGAACAAAAGAACAATATCCCAGAAAGGCAGAACGACTTCATCTTTGCCGTGGTCGGAGAAGAAGGCGGGATGGTGGTGTGCGGCCTTGTTTTTCTCGCTTTTTGCACCCTCTTTGGGCGGATCTGGATGATCATGACCCAAGCCGAAGACCCTTGGGGGCGCTATGCGTGCGCGGGCATCTTGGGCATGCTCGCTTTCCATACCGTCGTCAATCTCGCCATGAACCTTGCCCTCGTGCCCGTGGTCGGCCTGTGGCTCCCGTTCATGAGCTCGGGTGGGACCGCATTGTGGCTATGCTTTGCCTGCGTGGGGATGGTGCACAACGTTTATCGAACCGAAGAGACCCGACTCTTCAGCTAAACGCTCTTCTTCCACTGATCGAGCAACATCAAGGCTTGAACCGGAGTCAAGGCGTTCACATCCATCTCTTTCAATTGCCGAACGATTTCCGGTTCTTCTGCCTCGAAAAGGGTCATTTGCACTCGTTGTGCGGCGGGGGCCACCGCGCGGGGACTATCCGGGTTCGCCTCCAAGCCGGCGAGGATCTCCGATGCGCGCTCTAAAACACTTCCCGGCATGCCGGCGGCGCGGGCGACATGGATGCCGTAGGACCGGTCCGTCCCTCCCGCCAAAACCCGGTGGGTCCAAACCACGTCGGTGCCCGATTCGTGCACGGCAACTCGGTAGTTCTGAATCGATTTGATTTCATCGGCGAGCACGTTTAGTTGGTGATAGTGGGTGGCAAACAGAGTCTTGCACCCCAACGCGGCGAGCCGCTCGATCATCGCCCACGCAATCGCGAGGCCATCGTACGTGCTCGTCCCCCGTCCGACTTCGTCCAAAACGACAAACGATCGCGGCCCGGCGTGATTCAAAATGTAGGCGCTTTCCAGCATCTCCACCATAAAGGTCGATTGCCCCAGGGCAAGCTCATCCTTGGCCCCGATCCGGGCGAAAATAGCATCGCAAAGCCCGAGCGTGGCGGAGCGAGCGGGGACGAAGCACCCCATTTGCGCCATCACGGCAATGAGGGCGTTTTGGCGAAGATAGGTGGACTTTCCGCTCATGTTCGGGCCGGTCAAGACCATCAAGCGCATGCCCGTGTCGCCTTCCGAGATGGTGAGATCATTCGGCACGAAGTTGGCCTGGCTTTCTTCCACCACCGGGTGCCGACCATATTCCACGAGGAACACGTCCTCATCAACCACTTCTGGCTTGACGTAATTTCGGCGAATGGCCACTTCGGCCAGCGTGCTGAGGACATCGAGTTCGGCGACGGCACGGGCGCACGTGATCAGGTCCGCGCTTTGAGCCGAAATGCGCGCCCGGATGCGGTGGAAGAGCTCTGATTCGAGCGCGGTCGCCTTTTCGCTCGCCCCCAAGACGGCGTTCTCTTGTTCCTTGAGCTCGGCTGTGATGTAGCGCTCCGTGTTCGCGGTGGTTTGCTTCCGAATGTAGTGCTCGGGCACCTTGTCGATGTCCCGCTTTGGAACGTCCAGGTAGTAACCAAACACCGAGTTGTAGCCCACCTTCAAGCTGGAAATGCCTGTTCTTTGCTTTTCCTCTTGCTCCAAGCGCGCGATGTAGGCCTTTCCATCCCGGGACATCTCGCGGAGCTTGTCGAGTTCCATATCAAAGCCCGGGCGAATGATGCCGCCATCGCGCAAGGTGAGCGGCGGTTCATCCACAAGGGCCTTATGGAGCTCCCCGTGAAGCTCGCGATGATCCCCGAGGTCCCTGAGCACGGGCACAAGGCGCCCAAACCCGATGGGCTCGGCCGTGTCGCGAAGGTCGGGAAGGGCGGAAAGAGAATTCTTCAAAGCCACCAAATCTCGAGGGGTCGCAAGGCCAGTCGCACACCGCGAGACGAGCCGCTCGATATCCGCAACCCGCGAGAGCTTTTCGCGCAAGTCACCCCGGATGATGCTGGCCTCGACAAACCGGCCCACGGCGTCTTGCCGCTCCTGGATGATCTCGATATCTAAGAGCGGCTGCTCCAGCCAGCGGCGGAGGAGTCGCGAACCCATGCCCGTGACGGTGTCATCAAGGATATGGAGCAGCGTAAACCGCTTTGAGCCATCAGACAAATTTTGGCTCAGCTCCAAAGCCCGCCGGGTATTTGGATCCATGGCCATGAATTGCCCCGTCGAATAGGTCGTGAGGCTCCGGACGTGGCTGAGATCAAGTTGATTCTGCCGGGCGTATCCCAAGATCATGCTAGCGGCAACCACCGCGGCCGGCTTATCTTCACACCCAAATCCGCCCAAGTGGCTCGCGTGGAGCTGGTCTTTGAGCAGTCTCTCCGCGCGGTCGAGTTTTGGAGCTTCTTGCTCGGTGATGCTCGCCCCGACTCCTTGCAATCCCTCGGGTTCTCCGTGGATGAGCACTTCCGCGGGGCGCAATCTCGCGAGCTCTTGAAGAATCAGCTCCATGAGCCGCCCGCCCTGGACCTCGGTGGTCAAAAATTCACCCGTGCTGGGGTCCAGCGTCGCGAGTCCCGCTTTGCTGTCCTGCATGCAGATCGCGACAAGGAAGTTATTCTGGCTTCCTCGGAGCATGGATTCTTCCAAGACCGTTCCCGGCGTGATGACGCGAGTGACGGCCCGGCGGACGAGGCCTTTGGCTTGTTTTGGGTCCTCGACTTGATCGCAAATCCCCACCTTGAACCCGCTTTGAACAAGTCGAGCGAGATATTTTTCGACCGAGTGGTAGGGAACGCCTGCCATAGGGATGCGCCCGTTGGAGCCATCTTCCCGCCCCGTGAGGGTGATTTCAAGAGCCGCCGCTGCCTTCTCCGCATCCTCGCCATAGAACTCGTAAAAGTCGCCGACCCGGATCGCCATCAACACGCCCGGGTGCTCGGCTTTATGCTGAAAATATTGTTTCAGCATCGGGGTTTGGGGCGTCATGGAGTTACGCTCCGTATGGGACCCAGATGTTCTTGACTTGGGTTGCTCGGCGGCGAAACTCTGAGTGCGGCGCCGCATGCCAGTCAAGTTTGGACCCGTCCACACACCACGTCTGCTTGAGGTTGCCGAGGCTCGCTTCGTGAACTTTCTTTGCGTGGGCGGGGTTGCCGAAGTGCCACAAGGTCTGGACCGCCTCATGCTCGGCGAGCGGAACTCCGACTTCTTCAAACGTCCCCGCGAGGATGTTGACGACGCCCGATGGAATGTCGCTGGCTTCCAAAATTCGAACCCATTCGCAAGCCGCCAAGGGCGACTCTTCGCTTGCCAAAACAACCACCGCATTGCCCATGGCGATGAGCGGAAGCACGGTGCTGACCAGACCCAAAAGCGACGGCTGGGCCGGGGCAATTAGGCCCGCGACGCCGATCGCTTCGTTGCGGGTGCTGACAAAGCCCTTGAACGGTGCTCCATGCACACGGCCGTCGTATTTATCGGCCCACGCCGCGTGGTGGATCACGCGTTGGACGGCGGCCTCGTGCTCTTGTTCATCGACAAAAGCCCGGCTCGCCGCCATGTTCTCCGCCAGGTAATACAGAATCTGCGCGCGCAGGTGGCCCGTGGATTCAAACCAGTTCGGATAGGAAGCGAGGGCCGCCTCCACCGCGTTCCGGACATCCTTGCGATTTCCGCGCGAGAACTCCTCGCCGTTCACGGTGAAGCTATAGCCGCTATCCGGCCGGGCTTGTTTGCCGCCGATGTAGAGCTTGTGCGTGCGGTCCATCTTCGTGTCGGTGACCACCGCCGAAGCCTTGGCCGCGCCCTTAGGCAGAACCGGCTTCAGGTACTCAAACATCCCTTCGTGGCCGCCCTCGCGCCCGAAACCGCTTTCTTTGTAGCCGCCAAATCCGCACGCGCCATCAAATTGGTTCGAGCAATTGATCCACACCGTCCCCGCATGGACGCCTGCCGAAATGTCATGGGCGACGTTGAGGTTTTCGGTCCAAATCGTCGCCGCCAGGCCGTAGGCGGTGTTGTTGGCAAGGGCGATGGCTTCGGCTGGCGTGCGGAAGGTCATCGCGACCAGCACGGGCCCAAAAATCTCGACTTGAGCGACGGTATCCGCGGGGCCCACGCCGGTGAGCAGAGTCGGCGGGTAGTAAAAGCCTTTGTCGGGAAGTGGGCAGGGGCATTGGTAAAGGCTCGCGCCCTCGGTCACGCCTTGCTGCACGAGGGCGGTGATCCTTTGAAGCTGGACTTCGTCCACCACGGCGCCCACATCCACCGCCTTATCCAGCGGATCGCCGATGCGCAATGTTGCCATCCGCGCCTTCACTTTGGCGTAAAACTTTTCCGCGATGCTCTCTTGGACGAGGAGCCGCGACCCCGCGCAACACACTTGACCTTGGTTCATCCAAATGGCATCGACAAGGCCCTCTACCGCGCCATCGAGGTCGGCGTCTTCGAAAACGATGAACGGTGATTTGCCGCCGAGCTCGAGGCTGAGTTTCGTCTCCGTCCCCGCCGTTTGCTTGCGCAGGATGCGCCCGACTTCGGTGCTCCCCGTAAAGGCGAGCTTATCGATATCCGGGTGACCGGCGAGGTGCTTTCCGGTTTCGCCATCCCCGGTGACGATGTTCACCACGCCTTTGGGCAGTCCGACCGCTTCGCAGATTTCGGCAAATGCAATCGCGGTGATCGACGTGAATTCCGCCGGTTTCAAGACCACCGTGTTACCCGCCGCGAGGGCAGGGGCGATTTTCCAGGAAAGCATCAAAAGCGGAAAATTCCAAGGAATGATCTGCGCGCAAACGCCCACGGGCTCGTAGGCCTGAAATTCGGCGTCGAGAAGCGCCGCCCAGCCCGCGTGGTGGTAAAAGTGCCGCGACACCAAAGGAATATCAAGGTCTCGGGTTTCCCGGATCGGCTTGCCATTGTCCATGGTCTCGATCACGGCGAGGAGCCGCGAGTGCTTTTGGACTTGCCGAGCGATCGCGTAGAGGTATTTCGCGCGTTCGGTGGGGCTCAGGGCTTGCCAGGCCGGCAAAGCTGAGCGAGCAGCCTTCACGGCGCGATCCACGAGGGCACCGTCGCATTGAGCAATCTGAATCAGCTCTTCGCCGTTGGCGGGGTTGGTGCTCGCGAAGGTCTGGGGAGACGCCACCCATTCGCCGTTAATGTAGGCTTTCAAAGCCGGGCCGCGGGCGGTGAGCCACTCTTTGGCGAGGGCCGCGGACTCCGGCGCGAGGCCATATTCTAACGATTCAAAAGCTTCTTTGACGGTCATGGACTATCCCAAGGGTTGTTTGTAAGACGCGGCATAGTGGCCGGTGGTGAAGTGCTCGAGCTGTCGCTCGATGTCGTTGATCAGTGCCGAAGCACCGAGCCGGAAAAGGTCGGGCTCCATCCACCGACGGCCCAATTCTTCTTTCATCAAGATCATGAAGTCAAGCGCATTCTTGGCAGTGCGGATGCCGCCTGCGGGTTTGAAGCCGACTTTGTATCCGGTTCGGGCCGCAAAGTCGCGAATGGTCCGGGTCATGATCAGCCCGACCTGGAGATTTGCGTTCACCGACTCTTTGCCGGTGCTGGTTTTGATGAAATCGCTTCCCGCCATCATGCAAACAAGGCTCGCGCGGGCGACGTTTGTGTACGTGCCGAGCTCCCCGGTGGCGAGGATGGATTTCAGATGGGCATCGCCGCAGGCTTCGCGGAACTGCTGCACCTCATCATAAAGCTCTTGCCAGCGCCCTTCCAGCACCAAGTGGCGACTGATGACGATATCGATTTCGCCCGCCCCAGCCGCGACGCTGGCTTGGATTTCATGAATGCGCTCGCGGAATGGCGAAAGCCCGTGCGGAAACCCTGCCGCGACCGCTGCCACGGGAATCCCGCTGCCCGACAATGCCTTCACCGCGGTTTCGACAAACTGGTGATACACGCACACCGCTCCGACCTGCAATGGCAAATCAAAGCCCATCGCATCCAGCAATTCCTGACGAACGGGGTTTCGAGCCTTGTCGCAAAGCCGCCGGACGGTGCCATCGGTGTCGTCACCGCTGAGGGTCGTCAAGTCGGTCAGGGTGACCGCTTTCAAGAGCCAGGCCGCTTGCCATTCTTTTTTCACCGTGCGGCGGCTCGTCATGGTGGCGGCGCGGCGTTGGGTTGCGCTTTTGTTCACGCGAGCACTCTCCACCCATTCGAGATCGAGGGGTATGCCAGGGTTGCGCGGTTCGGCTTTGTGGTGCGGTGGCGTCACGACCATATCCTCCATTGTAAACCATTCAGGCTAAACTTGAAACCATGGCAACGGTGGGGATCATCATGGGAAGCGAAAGCGACCTGGAAACAATGCAGGCAGCGGCGACGGTTTTGAACGATTTTGGGGTGTCCTATGAGATGGACGTGGTGAGCGCGCACCGAACTCCGTTGAAAATGGTGGAATACGCGTCGTCGGCGGTGGATCGGGGTTTGAAAGTGATCATCGCGGGCGCGGGCGGTGCCGCACACTTGCCGGGGATGGTCGCGAGCTTGACCATTTTGCCCGTGATCGGGGTTCCGGTGGAATCCAAGGCCCTGTCTGGCGTAGATTCGTTGCATTCGATCGTGCAGATGCCCCCCGGGGTGCCGGTCGCGTGCGTCGGAATCGGCAACGCCCGCAACGCGGGGCTCCTGGCGGTGCAAATCCTGGCGCTATCGGATTCGAGGTTGTTGGAGAAGATGGAGGAGTTTAGGCGGTCGCAGGTGGCGCGGGTGGAACAGATGAGTAGCCGAGTGAAGGCCAGGAAAAGCGAAGGGTGACGCGTGATGGGCTTACCACATCGAATTCCAGTCCATTGAAATTGATGAAGGCATGAGTCTCTGAAAATGTTTATCTAGCGCGTAGACTTCATGCGATATCTGGCTATTCCGGTTGAAGTCCTTGTCTTTGATCGCCCGCAGCCGAGCTAACTGAGAATCGGCGGCAATCCAGTCCTTTTCTTCTCCGGAGTTTTGGGCAGCCTGAACCAAGTGGCGCAGGTAAAAGACGTGCCGGTTTGGATTGAGCGGTTCGAGATCCACCGAACGTCGGCTCCAGGCCAAGATTTGATCGAAGTCTCGCTCCTCTTCTTTTTTCGACAGCGCATGCGCAGCCATGGCATATAAGTAGGAGTCACGCGGATACCGCTGTTCTAGGTAGCGAAAAGTTGACCAATCGAACTTTGAATCGTTACCGTAGGGCCAGGCCAGACGTAGAATTCTCAATTGATCCGATCTTCCCTTGAGCATCGTCCGTTCTAATTCAATATAATCTGGAAACTCAGCGACAGAGAGCTCTGCGAGAGCACCGGTTTGTAGCATCGCCCCTCGCGTTGTGATGACTGCGAATGCGTTTACTGGGTCATCTGGATCAGCATTGTACGTTGCCAAGTACTTTCGATAGAGTTCGAGAATTCTGGCGTAGGATCCGGTCTGAAAGTAATCGTGTAAGGCGGCTTTGCGTTGGGCCCTGATCTGCTCTGCTCGTCGATTCTGGTCGAACTCATCCAGCGCGATGATCGCACAAATGAAGACTGCACAGGACATCAAGACCCAATAGACTCGTATGGAGTTCTGTTTCAGACTCCCGATGATATTGGCAAGCATGATCTTCTCATGAGAATTCTACACGATATTTTTGATGATTTCGATAGCATTTTACGAGGTGTTGGCTGTGCTGTTGACGATGACTTCTCCTCGCAGTGCACGCATTCCAGCTAAAGCCGTCGCCCCCGAAACCCCTCAACCCATGATCCGCTTCAACGCGCCATACTCGGCGACGTTATCAAAATCCATACAGCTCTCCGGTGACGCTCCGGGGATGACCCACGTCGGGCCGCCGAGGAGGTCCGAGGCGACGCGCTCAACGCGGGCATGATCCAGCCGTCCGGTTGCATACGCGAGCAAATTCCCAAGCCCCAGCCGTTTCACCATCTTGAACGGACTCTTACGCAAAGCCCGAAACTCGCGGAGCAAGTTCTCGGCGAGTTCGAATCCTTCCCGGTTCGTGGCGTAGAGCCCGCCGGTGAGAACCCCTTCGCCCCCCATCTTGATCGCCGTCGCGGGCGTGCCGGGAAACTTTTCCCGAAACAACGACGCCTTGCAAACGCCCGTCGCGAAGAATGGTCCTGCCCCAAAATGCCGCCGCTCGACTTCTTCGCGAAACCACACAAAGTCCTTGGCCTGGACGAGGGGCGTATCGACTGGGAAGACCACGTAACCATCGGCCTGCACCTTTTCAAACGCGCTTCTGGCCGAATCCACGGCCCCCTTGCCCGCGTTCACCCAATGTCCGGCCCTGGGATCGGGATGGGCCAAGACCGCTTCGTCGCCCGCCACTGCGATTTCATGAAAATTGCTGGCCAACACGGCGTCGAGCACCCAGTCGAGGCACGTCCGACCTCCAAAAGTGGCGAGCGCGCGGTGCGGTGTGCCCATCTTGTTCTTGAGGTCTTCCGGCGCGGTGCCCCCGGCGAGAACAATGCATGCCCAGGTCATACGAATAACCTTACGCCAAAAATGATCGTCATGATGACCCCAACGGCGATCACGAGCGGACGGACCTTTTCAGGGGCAGACCGAATCGCGAGCCGGGCCGCCGCATAACCGCCCACCACAGAGCCGAGCAAAACCGCGACGCACGGCCCCCACACGACCAGCCCTTTGGCCACAAACACGACGGCCGCCACCAAGTTGATGATGGTGGCGAGATAACCCTTGAGCGCATTTTGGGCGTGCATATCGAGGGGGAGGGTCGCTCCCATATAGGCGAGCATAAGGATGCCCATCCCCGCCCCAAAATATCCGCCGTAGATGCTGATCAAAAACTGAAAAAACCACCCCCACCTCGGCGAAATCGTGCCTTGGTGGGTCATGGTCCAAGCTTTGATCCGCGGTTGAATGGCGAGCAACACAGTCGCAAACAAGATCAGCACCGGAACTGCCCAGCGGAAGACCTCGTCGCTGGTTTGTAGGAGGATCGCCGTGCCCAAGATGGAACCCACCGTGGTCGGCAACGTGTACCCCAGCATGTAGGGTTTGACCTCTTGGATGCAATCGCGATACCCGCCGAGCGCGCTCAGAGTCCCAGGCACCAGCGCGCAGGCGTTCGTGGCGTTGGCGACCTTCTCGGCGAGGCCAAAACCCACCAAAGAGGGAAACGTGATGAGCGACCCACCCCCCGCGATGGCGTTGAGCGCCCCCGCGCCAACCCCCGCCAGCACAAGCCCCCCATACGCGAGGGCTTCCGTCATACCGCGTCCACGCGTGCTCCAGATTCCACCGCATCCAGCACCCATGATCGTGCGCGCAGCCCTGCATCCCCAAAAGCCGAGACCATCGCCGCCCCGACTTGTTCGTGACCAGATCTGGCAAAAGCAAGCATCCCCGGTCCGGCCCCGCTGAGGCAGCACGCGACGGCGCCCGCATCTAGGGCTTTTTGCCGGCAATCGGGCGCTCCGGGAATGTGGGGAATTCGGTGTGGCTCGTGGACGCGGTCGCCCATGGCTTGCTGGAGCAAATCTAAGTCGCCTGAACGCAATGCCTCCACCACCGCGAGAGAGTGGCCGATGTTGTAAATCGTTTCTTCCTTGCTGTATTGGCTGGGGAGCAATGTTCGTGCTTCGGTCGTGAGAAACTTGAATTGGGGCACGCAAACGATCACGCGCAGAGGCTCGAAAGGCACGGAGCGGACGATGGGTTCTTCTTCGTCCCCAACGACGAGAACGAAACCACCCATGAGGGCTGGCGCAACGTTGTCGCCGTGGCCCTCCAGTTTGATCGCCCGTCGCAAAACGCGGTTGAGGTTCTCCGCCTCTCGAACCGCCTCCACCACCGAATCCTTTTTGACCGCGCGCGCGGCGAGGACGCTGGCAAAGATCAGCCCCGCCAAGGTCGCGGTGCTGGAAGAGCCCAGTCCGCTGGCGCAGGGAACCTGGTTTTCGCATCGAATGTGGATCCCTCCGTCGGCGGGGAGCATGCCCGGCCAGGTTTCATCGAGCATGGTTTTTGCCACAAGGTGGGTTCGGTCGGTTGGGAGCCAGTCTGCTCCTTCTCCCACCGTCTCGACCCTGACCGTGCCTGGCTCGCCCTGAATCCGAAGTTCGAAGTGGTTCCAAAGGTCCAGGGCGATCCCGAGGCAATCGAAACCGGGGCCCAGGTTGGCGGACGTGGCGGGGAGGGAGACGCGGATCATTGCTGGAAAGTCATACCTGCTGTGCTAAAGTAGGTGCCATGAGAAGGATTCTTGTTTGCGTTACTCTAGTCGCTTTTCAAGCGGCCGTGCTGGCTCAGAATGCCACCTTTAACATATCCCTTCTCGGCAAGAAAGTTGGGACAAACGAGGTCAAGACCTTAAAACCGGGACAGTTTGAGTCCCTGACCACCCTCTCCATCATGGGGAACAATGTTCGGAGCCTGCTCACAGTCGACATCAAGGACGGCAAGGTCGGCGAC
>Ga0209573_1003865_pt1 | contig 15637 bp, 14 predicted proteins | sample TNRBio252014_DNA_FD_185870 | JGI IMG/M metagenome (GOLD analysis project Ga0209573, IMG submission 185870) | Wastewater treatment Type I Accumulibacter community from EBPR Bioreactor in Madison, WI, USA - TNR Reactor_6/25/2014_ DNA (SPAdes)... | ecosystem: Engineered > Bioreactor > EBPR >...
GGAGACGTTCATTTTTCATCAGCTCCTTCAACAAGTTGGAAAGCTCTTCACGATGCGAGGGATCGTCGAGAGCGTAAGCGACGTTGGCGATGATGTAACCCATCTTGTTTCCGGTATCAAAACGCTCGCCTTGCATCGCTTGAGCAAAAAACGGGCTCTTTTTGAGGAGCAATGCCATGGCGTCGGTGAGCTGGATCTCTCCCCCCTTGCCAGGGGGCGTTTGCCGAAGCTCATCGATGATTTCAGGTTCGAAAACGTAGCGACCCGGAAGCGCCCACTGAGAGGGGGCTTCCGCGGAGCTGGGCTTTTCGATGAAGCCGTGGATTTTTACCGACGAGGTGGCGGTAGAAAACTCCTGCCCACCGAGATCACAAATTCCGTAGAGCGCGGTTTGCTCTTTGGGAACGCGGAGCACACCAACGACGGAACCAGAATCTCGTGCGTTGAAGCCGGCAAGACACTGTCCAATTGCGGACGTGTCACCACGCGTGCGGATGAGGTCGTCTCCGAGAACGACGGCAAAGCTTTGACCGTCCACCACGGGCGCCGCTTGAAGAACGGCGTGTCCCAGTCCAAGGGGGTGATGCTGACGGACGCTGACGATGTCGATTTTTTTGCTGAGCTCGATGGTTTCTTCGATGAGATGAGCCTTGTGAGCTTCGGCAAGTTTGTGCGAGGTGAGGTCTGCGGGGTCGAAGTAATCCTCGATAAGAATCTTGGGTCGCGACGTGATGAAAACGATCGTCTCAAGTCCGGCATCGACCGCCTCTTTGACGATATGGTGGATGATGGGCTTGTCGACGATTGGAAGAAGTTCCTTCGGAAGTGCCTTGGTGGCGGGAAGAAAACGTGATCCCAGTCCAGCGACGGGGATCACGACTTTTGAAACTTTTCTTCGGTTGGACATCGCCCGCTCACTTTAGGTGAGGCGGGCGATGAAGGCAACTTACGGTGCTGCGTGAGGTCGGGGCTGCAGCGTCCAATCGCGGTCGCCTTCATTGTAGAGGAAGGGTCCGAAATTTGTGGGTGCGCCACGCTCCCCTGCATAGGGATACACGTTGGGAGCTTGCATACCGATTCCGAGAGCCGCGGCCCAGATGATGTCGCCGGTGTTGTCCTCAACTCGGGGACGCATGTCGATGACAGTCGTTCCACTTCCAGAAATCGAATACACATTCGAACCTGAAGCTGAGCCCGAGGCGGCGCCAGCCATTCCAGCGTTTGCCATCAGAGAAGGCCCTCCTTGGACGGGGCCCATAAACTGGGACTGTCCGTAAGCGTGAGTCGGTTGACAGTACATCGCGCAGTTTCCGGGTTGTGCGAGATACGGACTTCCCACCATCCCGCCGCCGAAGTATCCACCTCCTTGAAGATGAGGAGGGATCAAGCGAGGAGGAGGAGGAAGGCTGGCATAAGCACCGCCAAATCCGCCGCCCCCTGCATAGCCGCCACCCATGTAGCCACCGGGGCCAAAGCACCCGTTGAGGGCGCCAAAACTTCCACCGGCTCCTCCATAGCCAAACATCGGAGCCGCCAAAGCGGAACCCGAGTTGAGGCTGAGACCCATATTCTCGGAACCCAGAAGAAGGGCGCCGCCGAAGACGCCGCAATATCGTAGAATCTGACCGAGAAGCAAAGTGTTGGTTTTCATAAATCCCCCTAAAACCCCTTGTGCCACTAAAAGCAATTCGGGTGCCAAGGCCCGGGGGCTTCTACGGCTGGCGCTAAGTGACTAAATTACAGAGGTTTTTTCTTCTCCCCCCGCTCGGCGCTCCCTCGCCTCGATGTTCACCCTGTGATAGGGTGTCTAAATTGTGATCACTTTTGGCCATAAAAGTAAGGGTCTATTTCGTCTCTCTATTCTTGTACTCGCCGGAAGCTCGGTCGCCCAAGCTGCAACGTGGGTTCTTCCGGAGCGCGGGTCTTGGATGGGGGCCGAGGGTTTGGCTCTGGGCGGAGCGCTGGTTGCCCAATCGGGGCGCTCTGATTTTATTTATGCCAATCCGGCTGCGCCCGCCTTTCAAGAAAAGTACTCGCTCGGACTCAGCTACGGAACCGCGGGGGATTTGATGCGGGTCCAAGTGATTGACACCAAATCGAGCAAGCTTGGGGGGGGGATCTCCTTTTCGCAAAGAAATGTTGAAGATCTCTCGCGCCTTGAAGATCCTGCGCTCGGTAATTTTGCCCGTCTTGAGCACAGCGCGGTGCTCTCGATCATGACCCGTGTTTCCGAAACAGTGGCCGTGGGTCTTTCGGCACAGCATCGCTATATTCGCCCCGCGAGCGGCGGGTTGGTGCCGACATCATTCTGGACGGGAGACGTGGGCGTTGCGGTTAAACTCTCTCCCGAATGGACCCTGGGTCTCGCGGGTCTGGATATGATTGCCGATGACAAGGGGTACACCTATCGCACGCTCTCGGCGGGCGTGTCGGGGAGCGTTGCTGCAGGTCTTAGTGTTCTCGGACAGCTAGATTTTGTGCGCGCTCCTGAGGGAAGTCTCGATACAGGTTTTGTGCGTGACGACGCGAGCGCCGCGCTTGCCCTGGGAGTCGATTATCTCGTAGCTCCCGAGCTGAAACTGCGCGGCTCTTATCGCAACCTTTCCGCGTGGGAGCAGAGTTATGTGGGGCTCGGTTTGGGCTATACGAAAGACGCTCTGACGCTCGATTATGGAATGCGCTTCTCTACGGAAACCTCAAAGAGTCAGTATCATGCGCTGACTCTTAGCGTGGATATTTAGGCCGCCGCGACTTAAGGCGCGACGTTCAGAGTTTTCTTCGAAATCGCAGCATGCCCGACTGGCAAATAACAAAATCGTAACGCGCGGGGTCCTCGGGGCAAAGAGTCTGCGCCCAAGAGGTGAGTTCTTCGACGAAGACCCAGTTGGCACTCTTTCGAGAGGTGAGCCCTTCCCCGATCGCCCACTTGTGGATGTGGGTGTCGACGGGCCAAAACAATTCTTTTTTGAGCGGGTACTCTGGATAACGCTCGGCCCACAGCCCCAGGTCGATGGCGTCTTTGCGCGACATCCATCGCATCCACATCACAAGGCGTTTACAGGTTGAGCCTTGGAGGGGGCTGGCCCAGAACCAAGAGGCCCCTGTTCCCTTCCAGCGCGCGGCGGCCGAAGACCTACGGGCATTTGCCGCCGACTTTGGAACGCAAGAGTCCAGGCGTGTGCAGAAGCCGATCAAGGCTTCCTTTGGAGTTTGCGCGTCCTGGCGGGCCTCGAGAAACGTGACCGCGAGTGATCCCCATTTGCGCTGGGCGTGTGCGAGTGCCATGAGAACACTTCGAAGATCTTCAGCCGAGTTGAGTCGATGCACCCATCCTCGCAGTGTCGATGAAAGAATCCGATGCTGCTCCTGTTCGGGAGTCTGCCTCAGCCATTCCGATAGCCCGCGTCCGCCTGTGCTGATGCCTAGAGATTGCAAACGCTCGAGCAGGGCAAAGTAGGAGCGGTAGATGTTTTCGACACGTCCATAAGACAGGCCCGCGAGAATAAATGAGAGCAATTCAAGGTCTTCCCAGGGAAGACTGCGGTCGAGGGCGCCTGCGGGATCGCGCGTGAGATACTCTTCGCGTGAATAGTTTGCGTAGAGTGTCTCCAGCTTTCTGCGAAGTGCAGCCGTGGGCGCGGATCTTGTCATTGGTAGCACTCAGGGGACTGACGGGGCGCCGAGGGAGGAGGTATCGGCGGCCACCACAAAAGGCGTCCACTCGCGCAGGCGGAGGCGGTAGCGCTGAATGCGTCGAAGCTGTTCCTGAAGTGTGTCGGCGTGCGAAGGCTTGAGAAGATCTTCTTCGGCCTTGGTAGGCATGAGCCAATGACGGTTGAGGGCCAGCTCGAGGAACGCAACGAAGGCTTGGGTGTTCACCGACTCGGCGCCGACGAGCGCGCCTTGCTGGATCAGCACGCGCCCTCGTTTCATAAAACGCGCCTGCCACTCTTTACGACCCATAATAAGTTCCTGCATTTCGATGAGCGAAAGAAGACCCGTTTGGATCGTTTCGAGATACGAGTCTAGTAGGTGGGCATAAACAGAGCAGTCAAAGCTCTTGGACAGATGTAAAATATGCCGAGCGTAGGCTTCTTTTTCTTGGAAGAAGAACTCGAACTGAAGATATCCCCGAAGCTCCAGAGTCTCCTCAAAAAATCCGTCCTCTTTTGAAGAGCAGAGACCTGCGATCGCCAGATCCAGTAGGGCATGAATCGCGGTGTTTTTATAGTAGAAGACCGCGAGCCGTTGCTTCTCGCTCACTGAGTATCCGATCCCCCCCGAGCCGGAGTAAAATTTCTCGACGAGCTTGTCGTCTACAAGCCGAACGATCGCGCGTCGGCAGGCGTGAATGAAGTTGGTTTCGAGTTCGGGCGAGAGGGGAACTCCAAGCGACTTCAGGTCGTTCTCAAACTTGCGGAGAACGGCCTCGAATTCGGCACGCGTCCAGTTGGATCCCGGCTTCATGAGCAAAAGCGCGCAAACAATCCCGATGCTTGTGACGGGGCTGACCGCGTTGATACGGTGACACACTTCGAAAGCAAGTTTCTGAGTCGCCAATCGCACAAGATTTGCGCTTCCGGTCGAGTCCGCGATTTCGACGCGGGCCCACTCCTCGATGGCGACAGGTTCTCCAAAACGAACGTGCACTTTGCCGAAATTCTTGGCCAGAACGCGAAGCGCTTTGAAAAGGCCCACGAAAGATTCTTGGACTTTTTCGCCGCCCTCAAGTTCGCGACGATGAGCTTTGTCTTCGGTCACGCGGTCGTAGATAATTGAAACGGGAACAAAGCGGACTTTCTCCGTAAGATCGCCTTTGATGTAGGCGTCAGTGATCATTTTAAGGATTCCGTAGCGAGGGGGCGCGAGCTTTCCGGTTCGGGAACGCGCGCCTTCAATGAAAAACTCTAAGTTGATCTTGTTGGCGAGAAGAGCGCAAACATAGTGTTTGAGCACCTCGCCATAAAGCAGGTTGCCTTTGAAACTGCGTCGGATGAAAACGCCACCCGCGCGCTTAGCAATCGAACCGAAGGGCCAGAAGTTAAGGTTGATACCCGCAATAATATGCGGAGGCGCGATTTGGCGCTCGTGCATGAGGTGAGAGAGCATCAGGAAATCGATGTAGCTTTTGTGTGTCGGGATGAAAACCAGCGAGCCTTCTTTGGAGATACGTCGAAGATTTTCAAAGTCCTCGTCTCGCAAAGTGAGACCTTCAAAAATGTTCTTGAACACGCGCTTAAGAATCCACGAGGCGATCTCGATGGTTGAATAGCTGTACTTGGTGCTCATCTCATTGAAATACTTTTCCGCTCTTTTGAGCAGGGTGATTTCGAGAGTGCCGGTCTCGGCCGAAAGAGCCTGAATGGTGCGACGAAGGGCGGGGCCGCGAAAAATTCCCTCTGCAATAAAGCGCGTCGAGCGGAAAGAGGGTCCTAGAATCACTTTCTTTTCTTGCTGGATATCCATCAGGATGCGACGACGGATGGTTTTGGGGCTTTGAGAGTCATCGAATATGACGGGGTCGCTCGCGCGCAGTGTGGTGTGCGTGTACCCGAGCGTGAGAAGAGCGAGCTTGCGGTTGAAATTGGGAAGATAGGGATCTCCCAAAAAAAGATTCCAGACACTGATGAGCGGGAAAATCAGGGTGTTCCATGCTTTGGCGGAAACGCCTGCGGGCATGTCTTTTTCGATGATGCGCTTGCGCTGCCAAACAAAAACCACGGGGACCACTACAAAGTCTCCGTGCTGGCTTTGGAGATAGGCGAGCTCTTTTTCGCCCATGGGGGTCTCGAAGGCGCGACGGCGGTCGCGGGTTTCAAAATTCAAAACAGCACAACGGCCCCGTGTCATGTCCTCGCTGATGAGGCGGATGCGCGAGACGGGTTTGGCGAGACCGAACAACGACGCGATGCGCCTTAGGAGGAGGGAGGCCGGCTCAGAGAAGAGAGCCCAGATGCGGGTGGCATAGCGAGGGGAGAATTGCTCTCCAAAATCTCTTTTGAGAAAATAGCGGAGGACCCAGAATTCGACGACACCGCTCGCGTAGAGGGCAAAAACCAAGGGTTTCCCTGGAAAGCGGTCGCGAATTTCGGCGACCTGTTTAACGAAACTCTCACCGGCGTGGAAGTTGCGGTACAGGAGACGCTCGATGCGGCTTGGTAGCCCGTCTGTTAACACGTCGTCATCATAGACAAGATTCGTTTTCGGTTCTACGAATAAGCTTATGTTGAAGAGTATTTTTTCAGGACTCATTTTGTTGGCCTCCGTCGGAGCCTCGGCACAATCCGTAAAATTGGGAGGCCACGTCGGCGCGCTGGCTTCGGATTCTGTGTCTGAGATCGCGTATGGCATCAACCTCACCACAAATCCGTACGGATTTGCCGCGTTTCGTTTGGACGCGACGTTTTCTAATTTCGAAAGCGGGAGCTATTTCTCCACAAGCCCCGCCGTTATTCTCTACCCGATGGATTTCGAAGAAATGCAAATTGGATTTCTGGGCGGTGCGGGGTTCTACAAACTCCCCGGCGACAAAACACGCTTCGGACTGAATTACGGCGTTACGGGAGACTTCGCTCTCGCGGAGAACTTTAGTGTCGGGATGGAGGCGCGCGCGCATCCTATCTTTGACGTGGCGGACGTGTGGACAGTTTTTCTCACGGCCGCGTTCCGCTTTGAAGTGGGCGGGGGCTGGTAAGAAAATGGCCGAACTCAAGTCGAATGTGTCCGGCACGGTGATCGATGTTCTCGTAAAAGTCGGAGACAAAGTTGCTATCGACCAGGACATTGTCAGCGTCGAAAGCATGAAAATGGAAATGATGATTCCGGCGACGGCATCGGGACTTGTCAAAGAGATTCGCGTTTCTCCCGAGGACTTCATTCAAGAGGGCCAGGTCCTCGTCGTCCTAGGATGAGCTCCTGAGGAATACAGCTATGTCCACTCGTCGTCCGCGCGCGCAGATCTTTGAGGTCGGACCGCGCGACGGCTTACAGAGTCAACCGCGCATTCTCAGTCTCGATGATCGCGAGCGCCTGGTTTTGGATCTCGTGGATGCCGGGCTTCGTGATGTCGAAGTTGGATCTTTTGTTCGCGATGATCGCATCCCGCAGCTCGCCGGGACGCGTGAGCTTTTTGTTCGCCTGGACAGTGCTCGTTCGCGATACAAAAAACTCGCACCGCGTTTTTGGTCCTTCGTTCCGAATCTGAAGGGCCTTCACGATGCCCTCGAAACCAGCACTGACGGCGTCTCGTTTTTTGTGGCAGCTTCCGACACCTTTTGCCGTAAGAACGTCAACCGAAGCCAGTCCGAGCTTTTCGAGGAGCTTGCGCATCTTCTTCCCGCTGCGCGCAAGGCGGGGCGACTCACGCGCGTTTATCTTTCTACGATCACATTTTGTCCTTACGAGGGAATCATTCGTCCCTCACAGGTTCAGAAGGTCGTTTCGCGTTTGGCAGATCTCGGAGCCAAAGAAATTGCCCTTGGCGATACGACGGGGCACGCGACTCCAGGGGACATCGAGAAACTCCTCACTCCGCTCTTAAAAAAATGGAAACCCGCACTCTTCGCGATGCACCTCCATGACACGCGCTCGCTCGCGCTCGCAAATGTGTCCAAATCTCTAGAAATGGGGATCGCCAAGTTTGATTCTTCAGCGGGAGGTCTGGGCGGGTGCCCTTATGCTCCGGGCGCTGCGGGCAACCTCGCCACTGAGGATCTTGTTTACATGTTGCAAGCGCAAGGCCTGATGAAAGCCCCCGTGGATATCGGCGCCGTTGCACGTTGTTCTCGCCGACTCGAGAGCGTGCTCGGAAGCCCCCTTCCCTCGAAAGTTCTTAAGACCCTGGAGGTATGAATCTTGGACAACGTAAAACTCGACAAGGTTCCCGGCGGCGTCTGGACCTGCATGCTCGATCGTCCCGCAAAACTCAATGCTCTGTCGGGTGCGATGATCGAAGAGCTCCGCATCGTTTTTGAAGAAGCGGCTGAGGCCGCTCGAGTGTTTGAATGTCGCGCGCTTTTAGTTGTCTCGAGCTCGCCAAAGGCGTTTTGTGTAGGCGCCGATCTGAGTGAGCGACGCACGATGAATGAAACCCAGGTTCTCGAAACACTCGACGCGTTGAGGGCGATGACGAGTGCGCTTGAGTGTGTGCCCGTCCCCACCCTTGCTGTTGTTGAAGGGGCTGCTTTCGGTGGCGGTCTCGAGCTGGCTCTTTGCTGCGATATGCGCGTCGCCACACCCTCGGCTTTGATGGGGCTCACGGAAACGCGTCTCGCGATTATCCCCGGTGCTGGCGGCACTCAGCGTCTTTCGCGCCTGCTCGGAATTGCACGCGCCAAAGAAATGATTTTTTCGGGGAAAAAAATCGATGGAGATCACGCCGCTGCGATGGGTCTAGTGAATGCCTGCGAGGCCAATGCCCGAGCTTGGGCCTCACACGTCGCGGCTGAAATTTGTGCGGGGGGACCTGTCGCGATACTTGCCGCCAAAGAGGCGATCAATGGCGGCTCCGGGCTCTCGCTCGAGAAGGCCCTTGATCAAGAGCGCAGAAGCTATGAGAGAACTTTGCGCACCCAAGACCGTATCGAAGGCCTCAAGGCCTTCGATGAAAAAAGAAAACCTCAGTACCAAGGACGTTAAGACATATGAAGAACTCCGAAGATCTCAAGAAACTCGAAACCGAAATCCTCAAAGGTGGCGATCCTAAGTATCATTCAAAAAATGCGGAAGTCGGAAAGTTGTTTGCTCGCGATCGTATTGCCAAGCTGATCGATCAGGATACTTGGATTGAAGAAGGACTTTTTGCCAACTGTTCGGCAGGAGATCTTCCGGCGGATGGCGTGGTCACGGGTTTTGCAAAAGTTGGGGGGCGCGCAGTCGGCATTCTCGCCAACGACTCGACTGTTAAGGCGGGGTCTTGGGGGTGGCGCACGGTCGAAAAAATGATTCGTCTCCTCGAAGAAGCGGCGAGGCTTCATGTCCCCGTTTACTATCTCATCGACTCTGCGGGTGCGCGCATCACCGACCAGCTGGAAATGTTCCCCGGGCGCAGGGGCGCTGGGAAAATCTTTAATTTGCAGTGTCGACTTTCGGGACACGTTCCCCAGATCTGCGTGCTTTTTGGCCCGTCGGCTGCGGGCGGCGCCTATATTCCCGCTTTTTGCGACGTGGTGATCATGGTTGAGGGCAATGCCTCCATGTATCTCGGAAGCCCCCGAATGGCGGAAGCGGTCATCGGCGAAAAAGTCACTCTCGAGGAGATGGGCGGTGCTCGTATGCATTGCTCGGTGAGTGGCGTGGGCGACGTGCTTGCTGCCGACGAAGACGAGGCGCTGAGCCTCGCAAAAACCTATCTCTCTTATGTTCCGCAGAACTTCGAGGCGCCCGCGGCGCTTGCGGCTCCCCGTCCTCCGCGCGAGAACCTCGACATCGAGAAAATTCTTCCGGACAGTGATGCCCGCGCGTATGACATGATGCAGGTCATCGAGGGTATCGTCGACGAGGGATCTTTTTTCGAGATGAAAAAACTTTTTGCGAGAGAGTTGATCACGGGCTTTGCGCGCATCGATGGCCATACCGTGGGCATTGTTGCGAATCAGCCCAAGATGAAGGGTGGCGTGATTTTTGTGGACTCGGCAGACAAGGCGGCGCGTTTTGTCTTCCTGTGCGATGCGTTTCGCATCCCCCTCCTTTTCCTCGCGGATGTCCCGGGTTTTATGATCGGGACTCAGGTGGAGCGGATGGGCATCATCCGCCACGGCGCTAAAATGGTCTATGCCATCTCGGAAGCGACGGTTCCAAAAATTTGCGTTGTGGTGCGGAAGGCGTTTGGCGCCGGACTTTATGCAATGTGTGGACCCGGCTTTGATCCCGACTGCACCCTCGCGCTGCCGAGCGCGCAGATCGCGGTCATGGGGCCGGATCCCGCCGTGAACGCCGTCTATTTCAACAAGATCATGGAGCTGCCCGAAAACGAGCGCACCGATTTTGTTGCGCGAAAAAAAGCTGAATACCAAAAAGACATCGACATTCAGCGCTTGGCGTCGGAGATGGTGGTTGACGGCATCGTCGATGGTGCGCGCCTGAGGAGCGAGCTCTCAAAGCGTTTTGAGCTCTTGCGTGACAAGAAAATCGCTTATCTTCCGCGCCGTCACGGCGTCGTGCCTGTTTGATGGAGATCAAAGAGCTTCGTCGCAAGTTTGGCAGCGAGGAGCTCGCTCCGTGCGTCCCCAGGGATCGGAGAAATTTCAACAATATCCGCACCGATGAGCATCCGGTGTGAAAACAGCGTTTCAACGACGGACATCAGCTGCTCCCACGAGAGTCCTGCGGGTTCGGGATTGCCGACTCCAGGACACTCTGACGGATCGAGCACGCTCATGTCGATGCTTAGGTAGATCGGCGCGGAAATCGACTTAAGCGCGTTCTCGAGAAGAGAGGGTTTGGTCTGAAGTTCCCGGGTGCTGAGTCTCTTAATTCGTGAGCTTGGTGCATTCGCAAATTCGGCCTCTTCTCTCGAATAAGAGCGTGCGCCTAAATGAAGCAGAGACACTCCGAGGTCGTGAACCCGCCGACAGGCTGCTCGGTGCGAATACGCAGAACCTCCGAAAGAATCGTTCAAGTCGAGGTGCGCGTCCAGTTGAACAACGCAGAGATCAGGATAGCGACGGACGAAGGCGCGCACGGCTGCGTAGGATACGCTTTGCTCGCCGCCGACAAGGAGCGGCCACTTGTGAGCGTCTACCGCTTTATCCACGAGCGACTCCAAAATGGAGAGCGCTTCTTTGGTGCTTAGCCCTGCTAGTTTCGGCGCGGCCAAGACGCAAACCGCGAGGTCAGAGAGGTCTCTGTCATTTTCGGGATCGAAAAGTTCAAGCTGCTCGCTGGCGCGCAATATGGCCTGAGGGGCGCCGGCGGTGCCATGCTGAAAACTTGTGGTGTTTTCGAGTGGGGCTTGGATGAAGCAGCAGAGCGCGGATTCCCATTCGGCATTCTCGTCAGGGAGATTCAAGAATCTCGAATAAAGGGGTTTGCTTTGGTTCACTCAGGTCTCCTCAGGCCAAACCTGGCAAGGCGGCTTTGATGCCATCTAGAATAAACTGCATTGCGATTGAGGCGAGCACGAGACCCATAAGGCGCGACAATACGTTGAGTCCGGTTTGCCCCATAAGACGCGTGAGATGATGTGCCTGTGTGAGGACGAAGAAACTTGTTGCCATCACAAGCACAATGGAGATGTAGACGCTGACTTGTGCAGAAATCGTGTGCGCTTTGTCCATCAGCATAAAGGTCGACAAAATAGAGCCTGGTCCGGTCAGCAAGGGGATTGCGAGAGGAAATATTCCCGCAGACTCTTTGTCGGCGGCTTCTTGCTTCTCCTCCTCAGTTGCTTTGGTGCGTGATTCTTTGGCGTGGAGCATGTCGATCGACACGAGAAGTACGAGGATCCCGCCCGCCACTTTCACCGCGGGCAGCGTGATACCATAAAAACTAAAGACCACCGATCCGACGGCGGCGCACGCGACAAGTGCGGCGCCTGCAACATACACGGCTTTTTTGGCGAGGCTGCGTTGTTGCTTCTGAGTGTAGCCTTGAGTTACGGCAATAAAGGGCGCGATCGCTCCGATGGGATTGACGATCGTGATCAGGGTCGTAAACGCAATGAGGATGAAAGAATCCACCATACCTAAGGAGACATTTTAGAGGCGTTGTGCGCCTTTCGATGCTCTTTTCTTTGACGCCGGAACTTTTCTTTTTGCCGTGCATTGAGTTTTTCGGTGGCCGCCGTGTAAGCCTCCGGACGGATTTCGACAAGATGGCGCTCGACGAAATCCAGAACTTCCTTGGGAGAGACGTTGTAGGCTTCTCGAATCGTCCATCCAACGCCCTTTTGGACATAATAGTGAGAATCCCCCAAGAGCTTTTTCACACGGCGGAGCGCCTCGGGTACGGGAAAGAGTTTTTTGCGCTGCTGCGAGTAGTAGTAAAGACTCACGAGCGATTGCCGTCTCAGCCAAGGGTTTGGGTGGGAATTCCAGAGTTTCAGCTGAGCGTCGAGCGGGCCTCCGATGTCTTCGAGCACGCGGGCATAGATCGAGGAGAGTCCGTCGGAGTGCGCCCAGTTGTCGAGTCGAGCGGCCCAGCCAACCAGACCTTTCCAGACTTGGAGGGCCTCGTCGCGGTGTCTCGGGTCTGAATAGTAGAAGAGTGGCAGATTCAAGACCTCAAAGCAGTCGGAGTTTTTCCAGACCAAATCCCATAAAGCGAAGCGTTCTTTCGTCGAGAGGTGAGCGAGTGCTGTGGCGTTCTCCTGTAGAAGCGACTTGTATAAGGCGCGCTGCTGGGGCGAGCTAAACCCATGCATCCGAAATGAGCTCCCATAAATTTTTGAGAGCAGATCCCCCTCCGAAACGTAGCGAGGCGCATTCGCAGCGAGCAGCGCTTTTTCGAGATTTTTGGGGGAAAGATGTTTCATGATCCTGGATTTTAGCGCCGCATTTCGGATATAACGAGCCCATGATAGAAAAGCTCGGCTCCAGAACCCCTATTCTTTTTTTTCTGGCGATTTCGCTTTGGGGCTGCGGTGAGGCGGGAGGCGGTCTCGGAGAAACCAACATGGAGCTGGCCCACGTGCTGGGCGATGCGATGGGGTCGGTTGACGAGACGCTCTCGAGATCCATGCTGACGGTCGTTCCCATGGCCGGCGGCGGATGTTATCAGGCAACCTATTCGAGCTGTACAGATGACGAGCGGAACGTAACCTACGACGCGTGCTCATTAGGCTCGCTGACCTTGAGTGGCGAGGTCAGTTTCGTGTTTACAAATGGATCCGGCTGCTCGCTCAGTGTCAACGGCGAGTCGGTACGTCGGGTTCCTGATTTTGAAATCCAGGGACGCTCCGGTGGAAAGGTGGGCGTCGTCACCTTCAATCCTACGAGCTCGGGCCAAACAATCACACGTGTCGCGAGTGGAAGCTACACGTACTCCGTTTCGGGGCTTCGTCGCTATTTTGAGAATTCGAATGGTGAGCGTGTCACCGACCTCACCGTGCGTACGACGGAAGACATCGAGGTCACTGGAACAACGCGCGCGACGCGCCAAATGCTGGGTGGCACTCTCGAAGTGCTGAACAATCTTGACGACTCGAAGCTTCTGATCAGCCCCGACGCGCTTCAGTGGACATCAACATGCACGTGCGCAACATCGGGATCCTGGGTCGGTCAAGTCGTAGACTCCGAGGGAGGAACCTCGGATTTTGTCGTGAAGATCCTCGGGTGTGGCAGCGCCCAGATCACCACGCCCGAAACTACAAGTACCCTCACCCTCGAGCGGTGTAGCACGCTCTGATTGGCACAAAGAAAGCATTCAACGAGCGGAGAAGACTAGTTCCCCAGGATCACACCAAATCCAAAATGAGAGCCTCCATAGGCCTTGATCCAGGAGAAGCGAAGGCTGAGCGGAGAAACGGGCGATCCCAGCATGAGGTGATAGGCGTGTCCAAAATAGCGTCTAGCGCCCACGCTGCGGGGCTTGTATTCGAGCGCTTCGAGCGCAACAGTCGCTGTAGCGGGAACCTTGTTCTCGGCCTCACCGTAGAAACGATAGCCCATGCCATAAGACTGAAAATTCATTTTGTTGAGACCAAAGCTCGTCGCGTAGTTGAAAAGCAGTCTGTCCGAAAGAGTGTAGCGAAAGTCGAAGCCAGTGCGGTAGCGCGAATGCGTTCCGGGTAGCGTCTTTTGATAGCCGTCCCAGAGGAGCTGCAGGTGAAGGCCGAAGGAGTGTGGAGCGTCCCACGCGGATGACGCCGATACTTGTCCAGCGTCGAGACGCGCGAGCGCTCGGTGCACGGGTTCGTGTGAAACCGCGTATCCGATATCGCCCACGAACTGTTGGATAAGCTTTCGTGAAATCACGCCGATCACGCGGCCTTCAGCATCGAGCACCGGACCTCCTGAGTTTCCCGGACTTAGGCTGAAGTCGACGATGAGCTCGTCGCCAATAAATTTTGAAACGTGGCCCCCCGAAAAAAGGTGAGTCCGCTCGAGATCAAAAGGGGGGGATGTGTTGCTCCTTCCCGACGTGGGGTGACCAATAGTGGCGGCGTTCTCGCCCACCTGGACTGAGCCTGATTCGCGAAGCACGAGCGGGGTGCGAGCTTGGGGCTTGAGAAGTTTTAGAATCGCAAAGTCCAAATTATCCGCGACGTGAATCACGCGGGCCTCGTCCCACGACGCGGGCGCGTCGGGCCACGAGACCCAAACAGGGCGCATATCCTCGACGCAGTGTTTTGCCGTAAGCACAAGATCTGCGCGAATGAGGGCGCCCGAGCAGAGACCTCCATTGGAGTAAATGTAGGGAATCGCAGCTCGGGTTTGCGAGTAGATTTCGTTCCAGTCAAACCGAGTGTTCGACGAAGCGATACCGCACCAACATGACAATAAAAAGATAGAGAAATGTTTCCAAGCTTTCAGCATGGATCATGCTTAACAACGGAGCTACGATCTTGGCAATTGTCGAGACCCTATGGGTGCATGTCTAGAGCTGGAAGTACGCGCGGCGCAGTTCGTTGAAAATACGCTCGTTCATGCGCCCCGCGCGACTGCACATCAGGTCGGTGACGTCGAGCTGGTAGTTCACCATCTCGCGGGCCCGGGGATCAAAAAACTCGACATAACAATCCGGAAGTCCGAGGACGTGCCCGAATTCGTGACGGATCGTCCACTGGACGTCCCACTCGGTTAGGGGAGCGTTCGCGTCCATCACGATTTGGTTGCCCCCAAGGGCCTCGACATGCGGAGTCGCTCCGGGTTGAAAAATCACAAAGGGGATGCGTGCGCTTGTGTCCGAGGGTTTTAGATCGAGATTCAGGCGAAAAGCTCCCCAGGAAAACTCTTCTTCGACGTTTTCTTTCACAAAAGAAGTCAGGAGGTCGTTGGCGTGACGACGAAACGGCAGCGTGGCGGTGGAGGCATGGGTGTCTTGCCACTGAACATCACGACGTGCCCCCGAGATGTCAAAAAATGAGTTCCAGTTCGAACGGCCTGCGGGAAGAAAGCGAGCAAAAAATTGTTGAAGCGTGCCATTCACACGGGCGCCCTCGAAAGCTCCGCTACAGGACGCCAGGGTGGCTCCTGAATTTCGGCAGAGCATGACAAGAGAAGCGGCCATGCGTTCGCGCTGCGACGCTTCGAGGTTTTCGAAATTTGCAATTTTGTTCTCAGCATCGGGGTCGCGGGAGAGCTCATAGTATCCGCGCACGTCTCGGCGCGAGGCGCTTTCATACTGGCGCAGCCATGGGGAAATCAGTTGCCAACGTGCGGCGCTTTGATAAACGCTGTCGATTTTTTTTGCGAGAACGACAAAATCTTCATCCGAAATGCCGGGATTGCGGCTAAAGGCGCGGTTTTCGAGCAAGACGGCACGGGAGTGATCATCTAGCAAGCCGAGATTGGTGTTGTGGCGAGTCTGGATGATGGCGGGACTGTAGCGTTTGGGAGATTCGATCGGAGTTCCCTGGAGTCCGCCAGAGCGCGTCGTCAGCCGCAGCTTGGTGGTTTCGTCGCGGAAAGAATTCATGTGTTCAAGCCACTTCAGGGAGCGCTCTCCCGTCGCGAGTGCTGCGCGGACGCTTTGAAGC
>Ga0209573_1003866_pt1 | contig 15637 bp, 14 predicted proteins | sample TNRBio252014_DNA_FD_185870 | JGI IMG/M metagenome (GOLD analysis project Ga0209573, IMG submission 185870) | Wastewater treatment Type I Accumulibacter community from EBPR Bioreactor in Madison, WI, USA - TNR Reactor_6/25/2014_ DNA (SPAdes)... | ecosystem: Engineered > Bioreactor > EBPR >...
GAGTCCATCATCAACTCGATCGTGCGCAGGTTGAGTTGCGTGAAGTAGAACCTGTCGATCCCGTCGAGCGTCTGCGGGGCGCCCGGAACGCCCTGCGCTTTTTCCAGCGTAGCACGGATCAGGGGCGGCCAGTGTTCGCTGTTGAAGGTTTTTGGAAATTTGCGCACGAATTCGACGTGCTGGTGCGGCTGCTCGGGCGAGGCCGGGCGTTTCGCGCCGCCGGTGTAGATCCCGAGCGCATCGTGGTATTCGCCGACCGCGAGGAGCTTGCTGGCCGCGAAGCCCGGCAGATCCCCGACGCCGAGCACGACGGCCCCGCCGCCGTCGGCGAAGAGCGTACAGGTCTTCTTGTCTTTCCAGTTGATGAATCGGCTCATGCCATAGCCGCCGACGACGAGCACATGCCTGTAGTCGGCGTCGGCCGCCATGTACTTGGCCGCGATGTCGAGCCCGGTTACCCAGCCCGCACAGGCGCAGTTGACGTCGAACGTGCCGGCGCGCGGCGCACCGAGCCCGGCCTGCACGACCGAGGCCGTGGCCGGGCTGAGGTAATCGGGCGTGTCGGTCGCCACGATGATCAGATCAAGATCCGCCGGGCTCAGCCCCGCTTTGCGCAGCGCGTCCTGTGCCGCCGCGACGCACAGGTCCGATGTGGTCTGTTCGGGAGCCATGATGTGCCGTTCGCGGATGCCGACGTTCTCGACAAGCCAGTCGCTCACCGGCTCACCCAGCAGGGCGTCGAGCTCGGCATTGGTCATCACGCGTTCAGGGATGTAGCGTCCGGTGCTGAGGATCCGGGCATAGCGGGTCATGGGGCAAGCCTAGTCGGGGGCGGTCACAATCGGGTAACACGGATGGGGGTCAACGGCTGAGCTCCTCCATCACGGCGACTGTCGCCGGTGACGGCGCCACGTCGAGTTCGGCTCGCAGGGCCGCGACACACCGCTGATAGACGCGCAGCGCCTGCGGGCGATTGCCCAGTTGCCGGTGCGCCAGCATCATCATCTGGTAGGCGCGCTCCCAACAGGCATCGCGAGCCAGGATGCGCTGACACATGACCACGGTCTCTTCGGCCTGGCCGCGCTCGAGCAACAGACCCGCCAGCCGATCGGCAGCGCGGAGATAAAGCGCCAACAGCCGCTCTTGCTCATGTGCTGCCCAGCCCTCATAGAGGGCTTCGGGCAGGAAGTCGCCCGTGTAGAGCCCGATTGCGGTCTGCAGCAATGTCAGCGCCTTGTCGTGTGCATCGACTTCAGGCCCATCAATCAGGTTGAGCCCGGCTTCCGCTGTCGTCTCGAACTCGGTCAGGTCGAGCCACAGATCGGCTTCCGGCCGCAAACAATAGGTCGTGCCGTCACGAATGACGAAGGCCGATGGCGTCTCGGTCGATCGGCCCGGCTCGAGCACCTTGTTGAGGACGTTGAGCGCCACCTTGAAGTCGCGGCTCGCGACGTCGGGCGCGAGATTGGGCCAGAGCCGCTCGGTGATCTCGTCGCGTTGGAGCGGTCGGCCGCGCTGGGTCAGCAGTAGCTGGAAAAGCTGCCGGGCCTTGTCTCGTTGCCATTCGCGTGGGTCGATCTCGACAGTGCCCCGCCAGGCCCGGAACCCGCCCAGCGTTTGCACACGCAGCTGATACCCGGGATGCGTGCGGATGTGCGGCACACCTGCCTCCGCCAGCAAACGGTCGACGAAAGCCGGCCGCAACCCGCGCGAACGAGCGGCGAGCAGGATCGGGATGACGCGCCTCGGGTCGGGCGGGCCGAGCAGGCTTGGTCCGGTGAGGAGCCGATCGAAGCCGTTCGCCTCGCACACCTGCAGAAGGTCATCGGTTTGCGTCACGAAGTTGTCGGGCGCGTTCAGATCGTGATAGGCCAGGCTCAGCCAGAGACGGGCCGCAGCGCGCCCAAACGTGTCGCCGCAATCGCGAAAGGCCTGCAGCGCGCGTATCAGGATCGCTGTTGCTTCGGCGGGCCGGCCCGCCCGAACGACCCCGGCGCCCACTGCCAACTCGGTAAGCGCGCCGACCCATTGATCGCCGGCCCAGCGACAGATCCCGATCCCTTCGGCGGCTGCATGTTCGGCTGCGACGCCATCGCCGAACAGCCCGTGCGCAAGTGTCAGGCCCCAGAGGGCCTCGGCACGTATCCGACGCACCGAGAGTTGATCTCCGAGGGCGATCGCCGCGTGATAAGCCTGAATCGCGCTGTCGCGGGCGATCCGTGGATCATGTCCGGCGCGGGCGCGCACAAGCCAGGCATGCCCGAGACGGATGTGGGCCACTGCTGTGACGAACGGCGAGCCCAGCCGCTCGCCCAGGTCGGCGCCCTCCTGCGCGAGAGCGAAGGCGGCATCGCCATGCCCGACGAGCGACTGGATCAGGGACAGCAGCAGCACAGTCTCGCGATGCGCCCGTGGCGCGTGGGGTTGACCGAGTGCAGCAGCATCGCGCTCGGCGCCGCGCCAGGCCGTCAGGATCTGAGCCGCCTCGGCCAGCCGACCGGTGCGAACCTTGACGCGCACACTCAACGCGTCCTCGCCAGGGCCTTCTTCGCGCAACCCGCGGGCCTCCACGCGCAGACGCTCAGCTTCATCGGGCTTGCCCATATTCAATTTGTTCTCGGCAAGCAACTCGAGCATGCGCGCCCGCGCTTCACGATCCGCGAGGCCATCGCTCAGTCGCAGCGCTTCTTCGAGCAAGCTCTCTGCCTGGGCGGGCCGTACGGTGTCGAGATAGACCAGCGCCTGGCCGCGCAATGCCCTCCCGATCCCGACCCGGTCACCCTGGCTGCGCCAGGCGCGCTCGGCCGTCTGATACCAGGCGAGCGCCTCTTCGAAGCGGCTGCGCAGCCGGCTCAGGTCTCCCAGGAGATGGTGCAACGCTGGTCGTTCGGCCACGACCTCGGCGGGCAGCGCATCCACCCAGCCGGCGACTGTGTCGAGCTGCCCGCGCCGAAGGTAGGCTTCGCCGTCGCGCTCGATCACCCGTGCGGCGTCAACAAAGCGCCTGGCCGTGATCCAGTGAAAGAAAGCCTCTTCAGGATCACCCAGCGCTTCGAAGAAGGCGCCCGCGCGCTCAGCACGCGCGCGGGCGCGCTCGGGTTGGGTAGCCAACTGCGTCCGCAGGAAATCATGGAAGAGATGGTGATAGCGATAGTGCTGATCGCCGAGCGACACGACGAACAGGTCGCGATCCAACAGGTCGACGATGGCTTCGGCTGAGCCCGCGCGGGTCGTCACAGCGTCGCAGGCGGAGGGCGTGAGTTCGTGCAACCCGGCCGTGTCGAGCAGGAAGTCGACGACCTCGGGTGGCTGACGGCCGAGGACCTCGTTTGCCAGGAATTCAAAGAGCGCCGTCAGCGAGCCCGACGTCTGCCCGCGCACCAGAAGCTCGGCCGCGCTGCGCGCGCCGGTGCTGCGCATGCCCTGCCAGACTAACTGCAAAGCGATCGGCCAGCCCTCGGTGCGATCGGCCAGGGCCGCGCTCTCTTCGGCGGTGAGCGCCAGGCCGTAGGCCTCGCGAAACAGCGTATCGATCTCGTCGGGCTGGAAGGCGAGTGCTGAGCGATCAATCTCGAGCAACTCGCCGCGTGCGCGCCAGGCTGTGAAGGCCGGGCTATGCAGCGGCTGCCGGGTCGCAAGGATCACATGCAGGTCGGCCGGCGCGTTGCCGATGAAGCGTTCGGTGAGCCCCGCGATTGCCGGGGTCTGGCTGACGAAGTGGTAGTCGTCAAGGATCAATAAGGCCGGGCCGCTCAGGGCGTCGACTAGCGCATTGCTCAGCGCGTCGACGACTTGATCCCAACGCTGTTCGCCGCCGGGGCCGGCATCCTGTAGCAGGGCCTGTGGGAGATTCGAGAGCGCGGTGAACCGCGTTCGGAAAGCCGCGATCAAATAGGCCAGAAAGCGTTGCGGGTCCGTATCGGCCTCGGAAAGGCTGTACCAGGCCACCGCAAGATCGGACGCCTGCGCCACACAGGCCGCCAGCGCCGTGCTCTTTCCGTAACCGGTTCCGGCGTGCACGATCGTGCAGCGTCGATCCAGCGCCTCACGCAGGCGTGCGTCGAGGGCTGGCCGGGGCAACGTGTGGCGGTGAAGCCGCGGCGGAACAAGGCGCGTGCGAAGGATCAGGTCTTCGCGGAGCACGACTGGATTGTAGCAAGCCTCACCAGAAGATCTGGCCCATCCCGACCACGACCGCCTGCCCGCCGATCTTCACCTCGACGAAGGCATCGCCGCTTCGGCGAGCGCTGACATGGATCCGGCTCGGACGGCCCATTTCGACGCCCTGGTCGATGACGAAGCCGCCATCAGGCTTAAGCCCATGGTGGACGGCATAAGCGGCCATCGGGCCGGCTGCCGCGCCAGTGGCCGGGTCTTCGGGGATGTCCGCGACGTGCGGGGCGAACATACGGGCGCGCAGTCCGTCGCTGTGCGCGGTGAAGAGGTACACCATCCGCGGCTCGCCGTTTGGCCACAGCCCCGCCAGCGCCGACTGGTTGATCCGTGCCCGACCGAGCGCCTCAAGCGAAACAATGGGCACGAAAAGGAAGGGCACGCCGGTCGAGACCTCCTGCAGCGGGAGATCGGCACGCAGATCGGCGATCGTCAGCCCGAGCGCGCCGGCGACGGCGGCGCGATCATGACGCACCGGGCCAAATTCGGGCAGGCGGTGCGTCATCCACACGAAGGTCAACTTGCCGTCGCTGTCGCGTTCGAGGTCGACCTTGATTGGACCGATATTTAGACCAAGTTGGGCGCTGGCGCCGGTCAGCGCGCCTGATTGCGCCAGCCACCAGGCCGTGCCCACTGTCGGGTGCCCGGCCATGGGCATCTCGATCGCGGGCGTGAAGATCCGCACGCGCGCCGCCGTATCAGGCGTTTCGGCAGGGAAGACAAAGGTCGACTCTGAGAAGTTCATCTCGCGGGTCAGCGTTTGCATCTCGGTCGTAGTCAGCCCGCGCGCATCGGTGAAGACTGCCAGTTGATTACCGCCAAAGGCGCGGTCGGTAAACACGTCGAGTTGAGCGAAGGCATAACGTCGTTGGGTCATTGTTCCATCTCCTGAGGTTCGTTCAGCTCACCCGCGATCACAACCGAAATTGTCGCACGAACTCAAGTGCGGCTTCAATTCGAACCGCTGACCAGTGCGCTAGGCAGCGGGCGCCGGGCGGAGCGCGGCGACGATCGTCCGGGCATTGACAAAGACGATCCCGGCGATGACGAGCGCCGCTCCGATTGCGAGGCGCCAGGTCAGCGTCTCGCCGAGAAAGACCGCACCCAACAGCAACCCCACCACCGGAAAGACGTACGTCACGAGCGAAGATCGGGTCGGCCCCCAGGCGTTGAGCAGGCCATACGACATGATGAAGGCGATGCACGACCCAAGCAGCCCAAGCCAGAGCACGGCCGTCCAGGTGAGCGGTAGGGTCGGGATCTGATACGGCTGGAACAATGGCGTGGCGACCCACACCAGAGCGCCGCCGACGCCCAGGCTGAGCGTCGATTGCAGCACGGGGTTCTGGCCGCGTAAATAGCGCCTCTGGAATGTCACCGAGATTGCGTAGAGCAACACGGCCACGATCAAGGCCAGCTCGGCGATCAAGTCGCCCCCGAGGAAGTTTGTCAGGTCGAACTCGTCGCCGACCAGCACCACGACGCCGACGAAGCCCACGATCAGGCCGAGCGCACGCCCGGCCGTGATCTTGTCGTCGTGGAGCGCAAAGTGCGCGATCACGGTCGTGAACAACGGCATCGCGCCATTGAGCACGGCCGCCAGTCCGGAGTCGACCCGGGTCTCGGCCCAGGTGATCAGCAGCCAGGGCAGCGCGACGTTGAGCGTGCCCATCACGGCGAACTTGCCGAGGGTGGCTGCGTCACGCGGCAGTGCGATCCGGCGCAGCCACAGGATGATCACAAGGCCGAGGCAGCCAAACAGCGTGCGCCAGCCGACGACCGCAAACGGACCGATCTCCTCGAGCGCGAGCTTGATCCACAGAAACGACGAGCCCCAGATCAAGCCGAGCGCGCCGAACATCAACCAATTCTTGGATTGAGACATTTCGAACACCTTTTACGCAATAAAGCGCGGCTATCGCAGTGGTCAAGGAATAGACCTATCGGATGAGCCTAAGGCCACAGGCATGATTGGGCCAGGTAATTCTTGCGCTCATCACCCGGCGGGCTCAGCCACGACCTGCGGTTTGCGATTCGGCAGCCCCAACGCCAACACCGCCGCCAGGGCGGGCAGCCAGATCAAGACAGTCATGGTCAACGCCAACCCGAAGCGGTCTGCGACAAGTCCGAGCGCATAGACCGCCAGACTGATGCCGCTATAGGCCGTGCCGAGTGTGAGGCCGCTGGCCAGTCCGGGCTGGCCGGGCATCGCGTCTTGCACCATAACCACGCTCAGGGTCCAGGGGGCGCTCAACGCGGCGCCGGCGACTGCAAGGGCCGCGACCTGCAGAGGGCCTGAAGTGTTGATGAACGTCAGCAGGGCCCCGAGCACGACGACCATTGATCCGGCCATGACAGCGCGCCGACCCAGGCGATCGGCGACGGCGCCGCTGAAAAGCGTGCCGATCGTCGAGGCAAGGGATAGCACAGAGATCAGCCCGGCGGTTGCGGCTGCCTCGGAGCCGAAGCGTTCATGAAAGTACAACGGGATGAACGTCGTAAGCCCGCTCGAGATGGTCTGGCGCACGATGATCAGCAGCATCAGATAAACCACCAACCCGACCGCGGCCCGGCGCTTTGTCACACCGCTTGTCCCGTCTGTGTGCGGCCGGCGATAGGCGCGCTGTTGGCTCAGCAGCAGCGCGCCGGTGAATATCGGGATCGCGCCCAACAGGGTGATCGCTGGGAGACCTCCGGTGTCGAGCAGGGCGCCGGCAAGGATCGGTCCGAGCGCGAACCCCAAATTGCCGAAGAAGAAAAAGATCGACGAGCCTGTGGAGTGTCGTCCGCCGCTGACCTGACGCACCCCGGCCAACGCCTCCGGATGAAAGGCCGCTGAGCCAAGCCCACTTAAAATGACTGCAGCGATCACAAGCGCGTAGCTGTGTAGGCCGAGGCCGGCCACCGGCACCAATGCCAGGCCGGCGCCGCACACAAGCACGCCCACGGGTGCCAGCCAGCGTAGTTGACGTCGATCACCCAACAACCCGAAGAGCGGCTGAGCGATTGCGATCATCACGGCATTGGCGCTGACGATGCCGGCAGCAAGGGCGTAGTTGAGATCCAGCGCGAGCAACAGCTGCGGCAGCAGGATCGGCAGTGCGCTGGTCTGGATATCGACTGATGCATGGGCGACGACGATTGCCCCGAGCGGCAAGGCCTTGAGCGGCTCGGTGTGAGTCGTGGTCTCGATTTTGGCCTCGACGGAGGTCATGCGCTGAGTCCTGTTGGGTCGAATCCAAAAGTCACTGCGTTACTCCTTGAGGGCCGCCATCGAAATCATCGTGACAGCGCGTAGGAGCGTGACATGGCCCTTGGCGCGCATGAGGAAGTCGTGGAGGTGATCGGTGTCACGCACCTTGACTTTGACGATCAGACAATCCTCCCCGGCGACAGTGTGAGCATCGACGACTTCCGGTTCGTCAGCGATCGCCTGCATGCCGCGGTCGTGGATCTCGTCATAGGCCGCCGAGAGCCTGACAAAGGCCGTCAGTTTCTGCCCAAGGGCCGCATGGTTGATTCGGGCCGTGTAACCGTGCACGACGCCGCGGCGCTCGAGTTTCTTGACTCGCTCGAACACCGACGAAGCGGTAAGCCCGACCTGTTCGCCGATGGCGGCGTTGGTCAATCGGGCGTCCTGCTTGAGCAGCGCCAGGATCTTGTGGTCGGTCTCGTCCAACGGCACCACGCCGTTCGCCGTCAGTGCTTTGTTCATGGTCGTCCTCTTCTAGCTCATGCCGCGGCGCGCAACGACGCCGGCCAGGATCGCATCGATGGCGGCAGACACATACGGCAGCCCGCGTCGTTCGGGGTCGCCCGCGGCGTGATAGGTGGCCAGGCTGCAGGCCCGTAGAGAGACACTGGCAGCCGCCGCGCGCAGGCTGGCGAGCACAGATGCGCCGTCGGCCGGGGCCGGGCTGGGCGTGGTCGCGCCAGGAACATGTTCTGGCCCGACCACATCGAAATCGAGGTGCAGGTACCAGGCCTCGGCCTCTGCAGCGCGCGGGGCCAGCAGGCCCGTGGTGCGCGTTCCGGCCGGGTCGAGCTCAGCAGCGTCAAGACGCGCGATCGGATGACGCGCCAGGGCGTCGAGCTCGGCGGCATCGAGATCGTTCGCGCCGAGCAGGGCGGCGGCTTCGGCGCGCACCGGGTGTTCGAGCCCACAGGCCAGGCGCCAGTCGTCAAGGTCCCAGCCGAGGGCGACGGCGAAGGGCAGCCCGCCGATGAATCCGGTCTCGGTCGTGGCGAAGGTGTTGAGGTCGCCGTGCGAGTCGTACCACACGATGCCGGGCACGAAACCGGCTCTCGCCAATCCACCGACCGCACCAACGGCATGTGGGCAGTTCCCGGCCAGCACCAGCGCAAATCCGTCGGCTTGGCTCACGGCCTCGGCCACGGCGCGCGACAGACGGTCGCCGATGCGCGCGAGGTTGGTGACGCTGTCACGCGTGCGCTCACCACGGGGCAATGTGATCTCGATCGGCGCGGCGACCGTGTGCCCGGCCGCGCGCACATGCTCGAGCAGACCGCCGTCCACCAACGTCTGGGGCCCGGTCGCCGTACCCCAGCGGGCAACGTCGTGATCGTAAGGGACAAGGATCGGCGAGATTCGCATACTGATCGCACTCCCACTTTGGAATTGCTGATTGCTGATTGGCTCACAATCAGCAATCAACCGTCCACCACGATCGCTGTGGCCTCGATCTCGACCAGCAGGTCGGGCGAGATCAGGGCGCTGACCTGAACCATAGTGGCCACGGGCTTGATGTCGCCGAAGTACGCGCCATGGGCGCGGCCGATGGCCTCCCACTGCGCGATATCGGTCACGAATATCCGCGTACGGACGACGTCGGCGAGCGTTGCGCTGGCCGCATTCAGCGCGTGCCTGATCTTGTTCAACACGTAGCTGGTCTGAGCCGCGGGATCGCCGACGCCCACGACCTGCCCCGTCTCATCGACGGCCGTCGTCCCGGCCACCTCGATGACGTTTCCCACCCGCACCGCGCGCGAGTACCCGACGATGTCTTCCCACTGCGTGCCGCTGCTGATGCGCTGTCTGCGTGTCATGTGCGATCCTCCAGTCTCCGCGCTTCCTGATTGGTTCCCAATCAAAAAGCGGCAATCAACAATCAGCAATCACAACGTCTCCCACCGCAACCGTGCCCCAATCCCAGGTTGGGTTGTCGTCGGGCGGGGTTTGGATGACGTTCATGCCGAAGAGCACGCCGCGCTCGCTGTCGCGGTAGTTGGCCAACGTCGCCAGCGGTTCGCGCCCACGGGCGGCCGTTGTTTGATCGGTAGTCGTGACGGCGCAGCGCGCGCAGGTCTTCACGCCTTCGAAGGCCAGACCGCTGATGGTAAAGCGCCGCCACGTGTCCTCGGCGTAGGGCGTCGTGCCGCGCACGACGATGTTGGGTCGGAACCGGTTCATGGGCAGCGGCGGCGCCAGCCGACTGTTAAGATCGGCCAACGATTCCTCGCTCAGCAAGAGGATCGGGTACCCGTCGGCAAAGCCCGTTGTGTCGCTGGGGCGGGGCGCATAGGTCGAGTCGAGCATGCGGTGAAATCCGTCGGCCACGCGCACCAGCCGGGCCGTTCGGCCTAAGTGCGTACTAAACCACTCCGCCGCCGCCTCGCCCTGATCGATCGCCTCGCAGGTTGATTTCCACACCACCACAGGGCGCCGCGGTCCGTCGAACACCAGTGGGATCGATAACGCCCCGGCGCCCGCTGCCGACAGGGTTAACGCTCCGGGGTGAAGAGTCGGCTGCACCAGCGCCAGCGTCGGGCACTCCCGCTGAGTCAGAAACCGCCCATCGCCATCGACCACCATCATCCAGCGATCTTGATCCAGGCCGCGTGGGGTCAGGCGGGCGCTCTCGAGGCTGTGTCCGGCACAGGCTTTGATCGGGTAGACGTAAAGACCAGTGACTTCCATTTGTACCTTTCAGGGCCAATGGCTCGCACAGGGTTCGTCAATACAGCGAGCCGCCCGACTTTTATGCGACGAAAGTCGGACAATGGCAATGGTTTTTCTGTTGGCCCGAGGGAATGGGGGAAATATACGCCTGTACCGAACAAGCGTCAAGCCTGCGGCCCGAAAACCGAATTCTGTTGGTCCAATCGCACTTGGAGACGAATGGCGCCGAAACCGGTTCGCCTGTGCGGCATCAAACGGATTCCTCAGCCCACCTACCCGATCAGGGGCCAGGTCAGCCGGCTCCGCCCTTGAGATAGATGCCGTCGGGGTCCAACTCCTCACGCAACAGTCGGAGTTCCTCAACGCTCGGCGGTTCCGTCGTCAACAGGTTGTCGGCGACCTGCAGCGCCCAGCCGGTGTTGGCGCGGGCCTCATCGCTGGTGCGACCCGGGTGCACGGCGGTCAGGACCAATTCGCCGTCGGCGTTGGGGGCGAGCAAGCCGATATCGGTCACCACGGCGGCCGGCCCGGCGCCGCGCACACCGGTCGCCCGGCGCGCCCCTGGCCCATCCAGCCCGCCGGCGCCTGTGATGAAGTCGCAGCGCGCCGGGAAGCGACGCGCCTGATGCGGCGTGATCAGGTAGGTGCGATTGGCCCAGGCTGCGATCTCGGCTGAGCCGCCTGAGCCGGGCAGACGGACTTTGGGTTTGTCGTACGACCCGATCACTGTCGCATTGACGTTGCCAAAGCGGTCGATCTGCGCGCCGCCCAGAAAGCCGACGTCGATCAGGCCGCGCTGCAAGTAAAACGCAAAGATCTCGTACATCGAGCAGACCGAGGCCGCGCCGCTCACCAGCGTCGGGTCGCCGATCGAGAGCGGCAGTCGGGCCGGCTGCGCGCCGATCACGCCCGCTTCATAGACCAGCGTCAACCCCGGCGCGTGCGTGCGGCGCGCCAGGTTGCAGGCCAGATTGGGCAGGCCCACGCCCACGAACACGACATCGCCGTCGCGCAACAGCCGCGCGGCGTTGACGGTCATCAGTTCGGCTGGAGAGTATGTCATGATGGTCCCCCAGATTCTGGCCGCGCAATCCGCGGCCAAACCCCGCTCCGTATCACCCGAGTACAAGACGGTCGACAAAACCCCTGATCAACTCCGCCACTTCGTTTGGCTTCTCGAGCGGCACGAGATGCCCTGAGTCGGGCACGATCTCGACCTCGGCCTGCGGCAATGCGCGCCGCGCGCGCGCGACGGCCGCCGGCACAAAGGTGTCCGACTCGGCCCCGGCCACGATCAGGGCCGGTAGCTTGAGCGCCGGCAGGCGCCGCCACAGGTTCGGGGCCCCGGTCAGATAGATGCGCGCCTCCCACTCGGGCGTGAAGCGTAGCGTCACGCCGCCTTCAGGCGCGGGCATGGCCAGCGACTCGGCGTAGGCCAGCAGCCCGCGATCGTCGATGCGTTTGAAGATCGGCGCACGGCGATAACGTCCGACCATCTCGGCCACATTGGCAAACTGCCTCCGCCGCCTGAGCGTCGGCCTCACCAACGGGTGCAGACGCTCGCCCAGCCCGGCTGCGCGCACGGCCCGCCAGAGCCAATGGCGACCCGGCGTAAACAACACCGGATCAAGGAGCACAAGCGCCCGAAACCGCTCCGGCGCCCGGAGCGCCGCCTGCAACAAGGTGATGGCCCCGATCGAATGCCCGATACCGATCACGGGTGGCAGGGCTTCGCGGGCCGCCCAGTCGAGCCAGTCGTCGGCGAACACATCCCAGGTGCTCACGGCTTCGGGCCGCGCGCCGAGCCAGAGCGGGCGCGCCTCTGGCGCAAGCACGCGATAGCGCACGGCCAACCGCTCGAGCAAAGGTCGATACGCACCTGGCGGGTAGCCATTGGCGTGCGCGAAGACAAGCGTCGGCGCGTCGCTCATGTCAACTCGCGTTTGAGGACGTCGACCACGGTCTCGAGCACCTTGATCCGCGCGTAGAGCTTGTCTTCGGATTCGACGACCGTCCACGGCGCCTGCGCGGTGCTGGTGCGCGTGAACATTTCCTCGACGGCAGCCTGGTAATCCTCCCACTTGCCGCGGTTGCGCCAATCCTCATCCGTGATCTTCCAGGATTTGTAGGCGGTGCGTTCGCGCTCCTTGAAGCGCCGCAGCTGTTCCTTTTGGCCGATATGCATCCAGAACTTGAGCAGGATCCCGCCGAACTGAGCGAATTCGCGCTCGAAGGCGTTGATCTCGCTGTACGCTCGTCGCCAGGCGGTCTCGTTGCAGAATCCCTCGACCCGCTCGACAAGCACGCGCCCGTACCAGGAGCGGTCGAAGATCGCGATCTGGCCCTGTTCGGGCAGACGCCGCCAGAAGCGGTAGAGGTAGTGCCGGGCCTTGTCGTCGCCCTGCGGGGCCGCGATCGGCCAGACGACGAAGCCACGCGGGTCGAGCTTCTCGGTCAAGCGTTTGATCGCGCCGCCTTTGCCGGCCGCATCCCAGCCCTCGAATACGACCATCACCGGCCGCTTCTGCTGGTAGACCTCATAGCCGAGCAGGTGCAGGCGGTTCTGGAGCTTTTCTTTGCGGGTCTCGTACTCGGCGCGCGTCAACGTAAGCGTGAGGTCGAGCGACTCAAGCATGGGCCGCCTCCTCGCCGCTCTCGAGCGGCCGGGTGGGGGGCGGGGCGGCGTCGCCGAGCCGCGCCTCATAGGCCGCGATCAAGCGCTGGAAGAGCTCGGCGCGCGCATGATACTTGTCGGTGGCCGCGATCACGTGCCAGGGGGCATGCGGCAGATCGGTCCGGCTGATCACGTCTTCGGCCAGCGCCAGGTAATCATCGTACGACTCGTGCTGTAGCGCGTCCTCTTCGCCGACCTGCCAGGCGGTGAGCCTGTCCTTGCGCAACTTCTTGAAGCGCCGCGCCTGTTCCTTGCGGCTGATTTGGAACCAGAACTTGACGATCAAGGCGCCGTCCGCAGCCAGCATCCCTTCGTATTCCACGATGTCTTGCAGCGCATCGGCCGCGGCGCGCTTGCCCACGGCTTTCGTAACGCGCTCGATCAGCACCCGGCGATACCACGACTGATCGAAGAGCACGGTCTGGCCATAGGCCGGGATCTTGTTCCAGAATCGCCACAGCCAGGGATAATGTTGTTCCACAGTGCGCGGCGGCGTGATCGGGATGACGCGTACGCCGCGCGGATCGAGCTTCTCGGTCAGGTCGCGGATCGCGCCGCCCTTTCCGGCCGCGGCCCAGCCCTCGAGCACCACAAGCACAGGCACGTTGGCTTTGAAGGCCGCGTGGGTCAGGTCGTACAGCCTGGCCTCCCAGGCGCCGACGCGCTTGCGATACGCGTCTTTGTCGAGCGCTGCATTCAAGTCGACGGCCGTCAGCATCAATACGCTCCGTAGTTGACTGGCGCGCTGAGTTGCTCGGTCACTTCAAGCCGCCGGCGCGTCTCGAGATCGAGTTTGGCCCAGTAGGCTTCCCGGTCGGGCACTGCAAAGACCCATTCCTGAAGCCACGCCTCGGTTTGCTCGCGCGACGCCGAGACCTTGTCCCACGCCAGGTAAAAGGCGTTATCGCGATCGTAATAGCCCTGCGTGTACGACGGGTGCGCGGCGCCGGGCACGTGACACACCGCGGTGACCACAAGCGACGGGATCGCCGTGCGGTTCGGGTCCGACCGGATGACGCCCTCGTCGACGATCTCCTCGGCCGTGACGATCACGCGCTTTGACGCGAAGGCCGCTTCTTTTTGCTCGCCGATGATGCCCCAGATGTGGCTATTGCCGTGGATGTCGGCGCGCTGGACGTGTACGATTGCGACGTCGGGGTTGAGCGCCGGCACTGTGTTGAGCGTCTCGCCCGTATACGGGCAGGTCACTGTTTTGTAGTGCGGGTTGGCGTGCGCCAGGTCGAGCGTACCGACCGACTTCATCGGCAGGAAGGGCAGGCCGGCCGCGCCCGCTGTCAGGCGCGTGATCATGGCGAAGTGCGAGTACTCCTCGTAGTCGAGCCGCCCGGCTTCGATCTCGGTCCGCACGACGCGCAGCGAGCCGACGCCCGGATTGCCCGAGTAAGAGAAGATCACCTTGCGCGCGCAGCCCGCGGCGACCATCTGGTCGTAGAGGATATCGGGCGTCGCCCGCGCCAGAGTCAACTCACGTTTGCGCTGGCGGATGATCTCGTGTCCGGCCGCGAAAGGGATCAGGTGTGTGAACCCGGCGGCATAGACACAGTCGCCGTCGTGCACGTGCTCGGCGATGGCGGCCTGAAGTGGAATGAGTTTGGACATGATTGGGCTTTCACGCGTCTGGCCGCGCTTCACTTCTTGTTGGGCTTGTCTTTCTTACGCCCCAGCCCGGCGAACAGATTTCCGAGCGATACGGCCGGTGGGCGTTCGGTCGGGGTGAGTCTGGCCGGCTGGGCGCCGCCGAAGCGCAACACCAGCCCGAAGGAGATCAGCGCCAGCGCGCCGGCGAACGAAAGGAACACGGAGTAGCGATCGTCGGCGACCAACGACGACACGAACACGAAAGCCATGATCGCGCCGAAGAACAGCATGAAATTGCCGAAGCGCTGACGCAGGGTCATCGATGGGCAGGCGGGCTCGGGGCCGGCCGGCTCACAGCGCCGGCCGGCCCCGAGCCCGCCCCTCCTTAGTCTTTCTTGACGCGCGTCTGGATCTGCTCGTGCATGTACAGCGGCACGTAATACAGCCCACCGCCGTTCTTGCCGCTCGAGCCCGAGCCCTTCCAACCACCAAAGGGCTGGAAGCCCGGCCACGCGCCGGTCGTCGCGCCCTGCGGGCGGTTGGCATAGGTCACGCCCGCCTGGATGCCCTGGAAGAAGGTCTCGGCCTCCTTGGGCGAGCCATAAAAGCCCGCGGTCAGGCCGTAGTCGACGTCGTTGGCCATCGTCATCGCGCTTTCGAGCGAGTCGACCGCCGTGATCATCGTGATCGGCAGGAACATCTCGTGCTTCCACAGCCGATGATCGTGCGGCACTTCATCGACAAGCGTGGCTTCGCAGTAAAAACCCTTTGCATACTCGCCGGTCTTGAGTTGATGGCCGCCGATCAGCACCTTGCCCGCGCCCGAGAGTTCCTCGGCGAACTCGCCGAACTCGCGATAGCCGCCCGCATTGGCGACAGGGCCGAGGTAGTTCTCGCGCAGGGTCGGGTCGCCGATCTTGAGCGCGGCGATCTTCCTGACGAGCAGGTCGGCCAGTTTGTCCTTAACCGGCGCCTCGACGATGATTCGCGAGCAGGCCGAGCACTTCTGGCCCTGCAGGCCAAAGGCCGAGCGGACGATGCCGGTCGCCGCGGTCTCGAGATCCGCCTTGCGGGTGACCACAGCCGGGTTCTTGCCGCCCATCTCGGCGATTACCGGCCGAGGGTAGCGGCCGGCCGCGAACGAGCGGTAGATGTGCATGCCCACGTCGTATGAGCCGGTGAAGGTGATGCCGGCGACGCGCGGATCGTCGATCAGGGTCTGGCCGACTGTCGAGCCGGGGCCGGTGACGAAGTTGAAGACGCCGTCGGGG
>Ga0209573_1003868_pt1 | contig 15625 bp, 16 predicted proteins | sample TNRBio252014_DNA_FD_185870 | JGI IMG/M metagenome (GOLD analysis project Ga0209573, IMG submission 185870) | Wastewater treatment Type I Accumulibacter community from EBPR Bioreactor in Madison, WI, USA - TNR Reactor_6/25/2014_ DNA (SPAdes)... | ecosystem: Engineered > Bioreactor > EBPR >...
TAGCGCAGCTTGCCGCGGTCGTAGCGGCGGCGGTTCGCTTGCGTCCACATCGGCGGCCTCCTGCATCGCACCACCCCAGGGAATCACAGGAGACTCAACCGATTCAACATGTTTTCGGACAGACACTTACGCCTCGCTCAGCCGAGGTAAACGTAAGCATGTACGTTCAGAGACCAAGCTTGGAGTTGGCTCTCAAAAAGGCTCTTCGAGGCAGTCTCCACATGCTTTTACATGGAGAAAGTGGAACAGGGAAATCATGGCTGTATAAGAAAACTTTTGCTGACCTATCCGTTTCCTACCTTGTGGCAAATCTCGCTAACGCTTCCCGTCTCGGAAGCATTTCGGCTGAACTCAAGAACTTGGTCGACCGTGAAGGTCAAGCCGTAAAGAAGGGGTACGAGGAGGAAAAGTCCGCTGAATTAAACGCCGGATTCGCCTCTGGTGCCTTGAGCCACACGGGGGATTATGAGCTTGGGCAAAAAGAGCCGTTCGAACGCGCTCTGGAACTGTTGCGATACAAGGCGAAAAGCTCTCTAGCTGTTCTAGTTTTTGACAATCTTGAAGCAGCCTTCAATGAGCAAATGCTCAAAGAATTAGCTAATATGCTGATACTTTGCGATGACGCAAGGTATGCAACTTATAAAGTTAAGATCCTCATCGTGGGCGTCCCAGGAGGTGTTAAAGAGTATTACTATAAGACCCCCCATCACTCGACAGTCGCGAATCGTTTGTACGAGCTCCCCGAAGTTTCACGGCTTGAGCGGAGAGAATGTGCAGAGCTAATTCGGAAAGGTTTTGAGGATAAGCTTAAGTATAAAGTGGGGTCTCTTGATAAGGTAACCAATCATATCACGTGGATTTGCGACAGAATTCCACAAATAGTACATGAATATTGTTTGGAGCTTGCATTTCTTGGCGAGGGGAATCTTGTTATTGACGAAGATTCCCTAAGAATTGCAAACGATATTTGGCTGTCAAAATCTCAATACCATGCTTATTCTATCGTCGAATCGAACATGAATGAGCGAGACACGAAAGCTGGCCGGCGGAATCAAACGCTTTATGCTTTATCTCTGTGTGAAGGCGATCAGTTTAAAGCGTCCGAAATCGAAGCAAATATTCGCCAGGAGTTCCCCAATTCTACCCATGATACCGTGCTCAATACTGCGCAAATTCTTGCGTCATTAGCTTTTGGTGAACGTCCAGTCGTAAGGCGATCTCCTAAAGGTGACGCATATACCTTTGCTGACCCGCGCTATAGGATGGTTCTTCGTGCGATGCTGTTCAAGACGGCCGATGAGCGTGTTGATCGCAAGCCTTTGTCTCGGCGTGAATAATGCTCTCAGAGCTGTAGGGTTGAGTTTAAGCAGTGTAATCCGACGAATGTTTCTGCCTGACGACGGATCTGTTGGAGTATGCATGCGGCTCCGACCTACGAGGGCTTATACAGCCGGCGCACGCCGGCGGTCGCCCCATAACCTCCCCAGGCTCCACTTATGCAGGAGATTTAGGGAATAAATAGCCGACTCGGCGCATGTATCTCAAGGTTATCAAGTTAATTACGGCCGTTACGTTCCCATGCACGTCCGAGTTTTTGAAACGAAGCAGCAAGCGTAGGGTGCGGTGAGCGAAAGCGAACCGCACCACCCGTGGAGGCGCCGAACGGTGGCAGGGGGGCGGCGTTGGTCCAGTTTGCTTCGCTCACCGCTTTCGCCACCGGGCCGGCGGTCGGCGGATGGCCTACCCACCGTGGTGCGGTTCGCGTCCGCTCACCACACCCTACGCTCGCTGCTGCCTGCTCCAAGCATCATCGGAGGGACGAGCATGGAGCACTATGCCGGGATCGACGTGTCGTTGGAAAGCGTGCGAACCGTAGCAACCATTAAGCGGCGTCCGGCCTTTCGATCCACGGGGTGCCGCGGGCGACGACGGTGTTGGCGAAGACCAGGAGCTTTCGGGCGCAGGCGACCAGCGCCACGGTGCCCGACCGTCGCGTGTGACGAGCGGAGTGCCGGGGTCGCCGAATGCGGTGGTGCTGCATCGAACACACCCGGCGGATTACGGGCGGTGCCCTGATCCGCCCTCCGACGCTCTGGATCGCCCGTCGATCGTCATCCCCGGCGTCTGCCCACGGCCGACCGAAGCCGTCGTTCCCGGCGAGAGCCGCGCACCCCTCGACTCGGGCGGGGTGACGGCGGGGGGTGGGGTCGGCATCCTGTCCGCGGCCGGGCGATGGGGTTCGGGGCGCCGGCGCCGGTGGGGGCTGGTGGAGATCGGCGGGGGTGACGACGGATGATGATGGTCGACGACGCGGTGACCCGGTCCGGACGACGCGTGTCGTCATTTCCGGCCCGGCGAAATCAACGACTTCCGGCGGGATGACGACGGATGACGACACATTCGATGATCGCCGGCGAACGTGTTCGCCGCGCCGCCCCCCTCTCGTCGGCAAGTCGGGTGGGACGCGCGAAGCGCTTCCCACCATCGCCGGCGGCGGGGGCGCGCCCGGATCGCTCGGTAGGGGATGGTGCGTGCCGCTGCGCGGGACGCACCCTACGGTCCGAGCGTGGCGTGCGATGGGCGGAGGGCCGGGGTCGGTGCGGGTCGCCGTCGCTCACCGCACCCTCCGCTCGCTCGATGATTCATGATGACCGACTGAACCCCGACATCTAAAATCCTACCGGACAAGACGGGTACTTCTCGCGCCGTCTTACACGGGAGGAAGCGATGGCAAAGTGTTGTACGATTGCCCCATTGATGCGCCTGGTTCTCAATCGCAGTCTGGTGGCCGGCGTTTTGGCGTATAGTGCGGTCATGTGCGCCGCGGCCGCGCCGGCGTCGGCCGAGACTTTGTCGATTTCCGCGACCGGCCTGGTTTGGCGGGGCCCGGACAGCTTCAGCAACAACACCGACTCCGCGGAGGAGAGCAACGGCGTCTTCGTCGGGCAGAAGCCGAACGGCCGCTATTTCGCCCCCGTCGTCTTTCCGGTGACGACCGGACGGCGCATCTGCAGTTTCACCATGGTGTACCAGGACCTCAATCAGTCGGACACCATGACGGCGCGCCTGCTGCGCAAGTCCTATACCGTCGGCGGCCAGGTGTTCACGGCACCCACGACGATCGCCACGGCCAGGAGTGCGGCCGGTGTCTCGAACGCCGTGCGCGTCGCGACGGCGAACGCGAACGGATTTCCTCTCGTGAACGTCACCCAGGCGTTTTATTACATCGAAGTCGACATTCCGACGTTCAACCTGAACGTGCTCGGCTTCCAGGTCGTGTACAAGCCGACCTGCCCGTGAAACGGGGGGAGTGCCGGAGGCCGCCGTCCCCAGGGCGCTCTCCGGCACTCCCGGCGTCCGTTCGGACATTCGAGGTCGCGGGCGCGTTGCCCGGCGGGCCGCGGTGTGTCAGGCTGCGCGAATGGTTGGACCGATCGCCTATTCCGGGTGTGCTCTCGACCGCGCGGTGCTCCGCCGGACGGACGGGGCGTGGCTGGCCGATCGCCTGCGTCATCCGACCAGCCGCATCGTGCCGGTGTGGCGGGACCGCAGCCTGGTCGGGGCGGAGCGTCCCCGGCTGGTGGCGCTGGGCGAGGATGCCGCCGGCGCCGCCGTGGCGCTCTCGGACTGTGTCGTGTTTCTCGGCCTGGGCGAGGGGGACCGCGCGTGGTTCGCCTGCGACGTCTCGGCGCACGAGGAGGAGCGGCTGGCCGCGATCGTCGACGGCGCCAGCTTCCAGGACCTGGGGCGCGTCGCGCCGGTGCTGGCCCCCGGTGAGGGCGCCGTCCTCGCGTATGCGCGCGCGATCACGCATTGGCATCGCCGCCACCGCTTCTGCGGCGCCTGCGGCAGTGCGACCGAAGCCGCACAGGGCGGCCACCTGCGGGCGTGCACCAATCCCGAGTGCCGGCTGCAGCACTTTCCCCGCACCGACCCGGTGGTGATCATGCTGGTCACCCGCGAGGAGTCGAGCGCGGGGCCCGCCGCTTGCCTTCTCGCCCGGCAGAAGCAGTGGATGCCGGGACTGGTCTCGGCCCTCGCCGGCTTCGTCGAACCCGGCGAGACGCTGGAGGAGGCGGTGCGCCGCGAGGTGCTGGAGGAGTCCGGCCTGATCGTCGAGACGCTGCACTACCGCGCATCGCAGCCCTGGCCGTTCCCGTCGTCGCTGATGCTGGGATTTCACGCGGACGTCCGCCCCGACACGGCCGAGCTGAACTTCGACCGCGAGGAACTCGAGGACGCGCGCTGGTTCCGCCGTGACGAGGTGGCGGGCATTCGCGCCCAGGGGTTGCGGCTGCCGTTCCGCGGCACCATCGCCCGCGCGCTGATCGAAGCGTGGCTGGCCGGCGGCAGCGTCCCGGCGGGGAGTTGAGCGAGAGGAGGAGACGATGCTGGTGCCGCCGATCGTTTGTATCCGCCCTGGACGCCCCGCGGATGCCGCATCGATCGCCGGTGTCTACGTCGAATCCTGGCGCTCCGCCTACGCCGCATTGCTGCCGGACGCGATGCTCGTGCGGATGTCGGCCGCCAACCATACGCGGGACTGGGCCGGGCAACTCGCCCGCAAGCGGTCGGCGGACGGCATCTTCGTCGCCGACCTGGCGAGCCACGGGGTGATCGGCTTCGGTAGCTGCGGGCCGGCCCGGCCGACATCGCTGCCGCACGCGGGCGAGATCTTCACCCTCTACGTCGCCCCGGAACACCAGGAGCGTGGCGTCGGCCGCGCCCTGCTGCTGCGCCTGGCGGAGGGGCTGATGGACCGCGGGATGGGCTCGGCGCTGGTCTGGGTGCTGTCGCGCAACCCGTCCCGGTTCTTCTACGAGGCCATGGGCGGGCGGAAAATCGCCGACAAGCAGGAACGGCTGTGGAACGGCACCTTCAGGCAGACCGCCTACGGCTGGGAGGACCTGCGCCTGATCCGCGCCCGCGGCGGCGAGGACGATTGAACCCGGGCGGAGCTGCGCGCGCCACGAAGGCCGCTCAGGCGGCCCAGCTCGCGGTGGTGTCCACCAGCAGCGCGTAGAGCGCTTCGGCGTCGTCGGTTCCCCGCAGCTTCTCGCAGGCGGCCTTGTCGCGGAGCAGCCGGGAGACGCGGGCCAGCGCCTTCAGGTGATCGGCGCCGGCGGAATCCGGGGCGAGCAGCAGGAAGATGAGGTCGACGGGGCGGTCGTCGATGGCATCGAAGTCGATGGGATGCTCCAGCCGGGCGAAGACCCCGTAGAGCCGGTCCAGCTCCGCCAGCCGGCCGTGCGGAATGGCGATGCCGTTGCCGACGCCGGTGGTGCCCAGGCGCTCGCGCTTCATCAGCGTCGAGAAGATCGCCCGCTCGGACTGCCCCGTGATTTCCGCCGCTCGCCGGGCCAGTTCCTGCAGAGCCTGCTTCTTGCTGGTCGCCTTGAGCCTCGCGACCACGGACTGGGGCGTCAGCAGGTCGGCGATTTCCATGAGGCCTCCGCCGGTCACGAGGCGCGCGAGTTGGCTGGGTCGATCCAGCCGATGTTCCCGTCCGGCCTTCGGAAGACGACGTTCAGGACGCCGCTCGCCTGACTGCGGAACATCAGCGCCGGAAGGTTTCCGAGGTCGAGGCGCATCACGGCTTCGCCGACGGTCAAGGTCGAAATCTCCGTCTGCAACTCGGCGATGATCGCCGGCTGCCCGTCGGCGGCCAGCTCTTCTTCCGGCCCCTCCGCCTCCAGGACGTACTGCTGCGCCGGTATCGTCTCGACTTCGGCACCGCCCCGATGGCGGTGGTGGTCGTTGAGACGGCGCTTGTAGCGACGGAGCTGCTTGGAGATGTGCTCGAACGCGCCGTCGAACGCCGCGTAGGCGTCGTCGGCGGTGGCCTGGCCCTGGACCAGCAGGCCGCGCATCGGGTGCACCGAGATATCGACCCGGAACGCCCCGCCGTCGCGGGAGATGGTCACCATCGCGCCGTGCGCCTTGGCGAAATACTTGGCGACGGCGCCGCGAAGCTGATCCTCGACGTGCGCACGCAGCGCCTCGCCGACATCGAGCCCCTTGCCTTTGATCGACAGGTCCATCATCGCGACACCACGGGACAGAGGAGCTCGGCGGCGGCGACTGGATGCCTTCGGGCGGATCGCATCGACAGTCCCTTCTGCCCAAGCGGGAGGACCGAGGGTCGCTCGGCGCGAGGAGCGGGAAGGTAGGTGCGGGATGCGCCCCGGTCAAGATCGAATGCGTAACTCATGTGACCTCGCTCTTCTCTCGTCGGCGCTGCACCGAAGACGGAATGCGCATCGCTTCGCGGTATTTCGCCACCGTTCGCCGCGCAATGTCGATGCCGTCCCGTTGCAGCGCGTCGGCGACGGCATCATCGGAGAGGACGGCGTGGATCGGCTCGCCCTCGATCATCTTGCGGATCCGGTAGCGGACCGACTCGGCGGAGTGGCTGTCGCCGCCGCCGGAGTTGCCGACGGCGTGGGTGAAAAAGTACTTCAGCTCGAAGATTCCCCTCGGTGTCGAGACGAACTTGTTCGAGGTGACCCGGCTGACCGTGCTCTCGTGCATGCTGATGGCGTCGGCGATATCCCTCAGCACCAGGGGCTTCAGCGACTGCACGCCACTGACGAAGAAGTCCTGCTGCTGGCGGATGATCTCGCTCGCCACCTTCAGGATCGTCGTCGCCCGCTGATGCAGCGACTTGATCAGCCAGTTGGCCGATTGGAAGCATTCGTTCACGTACTGCTTGTCTTCCCGCTTGCGAACGCTGCGGCTGACATGGGTGTAGTACTGGTTGTTCACCAGGACACGTGGGAGGGTTTCGCTGTTCAACTCGACCACCCAGCCGCCGCCCTGCTGCCGCATGATCACGTCCGGGACGATCGCCTGGGTGAAACCGTGGTCGAAGACGAGCGCCGGCTTCGGATCGAGGGAGCGGAGCTGTGCCACCATCTTCTGGATGCGCTCGGCGCCCACCCCGCAGACGCGCATCAGCGTCGACCAGTCCCGCCGCGCCACCGCTTCGAGGTGGGTCAGCAGCATCTCCATCGGCTCGTCGAGCCAGCCGCGGTCGCGAAGCTGCAGGGCCAGGCATTCCGCCAGGGAGCGGGCGAAGATTCCGGGCGGATCGAACGCCTGCACCCGCTCCACCGTCGCCAGCACCCGCTCCAGCGGGCAGCCGAGGGTTTCGGCCACCTGCCCGAGATCACCGACGAGGTAGCCGGCTTCGTCCAGCATGTCGATCAGATGGACGCCGATGAACCGGTCGACCGGGTCGTGGATTTCCATCGCCAGTTGGCTCGCCAGGTGCTCCTGCAGCGTCTGCGTGCTGCACAGCAGATCCTCGGGCGTCGAATCGCTGCTCTCGAACGTGCCGCCGCGTGCCGCACCGCCGGCGGGTGCGCCGTCGCTGGACCACATGCCGGCGTCCACGGCATCGCTGTCGAAAATGTTGTCGTGGCTGTCGATGTCGAGATAGTCGTCGGTGTAGGCGGATTCGCCGTCGACCGCGGAATCGACAGACAGCGGCTCGCCATCTCCCACCGCGGGCGCCACGTCCGTCTCCGCGCGATCTTCGCCGGGTGCGGCGGCCTCGGGCCGGTCGTCGCGTTCCAGCAGCGGGTTTTGTTCGAGCAGGCCTTCCACGTACTCGCAGAGTTCGACGCTGGAGAACTGCAGCAGCTTGATCGCCTGCTGCAGCTGCGGCGTCATCACCAGCGATTGTGTTTGCCGCAGGTCCAGACGTGGGGTCAGCGACATTTGCAGATACTAAAGACTGAAACTGGGTCCAAGGTACAGGCGTCGCACTTCGGCATTGTCGACGATCTCCGAAGGCTCCCCCTCAGTCAGCACTCGACCGTCATAGATGATATAGGCACGATCGATAACGTCCAGTGTTTCCCGAACGTTGTGATCGGTAATCAGGACGCCGATACCCCGATCCTTCAAATGGGCAACAAGCCCGCGAATGTCGTTCAGCGCGATCGGATCGATACCGGCGAACGGTTCGTCGAGAAAAATGAACTGCGGATTGCAGGCGAGCGCGCGCGCGATTTCAACCCGGCGTCTTTCGCCTCCGGACAATGCTACGGCGCGCGATTTTCGGATATGCGCGATCGAGAATTCCTCGAGCAGCGCGTCCAGGATCGACTCCCGGTGGGAGCGCGATTTCTCCACCACTTCCAGGACGGCGCGCAGGTTGTCCTCGACACTGAGGCCCCGGAATACGGACGGTTCCTGCGACAGGTAGCCGACACCGAGGCGGGCGCGGCGGTACATCGGCAGGCCGGTGATGTCCCGGCCGTCGAGCGAGATGCGCCCTTCGTTCGGTGCGATCAGCCCGGTGATCATGTAGAAGCACGTCGTCTTGCCGGCGCCGTTCGGCCCCAGCAGGCCGACGACCTCGCCGCGCTGCAGGGCGAGGCTGACCCCGCGCACCACCGGGCGGTTGCCGTAGCGCTTGCCGAGATTGACGGCGAACAGGCCACGGTCTTGCGCCAGCGGCCGCCGGTTCAGCGACGGTAGCTCCCGCGTCCCGGCTCCGAGCGCTTCGGCTTCGGCGATGGCCATTGTCCGCTGTCCTGTCCCGCTGCGGCTCAGGGGGCCGTCTTGGGCTTGGGAATGATCAGCCCCTGAACGCGCGAGCCGCCGGCCTGTCCGCCCGGGCAGGCCGAGAGCTTGCTGACCCCGGTCCGCATGTTCATTTCGCCGCGACACCCTTCGAGTTGGTTGGCGCCGCGCACGATCCGCACCGAGCCGTCGACGGTGGCGACGTCACGCTCGACATCGAACGTGCCGCGATCGGCGCGGATGTCGTCCTGGGCGGTGACGACGCGAACATGGCCGTCGGCCTCCATGCGTGTCGGCGCCGTCTTGCCGGCGGCGTCCTCCCGGAGGTGCACGGTGATCACGTCCCCGTAGACGGTCCGCTCGCCATCGACGGCGACGGCGTTGCCGGTGGCCACCAGCGTCTTCGTCTTCGCGTCATAGCTCAGTTGCTTCTGCGCGGTGATCTTGCTGTCGGCGGTGGTCACGCCCACCTGCCCGCCGGTCAGCACCAGGGCCCCGGTATCGACGTTGTACGTGCCGCGTTCACCGAACGCCGTCTGTCCCGGCGACGTCAGGCGAACGGCGCCTTCCGCGTCGACTTTCCAGACCTGGGCGGAGCCGTCGGGCGCGTCGCGGTAATGCGCGGTGAGGACCTGCGCCCGGACTTCGGTGTCGTCGCGCACCGCCTTGGCATTGCCGCGGGCGATCACCAGCCGCGTCCCGCGCTGCCATTCGATCCCCTGGTCCGCTTCGATGGCGATCGCGCCCGGCGGTGTCGGCGCCGCCCAGGCGACACCCGTCAAGCCCAGGGCGAACGCGCAGGCGACTGCCGCCCGGGAGCCGAGATCATGGAGGCTATGCGCGTGGCCGCAAGGTCTGGAGGTCATTTCAGCATCGGCTTCGCTCCGGGAACGATCAACAACCGGGCCGGCCCGGTGACGAGTACCGTATTGCCATCCTCGCCGACACGGAAGCCCTGGCCTGCGACCGTGCCGAACGAGCCCGATCCCTCGACGGGATCGTCACCGGACGCCGAGGAGGTCTTCAGGTCGACCATGGCCGACGGCGAGCGCGCGGTGAGATCGCCGTGCCGCAGCGTCACGTCGCCACGGAGCGCGAGCGTATCGCCTGCGCGGTCGTAGACCCCGTCGCTGGCGGCGAGCGTCGCCTGCGAGCCGTCGCGCAGGGTGATCTCGCCGCTCGGCCGGCTGAGTTGCAGGACGTTGCCTTGGCCTTCCGGGCTGCTGACGTTGACGGCGGTGACCGAGAACGGACGACCCTGCCGATCGACGCCGGAATAGGTCGCGTTGACGACCGCTTCGCCCGGACGGCCGGCGGCCTCGTCCTGCGGCTGCGTCTCGACGCCGATGCGGCTGTCGCGCGGAATGATCTGCGACCAGAACAGCGAGATGACGAGGACGCCGACCGCTGTCACCGGCAGAAGGATTCTCAGCCAGCGAAACAAACGCGCCCGCCCGGGATCGGCCTGAACCCCCGCCGGCCGCTCGATGCCGCCGGTGCCGTGCCGCACGTCCAGGTAGGATGGACGGTGGCTTTCCCCCGGGCTCGGCGGCTCTGCCCGCCCTGCGTCCGACACCAGGTTCCGGCCCGTCAGTCGACGCCGGCGCGGAGGCAGTCGTGGACGTGAATGATCCCCAGCGGCTTGCCGCCTTCGACAACGAACAACGTGGTGATCGACCGGGAATTCATCAGCCCTAGTGCCTCGCTGGCCAGCGCGTTCGGCCGGATCGTCTTCGGATTGGCCGTCATCACCTCTCCGGTGGTCAACGACAGCAGGTTATCGCTCATGTGACGGCGCAAGTCACCATCGGTCACGACCCCCACCAGGCGGCCTTCCGGCGAGACGATGCCGACGCAGCCGAAACTCCGCGACGACATCACCAGCAGCGCGTCCGCCATCAGCATCGAGGGCGGCGCCAGCGGCACCGAGTCACCGGTGTGCATGATCGCCTCGACCCGCAGCAGCTTCTTGCCGAGTTTGCCGCCGGGGTGCAGCAGGTGGAAGTCGTCGGCGGAGAAGCCCTTGTGCTCCAGCATCGCCACGGCGAGCGCGTCGCCGAGCGCCAGCATCACCGTCGTCGACGTGGTGGGGGCGAGGCCCATGGGGCAGGCCTCGGGCGTGTCGGGCAGCACCAGCGCCACGTCGGCGGCGGTCGCCAGCGTGCTGCCGGCGCGGCCGGTGATGCCGATCAGCGGAATGCCGAACCGCTTCGCGTAGGTGACGAGATCGGCCAACTCCGACGTTTCGCCGGAGTTGGAGAAGGCGATCAGCGCATCGTGTTCGGTGATCATGCCGAGGTCGCCGTGGCTGGCCTCCGCCGGATGCACGAAGCTCGCGGGTGTGCCGGTCGAGGCCAGGGTGGCCGCGATCTTGTTCGCGACATGCCCGCTCTTGCCCATGCCGGTGACGATGACCCGGCCCGTCACCTTCGCCAGCAACTCGAGGGCGCGCGTGAACTCGGCGTCCAGCGACCGGGCCAGGGCCTCGATCCCGGCAGCCTCCAGGCGTAGCACACGCAGTGCCGACGCCAAGCCGGGCGGCGTCTCGTCGACGGATGCAGCAGATGTCGCCATGGATCACCACTCGGCTCGTCGCCCCGCACGTCGGCCGGCGGCGGTCGCGCCGACGAGGCTGCCGGTGACGACCCGCCGGCGCGTCGGCCAGCCGACGGCGCCAGTGCAGGTGCAGCGAGACTATGGCGGCCAGGACTCCGCCGGTCAACCCCGACGCACCCGCGGCGGTGGTGGTGCCCTCGATGGACGTACTGCCGCGGCACGAGCCGCCGTTCGTCCATGGCGCGATCGCTACGGCTTGACCTGGATGCTGCCGGCACACACTTCGCCCTCCGGGACGCCGTCGAGCCAGGCCTGCAGCATCGCTGTCCGCTGCACCGTCAGCGTGCGCAGAACGCCGCAGGCGCAGGTGTCGTAGATCGACCCGTACGCGGTTCGCTTGGCCTTCTCCGGATAGACCGATTGCAGATGGGCGTCACGGTAGGCGATCCAGGCGCGCTGGGCGTCTCGCAAGGAGGCGAGGAACGGGGCGTCCGCCTTGTACTTCTGGAGAATCTTCTTGTAGACGGCGTTCAGGTTGCCGTCCGCCTGCTGGTAGGCGGCACAGGCCGCGGCGTTGAGATCGGATTGTGTCTGCGCAGCCGACGGCGTCGCCGCCGTGGCGACTAGTGCTGCGACGAGGACGCCGGCCACAAATCCGCGTGAGCGAGTCATGGAAATCCTCCCCTTCGGATGGGACGCGACGCCACGGCCACGGCGGCCACGGCGCGGTATCCGCTTCGGCAGTCTACCATCGGAAAGCCGTCGTCCCGTACGCGACGCAGGGTCGGCGACCGTGCTTTGCTCTGCGCGTCCTGTTATGATTTCCGCGATGTATGCACACTGGCGGGACCTGTTCGTCCGGCTGTTGCTCCTGGCGATCACGCTGTCGCCGGGCGCCGCCGGCGCGGCCGGTCCTGCCGCCGGATCGCCGTTCCTCGCCGGCCAGTTCCTGGTCGCCAGCCCCGGCATCGGCGACCCGCGCTTCGCCCGGACGGTGATTTTCATCATCGACCACGACCAGGGCGGTGCCATGGGCCTGGTCCTCAACCGCAGCCTGGGCCGGGGGCCGCTGCGCGCGCTGCTGCAGGGCTTCGGCGTCGACGAGGTCGAGGCGGACGGGACCGTCGAGCTGCACAGCGGCGGCCCGGTCGATCCCACCCGCGGCTTCGTGCTGCATTCCATCGATTTCGCCGGCGTCGGCACGCGCCCGGTCGGCGAGGATGTCGCCCTTTCCGTGGGCTTCGACGTGCTGACGGCGATGGCGTCGGGCGCGGGGCCGAAGCGCCGGCAGATCTATCTCGGCTACGCCGGCTGGGGGCCTGGCCAGCTGGAAAGCGAGATCGCCCGGAACGACTGGCTGTCCGCGCCGGCGGACACGGCGCTGATCTTCACCGACGATGCCGAGCCCGTCTGGGACCGGGCGATGCGCCACGCCGGCATGTCGCTGTAGGCCCGGGCGCGCACACCCGAAGCGACAGGACCAGTCGAGATTCGAACGGTGCGAGGTCCGGGTGCCGACGACCGCAGCCGGGCGGGGGAGAGGCGCCGGTCCAGGAACACAAGATATTTCAGTTTGTTACAGCGTTTGAACCATATGCGCGAACTCTGATATTGCGTCGCGGCGCAAACTCTTGATACTCGCCGATAAGTTCGATCGCGTAGCGAGAGTGCCAAGGCGCCTCGCGACGTCGCAGGGAGGGGAACACCGTTGCGCGAATTCATCCTCGAGAAATGGCCGGAGGTTTTGGTCGCCATCGGCTTCGGCATGGTGTGGACCGCGATCATCGCTCCTGGTTTCTGACCGAGGCGCCGGCCGGCCCGCCGGCGGCGACGCAGCATGTCGCGGCGCGGCCTTCGTCGGGTTCTCACCCTCGGGCTGCCGACGATCCTCGGCCTCGCCCGCCGCGGCTTCTTCATTCCTTGTCGCCTCGCCGGCACGGCCGATGCGGCCGCCGGCTCCGGATATCCGGGCCTGGAAGCGCGCTTCGAGAGCGCAGCGGCGAGCTTCGGGTCCTTGCTCGATGGTGTCGACGGTCATGCCGAGACCCTGCTGAGCATGGGTGAGGGGCGGCCGCCGGCGCCGCGCTGGCGCCAGGACTGGTTCCCCCGTCTCGACGCGGCCGCGGCCTACGCCCTGATCCGCGCGCGCCGGCCTGCCCGGCTGGTCGAAGTCGGCTCCGGGCATTCGACCCGCTGGTTCGCCCGTGCCGCAGCCGACGCAGGCGTTTCGACCCGCATCACCGCCATCGACCCGGCGCCGCGGGCGACGCTCGAGGGGCTGGAGGTGGACCTGCTGCGGACGACCGTCCAACAGGCGGGGCTCACGCCGTTCGCGTCGCTGCAGGCCGGCGACATGCTCAGCCTCGACGGCAGCCACGTGCTGATGCCCGGCACCGATACGGACGCCGTCCTCAACCGCGTGCTGCCGACACTCCCGGCCGGCGTCCTCGTCCATATCCACGACATCTTCCTGCCGGACGGCTACCCGCCGGAATGGGCGTGGCGCGGCTACAACGAACAGCTCGCCGTGGCGGCCCTGCTGCAGGGCGACGGCTGGCGCATCCTATGGTCCAGCCGCTGGGTGGCGACGCGAATGCGCGAACGCTTGGGCAAAAGCGTCGCGGCCCGCCTGCCGCTGATTCCGGGCGCGCACGAGTCCAGCTTGTGGCTGGAGAAGGTCGGCGGGTCTCACCCGTAAGGATCCGCCGCGTCGCGCAACCCGTCGCCGAGGAAGTTGAAGGCCAGCACGGTGACGATCACCGGCAGCATCGGCATCAACAGCCACGGGTAGAGGGCGACCGCCTCGATGTTCTGCGCCTCGGTCAGCAGCACGCCCCAGCTCGTCACCGGCGGGCGCAGGCCGAGGCCGAGGAAGCTGAGCGCCGTTTCGCCCAGGATCATCGACGGGATCGACAACGTGGCGGACGCGATCAGGTGGCTCATGAAGTTGGGCAGCAGATGTCGGCCGATGATCCGCGTCGGGCTGGCACCCATCAATCGGGCGGCGGTGCAGAAGTCCTCCTCGCGCAGCGCCAGCAGCTTGGAGCGGACGGCGCGCGCCAACCCCGGCCAGTCCAGCAGGCCGAGGATCAGCGTGATGCCGAAGTAGACGACGATCGGGCTCCAGCTCACCGGCAACGCCGCCGACAGCGCCATCCACAAAGGCAGCTCCGGCAGCGACTTCAGAATCTCGATCACCCGCTGGATGACGGTGTCGACCCAGCCGCCGAAATAGCCGGCGACGCCGCCGATGGTGATGCCGAGGACGAAGCTGACGGCGATGCCGATCAGGCCGACGGTCAGCGAGATCCGCCCGCCGTAGATCAGGCGCGAGAGCATGTCGCGGCCCAGCCGGTCGGTGCCGAGCAGGAACAGCTGCCCTCCTTCGGCCGGACAGACGAGGCGGAAGCGGCCCTCGAACAGGCCCCAGAACCGGTACGGCTCGCCGCGGCAGAGGAAGCGGATCGGCTGCACGACGCTGCGATCGGTTACGTAATTCCGCCGCAGCGTCTCCATGTCGAGTTCGTAGCGCAGGCGGTGGACGAACGGGCCTATGAAGCGGCCTTCGTGGAACAGGTGGACGGTCTGCGGCGGCGCGTAGATGAACTCGGTGTGCTTGGTGTCGCGCGCGTAGGGCGCCAGCACCTCGCAGAACAGGATCGAGACATACGCCACCAGCAGGACGACGCCGGCGGCGACGGCGACGGAATGGCGGCGGAACTTCCACCAGATCAGCCGCCACTGCGGCGCCATGTAGAAGCGCTCCTGCTCGGGCGTCAGACGATCCGCTTCTCCGACGTCAAACGGCGCCGTGTCGACCCAGTGAGGAAGAGGCTCGCTCATCGCTCCAGGCCGCGACCGAGGCGAATGCGCGGATCGAGCACGGCCAGCAGCACGTCCGAGAGGAACATGCCGACGACCGTGAGTGCGGCGAGGAACATCAGGAACGATCCGGCGAGGTACATGTCCTGGCTCTGCAGCGCCGCCAGCAGCACCGGCCCGGTGGTCTGCAGCGACATCACCGCCGAGACGATCACCGAGCCGGAGACGATACCGGGCAGCAAACTGCCGATGTCGGAGACGAACGGGTTGAGCGCCATGCGCAGCGGATACTTGACCAGCAGCCGCCCCGGCGGCAGGCCCTTGGCACGGCCGGTGACGACGTACTGCTTCTGCAGCTCGTCCAGCAGGTTGGCGCGCAGCCGCCGGATCATCCCCGCCGTCCCCGAGACGCCGATGACGACGACCGGCACCCACATGTGCTGCAGCACCGACGCGGCCTTCGCCACCGTCCACGGCTGGTCGATGAAGCGCGCGTCCATCATCGTGCCGATCGAGGTGCCGAACAGCACGTTGGCCAGGTACATCAGGATCAGCGCCAGCAGGAAGTTCGGCGTGGCCAAGCCCAGCAGCCCGAGGAAGGTCAGGCCGTGATCACCCCAGCTGTATTGGTGCGTGGCCGAATACACGCCGATCGGGAACGAGATCAGATAGACGAAGATGATGGTGGCGACGTTGAGCAGCACCGTCAGCAAAA
>Ga0209573_1003869_pt1 | contig 15623 bp, 11 predicted proteins | sample TNRBio252014_DNA_FD_185870 | JGI IMG/M metagenome (GOLD analysis project Ga0209573, IMG submission 185870) | Wastewater treatment Type I Accumulibacter community from EBPR Bioreactor in Madison, WI, USA - TNR Reactor_6/25/2014_ DNA (SPAdes)... | ecosystem: Engineered > Bioreactor > EBPR >...
GCAGCGCAGTTGTCCCCGTGGCCTGCGCAAACCCACCACCGACTGGCCGCGTATCCGTCAGCGCTGCGAAGCCCATGGCTCCTGCGTTCTATCCATCCTACCCTTCTCTTTCCCTTGATGGCATTGGGCTTCAGCTTCGATTCGAGATGGTCGAGCGCGGCGTGGAGATCGTCGCGGATGCCGCGCTGGAGGCTGTCGTAGCAGGAGTAGCTGACGAAATCGACGTCCACCTGCGGGAGGATGTCGTTGGCGAGGCATTGGCCGCCTTTGAGGAAGGGCTCGACGAGGTTCGCCTCGGTGTAGTGCCAGACTTCGACGTTTTGATGCGGCGTGTTGCGCTTCGCGTCGTCGATGGCCTGCTGGCGAACCTTGAGCCAGGCGATGAAGTTCTCTCCAAAGTGCTCGGGGAAGGGCTGTTTCGGGTCAAAGTGCGGTCGCAGATGCCAGTCGCCCTCCCAGTGACCCAGGTAGAACTTTTTGCCGCTGCCGCTGTAAGTGCGCAGCAGATGCGCGACGAGGTCAAACATCTCACGATACTCCAGATCGCGCTCCGCGGGCTTGAAGGTGCCTGCGCTGCCATGCGTGGTGAAGGGATAGGCCCAGATGAAGAAGTGCATGAACGGCATGTCGAGCACCGCGCGATGCGTCGGCTCCATGCTGGCAATCTCGGTGAGGTTTTTCAGACTCGCATCACGCTCACGCACATTTGCCTTCGTTTTGCCAAACGAGGCCTGCTTCGAGATCGAAAACTTCATGATGCCCGACCCAAGCTCCGCGATGAGCTTCGCACTCTCCAGCAAAGGCTCCTCCTGCGTGAATTGATACCGCCCGCCGATGGCCTGCGTGCCCAGGAGCATATTCGGCGGCTCCGTGGAGAAGGCGGAGAGCAAAGGGCAAAGAGCGAAGAGGAGAAAGCGCATGGGGCGAGCGTCGGTGAGCATGGTGTAGAGTTTGTCTTCTGCCCTGCGATAGAGATGTCAAAGAGGAGTGAAAAGTTGGATGCGCATAGGATGACAATCCCCGAGAGGACGACTGCTACAGCGAGAACGTAAATGCGATTGTTCACCAGTCGTGCTGCCTAGGCATCATGGTCTCTGCCATGGCGTGCTGCCGCCACGCTGGATGTGCCGGCTGAGGGCGGTGGAAAGTTCATTGAAGACCTTGGGTGCCTTCGTGGCGACGTTTGTCTTCTCCTGCGGGTCGTTCTTGAGATTGTAGAGCTCCAGCGGGCTGTAGGGATCGTTTTGCATGAGCTTCCAGTCGCCACGGATGAGCGCTTCGTAGTTCTTGCCGCCGTAGATTTTTCCGCCTTCACGACGGACGAAATAGAGATCGCGAGGTGTGGTGATCGTGTCGCCTTTCAGGATCGGCACGAGGCTCACGGCATCGAGTTCGGGCGCGGGCTTGGCTCCGGCGAGTTCGAGGAAGGTGGGAAAGAGATCGAAGTTCAGCCCCTGGTAATCGCTGCGGCTGCCGGGCTTGATTTGCGCAGGCCAGCGCATCATGAAAGGCACGCGCAGACCGCCATCGTAGTGATCCTGCTTCCCGCCACGCCACGGATCATTGTTCTGCGCATGCGGCACGGAGCCGCCGTTGTCCGCGCTGAAGACCACCACGGTGTTTTCTTCCAAACCAACCTCTTTGAGAACCGTGAGCACTCGCCCGATGCGATCATCGAGATGCTCCACAAAGGCCACGTTCATCGCCCGTTTTTCATCGAGCTGCGGCGCACGCGCTTTGACCTTCGCCAACCATTCGGCGGGCGGTTCGATGGGGAAATGCGGCGCGTTGTAGGCGAGGTAGAGGAAGAACGGCTTGTCCTTCGACTTTGACCGCTCGCGCAGGTAATCGCCCGCCCAGTCGGTGAAAATGTCCGTCGCATGGCCTTGTGGATCGACGACCTCGCTGTTGAGGCGCATGTAGTTATTTCCGTGGCGCAGGTGCGTCGTGTAGCTGTCCATCATGTCGCCGAGGAAGCCGTGGAAGTGGTCAAAGCCGCGCTCATTCGGCGTGTTGGGCGATTCGAGCCCGAGATGCCACTTTCCGATGATGCCGGTGTGATAGCCCGCTTTTTTGAGTTCGTCCGCCATCGTCGGCACACCCGGTTTGAGGTAGCCCCACGAGTTTTCTGGCTGCGTGCGGATCACTCCCGGTACGCCCACGCGATCTGCGTAACGTCCCGTGAGCAGCGCCGCCCGCGAAGGCGAGCACACCGTGCAGTTCGCCCGCATCGCGGTGAAGAGCATGCCCTCCTGGCCGATGCGGTCGATGTTCGGCGTCCGCACATCGGAGGCGTGATAAGCGGAGACATCGCCATAACCGTGATCATCGGCAAAGATGAGCAGGAAGTTCGGCTGCGCGGCGGAAAGCGAAGAACAAACAGCAAGGAGCAACAGGATGAGAGATCGCATGGTCTGCACTTCAACGGTGGCCAGAAACAAGGCTTGCTTCAATTCCAGCCAACGATTCTGCGGGTGCTCGTCAGTCATGGGAGATCGCTACTCCTTTGCGAAGAACTCCTCTTCTCTCGGCAGGCCGCTCTCGCGGGTGTGGATGCGGTGGCGTGTGGTCTGCCGCGTGGTGGCGAGTATGCGCATGAGGTCATCGATCCAAATGTCTGTACACGGCCTGGATTGTAAAGCCTGAAGGCCATGCGATGGGGCTTTTACCTGCGTGCCTTCTGCACTTCCTCGATGGATTTGAGGATATTGGTCTTCCACACACCCTGAGGCTTGTCGATTCCGGCCCGGTTCAAAACAGCCAGCGCCTCGTCGAATTGCCCTTTTCGTGTCAAAACACGCGCGATGCCCTGCAAAGCAGCATACTCTTCCGCACCGCCGATGCGGGTTCTGCCTTCGATGAGGGACTGGTAGGCTTGCAAGGCAGCGTCGTCGTTCTTGAGGTTGTTTTCGCGGTTTTGGCCTTGGAGGAGCAGGATCGAATCGCGGGTGCGCGGTTCGCTGGTGAACTCGAGCGCGGCTTTGAGGTCGGCTTCGGCCTTATCGCCGGTTTTGGTGATCGAGTAAGCGCGACCGCGAGCATGGAAGCCGTCGCCGCGTTTCCAGAAGGGCCACATTGCGATGTCTTCGTTGGCGAATTGAGCGATGACCTCGGGCGCTTTGAAAGTGGCGAGCAGGTGTTGCATCTGCGCAGCTTTTCTCACTGATTCGATGGGGATGCGCTCAATGATCGCGGGTGCATTGGCTTTGTCATAGAACGCGGCTTGCTCCAGCGCGGCGGCTTTTTGGAAGTCGGTGATCTTGCCGTCGGCGAGGGCGAGGAAGGGTGCGGCTTTGCGCTGCTGCGCGGCACCGCGGAAAGTGAGGGCGAAGTCGGTGACGGTTGGATCAGCGTCGAACTTATGCGACTTGCCGTCGAAGAAGTGCGCGAACTTCATCGGCTCGTGGAAGCCGTCGGTGCCGGTGGGTGAGAGGGCGCTGTGCTCCTGACCGTCATCGCGGATGCGCTGGCGGCAGATGTTGATGTGCCATGGCAGGCTCTGCGTGGGTTTGCGGCCGATGATCTGATGCAGCGGGTCGTTTTCATCCGGCGTGACGGGCAGGCTGATTTCGAGGGTCCAGTGATCATCAGCGATGTGCGTGGCGACCTCTGCCTTCGAGTCCCAGGTGAACCACTGGCCGCGTGGAGCGCCGCGATCGAGATCGACGACGTGACCGGAGGGGCTGATGGCGATCTGATAATAGGAGTGCGTCTCGGTGGCGATTTCGATCTCGATAGCGTCGCCGTGCCAGATGGCCTGGTCGTCATCGCGTGTGGAGGCGCTGTGCGGTTTCTCGCCGGGGTGTTCGTCGCAGCGGATGGCGAAGACGACGTTGCTACCCTGCCAGCCTGCTTTGAACGAGGTGCCAAAGGTGGGCGTGCGGCCGGTTTGCAGCTCGCGCAGGCGGCCGGTGGCGGCGGTGGGGCACTTTTGCCAGTATTCGTCATCCAGTTTGCCATCAATGACGACGCCCTTTGCATCTCCCACGAGCCGCACGAATGGCACGGGCCCGCGTTTTTGCCCGAGCTGCTGCGATTTCATGCGCAGGCCTTTGAGATAGTCGTCGATGAGAGCGAGGCGCTGCTCGTAGCGCTGTAGCGGAACTCGTGAGAGTTCCGAAGCGGCGGAAGTCTCACGACTTCCGCTACGGACCTTCATCTTCGCCTTCTCGAAGAGCGCGAGCGCCTCGTCGGCCTTCGCCTTGTCTTCGTCCATGACCTTCCAGTTTGCTTCGCAGTAGGTGAAGAAGGCGAGCATCTCCGGCTCGGCGGGGCCGTAGAAAAGGCGGCAATACTCGCGCAGCGCGGCGTCGGTGTCATAACCCTGGCCACCCCAGTATGCGCGGGCGGTGAAATAGACCATGAAGTGATTGAAGCCGATGCCCACTTTGTCGAAATCCTGCCGCACGCTGAGCCAGATGTCCTCGCCCTGCGACATGCCTTTGATAGCGTTCACGCTGTCGCCGAGCGCATGCGCGGCGAAGGCTGGTAGGTAGAAGCCGCGGTCGGTGAAGGGATAGTTTTCGAAGATGAGCAACGGATTATCGGTCTTCTTTGCCCACGCGGCACGCAGCGCGTCCGGCGCGGACTCGCCCTCGCCTTTCCATCCCGCTTTGTTGATGGGCCTGCGACCGCCGACGATGCAGACGAGCACATTGGGCTCCAGTTTGTCGATCTTCAGTGGCGGCAGTGTGTAAACGCCATACGCGCAGTTCAGCACCTTCGCCTTCGGATGCGTCTTGCCGACCTCTTTCGCCACGCGATTGGCGAAATCCCACACGTAATCGCTCAGCAGGCCGCGCTCGTTGCGTTCGGGCGAGTCCTTGCCCTTGCACTTCTCGCACTGGCAGATGGAGGTGTAGCCGTCCGGCGGCATGATGGAGACGCTGTCGAGTTTGAAGGTGTCGAGCTGCGACCGCGCATAACGCACGGTTTCACGGAAGAGTTCGTCGTTCGAGTAGCAGAGCTGGCACTTCGAGTCACCGGGACGGAAGTCGCGTTTGCCGCCGTAAATCGCGAACCACTCGGGATGCTTTGCAAACACGGCCTCGCGATTCGTCATCGTCGCCATGCCGTGGGCAATCTGCAAACGCTCGTCGTTGCGTGTGCCAAGGCGCATGGCCCACATCGAAGTGTCGTAACCCGCGGTGCTGAAGCGGAAATTGAACTGCCGCAGCGCGAAGTCGGGCTTCACCGTCTCGTCGAGCTTCGGCAGCTCGATGGTCTTCATCGAAGGCAGCACCTCGCCAAGCTCGCCGGGCAGATACCAGCGTGCGCCGAGCTTGTGGAGAAAGCCGCAGACCGCGTTGAAGCTGCCGCGTTCGTCGAGACCCCAGATTTCGAGTGTTTCGTTCTTCGCCGTCACCGCGCCGTCCGGTTTGCCGGTGTCGCCGGGCAGTTTGAGCCGATTTTTATACAAACCCGCGTTCGGCATGCCATACGGCGCGCCCACGATCTTCTCCCACTCCGCCTGCGCACGCGGGATGTCACCGTTGTGTCGCGCAAACGGCATCGACGGCTCGAAGTCACTGTCGTCGCCGATCAACGCCATCCAGTCCGCTCCCGTGGCGATGCGATACGCGCCATGCTGCAAGCCTTCTGCCGTCACCGGCGAATGCGCACTCGCCCCTATGAAGACTTTCACTGCGTTGCCAGTTGGCTGCGTCACGATGGGAAGCCTCGCACCGCTGATCTTCTCGATCTGCTGCCGAAACTCATGCGCGGCGACGCGAACCATGCGCGTGGGTTGTTCTGAGATGACAATTTCAGCTCCTGGTCGGCCGTTTTCGACGAGGAAGGGCTGGGCAGCGAATGCTGGGAGCGCGAGAAGGAATGCGAACAAGGTTTTCATGGATTGGGCTGCTGTCAGATCGTACTGGCGCTGTGAGGTCTATCGAATCCAAACGCCTTTGCCTGTGCCGCCGCGTGGGGTGGTCTTCGGGTAGTCGGGATTGGGCTTTTGCTCAATGACGTGGATGACCTGGTCGGGAGGCAAATCGGTGGTGGCACCCTGCAGACGCACACCAGAAACGCGGAGGTTGCGGACGGTGCAGCCGAGGTCGGGGGAGAAGATTTCCACCCAGCGGACGGGATCAGGCCCGGGTTTGTAGGTCTGTGATTTGGGGCCGATGGCGATGAGCCGGGTGTTTGAAGCAAGTGTGGCGTTTTGAAGCGTGAAGCCGTCGAGATCGGCGTGGATCTCGATCTTGCCGGGACGGTGGAAGACGAGGTCTTCAAAGCGCAGGTTCTTCAAGGTGCCGACGCCGATGCTGAAGTCTTTGTCTCGTCCCAGCTCAAGATTTGGCTGGTTGTAGAGCTTGAACTCGGTGATGTGCGTGATGCGGCGGAGGGTGATGTCATGGATGGGGCAGTCGAGCGTGGTGCCATCGCTGAAGCGCTTCACGCCGGGCAGCAGGCGGATGGAGTTGGCCGAGGGGATGCCCTCTGGCGCGCCGCTGACGTCCTCAATGACGATGTGATGGATGGCGCCGTAGCTGGGAGCGTAGTTTTTCCATTCCCAGGCATTCAGAGCAACGGTGTCATCGTGCGAGACGCCGCGCACGTTGCGAATGAGGCCGTCGCTCGCGGGGCCGTTGATATGCACGCCATCGCGACGGTGCGCTTCGAGAGTGACGCCATCGACGGTGAACTCGCGCACATTGCCGAGATGCACGGCGAAGGCCCGGCTCTGTCGCACGGTGATGTTTCGCACGGTCACGCGGCGGACGTTTTGCAGCAGGATCACTCCGTGCGTGCCGTGGATGGCGTTTTGCCTGGCAGAGGCTCCACGCGGGTTGCCATTCGATTCGCTGCCTGTGGAGGAAAGCGTGGTCCAGATGCCGCCTTCGATGGTGATGTCAGTGTCGGGCTGCGTGTCGGCAGGCACGGCTTGATCGGCAAAACCAACCACATTCTCATTGCGCACCATGCAGGTGTTCGAGCCGGGTTTGAGGCGAATCTCTGCCTTCGGATCAGCGGTGAGCTTTTGCCCGGACTTCAGCACCAACGGACCATCGAGGTAGTAAGGAAGCTCACGCGCTGGGATGTGCAGCGTGGTTTGAGCCTCCAGCACCGCCTGCATGGCTAGCGTCCATACTTCAGCGGTGATGGCGCGGGTCTCGGGCCATTTTTCCTCCCAAGTTTCCGTTCGGACGAGATGCTGGAAGTCGCTCACTGTTTTCTCGGCCGCGCTGAGGGAGATCAGCGGGGCAAGCAAGAGCGTGAAGATCGTGCGGCAGGTCATGGGATAACTCATTTCCGCGTGCGGCCATTGTCGCGGGCTTGGGCGAGCTGGGTGCTGAGTTGCTTCACGACATCGGGGTGCTCAGCGGCAACGTCTGTCGTCTCCCCGATGTCTTTAGTCAGGTCGAAGAGCGTCTGCTGCTTGCCGTCTTTGCTCTCCATGAATTTCCAGCGTCCGGAGCGCACGGCGAGGACGTTGTCCTGCGTGTCGCCCTGCATGATGGTAATGGGGCGGATGGGATCGGCGAGCGATGGATCGCGCAGCGCGGGCAGGATGTCGAAAGAGTCCTCGCCAGCGTTGTCCGGCAGTTTTACATCGACAATGCTGGCGATGGTGGCGAGCAGGTCGGTGAGGTTGATGGTTTGCGCCGAAGTCGAGGCTGCGGGGATCTGGCCGGGCCAGCGGGCGATGAATGGCACGCGATGACCGCCCTCGAACGGCGAGCCTTTGCCATCGTGCCAAGGACCATTTGTGAGGTGGCCCATCGCTTTGGCGTCGCGCTTGGCGGTGCGGAATTTTTCACGCACGCCACCGGCCTCACTGGCGAGGTTGAGCTTTACTTTTTGCGTGCCTTTGAAGTCGTTCGGCGTGCCGCCGTTGTCGCTGCTGAAGAAGATCAGCGTGCGCTCGGAGAGCTTCAGTTCATCGAGTGTGGCGAGGATTTCACCGACATGGGCATCGAGTTCCTGAATGTGATCGCCGAGCAGCCCGGCTTGGCTCGTGCCACGAAACGCGGCCACCGGGGTGATGTGCGTGTGGGACGCGCAGGGCGTGAAGTAGAGGAAGAAGGGCCGGTCATGATGCTCGCGAATGAAGCCGATGGCCTTCACGGTGAGCGTGGTGTCCACCAGGTCTTCCACACGCGGCTGCGCGACGCCTTCGGGAAAGTTGCTGCCTTCCACGATGCGAAACGCCTCACCCGGCTTTCGTCCGACGATGTCGTGGTTTTCGATGAAGACGCGGTAGCGGTCGTTGTGGTTCTGCGGCACGCCGAAGTGATAATCAAAGCCCACCTCCAGGGGCCCGGTGATCGGCAGCGCGTTCCAATCCTTGCTGTAACCCAGATGCCACTTCCCAATCGCCGCCGAGCGATAGCCTTGCGCCTTCAGCATCGACGCGATGTTCATGCGGCTTTGCTCAAGATGGTAATCATTCCCCTTCTTGTGCAGCCGCCATGGCGAGCGCCCTGAAAGCAATCCATAGCGAGATGGCGAGCATACGGACGCGGGTGAGTGTGCATCCGCGAAACGCACGCCCTCACGCGCGAGTCGATCAATGTTCGGAGTCTTGATCTTCGTCGCGCCGTAGCAGCCCACATCGCCATAGCCGAGATCGTCCGCGAGGATGATGACGATATTTGGCTGCGCGGCGAAGAGGACGGGGCAGAGGGTGAGCAGGAGAAAGATGTGTTTCATGGAGACGGTTTTTTTGGCTGACAGCAAATGGGGGCAGAAAAATGGAGTCTGACATTTGCTGCCTGCTTTTTTCTGTCAGCTCGGCTATTTCTTCTTCGCTTTGGTTTGTGTGGTGGCTTTCGGGTAACGTGTGACTCGGATGTCGTTCTTTTGCGGTGCTCCGGGCGTGCTGCGGCCGTTGACGATGAGTTTTTCCATCGTGTCCTGCATCGACTTCACACGGTCGGGATGCATGGCGGCGAGGTTCGTGGTCTCGCCCAGGTCATCGTCGAGGTTGTAGAGTTGCACGGGTGTTTTCATCACGGGATCACCGGCGAGGACGAGTTTCCACGGCCCTTCGCGCAGGCCGGGAGTGCCGGCGCAGGCAGTGTTGATGGCGTGAGTGCGGATGGGGCGGTCTTCGCCTTTGAGCAGCGGCATCAGGCTGAAGCTGTCTTCACCGGCGTTTTCGGGCAGCTTCGTGCCAAGGATCTCGGCGAGCGTGGCGAGAGTGTCGGCTTGGAGCACGAGTTGTTGGCACACACTGCCTGCTTTGACCACGCCGGGCCATTTCACGACGAAAGGCACGCGATGCCCGCCTTCATGCACGGATGTTTTGTATTCACGCAGCGGGCCGCTGGGGAAGTGGCCCTGCGCCTCCAGCGGTGGCACGCCGATGTAGGACGCGCAGCCGTTGTCGCTCGTGAAGAGCACGAAGGTGTCTTTTTCGACTCCGCCGCTCTTCAAAGCCTCCAGCACGCGACCGACTACCGCATCTGTTTCCATCACCAAGTCAGCGTAGTCGCTGTTGAGACCGCTTTTGCCTTTCCACTCGGCATTCACGGCCAGCGGCGTGTGCGGTGAGGTGAGCGGCAGGTAGAGCAAAAACGGCTTCTTCGCTTCGGACTGCGTTTTGATGAACTTTTCCGCCCGATTCGCCAGCGCGGGCAAAATTCCCTCCAACTGCCAGTTCGGCAACGCGGGGCCTTGCAGGCTCGCCTGATTCTTCATCAGCTTCGATGCAGGCAGCAGCTCGCTCGGGATGCCGACGGTGCGGTCACCATTGATGAAACAATACGGCGGCCAGTTCGGCACGTCGGTGCCGAAATACTCGTCAAAGCCACGCTCCGTCGGCCCGCCGGGGATGCGCTGTGAAAACACAGTCTTCCATGTCTCGCGATGCGCCTCGGTGATCGTCGTCGAGACCTCGCCGCCACCGCCCGGCTTACCGCCAAAGCCGCTGAAGTGCGCCTTCTGCTCCGGCGTGATCGGCCATTCGCTGCCGAGATGCCACTTGCCGATGCATGCCGTGCGATAGCCATGCTGCTGTGCCAGTTTGCCAATTGTCAGCCGATCCGGTGAGATGAGCGGCTTCCCCCATGCGCCGACAATGCCCGACTGCAAAGTCGTCCGCCAATGATAGCGTCCCGTGAGCAGCGTGTAGCGCGATGGCGAGCAGCACCCCGAACTCGAATGCCCGTCCGTGAAGCGCATCCCCTCCGCCGCGAGGCGATCCATGTTCGGCGTTGGTATTTTGGACCGCTCCGGGTTGTTCGCATGCATGTCGCCATAGCCGAGGTCATCGGCGAGGATGATGACGATGTTTGGCTGTGCCGCGAAAAGGGCGGGGTAGAGGGCGAGGAGGAGAAGGATGCGTATCATGATCGTGAAAGGTTATTTGGCTGATGGCTTCATCACGCCGCTCATTGGGTGCGTGCTCACGGTATCCCAGGCGATCTGTTGGAGCAGGGTGTTGAGCTTGGCTTTGTCATCTTCGCTCATGTCTTTGAGCAGCTTGAAAGTGCTGGGCATGGGCAGGCCGACGGGACTGCGGCGGTAGATCGTGGCGAAGTGGCAGTAGCTGGAGAGGATTTGCAGTGGGGGATTGGCGTGGCCCCAGTTGTCGCGGAAGAGATCGGCTTGGGCTTTGAGGCCGGGGGCTTCGCCTTTGACGATCTTTTCACGCAGTGTCACCGCAGCCATGCCAACGGGGACGATGAGCACGGCGTCTTTGCCGAGACGTTGGTTGATGCCTCGCACGAGGTCTTCGATGTCCTTGGCATAGCGCAGTGTGGCATCGCGGAGCTTGGCGAGGTCGGTGGCGTTGTGATCGACCTTCTTCCGTGTTTGCAGTGGATAGACGGGCTCATACTCGTCATTTGGCATCCAGTATTCCTGCACGGTGATGCGCAGCGCGGGATTGTGCTCGATGCCGATTTTCACGAACTGCTCGATGGCCTCATCCGGCAGCCAGATCGGCGAAAGTGTGAGCACATCGGCCTTGCCAGCCTTCAGCACCTGTTTCACCGCGCTCTTCTCCTCCGGCACCGCCCAGTGCTTCAGCACCGTGGAGCCACCGATGCTGGAAAGTCCCGCAAGCTCATGCTTCAAGCCAGCCGCAAGCGCCATCTCCGCGACCTGACGATAGGTGAAGACATGGAAGCTGTGTCCGCAGGTGGCGACGCGTTGCCCGACGGTGACCGGCGGCTGCAAATCATCCGCAAGGGCGAGGAGCGTGGTGAGACAAAGGGTGGTGAGGAGAAAGGCGGCTCTCATGCGGTGATAACGCAAAGAGCGGCCCAATCACTCACCCACGCACCACAGATATTCCTGCCGTGTCGGGCTGGTCTTTGCTGAGCGGAGGTAGATGCGATTGTTACAAATCGCAGGGCTGCTGAAGCACTCATCACCGAGCTGGTTTTGCGACAGCAGAAGAAACTTCTCTGGCGTGGCTTCGAAGACAGAGGTGACGCCGCCTTTGCTCGTAATGTAGATGCGCGAGTCGGCCATGACGGGCGAGCCGAAGAACTCGCGGTCCACTTTCTCATTCCATAGCTCTTCGCCGGTCGCGGATTTCCAGCAGACGGCGCGGCCTGCATCACCCACGGCGAAGACGTGGTCGTTTTTGACCAGCATGGACGGCACATAGGTCTTCGTGACGTTCTCCCATGCGATCTTGCCGCTGCCGTCGGCTTCGAGAGCCATGGTGTGATTCTTTGGATAACCGCCGCCGAGGAAAACGCGGCTGCCATCGGTCACGGCGGTGACGACGGTCTCCTCGGTGCTGCCGTCGATGCTCCAGAGCTTCGTGCCGGTGAGAGGATCGAAGCTCTCTACCTTGTTGCAGCCAGCCAGCACGGCCTGGACCTTGCCCGCAGCGTTCACGATGCCCGGCGTGGCATAGTTCGCCACAGGCGGGCGATCATGCTGCCACACAATCTCGCCGTTGAGTTTGTTGAGGCCGGTCATTTTGCCACCGCCGCGATGATCGGCGGACACGAGCACGATGTTTTGATAAACCACCGGCGACGAGCCAAAGCCCTGATGCACCTGGAAATCGCACACGCGACGTTGCCAGAGCTGCTTGCCGCTGAAATCGAGCGCGGTGGTGAAAATGGCGGCGTTATTGAGAAAGTTGACGAACAGACGTTCGCCATCGCTCACGACATCCGACGAGGCCTGTGAGGAGACTTTATGGCCCTTGGTGTTGAGGTTGCCGCGATGCACCACGGACTCCCACAGCTTTTTGCCTGTGGCACGGTCAAAGCAGAGCACGAGCTGCACCTCCGTCTCCATGTCGGCAGTCGCCAGATAGACATGATCACCCACCACTATGGGCGAACCATGCCCGCGTCCGCGCACCTCGGCCTTCCAAAGCACGCCGTCGCCCTCGCTCCACTTCACCGGCAGTGTTTGACCTGCTGCCGCATGACCATCGCCGGTCGGACCGCGCCACGCCGGCCAGTCGGCGGCGATGAGCGGAGTGGTGACGAGCGAGACAAAACAAAGAGCGGCTGGGAGGAAGTAAATTTTCATGAGTGGGTGTGAGGGCGTGTGGTGACTTCGTGAAAGCGGGCTTCGTAGTCTTTGTGATTCGTGCCCATGAGGCGGTCCCAGTAGTTGAAGTAGAGGCCGTAGTTGCCGCGCATTTTCTCGTGATGCTGGATGTGATTGGTCGGCGTGTTCAGCAGCTTGCCAAGCCAGGACTTCATGAGCCAGTTCGGGAAGTATTCAAAGCCGGCGTGGCCGCTGACGTTGAAGACAATCTGCCAGACCATGAAGGCAAAGAAGGCCAGTGGATGCATCGGTACGGTGAAGACAAGGAGTGGGAAGATGCAGGCCTGCATGAAGGCCTCCAGCGGGGCGAAGGAATACGCGGCCCAGGGGCTGGGGTTCGTGCTCTCATGATGGACTCGATGGAAGAGCTTAAACAACCGCCGGTGATGCATGAGCCGGTGCGTCCAGTAGAACCAGGTGTCATGCACGACGATGGCGATGCCGATGCTGGTCACGAACCACGCCCAGCCATGCGAGTCGATCTTCCGATACATCTGCCAGCCGTAGGTTTTGCCGATCAGGATCGTCGCGACACCAACGAAGCCGTAAACGAACGCGGTGAGCACGGACCACTTCATCTCCCGCCGCACATCGGCTGCCGCTGGATCACGCTGGATGATCTTCCGCCGCCACCAGCGCTTTTTGAAGATCACATAGGCCAGCAGCCATGCCACCGCTGCCACCAGCGCGTAGCGTACCCAGTTCTCTAGCGCGATGCCGAAGAACATCTGCACGGACTTCGACCAGCTTTGAGGGATGAAAAGATCACGTAGCATCAGGGCAGTTTCGGTTTCACGGGTGTCTTGCTTTCCTTATCGACGGGATAGACGGCGTATTGAGCTTCGAGCCCAGCGATCATGCCCTGCATCATCTTTTTCAACTCGGCGGGATGCGTTTTGGCGAGGTCGTTTTGCTCGAAGGGATCGGCTTTGAGGTGGTAGAGCTGATAGTGGCTGCCGCCGCTGACTTCGGTGGGGAAGTAGTGATAGATCACCTTCCATTCGCCATCGCGGAAGGTGGTGAAGTACTCGGTGCGATGCGGCCCATGCGGGTAATGCATGAGGAAGGTCTCATCACGGCTGCTGTCGGGCTTCGCGGTGAGCAGGGTGTCGAGCTTCCGACCATCGACGGCATGCTGCGCGGGTGCCGCGACGCTGGTGAGTCCGAGAATGGTCGGAAACATGTCATACACGGCAGCCTGCTGGCTCTGGATGGCGTTTTGAGCGATGGGTAGGCGCTTTTGATGCTCGTTGGACTCGCTCGGCTTTCCCCATGCGGCGATGAAGGGCACGCGCATGCCGCCCTCGTAGTGGGAACCTTTTTTGCCACGCAAAGGCGCGGCGCAGGCGACATCGTGCTGATGGCCGAGCGGTGCGTCGCTGCCGTTGTCGCCGAGGAAGAAGATGAGCGTGTTCTCCGCCACCCCGAGCGCGTCGAGATGATCAAGGACATCGCCGAGGGATTTGTCCATGCCTTCGATGAGGGTGGCGAATGCCTGTGCCTGGGGCGGTTTGCCGCTGTTCGCGTAGTTCGCGGCGAAGCGCGGATCGGAGTCGAAAGGGCCATGCACGGCATACTGCGCGAAATAGAGAAAGAAAGGTTTCTTGTCCTTCACGGCGTCGCTGACATGGGATTTGGCTTCGAGGGTGAGCGCCTCGGTGAGGAAGATGTCCTGGCCGTGGTATTTTTCGAGGCCCTGGACGGCATGGCTGCCGCGTTTGACCTTGGCGTTGGCCTTCGCGGGACGGTCGAAGTTCTGTTTGCCGTAGTAGCTGCCCGGCGCGCCGATGGAGCCGCCCGCGACATTGATGTCGAAGCCGATCTTTGAAGGGTCAGCACCTTCAAAGGCGCGTGGAGCGAAGTGTCCCTTGCCGACGTGAATCGTGCGATATCCGCCGCCTTGCAGCAGGCTGGCAAGCGTCACATCACCAGGCTTGAGGCCCTTCCAGTTCCACTCCGCAGGCCCCTGCGAGCCGGCGTTGTCGTTGTCAGGATTGATCCAGTTCGTGGTGCGATGCCGCGCGGCGTTCTGGCCGCTCATGATCGAGACTCGCGTGGGCGAGCACACGCTCATGGCGCAGAAGTTATTGAAGCGCACGCCGCGTGCTGCCAGCCGCTCCATGTTCGGCGTGCGGTAGTAGTCGTTCAGCGGGTAGCGCTTTGGTTTGCCCTCCGCGTTGGTCAAAAACGGCAGCGAGGTGTCCATCACGCCCATGTCATCGACAAGCATGATGACGATATTGGGCGGCGTGGCGGCCAGGAGCCAAGGGCTGAGGGCAAAGAGACAGAGAAGCAGGCGGTTCATGGTCGCATGCAAACGCTCTCAGGCGCGGCGTGTTGCAGCCGATGCACCCGCGACCAAGCTGCCTCCTGAAAACTTCTTTCACTCGAAGGCAGGTCCATCTGGAGATTGGCGTGATCACGCTGGCGACTTGTGAAAGGCTGTGGCAATAGATTTCCGTCATGAGCTACATCATGATCGATATCGAATCCGACGGCCCCATACCGGGCGATTACTCGATGATCTGCTTCGGCGCGGTCGTCGTGGAACCGGGCCTGGAGCGGACGTTTTATGGTCAGTTGCGGCCCATCTCGGAGAAGTTCATTCCCGAGGCGTTGGCGGTCAGCGGGTTCTCGCGGGAGCAGACTTTGCAGTTCCCGGAACCGGCCACGGTCATGCAAAACTTCGCCGACTGGCTGCGCGGCATCTCGCGGGACCGCCCGATGTTCATCTCCGACAACAACGGCTTCGACTGGCAATTCGTGAATTGGTACTTCCACCACTTCACCGGCAGCAATCCCTTCGGTTTCTCCTCCACGAACCTCGGCAGCCTCTACAAAGGCCTCGTGAAAGACACCTCTCCCAACTTCAAACACCTCCGCCGCACCAAACACACCCACCACCCCGTCGATGACGCCAAAGGCAACGCCGAAGCCCTCCTCACGATGAAAGAGCAGATGGGGCTGAAGATTCGGCTGTGAGGCGCGAAGAGGCTTATGACGCCTTCCTGCCGGCTTCAGGCCAATGCCATCAAGGGAAAGAGAAGGGTAGGATGGATAGAACGCAGGAGCCATGGGCTTCGCAGCGCTGACGGATACGCGGCCAGTCGGTGGTGGGTTTGCGCAGGCCACGGGGACAACTGCGCTGC
>Ga0209573_1003870_pt1 | contig 15620 bp, 16 predicted proteins | sample TNRBio252014_DNA_FD_185870 | JGI IMG/M metagenome (GOLD analysis project Ga0209573, IMG submission 185870) | Wastewater treatment Type I Accumulibacter community from EBPR Bioreactor in Madison, WI, USA - TNR Reactor_6/25/2014_ DNA (SPAdes)... | ecosystem: Engineered > Bioreactor > EBPR >...
CGCCGCCGCCCGTGCGCAGACGACCGAGCCACCGGCCGAAACCGCTGCCCCCGCCAGCGCCGCGCCCCCCAGCGCCACGCTGATTACCGTGCAGCCGGGCCATACGCTCTGGGCGATTTCGCGCGACCGCTATGGCATGGGCGAGCGCTATGTGACGATCTTCAACGCCAATCGCAGCCAGATCCGCGACCCTGACCTGATCTATCCCGGCCAGATCTTTACCCTGCCGGGGGAATGAGCCGCAAAGCGACGGCGGCAGGGCTGGCAATGGCGGGCGCGGGCGCTTAAGTCTGCTGCACGCCAGCCAAGGATGCCCGCATGCGCTATCGGCCCAGTTCCACTGCCCTGACCCCTGACAAGGACGAACCTTCGGCCTCAGGGCGCAGCACGCTGCGGCGGGTCGCGCCCTATCTGTGGCCGCCGGGCGAAACCGGGGTCAAGGCGCGGGTGGTGATCTCACTGGCGCTGCTGCTGGTGGCCAAGTTGATCGCCGTCGGCACACCACTGTTCTATAAGGCGGCGGTGGATGCGCTGGCGCCGACGCCGCTGGATGCCGGCTGGCTGGTCGGCATCGGCGCGGTCGGGCTGACCGTGGCCTATGGCATGGCGCGGCTCTTGACCAACGGCTTTCAGCAATTGCGCGACGCGGTGTTTGCGGTGGTCGGGCAACGCGCGCTCCGGCGGCTGGCGCTGGAGACCTTCACCCATATCCATCGCCTCAGCCTGCGCTATCACCTGACGCGCAAGACCGGCGGCCTGTCGCGCATCATCGAGCGCGGGGTCAAGGGCGTCGATTTCCTGCTGCGCTTCCTGCTCTTCAACATCGGCCCGCTGTTTCTGGAACTGGTGCTGATCGGCGCGGTGCTGGTGGTGCTGTTCGACGCCTGGTATCTGGCCTCGATCGTCGTCACCATCGGCCTCTATTTCTGGTTCACCTTTGCCGTCACCGAATGGCGCATCAAGCTGCGCCGCGAGATGAACAAGCAAGACACCGACGCCAATCAAAAGGCCATCGACAGCCTGTTGAACTTTGAAACCGTCAAGTATTTCAACGCCGAAGAGCGCGAGGCGAAACGCTATGACGGCGCGATGGCGGGCTACGAGGCCGCCTCGCTGAAAACCGCCTATTCGCTGGCGATCCTGAACTTCGGCCAGTGGTTCCTGATTACCGGCGGGCTGGTGGCGGTGATGGTGATGGCGGCGGTGGGCGTGCAGAACGGCGCGCTGACGGTCGGCGATTTTGTCATGGTCAACGCCTACATGATCCAGATCACCATGCCGCTGAACTTCCTCGGCTCGGTGTATCGCGAGATCCGGCAGGCGCTGGTCGACATGGGCGAGATGTTCGCCCTGCTGGGTCAGGCGCCCGATGTGGTGGAAAAACCCGGCGCGGTGCCCTTGGCGCTGGGCGCCGGGCATGTGCGGCTGGAAGGGGTCAGCTTTGCCTATGACCCCGAGCGCCAGATCCTGAAAACCGTCACCATCGACATTCCGGCCGGGCACAAGGTGGCCCTGGTCGGCGCCTCGGGCTCGGGCAAATCGACCATCGGGCGGCTGTTGTTCCGGTTCTATGACGTGACCGACGGGCGGTTGACCATCGACGGTCAGGATATCCGCGACGTGACGCTGTCCAGCCTGCATTCCGCGGTCGGCGTGGTGCCGCAGGACACCGTGCTGTTCAACGATTCCATCTATTACAACATCGCCTATGGCAAGGACGACCCGACCCAGGCCGAGGTCGAATCAGCAGCGCGGGCGGCGCGCATCCATGACTTCATCGTCTCGCTGCCGCAGGGCTATGACACCCAGGTCGGCGAGCGCGGGCTGAAACTGTCCGGCGGCGAAAAGCAACGGGTGGGCATTGCCCGCACCCTGCTGAAGAACCCGGCGATCCTGCTTCTGGACGAGGCGACCTCGGCGCTCGACAGCCAGACCGAACAGGGCATTCAGGAGTCACTGGCCATGATGGGCAAGGGGCGCACCGTGCTGACCATCGCCCACCGGCTCTCGACCGTGGTCGATGCCGACCGGATCGTCGTGCTCGACGCGGGCGAAGTGGTCGAAGAGGGCAGCCACGCACAACTGCTGGCGCTGGACGGCCGCTATGCCAGGATGTGGGAGCGCCAGTCGGACGGCCACGGCGAGGTGTCGGTGTCCGTCGCGGCGCACTAGCGGCAGGCGCGGGGCCGGACGGTGCGTGCGAGCACGCACCCTACGGCGCCGTGTTCGCACGCGGTCCGGCCAGAGTGTAGGGTGCGTGCTCGCACGCACCTTAACCCTTACCCCCGGCCAACCGGGCAGGTCGAAAAGCCAAAGATCCGATACAGCGGGCAGGTGCTCATCAGGCCGGTGGCCAGCGGCACGATGCCGATCAGATAGGCCCAGCGATAGGTCGCATCGGCGTTCAGGAAAAAGCCCGCGATCAGCGCGAGGCCGACGACGATGCGCAGGATACGGTCGATGGAGCCGACGTTTTTGGCAAACATGGGAAAGTCCTTTCAGGGGCTGTGGTGACACCCTGTTAACCCTTTGCCGCGATTCGGTCAGTGACCACGTCACCGGCGCCGGGATTTATTGCACCTCCGCCATCCGCCGCAGCCCTGCACGGTCGCGCAGATCGACCCGGCCGCGGTCGGTCGCCACCAGCCCGCGCTTGGCCATCGCCTCCAACCGCCGCGACACCACCTCGCGCGCCGAGCCGATGCGCGCCGCCAGTTCGGCATGCGTCGCCTCGACCGCCTCGCCCTGCGCCAGCTCCAGCAGCGCCTGCGCCAGCCGCGCCTCGACGCGGGTAAAGGCGACCCGCTCCAGCAGCATCGTCATGTCGTTCATCCGCATCGCCAGCGCGCGAAAGACATAGCCGCGAAACACCTCCGAGCGGTCCATCAACCCGTGGAACAGCCCCGCCGGGATCAGCGCCAGCCGCACCTCGCCCGCGCAGATCGCCTCGCCGGAATAGGGCTCGTCGCCCAACAGGCCCAGCGTGGACTGGATGCAGCTTTGGCCGGGTTCCACCGCATAAAGCAGGATCTCGCGCCCTGACGGGCCCGTCAGGCTGACCTCGACCCGGCCCGACAGCACCACGGCAAAGCCTGCCGCCCGGTCGCCCGGCCCGAACAGGCGCGCGCCGCGCGGCAGGGTCTGGACCACCAATGCGTCAAGACGCGCGGTGTCCTCGGCCCCCAGCCCCGGCAGCGCGGCGCCCGCCCAGCCCATCAGCCGCGCCCGCGTTTCTCGAACCGCGGCAGCATGGCAGAAAAGTCCATGCCGCGCCCGTCCTCGGCCTCGACGAACTGCTCATAGAGCGCCGCCGCCAACTGCCCCATCGGCGTGTCAGCATCGGCGCTGGCCGCGGCCTGCTGCGACAGGCGCAGGTCCTTCAGCATCAATTCCGCCGCGAATCCGGGCTTGTAACCGTTGTCCGCCGGCGATTTTGCCCCCACGCCCGGCGCCGGGGTATAGGCGTTCATCGTCCAGCTATAGCCCGACGAGGTGCTGACCACGTCGAACATCTTCTGCCGGTCCAGCCCCAGCTTGTCGGCCAGCGCAAAGGCCTCGCAGGTGGCGATCATCGTCACGCCGAGGATCATGTTGTTGCAGATCTTGGCCGACTGCCCGGCCCCCGCGTTGCCGCAATGCACAGCTTTCTGGCCCATGACGGCGAAGAGGGGCTGCACCTTGGCAAAGGCCGCATCGGTGCCGCCGACCATGAAGGTCAGCGTGCCCGCCGTGGCGCCGCCGACCCCGCCGGACACCGGCGCATCCAGCGCCCCCAGACCTGCCGCCGCCGCCTGTTCGGCCACGGCGCGGGCGCTGTCGACATCCACGGTCGAACAATCGCACAGCACAGCGCCCGCCGTCATCGCCGGGATCACCTGCGCCGCCACCGCCCGCAGGATCGCGCCATTGGGCAGCATGGTGATGACCACATCGGCGCCGCGCGCCGCCTCGGCCGCGCTGGTGGCCAGCGCCAGCCCCTCAGGCCGGGCCATCGTGTCAAAGCCGACAACCTCATGCCCGGCCTTTACCAGATTGGCCGCCATCGGCGTGCCCATGTTGCCCAGACCAATGAATGCGATTTTCATGCAGAGTCCTTCCATTCGTCAGCCCCCAGCGGCGCCAGCATGGCGGCGACTTCGGCCAATGTCACGTCTTCGGCGCGGGCGTGCTGCCAGCGCGGGTTGCGGTCCTTGTCGAGGATCTGCGCGCGCACTCCCTCGATGAAATCCCCGTGCGACATGCTGCGCCATGTCCAGCGGAACTCCTGCTCCAGCGCCGCGCGCAAGGACGCGGGCGCCGGGCGCAGCATCGCCAGCGCGCAGGCCATGCTCAGCGGCGCATTGCGGCGCAGCGCCTTCAGGGCGGACCCTGCCAGCGGCGAGGCGTCAGACTCCAGCGCGCGCAGGATCGCGGGGATGCTGTCGCCCGCGAACAACGCGTCGATCTGCGCCTGCGCCTCGGCCAGCGGACTGGCAGGCGTGGCGTGGCGGGGCAGGGCGACCTGCCCGGTCGCGCACAGCGCGGCCTTCAGCGCCGGCCAGTCGGCCTCGGGCACAAAGGCATCGGCAAAGCCCGCGTGAATCGCATCGCCCGGCCCCATGCGCGCCGCCGTCAGCGCCAGATACAGGCCAAGGTTGCCCGGCGCACGGCCCAGCAGCCATGTCCCGCCGACATCCGGAATCATCCCGATCCCGCATTCCGGCATCGCCATCTGCGTGCTTTCGCCGACGACCCGGTGGCGGATATGGCAGCCATACCCCACCCCGCCGCCCATCACGAAGCCACCCAGAAAGCTGACAATCGGCTTTGGATACTGCGACAGCAGCAGGTTCATGCGGTATTCGTCGCGCCAGAACTCGCGGCCCATGGCGTAATCGCCCGCCTTGCCCGCCGCCGTCACCTGCGCGATGTCGCCACCCGCGCAAAACGCCCGCTCGCCCGTGGCGTCGAGGATCACCACCGCCACCGCCGGATCATCGCGCCACGCGTTCAGCGCCGCCTCGGTCTGCAGGCACATCGCATGCGTCAGCGCGTTCAGCGCGGCGGGACGGTTCAGCGTCAGCCGCCCGGCGCGGCCCTCGATGCGGATCAGCAACTCGTCCATCAGCCGCGCCCCGCCAACAGGGCCCGCGCGGTAATCATCCGCATGATCTCGTTGGTGCCCTCCAAAATCTGATGCACCCGCAGATCGCGGACGATCTTCTCGATGCCATAATCCGCCAGATAGCCATAGCCGCCATGCAGTTGCAGGCACTGGTCAGCGACATGCGACCCCGCCTCGGTGACGAATTTCTTCGCCATCGCGCAGAATTTGGTGGCATCGGCGGTCTTCTGGTCCAGCTTCCACGCTGCCTGCCGCAGAAAGGTGCGCGCCGCCTGCAACTCGATCTCCAGATCAGCCAGCCGGAATTGCAGCGCCTGAAACTGGTCCAGCGCCTGCCCGAATGCCTTGCGCTCGCCCATATAGGCCAGCGTTTGGTTCAGCGCCTGCTGCGCGCCGCCCAAGGAACAGGCCGAGATGTTCAGCCGCCCGCCATCCAGCCCCGCCATCGCATATTTGAACCCGTCGCCCTCGCTGCCCACAAGGTTCTCCAGCGGCACCAGACACTCGTCGAACTGCACCTGCCGCGTCGGCTGCGACCGCCAGCCCATCTTGTCCTCCAGCCCGCCATAGGACAGCCCCGGCGTGCCGTGCTCGACCACCACGGTGGAAATCCCCTTTGGCCCCTCACCCCCGGTGCGCACCATCACCACATAGGCGTCCGAATACCCCCCGCCCGAGATGAAGGCCTTGGTGCCGTTCAGTGTATACCCGTCGTTGCCCTTGTCCGCCCGTGTCCGCAACGCCGCCGCATCGCTGCCCGAACCCGGCTCGGTCAGGCAATAGGACAGCACCGTCTGCATGGTGACAGCCGGTTCCAGATACCTTGCCTTCACCTCGGGACTGGCAAAGCGGTCCAGCATCGCCGCGCACATGTTGTGGATCGACAGGAAACTGGCGACGCTGGGGCAGGCCATGCTCAGCGCCTCGAACACCAGCGTGGCATCCAGCCGCGACAGGCCCGACCCGCCCGACTCCTCGCTGACATAAAGCCCGCCAAACCCCAGGTCCGCCAGCTTTGGCCAGAGGTCGCGCGGGATGCAGCCCTCGGCCTCCCACTGGCGGGCAAAGGGGGCGATATGCTCCTGCCCAAAGGCATGCGCCATGTCGTAGATGGCCGATTGTTCCTCGGTCAGTGCGAAATCCATGCGCATCCCCCCTGCTCGCAGAATTGAACGCTCGTTTAGTTCGCGAGTGTTGCAGGAGTTTTGCAGGCGCCCCGGCCAAGTGCAAGGGGCGCCGCCCGCCCGGTCAGGAGACGATGATCGTGCCGCGCATCATCGGGTGAAAGGCGCAGACATACTCATAGGTCCCGGCGCTGGCAAAGCTCGCGCTGGCGGTCCCACCGGTGTTCAGCCGCCCGGTGTCGAACCCCTGCGGCCGCTGGGTCGCGGTGTGCGGTGCGCGGTCGCGGTTGGTGAAGGTCACACTGTCCCCCCGCGCAATGCGCAGCGTCGCAGGGGCAAAGCTCATGCCCTCGATCACCACCTGATGCGTGGCGGCTTGGGCGGTGCCGGCGATCAGCACGGGGGCGGCAGCGGCGGCGAGGATCAGCGAACGGCGGGTCAGGCGGGTCATCGGTGGCTCCTTTGGCGGGTTGAGGGGACACGATACCACCAAACCGCCCGCCTGCGGTGTTCCTCAGGGCACAGACGCGGCCTAGCGCAGCCCGAATTCCGCCAGCGCCTCGGCCATGCCGGGGGGCAGGATGTCATCGCCGCGCCGCGCCAGTGCCAGATCGCGCGGCGCCTCCGCCGCCAGCAGATAGCGCCAGCCCTGAAACGGCCGCCGCGGCGCCGGTTCGGTGCGCACCAGCGCCGGGTCCAGCACCAGCGCGCAGCGCCGGATGCCGTCGTCGCCCGTCACCTCGTCCAGCCGCAACAGCCGCTGACGCGCCAGAATCACCCCCTTGATGACCCAATAGATCGAGCCCCCGGCCAGCACCTCGTCCTCGCGCTTTGGCCACATGCGGGTGACATGGCGCGGCAATCCGCCGGGCCAGCGCGGCGCCATGCTGGCCTGCCAGTCGGCAAGGTCCTCGACCGACTCGGTTCCGACGCTGAGTTTCAGGATATGCAGGGGGGCGGGCATCGGGTCTCCTTGGCTGGCGCATACCATAGGGCGACGGCGGGCCGCGGCAAGGGCAAGGGCGATCCGTTGACCGCTGTGCGGTGTCGGCCCTAGACTGGCGATCCGCAACCAGCAAAGGGCCGGGCGATGACCGACACCGTGATCCGGGCCCTCGCGCCCGCTGACCAGCCGCACTGGCGGCGGCTCTGGGCGCTCTATCTGCGGTTCTACCGCGCCGACCTGCCCGACTCGACCACCGCCGCCACCTGGGACGGGCTGATGACCCCGGCCAGCCCGCTGCGGGGTCTGGTGGCCGAGGCGGGCGGCGCGGTCATCGGCCTGTGCAACTCGGTGCTGCACGCCAGCACCTGGACACCGCAGCCGGTCTGGTATCTGCAAGACCTGTTCGTCGATCCCGCCGCACGCGGCACCGGCGCCGCGCGGGCGCTGATCGGCGGCGCCGAGGCTGCGGCGCGGGCCGAAGGCTGCGCGCTGCTCTATTGGCAGACGCAGGAATTCAACGGCCCGGCGCGCTCGCTCTACGATACCATCACCCCGCGCACCTCGTTTGTGGTCTATGAAAAGCCGCTGTGACCGGGGGGCGCGCTCCCGGCGTTGACCGCCGGGCGCCCGCGGCCTATCTTGTTGCCTCTCGCCCGCGCCCCCCGACATCTTGCCCTTCAGGAGGGTCCATGACCGCCTTCGCCGCCCCCATCGCCGAGCAGATCTGGGACATGAAATACCGGCTCAAGGAGGCCGGTGGCCGCCCCATCGACGCCTCGGTCGAGGATTCATGGCGCCGCGTCGCCCGCGATCTGGCCTCGGTCGAGTCCGATCCGGCCCGCTGGGAGGGCGAGTTCTATGACGCGCTGGCGAATTTCCGCTTTCTGCCAGCCGGGCGCATTCTGGCCGGGGCGGGCACCGGGCGCTCGGTGACGCTGTTCAACTGCTTTGTCATGGGCACCATTCCAGACAGCATGGGCGGCATCTTCGACATGCTGCGCGAAGCGGCGCTGACCATGCAGCAGGGCGGCGGAATCGGCTATGATTTCAGCACCATCCGGCCAAAGGGCGCGCCGGTGAATGGCGTCGCCGCCGATGCCTCGGGGCCCTTGTCCTTCATGGATGTCTGGGACGCGATGTGCCGCACCATCATGTCGGCGGGCTCGCGTCGCGGCGCGATGATGGCCACCATGCGCTGCGACCACCCCGATATCGAGGGCTTCATTGCCGCCAAGCATGATTCCGCCCGGCTGCGGATGTTCAACCTGTCGGTGCTGGTGACCGATCCCTTCATGGCGGCGGTCAAATCCGACGGCCCCTGGGATTTGGTGTTCAACGGCCGGGTCTATCGCACCGTGCAGGCGCGCGACCTGTGGAACCGGATCATGCGCGCGACCTATGATTATGCCGAACCGGGCGTCATCTTCATCGACCGCATCAACACCGCCAACAATCTGGCCTATTGCGAGACCATCGCCGCCACCAACCCCTGCGGCGAGCAGCCCTTGCCGCCCTATGGTGCCTGTCTCCTCGGCTCGATCAACCTCGCGCGGCTGGTGCGCCAGCCCTTCGAGGCGGGCGCCGGGATCGACCCCGCCGAACTGGACCAACTGGTGCGCACCGCCGTCCGAATGATGGACAATGTGGTCGATGCCTCAAAATTCCCGCTGCCGCAGCAGGCCGACGAGGCCCGGCTGAAACGCCGGATCGGCCTTGGCGTGACCGGGCTGGCCGATGCGCTCTTGATGATGGGCCTGCGCTATGGCGCCGAGGCTGCCGTGGCGCAGACCGGCCAGTGGATGAAGGCGATTGCGCGGGCCGCCTATCTGGCCTCGGTGGACCTCGCGCGCGAAAAAGGCGCCTTTCCGCTATTCGACGCGGCGAAATTCCTCGCCTCGGGCACGATGCGGGGCATGGACCCGGACGTGCGCGACGCCATCGCCAACCACGGCATCCGCAACGCCCTGCTGACCTCGATCGCCCCCACCGGCACGATCAGCCTCTATGCCGGCAACGTCAGTTCCGGCATCGAACCGGTCTTTGCCTATGCCTACAAGCGCAAGGTGCTGCAGCCCGACGGCTCGCGCACCGAGGAAGAGGTCGTCGATTACGCCGTGCAGATGTGGCGCGACCGGATGGGCGACGCGCCTTTGCCCGAGTATTTCGTCAGCGCCCAGACACTGGCACCGATGGACCATGTGCGCATGCAGGCGGCGGCGCAGGACTGGGTGGATTCGTCAATCTCGAAAACCATCAACTGCCCGGAAGACATCAGCTTTTCCGATTTTCAAGAGGTCTACATGGCCGCCTGGGATCTGGGCTGCAAGGGCTGCACCACCTATCGGCCCAATGCGGTGACCGGCTCGGTCCTGACGGTGTCCGAATCCAGCGAGAAGGCGCCGCAGGCCGATACCGGCGCCGAGGTGATCTATCTCAGCGAACCCCTGGGCCGCCCCGAGGCGCTGGAGGGCCAGACCTATAAACTGAAATGGCCGGTCAGCGAGCACGCGATCTATATCACCGTCAACGACATCGTGGTCGCCGGGCGGCGGCGGCCCTTCGAGGTATTCATCAACTCGAAGAACATGGAGCATTACGCCTGGACCGTCGCCCTGACACGGATGATCTCGGCGGTGTTCCGGCGCGGCGGCGATGTCAGCTTTGTCGTCGAGGAACTGAAGGCGGTGTTCGACCCGCGCGGCGGCGCCTGGATGGGTGGGCGCTATATCCCTTCGATCCTCGCCGCCATCGGCGATGTGATCGAGGAGCATCTGGTCGCCATCGGCTTTATCGAGGGGCAGGGCAAGGGGCTGAAATCCGACCCCAAGGCCGCCGTCACTGGCACCCGCCCCGCCGCCTGCCCCTCCTGCGGCGCCTATGAACTGGTGATGATCGAGGGCTGCATGACCTGCCGCGCCTGCGGGCATTCGAAATGCGGCTGAGGGGGCAAGGTGCGTGCGAGCACGCACCCTACGGGCCCGGCGTCCGGCTACAGCCCCAGCCAGGTCTTCTCGATTTCCGGCGTGATCTCGCCGGGCGTGCCGGTCCAGACCGAGCGCCCGCGCTCCAGAATCACGCAGCGATCGGCGATCGGCTTCAACTCGCTCAGCGTCTTGTCGACGATCAGGATCGACAGACCCTGCGCCTTCAACGCCGCAATCGCCGCCCAGATTTCCTTGCGGATCACCGGGGCCAGCCCCTCGGTTGCCTCGTCCAGCACCAACAGCCGCGGGTTGGTCATCAGCGCGCGGCCAATCGCCAGCATCTGCTGCTCGCCACCCGACAACGTGCTGGCCTGCTGGCCCGCGCGTTCCGCCAGGCGGGGAAAGAACGCTTGCACCCGCGCCAGCGTCCATTCGCCGGGGCGGGCGGCGGCGATCAGGTTTTCCGTCACACTCAGCGTGGCGAAACAGCGCCGCCCCTCGGGCACCAGACCAATGCCCAGCCGCGCCGCCTTGAACGAGGGAAGGGTGGTGATGTCGCGCCCGTCAAAGCGCACGCTGCCCTTGTAGGGCGGGTGCAACCGGCACAGCGTGCGGATCGTCGTCGTCTTGCCGACGCCATTGCGCCCCATCAGCGCCAGCGCCTGACCCGGCATCACCGCCAGATCGACGCCGAACAGCGCCTGCGAGGCGCCATAAAACACCTCGATCCCCTGCAATTCGGCCAGCGGGTTCATGCGGTTTCCTCGCCCAGATAGGCCTCGCGCACCCGCGGGTCATTGCGGATCTCCGCCACTGTCCCCGAGGCGATCACCCGGCCATAAACCAGCACGCTGATCCGGTCGGCCAGCGCAAAGACCGCGTCCATGTCGTGCTCGACCAGCAGGATCGGCGCCTGCGCTTTCAGCCCGTGCAGGAAATTGACCAGCTTGCCGACCCCCTCGGTGCCCATCCCCGCCATCGGCTCGTCCAGCAGGAAACACGCAGGCTCCAGCGCCAGCGCGACGGCGATCTCCAGCAAGCGCCGCTCGCCGTGGCTCAACTCCGCCGACGGGACCGAGGCCCGGCCCGCCAGCCCGACCCGCGCCAGTATCGCCTGCGCCCCCTCCAGCAGCGCGCGGTCGCGCATCACCGGACGCAGAAAGCGGAACGGATGCCCCTGCCGCGCCTGCAGCGCCAGCATGACATTGCGCCGGGCGCTGAACTCCGGGATCAGCGAGGAAATCTGATAGGTCCGCCCCATGCCCAGCCGCGCCCGCTGCGCGGTGCTCAGCCGCGTGATGTCGCGGCCGCGAAAGGTGATCGTGCCGGCATCGGGCTGCAACTTTCCGGCGATCTGGCCGATCAGCGTGGATTTGCCCGCGCCATTGGGGCCGATCAGCGCATGGATCTCGCCCGGCCGCAGCGTCAGCGACACATCGTCGGTCGCCTTCAACGCGCCAAAGGACTTGCGCAGCCCGTTCAGCGCCAGAACCGGATCAGCCATGCCGCGCCCTCCCGGCCAGCGCGCCGATCAGCCCGCCGCGCGCAAACAGCACGACCGCCAGCAGCACGAGGCCCAGCCACAGTTTCCAATGTTCGGTCATGCCGCCAAAGGTGACCTCGAACCCCACCAGAATCGCCGCCCCGGCCAAGGGGCCGAACAACCGCCCGGTGCCGCCGAGGATGATGATGACGATCAACTCGCCCGACATCGTCCAGGCCATCATCGCCGGGCTGGCAAAGCGCGACAGGTCGGCCATCAGCGCCCCGGCCAGCCCGGTCACCATGCCCGAGATGACAAAGGCCACCAGCTTGACGCCATAAGGGTTGATGCCGACCGCTGCGGCGCGCTCGGGGTTCTGGCGGATCGCCATCAGCGCCGCGCCAAAGCGCGAGGCGCGCAGCGCCGCCATCGCCCCCAGCACCACCATCAGCACGCCCCATGCGACCAAAAACAGGTGCCACGGCCGCATGGTGTTCAGCCCCGGAAAGCGGTTGCGCAGCACCAGCGGCAACCCGTCCTCGCCGCCATAGGCGGGCCATGAAATCGCGAAGTAATAGACCATCTGCGCAAAGGCGAGGGTGATCATGATAAAGAAGATGCCCTCGGTGCGCAGGCTGAGCGCGCCGATCGCCGCCGCCAGCAGACCCGCGACCAGCATCGCCACCGGCCAGATCACCAGCATCTGGTTCGACCCCGGCAGGCCCAGCACCGGCACGCCGCTGGTGGCGTGCTGCGACAGGATGCCCGCGACATACCCGCCAACGCCAAAGAACACCGCATGCCCGAACGAAACCATGCCGCCAAAGCCCAGAATCAGGTTCAGCCCCACCCCGGCCAGCGCCAGAATGGCGATCCGGGTGGCCAGCGTGATGGTAAAGGGCTGATCGGCCCATAGCGCCCACAGCGGCACCAGCAGCAGCCCCAGACCCAGGGCCAGATTGACGACGGTTTCCTTGTGTGTGTCACGCATGGGCGGGGAACAATCCCTTTGGGCGCAGGATCAGCACCAGCGCCATGACGACATAGATCAGCATCGACGCCAGCGCGGCGCCAAGGCCCGAGGCATCGCTGGCCTCCATGAAAGTGGCAAAGATCCGCGGCAGCAGAAACCGGCCCATCGTGTCGATCACGCCGACGATCAGCGCCCCGACCATCGCGCCCTTGATGCTGCCGATACCGCCAATGACGATGACGACAAAGGCCAGGATCAGCACCGGCTCGCCCATGCCCACCTGCACCGATTGCACCGCGCCGACCAGCGCGCCCGCCAGCCCGGCCAGCGCCGCGCCCAAGGCAAAGACCAGCGTATACAGCGCGCGGATATTCACCCCCAGCGCGGCGATCATCTCGCGGTCGTTCTCGCCCGCGCGGATGCGGATGCCCAGCCGGGTCTTGCCGATCAGCAGCCACAGGCCCAGCGCCACCGCCAGCCCGAAACCGATCAGCGCCAGCCGGTAAACCGAATAGGGCGTCAGCCCCAGATCGACGGTGCCCGACAGGATCGGCGGCACGTTCAGGTACAGCGGAAAGGGGCCAAAGACCATCTTGGTCCCCTCGGACAGGATCAGGATCAGCGCAAAGGTCGCCAGCACCTGATCGAGGTGGTCTCGGGTATAAAGCCGCCGGATCACGCTGACCTCGATCAGCGCCCCGGCCGCGGCGGCGGCGGCGGTGCCCGCCACCAGCCCCAGCCAGAAATTCCCGGTCGCTGCGGCCCCGGCGGCGCAAAAGAACGCGCCCAGCATGTAAAGCGAACCATGCGCCAGATTGATGAGGCCCATGACGCCGAACACCAGCGTCAGGCCCGCCGACATCAGGAACAGCATCAGGCCGAACTGCACGCCGTTCAGCATCTGCTCGAAAATCAGGGCAAGGGTCACCGGCATACCTCGACGGATGGCGTCGCGCCGCAGGGGCGTGACGGGGCGGGGGCTTTGCAACGGGGGGCGGGGGGCGCGTGGGGATCGCGCCCCCCGGTGTCAGGTCATTCCATCGTGCATTGCGCGGCAAACACGTCCTGATAATCCTCGATCGCCAGGCCCAGCGTGCGGTTGGTGATCTCGCCATCCGCCATCACCACCTGACGCATATAGACGTCCTGAATCGGGTGCTGGTTGTTGCCAAAGGCGAAATCGCCGCGGACAGAGGTGAAATCGGCAGCCCGCAGCGCGGCGCGGAAGGCGTCGCGGTCCTCGACATCCGCCGCGGCGATCGCCGACAGGATCAGGTTGGCGGTGTCATAGCTCTGGCTGGCATAGATCGACGGCGTGCGGCCATAGGCGGCGCGGAACGCAGTGACAAAGGCGCGGTTGGCGTCATTGTCGGTGTCCGGCGCCCACTGGCCCGAGTTGATGACATTCAGCGCCGCATCGCCCATCGCGGGCAGGTTGTCCTGACCGACGGTGAACGCGGTCGAGATCACCGGGATATCCACGCCCGACTGCGCATACTGCCGCATGAAGCTGATGCCCATGCCACCCGGCAGGAAGATGAACACCGAATCGGCGCCCGAGGCCCGGATCTGCGCGATCTCTGCGGCATAGTCGGTCTGACCCAGCTGCGTATAGATCTCGCCCGCCACGGTGCCGGTATAGCGGCGCTTGAACCCGGTCAGCGCGTCGGTGCCCGCCGGATAGTTCGGCGCCAGGATGAAGGTGTTGACCATGCCATTGGCGCCCGCATAGGCGCCCGAGGCCTCGTGCAGCATGTCGTTTTGCCACGCGGCGTTGAAATAGAGCGGGTTGCAGCCCGCGCCCGCCAGCGGCGAGGGGCCGGCGTTGGGCGAGACATAGAACACGTCCTGCGCCACGACCGAGGGCACCACCGCCATCGCGAGGTTCGAAAAGATGATGCCGGTCAGGATATCCGCGCGCTCGGACTGGATCATCCGGTCGGCGATCTGCACGGCCTGCTCAGGGCGCTGGCCGTCGTCCTCGACCACCAGATGAATCGCATCGCCGCCCGCCATCGTCAGCGCCAGCTGAAACCCGTCGCGGATGTCGGTGCCGATCCCGGCGCCACCGCCGGACAGCGTGGTAATCAGGCCAACGGTCACCGGATCGGCCCAGGCGGCGCCGGTGCCAAGGGTCAAGGCGGCTGCCGAAGCCGCAAGAGTGGTTCTCAAACGCATCGTTATCTCCCTGTCTGTCGCTGTGCCGTCTGGCGCGGCTGAGGAACTGTAGCAATTTGCCGACACAACGCAAATGTTTTAATCTTAAAGCAATGCGGTTTTTCACCACGGCCCGCAGACCGGCCTCCCCGGGCTTGACGCTGCGGGGGCGCCGGTTCATCACCCCTGCAGCGCAGCATCGAGGCCCGCATGACACCGACCCGGCACTTTCCCTGCCCACCGAGGCCCGCATGAGCGCGCTGATCCCGGCCTGGGTGGCGGGCGTGCTGACCCCGATGGACAAGATCGCCGTGCACCGGCAGGGCCTCCGGCATCCGGCGGTCTCGGTCTTTGTGCAGCGGCGGGGCGAGATCCTGCTGCAACGCCGGGCCTCGGGCAAATACCACACGCCGGACCTCTGGGCGAACACCTGCTGCACGCATCCGCATTGGGGCGAGGGCGACGTGACCTGCGCCCTGCGTCGGCTGGACGAGGAACTGGGCATCACCGGCCTGACCCTGACCCCGGTGCGCCAGATCGAATACCGCGCCGAGGTCGGCTCCGGCATGACCGAACATGAGGTCGTGCAGCTTTTCCTCGGCGAGGCGCCCGACGATCTGACCCTGCGCCCGAACCCCGACGAGGTGCGCGACACCGCATGGGTCTCGCCAGCGGCGCTGCATCAGGCGCTTGCCGACCGCCCGCAGGACTTCACGCCCTGGCTGCGCATTTACATGCGTGACCACGCCGATGCCCTGAACCGCTGACATCTGCCCAAGATTTGCGCAAAGAAATCAGCGCGCTACAGATTTTCGAAAATTCTGTTGACAGGATGTCGCACCCCGTGAAACCTTAACTTGCGAGTAAAGATTTTCGCAAGCGGGCGAATCGTCAAAGGGGGCAGGCGAT
>Ga0209573_1003872_pt1 | contig 15618 bp, 24 predicted proteins | sample TNRBio252014_DNA_FD_185870 | JGI IMG/M metagenome (GOLD analysis project Ga0209573, IMG submission 185870) | Wastewater treatment Type I Accumulibacter community from EBPR Bioreactor in Madison, WI, USA - TNR Reactor_6/25/2014_ DNA (SPAdes)... | ecosystem: Engineered > Bioreactor > EBPR >...
ATTGTCACCGAACCATTTCTTACGCCTATATATCCAGATAATTGCCAACTATCATAGAGATCTTCCATTAATTCTATGGCAAATCTTGGCTCAGGAACAGTCTGTATAGACCCTACAAATGATATATCGACAAGAGATGTTTGTTTTCCAATGGTATCATACAATCATTGTATGCGTTGGTTGAGTGCTCCCGAATCAGAAACAACCACTGGATACAGTCAATCAATGCTACTGACAGAAGGAACAAAAAGTCACTCTTGACGAAGTAAATCTTTTATCTGAGCAAGGATGGTAAATGCCGTATATCAACGTGTTGGCTGAAGTAGATCCGTATAGATGAGATCGTTATCATCAATAAGCATCCATTGCGATCTAATTGCATCCAGTATCATGCTAATAACAAATCATTCAGTATTTCACGTTCATAGGTCTAGATATCCTTCTTGTATATTTATATATCTGTTTTCGCCAGTACTTATGTAATATATAGTTCCTGATCCATTAAAGACATCATTGTGCATCATATCTTTCAATCAACCAGAGAAGACGATAGATGAGAACGTGTTGTCGCCTATCGTATCTGTTGTTATTGCCAATGCAATATTGCTCGATAAGCTGTCTGATGCACTATCGCTATATAATCCGATTGATTCACGAATGATACCTGTTGCAGAAAGGGGGTTACTGCCAAATAGAGAAAACACATCAGAATACAAAAAAGATTGCTGTATCGCTGTTTGTACAATAGTCGCATCTTCTATGTTTTGTTGTTGTCCACAACCTGATAGAAGAACAAGAGGAAAGATCAGTATCCATCAGAGATATTTCTGCATGAGAATATAAGATAATAAATATATCTTTATATAACAAAAAAACAAAATATTGCAACCGATAGAAAGTGTCCAAAAATTTGACAAATTGTATCTTCCTGAGTATAATTATATTGTTTACTTCATGCTATGTATCGATGTCCAATGCCTTTGCTATAGATGCCATCCTAGATTTGATTGAAAAAAATCCTCATATATCCGATCTCCACCTCTCTGCTGGAGAAGTTGTTTCCTATAGAATCAATGGAGAAATTGTCAGAGAAAAAGATGCAGGTGTCGTATCACAAGAGTCTATGGAATTAGTTATCAGACATCTATTACAGAAAGATCCACAAAGATTTGATAATTACTTAGGAGAAAAAGATGTGGATTTTGCATATATTTCTCATGCTTGAGTCCCATATAGAGTCAATGCGTATTTCAAAACAGGCAACATGGCTGTAGTCATGAGAAAAATCAATAAAGAACCAAAACAGCTTGAGGACATTATGTTTGCTGACATTGCACAAAGTATCAAAAAAAATGTATTGTGAGCAGTAAAGTGATTGTATCTTGTTACTGGTCCCACTGGATCATGAAAATCAACGTCGATTGTATCTATGCTTGATTATATAAATCAAACAAGAGAAGAAAATATCATTACTATCGAAGATCCTATCGAGTACCTATTCGAATCCAAAAAATGTATCATATCACAAAGAGAAATAGGACATGATACTCGATCATATGCAAATGCATTGAGAGCGTCGATGCGTCAAGATCCAGACATTATTTTTGTCGGAGAGATTCGTGATAGAGAAACAGCAGAAGCAGTATTGAGCCTTGCTGAGACGGGACACTTGGTGTTTAGTACGCTTCACACCAGTTCTGCCTCACATACCGTCAATAGATTTATTGGATTATTTCCACCAGAAGTACAATCAAGTGTTGCTGATAGATTTGCAGAAGCATTGATAGGGATACAATCACAATTCTTAGTCAAGAGTAAAGATCAATCATCAAGGGTAGGGCTCTTTGAAGTCATGCTCAATACAACATCTATCAAAAATAATATCAAAAAGAGGGAAGTAGCGCAGTTGGATAATATTATTGATACGTCATCATTGATTGGTATGACAAGCCTAAAAAGATACGCTCAAAGATTGCTTGATAAAGGTATTGTAGCTCCGGTTGACGTACAACGAATTCTAGAAGACAACTCTATTTAACCTGTATGTATAACACATGGTAGAAACATATGGCAGCAGATCAAGGTCTAAGCATCTTTCTCGCAGGGAAATACAAGAAATGAAGAAAAATATGCAAAAAGTTCCCTACATCCAAATGAAGTCAGATATGTATCATGAACAAGAAAGTAAAGAGGTGGATCAGATATTAGAAGAGATAGCACAACCAGAAGTAATAGTATCACAAAAATCTATGGAAAATGCATCAGAAAACCACTATATACAATGGATCAAGAAAATACTTAAAAAACGAGGCTTTATATCACAATCATAATCCATGACAACACCTTCGGCAGCGATACAACAATATCTTCCACAAGCTCTTCGAGAAGTAGCCGCGACATTTGTTATACCAGAAGATTTTTTGGCAAAAATGCCAGACTTGGTACAGCTGGTTCTAGAGTCTAAATCACTAGATAAAAGCGATGAAAAGCAAAGCTGGTTTAATCTATTGCCATTGATGAATGATGATCAAGTAGCTAAACTCAGAGATATCCTTACCAGAGAAAAACAAAAATTAGCTGAGATTGAACAAAAATATGCACAGAAAAAAGAAGAGATGTCCCAAAAGTTTGTGCAAAAATTTGAGGATGGAGCATATCAAAAGAAAATGGAACAAGTGAGATCCCAAGAACAGCAACATAGGGATAAAGAACATGAAGAAGCTGATGATTTACTTAATCAAATTTAATTATGTATAATAAAAGGTTTAAGAGTTCAAAAGTTCTGTATCTCTGTGTCTTTTTGCCCCTTTTCCTTTTTACCTTTCTTTTCCCTTTTTCTTCTGTTTCTGCTCAATTCTTTGGTGGAAACTCAGACTTTCTTGAACAAGTTTTTTCTCCGTCTAAGTCGCAACAGCAGGTGATAAATCTATGAAACGATAAAACTGCAGTAGGAAGAGAAGTACTCAATCCATCTATGAATGTTGATATAGAACTATGACAAAACCCAGACATTGACGTATCAACGAGAGAGCCGCTTTTGGTAAGATTTACAAAATTCTTATTGAGATTAACAATAGTACTCTCTGTCACAATGATCATTTACACAGGTATTCGTTATATTTTAGCTGCATGAGAAGAGGAGTGAGCAAAAAATGCTAGACAAAATCTTGTGTATATTATCCTGGGTATTTTGCTTGCATTGATGAGTTATGGTATTATTATACTGATTGAATCGATATGATTTAGTACATTATCAACATTCTAATGAAAAAACTATATGGATTGTTAGCATTTGCTCTAAGTACTGTATCCGTAGCGTCAGCTGTTGTTGTCGAAGTGCCACCAGCATGGGGCAATCCAGATGTAGCTGTCACAGGACCGACAAGAATCCAAGCTGATGAGTTTACACTATTTTCATTTATTCAACTCATCAACGATTATCTACGATTTTTTATGGGTGCAGTCGCATTCTGAGTATTGGTATACGGTGGCATTAAGCTCGTTACAGCACAATGAGATCCTGAAAAAATGTCTTCGGCAAATAGACTCCTACTTGGAGCGGGTATCGGTATTGTGATAGTTATATTCTCTTACGCCATTGTCAGATTGGTGGTGAATTTGTTATAATTTCTCTTTTGCGATAGCCAAAATAATATCTATTTGTTCTTGTATCGTACAATGACTTGTGTCGATTGTAATAGCATCGTTCGCTTTTTTATTGATAGCATTGGTTCACAGATAATCATTGGTATCTCTAGAAAGTATTTCGATACGTATTTTATCTTTGTCGGCCAGAAGTCATTGTCTTTCAAGTTGTGCAAATCTTCTCTCTACTCTCGTATCCAGATCGCAGGTCAAAAAAATCTTTACTTCGGCGTTGGGAAAAACCACAGTCCCCATATCTCTTCCATCAGCGACAATACCACCAAATTCGCCATAGATTTTTTGCCTCTGGACAAGAACTTCTCTTACTCCGAGCACACCAGTAATTTTGAGTGTATCCATAGCAAGACTGGTATTTCTTATTTCTTTTTCTACATTTTCACCATTGAGAATTATGTCATAGTGTTTGGTTGTATCATTGTACTTAAACTCCAAGTCGATCGCCTCCATCATGGCGACCTTTTCTTTGTCACTGGCGTCTAGAAGATTGTGTCTCTTAGCATAGAGTGTTACTGCTCTATACATCGCTCCTGTATCCAAATATAAGTAGCCCAAAGCATCAGCAACACCTTGTGCAGTTGTTCCTTTTCATGTACCGACGTAGCCATCGATTGCTATAGTAAGTTTCTTCATTATATCCAGAGTAGAGAGTTAAGAGGTCATTGTGTATTATTGTACTATCTTCATTACATCAGCATGAATCTCTTCAATCGATCTATTTGCATCGATTTTTACTAGTTCTCATCGTTGTGCAAATGCGTCTACGATAGGATGTGTATGCTTATAGTATTCTTCCATCCTTGTTCTAATTACCTCTTCTGTTTCTCCTGCACGTCCTCTTCACAATATCCTTTTTACTGTTTCATCTTCGTCTACTTCAAAATATATTCACACGACTGATCTCTTGTGTTCTTTTGCGAGTTTTTCTAATCCATTCATTTGCATAATACTTCTTGGATAGCCATCCAACAGCATATATTTATTTTCATCCAACACCGTAAAAAAATACGCATTAAACAAACTCATTGTGACTTGATCGTCAATAAGCTTTCCTGATTCCATACGATCTTTGACATATCTTCCTATTGCGTTTGGATGAGCAACAAGTGCCCTAAAAACGTCTCCTGTTGATATGTGGCTGATACTTCATGCAAGTTTTTCTATAAGTAACTCTGCCTGAGTTCCTTTTCCGCACCCTGGCGCTCAAAATAAGATAATATCTTTCATGTCATTTATATAAGGTAAAGAGATTTTTTATGCAGAAGATTTCTCGACGTCGCTTCGGTTTGCTCGAAATGACATACACAATGTTTGTATGGTTTGCTTTGTGTTTTTCAATCCAAAACAAAAAGAACGCCACAGCGTTCTTTTTGGGAGAAATATACTATTCCTGTGCAGATCTCATAAGCATAATCATCGCAAATCATCTCTTAAGTGGATCAAATAAGTCAGTTACAATAGTGATAACACCATCTTCCACCATCTTGTCGACATGATTACAATATCGGCACTCATAGTTCCCGTCATAGGTTGTTCCAAAGAGCAATCTACTTAACATCGTAGCAAAGTGTGCTTTATGAAGAGGTTGATTTGGATTGAAGCTTTGTGCTGGCGTTACACCATCTGCTTCAAGCCCCATAAGTCCTAGTCTACATGCAGTCACAGCGAAAGCCTGCAATTCAAGTGTTTCATTGGACATATCATCAAAGATACATGACTTAGTCATATCAGGAGTTTTCCCTACGACATTGATCGCATAGTTACTAATCATCTTCGCAGCATGTGATCTGATCAACCATCCATCCATATCAGCAGCTAGACACGTAGGCATTGTCGTGATAGAGTGGTGAAAAGCAAAACTATATGCGAGGTTGTATTCAGGATCTCCACAAGAACCATCTCCTCCATATGGAGTTCACGATCGATTTCATGATGGAGTAGAACTTGTTGTTGCTCCTGTTCATCATGATGTTCCAGAAGGGCCACATTCTCTATCATAGAAGTCTCCAGAATTGTCTCCATTTGGACAGTAATCAGGAGTAGCTCCTCCTCAACCACCTCATCCCCCTCCAGATTGTTGTACACATTGTTGCCCCTGGAGGCTGTACCCATTGTTACATGTGATAGCACAGGTAGCAGGGTTGACTGACCCGTTGCTCACCGATGCTGGCGAGCATGGAAGTCCTATTTGGAGTCATACACTGATGTTTGGATTGAGATCTCATTCGATTTCTGATGCGAATGTAAGCCCCAGGCCTATAGTAAGCACACACAGTGCTAATAATATCTTTTTCATAACAGTTGAGAAAAACTAAAGAACTCTATGATTAACATGCTGTTTGCCATACACCACCTTCAAGAAGTGTTGGACCACCATCGTTACCTATACATCGATTTGATGATTGGATTCCAAAGCTTGTAGTATAGACACCTTGTGATCCTGTTGGTATTTTATAGAACAGATCCAAGTACAATTGTCTTCCACCAAGGTTTTGGTCTGCATCCATATCCCAAACATCTGCTATCGTTGTATAACTTGTGTTTGTAAGAGTTGTTCCAGTAGCATTATAATCACCTGTTCCTTGTTCAGAAACAATAACCTTTGTATTGTTTGCAACTGCCATAGTCCCTCCATCAGTTCTTGACCAGTTAGCAAGTTTGAATTCTAATCTATCTTCCCACAAGGCATTGATTGTAAGATAGAATCTGAAGTGATATCCATTGGCATATGTTCCACCAACAACAGGATCTACATTGTTCAATACTCTTGCTATACTATGAACAACGATCCCATCTTCAGCGGCAGCTGTCTTGAAGCTCATAGGAATAGATATGACTGTATGTCCATTGTTGATAAATCTTACTTGGTAGTAGTATGTTGTATTGGGAGTAAGATCTGACACATATTGCCAAGATGCTTCACTAGTCATCCATGTTCCAGAGTATGCAGTAGTACTCACTCTATAATATTTATAATCAACGGATTCTGGATCGACAGTATAGGCAATATAGGCGTCCGTAGCTCATACATTTTCTATACTCAAGCTAGTGATGTCAGGAGCTGTTCCCAACTGTGTTGAGAAGTAGATATTCAGAGCCACTGTTGTTGGGTTACTATCAGTGTCTTCCACTGTTCCAGCAGGTACGCTTATAACATAGTTGGTATTGTAATCCAATGTTGGGTATGGGATATACAAGACATTGTCTTCATGCCATGCACCTTCACCATCTCGCATTTCTTGTCCGTCAGAGACTCTCTTGATGACGATATAATTACCTTCATCTTGTGTAAGAGAAATATTTTCATCAAAGGTCACAGTAGCTACTCATTCAGCTACTGACACATGTGTCGCAGCATTGCTTGGTGTTGATGACACAAAAGCAGGAGGAGTAGTTTGTGCAGGAGATGATGTTTTTGTGAAGCTTTGTGACATCCATTCAGACGTTACTTCTGATTGTGTTGTCGCTCTTACATAGAGTGTATAGGTACCATTCGCGAGGTGTGTAATATCTATATCGTCGTAGAAGGTAGTTGTTGTTGCATTTTCTTCACTAAGTGTAAGAAATCCATTACCAGCATCTTCATAGTCTATATAGTAGAATACTCTATCAATAGGACTAAATCCATTGGTATTTTTTGCTAGTCATGCAATATGAATAGTATCATATGATTCTACAGTAACATTCAAGTTTGATACAACAGGAATACTATTGTCATAATACAGAACAAATTCATCGTAATCGCTATTGCCAGCATTGTCCGTAACTGTCACTCTGATTGTATAGATTCCAGGTTGTGTTGCTGTAACGTTCATAAAATCACATCCATCATCTTCTCCATCATCAAAGGTGACGTCACCTGTTGTTCCATATTGTGCATTTTCAACGGCCCATGTACAGGTAGCTATACCAGACAAGTTATCATCTGTAGTAACGGTTACATTATGTATTTGACCTGTACTATACAAATTTTCATCGTCACCTTCCCCCATCCAATCCATATTAACACTTACTGTAGGATCTGTTTGGTCTATTTGGAGAGTGAAACTATTTGTTGGTTCTTCAGCATTGCTAGCTCTATCTATTGCGTAGTATGTTACTTCATATGTACCATCCCCGGTAAGGTTGAGTTCATATGGACTTGATAAATATCAAGCTGTTCATCCACTAATACTATAATATACTTCATCACATCACGCATACCAAGTAGATCATAGAGTGTCATCACAAGTGAACGTTACGGTAGTACCATTTGTTTGTCGTCATACTGGTGCATTATCTGAACTTGTAGGGGCTACCGTATCCCAATAGAGCAAAAACTCATCCCAGTATGTTAAACCATCATTCGCAGTAGCTGTATATCTAAATCAGTATGCTCCATCTCAACTTGCTGTAATATCAGTAGAAGTCGATCCTGTAGCAGAAAACCATGCTTCTCATCAACCTGGTAAAATACCCACAATACTCCACACTCCTCAAGATAGTCCTGTTGGTATATCAACACTCACACTCTTACTAATAGTAGTGTTTGTATATTCTGGGTCATCTCCATTGATATCTACATAATCTCGTCCTTCATAATCATAGTCTTCTATTTTTAGTGTATTTTCTGCTGTTTGTGTTGTTTGTAAGTTTCCTAATTGATCTACAGCTCTATACTTAACAGTATATATACCTGCATTATCGACATTAAATTCTCGAGAAGTATTGATATCAACGTATGCTGATCCAGTAGTAGGATCATTGCCATTGGTTGTATAATAGACTCTCTCACAACCGACGCCAGATCCATCATCACAAGACAAACTAATGGTAGCACCATTGGTATACCATCATGCTTGTACATTGTCATCACTAGTTGGAGCAGTTGTATCTCGATAGAAAGTTGTTGCATCTCATACATCATTATTAGCTTCATCAGTAGCTGTAAATCATATGATATATTCACCATCTTGATCGGCAGAGACAGTAGTAGTTAGACTATTTTCTGTACCAAATGTAATTGTTCCAGGCCCTCAATTTTGAGTCCATTCATAGCTAGTCCATGAAAGAGATTCTGGGTGAGTCTCAACTGTAGCTGATGCATTAAATTGTGATCCATAAATAGCTATTTAATGTATTTATATAAACATAGTCTGTAAAAATATATTCTCCATCATCCCAATTATAGATAGAAAAGTCTGAAGATACTCCAGCTACATCAAAGCTTCAACCTGCAGGTCTGATAAGTATTTTGTAGCCAGTTCCATTATTGACGCTGCTTGTGTTCCAGTTATATGATTCATCGTTGTCTGTATTAAGGACGATAGTCTGAGGGTTCCATGGGTTTCCTGGTCCAGGAATATAATTACAACCATCTAATTGACAATAGAAAATATCTACATTCTCACTTTCTCCATCATCAGTAAATGTCCATGTAACATCAACAGTATTTCCAACAGTTCCTCCTGCTGGGTTCGTTACCGTGATGCTTGTCAAAGCAAATGTTTCAAAATCTGCCTGTGCTGTAGATATTGTACCCAATACCATTCACAAAGGACTTTGTCCAAGGATCAACAACGTAGTTGTTATCCCCACAAAAAATTTCTTCAAAACATGGTTCATCTGTTTTTCTTTGTACAAATTAAAAGCATGCAAAATGCATATACATGTCCCTCTATAGGTAAGTATCCTGCACAATCAACGCAATAATAAGGTCACTATCATATTTTGTAGGGATTTTTTTTGGATGAGAAGAAGAAAATATTGACAGTTATATTGATTATGCTTATCTTATTTTGAATATCATAAAAAAAAGAGTGTCTTTGGAACACTCTTCATAATTGATGAATATATGATCTATCTCTTTGATCGTTTGTGTGCTTTTCTTGCCTTCATCAACCCTGGTTTCTTTCTTTCTTTGATTCTTGCATCTCTTTTGAGCAATCCGTATGGTTTCAATGTCGGTCTCAAGTCGCTATTCCATGAAATAAGCGCTCTCGCCATACCAAGCTTGATCGCATCAGCAGCTCCTGCCAATCCACCACCAGCAATAGTGATGTAGGCATCAAATTGCGTACGGTATTGTGGTCCCATCACATCCAATGCCATCAATGCGTCATTGAGCATGTGGACGTTTCCTCCAAAATAGTCTTGGATAGAAACTTCGTTTCCGTTTGGTTTCTTGATAGTGAAAACACCTTTTCCTCCGCCAAATAGTTTGACAACCGCAGTAGTTGCTTTTCTTCTTCCTACTGCATAATTATAGTTCTTTGTCATGGATTATAGACTTACAGGTTTAAAATGATCGTATTCGGTAGTTGGTCCAACAACGATTTTTACTCTTTTCATTCTTGTATCTCTGAGTTTGTTTTTTGGAAGCATTCCTCTGATAGCATACCATAACACATCAGTAGGCTTTTTTCTCATCATCTCAGCAAGAGTCTTTTCTTTGAGGTTTCCTTTGTATCCGCTATAGCTGTAATACATTTTCTGATCCATTTTCTTTCCAGTAGTGGTGATTTTTTCAGCGTTTTCCACGATGATATAGTCTCCAGCGTCCCAGAAGTCATTGTACCATGCTTTGTGTTTCCCAGTAAGCTTGATAGCAATCTCTGCTGCAAGTCTTCCAAGAGTCTTGCCAGTAGCGTCTACCTTATATCGCTTTCTGTTTTGGTCTAAGTATTCTTTCTTGACCCACAGCGTCTTATTTAAATCTGTTTGTGTTGTTTGCATTGTCATTATAATCGACCATTAAATAAATATTCACTCGGCTAACGGCTAATAGCTAACAGCTAATAGCGTCGTTATATATTTACGATAATTTTACCAATACCTTCAATGAAGCATCACCAGCTTTGAATCCTACTTTGTAGTCTTCCACAAAGCTTGTTGTTTTGTTAGCTTCTCTATATTTAGGCAAGAGATCTTGGATAACTTTTTTCCCTTCTTCTTCCCCAAATATTTCAGATTTTACGATTCTGATACATTCTCTTTGTGCGTCTTTTTCATTTTCATATTTAGCAAATTGTGCAACAAGCTTAGCGAAGAAGCTATCAGCTTCAGATTTAAGTACTTTTGCCCTTTTTGCAGTAGTAGTAACCGCATCATATTTTACTAAGCTTGTTAGTAATGATCTGATAAACATTGTCTTTTTCTTTGCTCCAGTACTAAGATTGAGCAATTTTTTCTGTCTGTGTCTCATGGTAAACAATAATTACTAAATAATATCCGTTCCAAAGTGAAAGAGTTTAAGAGGTAAGGGGTTCAATCTTTTTACCTTTGTAACTCTTTACTTTTTTTTACCTCTCATTACGCTATAAGAGCTTTATTGATGCTTGATAGTGAACTGTTGATTTCATCGATAGCTTTTCTTCCAACTCACTTCATCAATAGCAGTTCTCCTTTCTTTTTCTTTTCTAGATCTTCAACATACAGGATATTGTTTTTGATAAGTGCGTTTCTTGTTCTTTCACTCAATGGCAGAGCGTCGATAGGCATAGTTTTGATATTTACTTCTTCAGTCAATTTTTCATTTTCAGCTTGAAGATCGTTATATTCTACCAAAGCAGATCTATCAATATATGCATTATCAAAGATGAAGAGCTTAGCATATGAAGCCAATACTTCACCAGCAAACATAATAACTTGTTTAGGAGAGATGCCTTGGTAACGAGATTTAACCTCGATAACTACTGTATCTTTTGTTGTTCCAGAGAAGTCTTCAATCACTTCTTCTACATCATATTTTACATAGTCTACTACACCAAAGTCATTATCAAGAAGAAGAGTAGCAACATCACCAGCATCATCTTTTTGATCACGATTTCTCAAGAAATCAATACTATAATATCAATATCCTCTTTCCAATCTGATATCAAATACGACTTCAGCAGATGGATCAGTTATTTCAAATAGGTAGACATCTTCGCTTAGCAATGATACTCCAGCAGGGAGCTTAAGATCTTGCGATGTAAACACACCAGCTTTTGAAAATTTTTGTGATATCCATTGTTGGTTTTCAACACTTTCATCTACCGCAAAGCGAAGTTTTTTGAAGTGAAGCATCATATCGATAACACTCTCCTTCACTCCATCGATGACATGATATTCGTGTTGTACTCCTTTAATTTTCAATCCAGTCAATGCTCCACCGATATTGTATCCCAATATAATTCTTCTCAATGCATTTCACAATGTGTGACCAAATCCTCTTGGAAGATTTTTTACTTCAAAAACTGTGGTAGTAGCATCAGTGTCTGTAACAACTATCTTTGGTGTACCGATGAGCTTTTGGATATCCAACATGTTTTGTTTTTTGTAGAGGCTAAAGAGAGTATAACAGTTTTTTTGTAATCCATTACTGATCAATAACTACGCTCTCGCATAGAATTCAATTACCTTCAAGAAATCTGAATCAGACTCCATTTCTCCCATTTTTGGTTGGGAAATAAGTTCAATAGCAAATTTATTCTTATCTACTTTTACCCATGATGCAGGAGTTGCATGAGGATTACTCCATGCTTGTCCATACAAAGGAGAAGCTTGCAATTTTTCTCTTACGGCAATAACATCACCTACTTGGACAAATGTTGATGGGATATTGTGTTTTACTCCATTGAGTGTCAAGTGACCATGATTAACCATTTGTCTAGCTTGCATGATAGAGTTTGCCAATCCAGATCTCAATACAACCGTATCCAATCTTGTTTCCAAGAATTGAAACAATGCATTATCGTGACTCATATTGTTGTTTTTTGCATATCTTTGAGATTTTTCTTTAACAATAGTAGCAAATTGTCTTTCAGAAAGAAGATAGCTTCTTTTTAAGCTTTGTTTGTTTCTCAATAATTTACCATATTCAGAATATCTTGGCATCCCTCCTGTACCATTTTGCCCAGGAAGAGCTCTATTCTTTTTTACATCATACTTTGCTGGTCAGAAAAGGTTTTTCTGCTCTCTTCTACAAAGTTTGAATTTTGGTCAAGTGTACTTCATGCAGTGTAATAATAAGTTTAAAGATATTATTGATATTGTCTCTAAGATAACGATTACATTCTCTTTGGTCTGTATCCTTTACATCCACCAAATTGTATCCCAGTATCCTCCTTGATATACAAGATATTTACTGTACCAATTTCGTTGATCCCTTTGAAGACACCATCTCTTGCCATACCTGGCCCTCTAAATACAATACCAATTTCTTTCAATCCATATCATTCAGCTTGCTTAATGATGTGTTTTGTAAGTACTTCGGCAGCGTATGGAGTGTTTTGTTTCGCACCTTTGTATCATACAAGTCCAGTACCTCCACCAACAACTTTATCACCCTTCTCATTTGTAAGAGTAACGATAGTATTGTTCTCAGAAGTCATAACGTGCAATACACCAGTACTAATTTTGATGTCTTTCTTTTTAGCTTTAGCCATAATAATAGCGACGATAAGAATAAATTATTTTTTCAAAACAGGTCTTACTCTTGATCTACCAAGTAATTTCTTGGCAGTTCTAGCGTTTTTTCTGGTAACTTGTCCTCTGACAGGAAGTCACATAGCATGTCTCATACCTCTGTAACATTTAATTTCTCTCAATCTCTTGATTGCAAATCCTATTTCTCTTCTCAAATCATTTTCTAAGACATAGTCTTTGAGAGCATCTGCGATAAGTTTTTGCTCATCGTCAGTAACATCCTTAACTTTCTTAAGATGATTGATTTTCAATCCTTCAAGAATAGCTTGCGATCTTGTTCTTCCTATACCATAAATAGCAGTAAGTGCTATCCAGATAGATTTGTTGTCAGCCAATACGTGACCGTGAATTCTAAACATGTGAGTACGGTGATTCGGTAAATAAAATTATCCTTGTCTCAATTTTCTTTTAGGATTTTCTTTGTTAAGACGGAAAAGTACCCCTTTTCTCTTTACAAAGTAGTCTCCCTTTTTTTTATCAGATGTTTTAATTGATGATTTTCTTTTCATTGAGAGGTGTAATATATAGTAAATTTTTTAGTTACTTTGTTCACGATCGGTAGCGGCCCTTTGTGCCGCAGCAGAATCTCCATATCTATAGATGATACGACCTTTGCTCATATCATAAGGACTCACTTCAAGCTTTACCCAATCTCATTCGATAACGCTAATCTGCTTTGATCTCATCTTTCATGATTTCTTACACAAGATAACGATATCCATGTCTTTAGGTTTTGCTTTATAGTTACCTGCAGGCAATACAGCAGTGATTTCTGCATCCAATTCTATACCTTCTATTTTAACCATTAAGGACAACGTCTTTAATTTTTAAAATACTTTGGTGAGCCTTGAATCATCTTCTTCTGTGGTATCTGTTTTTGATTTTCATCTTAACAGTAACTACCTTCTTTCCTCTTGATGATCACTCAATTTCAGCCACAACAGATGCTTTTGCGATATATGGAGCTCCAAGAGTAACGTTTTTACCGTCAGCGTCATAGACAGCTAAGACAGTATCAACAGTTACTTTCTTTTTTCCATCAGTAGCTTCTATTTTATCAACAGTGATGACATCTCCTTTTTGTACTATGTATTGATGTCATTGTAATGCTATTACAGCGTACATATTTCTCAATAATTACAAACAAGTAAAATAATTATACAATCTTTCCAAGTTGAGCCAATGTATTAAATTTCTTTTTATTTTTTCTATATGAAGCAGAAACAATAGCTCTTACTCTCTTATATCTTCTAGCACTTGGAAAGTCATACTCCATAGTCTTTCTAAACCATTTAGTTCCATAATGCTTTTGCTTTTTTGCTTTATCCAAAATATGAGAAGACCAAAGCTCTTTTTTGTAGAAAGAAACCATTCTTTCGTTAGTGTTGAGATCTCACACTCTCCAAATAACAAATCACATACGATATTTTTTAGATGTAATAAAAATATACAAACAAGGCAAATGATACAATTTTTCGACAAAAATGCAAGTGTTTTTTCGCATCCTGTCCAAAAGTTTGCCGGAAGCCGGAATCGAACCGGCACGAAGTAATTAGCTCCGGAGGATTTTAAGTCCTCTGCGTCTACCAATTCCGCCATTCCGGCATATGGGGATTGGATATGTTATGTAGGATAACCTATCACCAATAAGGAAGATTATTTAGTTACTTCATCAAATATCTTGTCAAATACTGCTGGAAATGCGATAGCGATATTAGACAACATTTTTCTATCCAATGCAACATTCTTTTCAGACAATGCATGGATAAATTTGCTATATGACATTCCTTTTTCTCTAACCACAGCTGACAATCTTTCAATCCATAGCTTTCTAAATTCTCTCTTTTTTTCTTTTCTTCCTTTGTAACTGTGCTGACCTTGCTTTACCAATGCAGCTCTTACTTGTTTGTAGACTTTACTTCTTCCAAGTCTAAATCATTTTGCTAAGCGAAGAAACTTCTTATGTCTTTTCGTCTTTTGCGCTCAATTTTTTACTCTTACCATGGAGATTTATGCATAAGGAACTAAATTTTTGATTGCTTTCGCGTCTACTCATGCGGCAACGACACCATATGGAGCAGATTTATTGTTTTTCTTTTTCTTGTTTGTCAATAAGTGATTATTACATGCTTTACTGAAAACATATTTCCCTGTAGCCGTTTTTTTTACTCTTTTTTTCGCTCAGCTATGCGATTTGGCTTTCATTGTTGCCATGCAAACATATTATTTAGCAAATAAAATTATACTATATCATCATGCTTCTTCTTTGGGATGTTGATCCTTGAGTCTCCCGTGGGATTCAAGTTGGGATGCAACAAACATTAATTTTTCTTTTGCTTTATCTGCATAAATTCTTTCTCTTCCTCTCAGTTTTATAGTAAATTTTACACTATGACCATCATGGAGGAATTCGATCGACTTATCCATTTTCATACGAAGATCATTGTCGCCAATCCCGTACTTAATCTTGGTTTCTTTCATGTCTTTTGTCTTTTGCTTCTTTTTTTT
>Ga0209573_1003873_pt1 | contig 15611 bp, 13 predicted proteins | sample TNRBio252014_DNA_FD_185870 | JGI IMG/M metagenome (GOLD analysis project Ga0209573, IMG submission 185870) | Wastewater treatment Type I Accumulibacter community from EBPR Bioreactor in Madison, WI, USA - TNR Reactor_6/25/2014_ DNA (SPAdes)... | ecosystem: Engineered > Bioreactor > EBPR >...
CGGGCGCCGGCGCGGCCGCCGACCCTGCCCGGCCGCGGCAGGGCCCCGGGGCCGGCGTGTGGCGGCGGTGCGGGGTCAGTTGTAGCGGCAGGCGCCCGGCCCGTCCGGGTGGCCGCAGCTGCCGCAGGGGCCCATGGCCGCCATCGCGGGCTCGCTGGCCGTGCTGCTGGCGGTGGCAAAGACCGAGAGCTGGCGTTCGAGCTGAGTGGAGTGGCAGCGCGGGCACTCGGGTGTGGTCGACGAGCGCACCAGCGTCTCGAAGTGCTCGTTGCAGTCCTGGCAGACGTATTCGTGGATGGGCATCGTCGGCTCCTCGAGGATCAGGGCAGGCCGGAATTGTCGCCCAGGGGCGCCGCGGCGGGGTGGGAGGCGTCAGGGGCGATGCCTTCACCGTAGTCGACCAGTGCATCCAGCAGGCCCTGGGCGCGCTCGTCTCCGGCCTCCAGTGCCCGATCGGCGAGCTGGTCTATGCGCTCCAGGTAGGCCGCCAGCGTCAGCGCCCCGCCCTCGCCATGGTGCAGGCGGGCCGCGCAGTGCGCCAGCCATCGTGCATGCTCCTCTTCACCCAGCGTTTCGGGATGGTTGCGGGCGCGGTAGCGAAACAGCAGCTCTTCCAGCCGCGGGTCCTCGAAGGCCGGGCGGCGGCCGGCCAGTTGCGCGGGCGGCAGGGCACGCAGGCGGTCGAGCTGGCGCCGGTCCTGGTCGCCGACGAAACCGCCGTACAGGTCCTCGTCCACGTCGGGCGTGGCGTCCCGGGGTGGCCGGGTGAAAACCTTCGCCCACAACGGGTCGAGCCGGCGTCCGAAGGCCGCGGCGCGGGCGGCATGCTGCGCGGCCAGGCCGAGGTCGACGCCCCAGCGTTCGGCCGCCGCACCCAGGGTGCGCAGGTTTCCGATCACCACCGGCGACTTGTTGACATGGATGGTCTTGACCGGCAGCCGCCGCACACCTTCCGGGAGCGCATCCTGTCGCGTGTACAGCCGCTGTCGCGCCGTTTCGGCGTCCAGCCCCTCGAGTTGCGACGGGTCCTCGGCCAGGTCCCAGACGATCAGCTCGTTGCGCTTGGTCGGGTGCGGCGCCAGCGGCCACACGACCGCCATGCAGCCACGCTCCACCGGGTACATGCCCGACAGGTGGACAAACGGCCGGCCGACGCCGATCTCCTCGCGCACGGCCTCCTTGTGCCGCAACCGCAGGCAGAAGTCCCACAGCCGCGGTTGGCATCGCCGGACCAGGCGCGCGAGCGCGATCGTCGCGCGCACGTCGGACAAGGCGCTGTGCGCGGCCTCGTGCAGCAGGCCGTTGGCGGCACTCAGGTCCTCGAGCCTGAACGAGGGCCTGCCGTCGGCATGGGCAGGCCACTCGATGCCTTGCGGTCGCAGTGCCCAGGCGCAACGCACCACGTCCAGCAGGTCCCAGCGGCTGCAGCCGTCTCGCCACTCGCGTGCATAGGGGTCGATCAGCGAACGCCAGAACAGATGCCGCGTGACTTCGTCGTCGAAGCGGATGCTGTTGTAGCCGACGCCTGTGGTGCCCGGGCGGGCGAGCTCGGATTCGATGGCGGCCGCGAAAGCCGCCTCGGGAAGACCCCGTGCAAGCGCGTGCTGCGGCAGGATGCCGGTCAGCAGGACCGCTTCCGGGTCGGGCAGGAAGTCGGGCGCCGGCTGGCACAGCCAGTCGACCGGCGGCGCGATCTCTTCGAGGGCCTCGTCGGTGCGCACGCCGGCGAACTGCGCCGGACGGTCGCGCCTCGGCACCCGGCCAAAGGTCTCGTAGTCGTGCCAGAAGAAGCTTGCCGCCGCCATGCCGCCTGCCTGGAGCCCTGGACCTTGCAGTGAGCCGGCGCCGCGACGGCGTTCACAGCCGCTGCAGGACCACGCTGCCGATCGAGTAGCCGGCGCCGAACGAGCAGATCACGCCCCGCTCGCCCGGGGCGAGGTCGGCGCGGTGCAGGTGGAAGGCGATGATGGAGCCGGCGGATGCCGTGTTGGCGTATTCGCCGAGGATGATGGGTGCAATGTCGTCGTCGACCGCGCGGTCGAGCAGCCGCTTGACCACCAGCTGGTTCATGCCCAGGTTGGCCTGGTGCAGCCAGAAGCGCCGCATGTCCGCCGGCGACAGGCCGAGCGAGCGCAGGTGCTGCTCGATATGCGCGGCCGCCAGCGGCACGACTTCCTTGAACACCTTGCGGCCTTCCTGCATGAAGGTCTTGTCGCGCGCGTCGGGGTCGGTGTCCTCGCAGCGGTTGAGGAAGCCCGCGTTGTTGCGGATGTGGTTCGAATACTGGGTGGCCAGGCGGGTGCCCAGCACGCGCCAGCGCTCGCCGGCGACAGCGTCGTCCTCCGCCTCGACCACGATGGCCGTGCAGACGTCCCCGAAGATGAAGTGGCAGTCGCGGTCCCGCCACTCGAGGTGGGCCGAGGTGATCTCGGGGTCGACGATCAGCACGCAGCGGGCGCTGCCCGAGCGCACGGCGTTGACCGCCTGCTCGATCGCGAAGGTGGCCGACGAGCAGGCCACGTTCATGTCGAAGGCATAGCCGCGCGCCCCGATGGCCTGCTGGATCTCGCAGGCCATGGCCGGGTAGGCGCGCTGCATGTTGGCCGCCGCGCACAGCACGCCGTCGACTTCCGCGGCCTGGCGGCCGGCCGCGGCCAGGGCCTTGGCCGCCGCATCGACGGCGATTTCCGCCATCAGGCTGGGCTGGTCGTCCGCACGGGGCGCAAAGCGCGGCCGCATGCGGCGTGGATCGAGCACGCCGTCCTTTTCGAGCACGTAGCGCTGGCGGATTCCCGAGGCCTTCTCGATGAACTCGACGCTCGAGTGCACCAGCGGCGGCCGCGTGCCGGCCGCGATCTCGGCAGCGTGGCGCTCGTTCTGCAGGTCCGCATAGGCGTTGTAGGAAGCCACCAGCTCGGCATTGCTGATGACCTGTGCAGGCGTGAACAGCCCGGTCCCGCTGATGACGACGTTCTTCATGGGCGTGAAGTCTATGTCGTATGCGCCCTTTCGAATCGTCGGCCGGCGAGATCGACAGCCCTGCAGGGGAACCGGATCGACCCTTGGCCGCCAGGCCCGGCCGCCGGTCCCGGTTGCGGCCCGCCCCGGGGACCCCTCAGATGCGGCGCCGTGCCTGCTCGTACAACTCGCGGGTCTGCTCGTTGGGCGCGACCCCCAGCACCGAAGCGAGCAGTTCCTGGCAGCGTCGGAAGCAACGGATGGCCTCGGCCGATTCGCCGCGTGCCAGGTGCACCCGGATCAGGGCGCGGTGGATGGGTTCGGAGAGCACGTCGCGCGACAGGGCCGTGGTGTAGAGGTCCAGCGCCTGGTTCCAATCCCCCGCACCCTCGAAGTGCTGGCCGAGCAGCCGCACCAGGCGCTGGTGGGCCAGGGCCAGCCTCTCGCGCGCCAGCCGCATGCGGCCATCAAGCGCTTCGCTGCCCAGCAAGGGCTGGCGATAGAGCTTCAGAAGCCAGGTGGCCTCGGCGCGTTGCGGCTCGTCGGCCAGCACGGCTGGCAGCCGCGCGACGCCGGCCTCGAAGGCCACGGTGTCGCACCAGACCAGCCGGTCGTCGAGCGAGATGGCATCGTCCCTTACCCGCAAGGCCTCGGGCAGGCCGAGCAGCTTGCGCAGTCTGGCCAGTGCCATCTCCAGCGAGGCCTTGGGCGCCATGGCATCGCCTGTCGGCCACAGGCAGACCAGCAACTGGTCCATGTCGACCGGCCCGCCCCCCTGGGCGGCCAGCATGGCCAACAGCTCGAGTGGCTTGCGCGGCGACTTGCCCGACCAGCGCAGCAGCACGTCGTCGCGTTCCACCTGCAGTGCACCGAAGGCCCGTACGCGCAGTCGCCAGGGCCAGTCGTCGCGGCTCGGGTCCGGTGCCGGCAACTGGCGCAGGCGCACCGTGTGGCGTACGAACTCGCTTTCGATGCTGCGCTGCAAGGCCTCGTGGCACAACCTCGCCGCCAGTGGCGGCAGCGCCAGGTAGAAGCGCTGGAAGCGGTAGCGCGCGGCCCCCTGGAAGGCCGTCTCCAGCGCCGGCCCGAGTGCCTGGGGGTCCTGCCGCTGGAGCGCGTCCGCCGCCAGCGCAAAGGCCTGGATGACGCCGAGCACCTGCCTTTGTGTGCCGACCTGCGACCGGTCCACGGTCGCCAGTTCCATGAGTGCCTCGGGATGGCGTTGCAGCGCGACCAGCAGGTCGGCCCGCTGCACCCGGTAAGCGCCCTGGTCGCGTTCGGGCACCTCCAGGTCGCCGCACAGCGCCAGCAGGCGGTCCAGCCGGCCGAGGGCGGCCGACAGCTCACCTCGCCAGGCCAGCACCATGGCCTGGGCGCGCAGGCAGTGCGTGTGGAACCCCGCCGGCACACGCGGCAACAGGGACTCGATCTCGTCGTGGGCTCGCACGGCCGCCTCGAGCCGCCCGCTCTGCAGCAACTCCGGGATGTCGATGACCAGCAGCGCGCAGCGCGCCTCCACCAGGTCGTGACGGTCGATCAGCGCCTGCAATCGCTGGCGCGCATGCGCCGCGCCGGCGGTTTCGCCGAAGTAGCCATGGTGCGCCATGACGATGAACCACCACCGCGCCTGCACCTCGGGTGATGCCGGCCGCAGCGCCAGCACCTCCAGCTCGAGGGCCAGCAGGCTGGACGCTGCCTGCGGATTCATCTGCTGGCCGTAGTAGTCCAGCAGGCTCTTGGCAAAGCTGAAGCGCTCGTCCGGCGGCAACTCCGGCGCAGCACGAAGGCCCTTGGCCAGGCCGGCGGCCGCGGCCGCGAAGCGCGCCGGGTCCCCCGATCCATGGGGGTCCAGCGAGGGCCAGACCAGCGCCCCCGCGCAGCGCCGCAGGCCCCTCAGTTCGCCCCGTGCCGCCGCCTCGATGGAAGACTCGGCCACCGCTTGCGTCCAGGCGCTGGCCAGGCGGCCGCACCACGAGGTGGCGCCGCGGAAGTCCACGAAGTCGACGTTGATCGCCAGCAGCGCGCCGCAAACCGCGTCCAGCGCGGTGTCCGCGTCGCCGCCTTCGCTCGCCGCCCGCCACAGCTGACCAAAGCCGCTGCGCGCCGCCGCCGGCGCGCGGGTCAGCTGGGCGAACAACGAGTCGCAGAGGTCCGGGGGCACCGTCATCGGCTCATCATAGGCGGCCCATCACCCCGCTCGGCCGCCGGCGGCCGAGCGGGCGGGCGCCGCTCGGGTGGACAGCGGCTGCCGTCCCTGTTCAGGAGCCAGGAGCGCCGCAGGGGACCCGACGGCGCTTGCCGTCGTCGGTCTCGCCCGCCGACGCAGTCCCCGCCATCGCCTGGCCCATCGGTTGGCCATGTGTGAGGCCGCGGGCGGGCTGGGCAGCCAAGCTGCGACTCACGGCTTCGATGGGCGGGGCCGGACCCCGAAAGGACCACCGCATGATCTCGATCGCCACCTCGCTGCGCGGCATCGCCGCTGCCTGCCTGGCGTTGCCGCTGCTGGCCGGCGCCACGCCGCCGACCGACCAGATCGGCACCTTGAGCTACGTCTGCGCCGGCGCGCCCTCGAGCGAGGGAATCCCGGTGCAGAACATCGAACTGCAGGTGCTGTTCGACCCTGGAAACTCGACGTGCAGGGAGTCGTTCTCGGGCACGCTGGAAAAAGTGACGTCCAAGGTCAACCACAGCGGCGCCGGCTCCTCCAGCGCGATGGCCCAGGCACTGCCGGGCGGCCGACTGCGGGTCTACACCTCCAACCAGACGAGCAGCGGCGGCCAGGCTGCGGGCGCCATCGCCGGCTTCACGGACACCTTGCTGATCGACGCGCCGGGCCTGACCGGCACCACGGGCTGGTTGCGCTACCGCATGAAGGTCAAGGGCACGCTGCAGACCCACGGGACCAACGGCAGCACCTTCTTGCGCATCCTGCCGCTGTCGCCGGGCAAGACCGCCAACTGGGTGAACTGGAACGCGCAGACCGACTGGGCCTTTCCGGACGTGGTCATCGCGGTCGACGAGACGGTGGTGGTCGCCATCCTGTTCGCCTTCGGCCAGCCCTTCGACCTGACCACCGTGGCCTGGGCAGTGTCGAGTGGCGGCAACACCCAGGGCAGCGTCGACTTCGATGCCTTCACGTCGCTGCGGCTGAAGGGCATCGACCAGGTGACCACGCTGGCCGGAGTACCGGTCACCCAGTACACCTTCAGCTCACAGGCCGGGCTGCCCTGGTGAGGCCCAGGCGCGGGCAGCCGAGGCCCGCGGCGGGGCTGACCCCGGGGCGCCACGGCACTACCTGGAGCCGCGCGCGCGCCCGCCGGGCTTGGCTGTGCCGCCCTGGCTCAGCGCGTCGGACATGCCGATCAGCACGCCGCTGACCATCGCGGTGTAGCTGTCGGCCAGCGCCTTGGCGGCGCGCAGGCCGGCGTTGCGGCTGTCGCGCAGTGTCGACTGCATCTGCGCAGCCAGCTGCTCGGCCGTCTCGCCGGCCTTGGCGCCCGACAGGGTGCCGCCCGCCTGCATCTTCTCGAGCGCCTGGCCCCAGGCGGCGGCAAACGGCGCACCCGCGCCCTCGGAAGCCTTGCGCACAGCCTGGAAGATCGAATCCTCGAACTTGTCGAGTTCGGCCAGCGCCTTGCCCAGCGGGCCCTCGGTAAGGTCGGCGCCGCGCGCCGCCAGCTGCCCGAGTGCCACGCGGTGCGCTTCCACCGCCTTGAGCATGGCGTCATCCATGCCGGCCACCGCCTTGTCCAGCAGCGTCGTCGGGTCGACATCGGGCAAGGCGTTCTTCGCCACCCCCTGCCCGGCGGCATCGGCCACCGCCTTGAGCGTCGCGCGCACGTTTCTGAGTGTCAGCTCGCGGCCCTGCAGGGCCTGCAGCGTGGTGTCGGCCACCAGCTGGCGAAGCTTGTCGCCCTGTGCCGCGGACGCGGACTCGAACTGGGAGATCAGGGCGTCGGTATCGAACATGGCCTTGGGCATGGGGTTCTCCTCGGGTGTTGGGGCCGTCAGCCGCGCCATGGTGGCACCGGCGCGCGACGGTGGCAATCAGTGGATGACCAGCAACGGCACCTTGCAGCGCGACATGACGCTCTTGGTGTGCGAGCCGAACAACAGCTCGCCCAGCGCGCCGCGGCCATGCGTGCACATCACCACCAGGTCGCAGTCGAACTCCTCGACCGCCTGCACGATGGCGTCGTCGACGCTGTCGGTGCGCTTGAACTTGCCTTCGAAGGGCACGCCCTGCGCGGCGGCCAGCTCGCCGAATCGGCGCAGCACCTCGCGCGCATGGGCCTCGGTGCGCGCCTCGTGCTCTTCGGTGTCGCGCTGATAGGCGGCCATGGCGGTGCCCATCGTGGGCAGCGGCGGCATGGCCTCGGCCACGAAGGCGGTCAGCCGGGCGCCGAGCTTGCGGGCCAACTCCAGGCTGGCGGAAGTCGCGCGGTCGGAGAGTTCGCTGCCGTCGACAGGAACGAGCAGATGGGTGTACATGGTCGGGCTTCCTCGAGTGGGGCGGTGTCGTCCGCGGCCGCTGCCTCGGTGCGTTCACCACCTGCCCGCACTGTAGCGCCATGCTGCAGTGCCGCATTGACGACAGTCAAGGGCAGATCGGGTAACGCGCCGAGCGCGGCACGACACCCAGGATCGCTCAACGGCGCCACGCGGCGCGCGCTTCGTCGACGTCGAACTGCAGTTTCAGGAACAGCTCGCTGCGCTGCTCGTCGGCCGGGTGACCGGCCCGCGAGCGCGTGGCGCCCAGGTACAGCACGGTGCCCATGGAGGGCCGCCAGGCCCAGGTCAGCGACTCGTTGCCGGCGCGCTCGTCGACCGCCGGCGACCCTGCCGTGGCCAGCCGGGCGAGCCGGCTGCGCTGCACGATGGCGCGCAGGTGGCTGCGTGGCCCCAGGTGCCAGATCGCCAGCGCCTGCAGCGCGCCTTCCTCGTAGGCGCGGCGGCCCTGGTCGTCGAGCCAGGCCCCGGACAGGTTCGACTCGAGTTCCAGGCGCGGCAGGGGCCTCAGGCGGGCAAACGCGCTCCAGCGCCAGCCCGGGCGGACGCGCGCGGCCTGCGCGTCGGCCAGCCGACCGGCGTCGAGGCTGGCCTCCAGCAGCGGAAACCAGCGCGCCGGCGTCACCGTGCCGCCCACCGCGACGTAGCGCTGGTGCAGCAGCGGCCCGTCGGCCTGCAACCGGGTCTGCGCGACCACATGCGCCTTCAGCCAGGCTTCGACGTTGTGCGCCGCCGAGAGCCAGAACCCCGGGGCCAGGTCCTGCACCACCACGCGGCCACGCGCATCGGTCATGTGCTGGGCGCGCAGGTTGAGCCAGAACTCGTTCAAGGGCCCCAGTTGGCGCCAGCCCTGGCCATGGAAGGCCACCAGGTTGCGCACCCCGACCTGGTTGACGAAGCCGCTGTCGTGCCGGAAGCCGGCACTGCTGTGGTCCAGTTCGAGCTCGGTCTCGCTGTCGACGCCCTTGCGCGCCAGGCGGACGAACAGCCGGTCGCCGTCGCGGCCCGCGCCGTGCTGCAGTCCGCCTCGTCCATCGTCATGGGCCGTCGTGCGCGAGTGCAGCCACTGGGCCCGCAGCCGCCACAGCGGACCCAGGCGGATGCCGAAGTCGGGGCCCAGCACCAGGTTCTCGCCGCGCCCTTCCTCGTAGCGCCGGGCCGCCAGCACGGCACCGGCGCGGTCCTCGCCTTCGCCCTGCAGCGCGCGCAGCGCAAGCGTCTGCGAAGCCGGCTGCGCGACAGCGCCCGTGCCATAGGGCCCGGGCAGCAGCACCAGCCCGCCTCCGCGGTCGTCGATGGTGAACGCGCTGCCGGCCCAGCGCTGGCTGCGCCAGGTGGCCCGCAAGCCTGCCCGCGGCTCGGTGAAGCTGCGGGTATAGAGCGCGTCGGTGGGCGTACGCAGCAGGTCGGCCGACTCGAAGAAGAACGGCCGCTTCTCCGGAAAGTACAGCGCGAAGCGCGAGTTGCCGGCCAGCTGCGGCACGTCCAGCGCCACCTGCGAGAAGTCGGGCTGCAGCGTGGCGTCGACCAGCAGTTCGGCCCGCGGACGCCACTTCATGTCCAGGCTGGCCTCGACCTCGATGCGGCGGTGCCGCGCCGAGGCCTGGGGTTCGCGGGTGCGGCGAACCGTCGCGCTGGGCCGCAGGCTCAGGAAGGCGTGGTCCTCAGGCAGGCGCACCCCGTCCAGCGGCTGCAGGGTGTCGATGAAGCTGGACGCCTCGGGCGGCACCAGCACCGAGGTCATGAGGTGGAACTGCGCACGCGGCAGGCGGCGCCCGACCATGATGCGCCAACGGCCCTGCTCGCCCTCGGCGAACCTGAGCGAGGCAAAGGGCAGCCTCAACACCGCCGTCCAGCCCCAGTCGTGGCGGGCCACCGCGCCGTCCCAGTCGAAGTCGGGCGAAAAGTCCTCGCTGTCGTCGGCGGCCGTGTGCAGGCCGTCGCCCAGGCTGCCGGCGCTGTTGATGCGGAAGAACTGCGCGGCCTGCCGGCTGCCGATGGGGTCGAGGTAGACGACCACGAAGTCCTGCGTGCGGTTGACGAAGTCGTGCCTCACGAGCGCGTCGCGGATGTCCTGCGGCCGCTGGTCGTACGCGCTTACGCCGACGTACAGCGCCCGCTCGTCGAACAGCACCTGCACGCCGGTGCGCTCGGCGGGCGCGCCACCGGCATGAGGGAGCTTCTCGACGAAGCCCTCGAAGCGCGGTGCCCGCTGCCAGGCGGGGTGGTCCAGGCGTCCGTCGAGGGTGATGCGTTCGCCCGCGAGCAGCGGCAGCGCCGTGATGACGGCGCCACCCGCCACCGGCGCCACCGGCGCGGCAGGCGCCGCCGTCGCGGCCGATGTTGCCGCCACCCAGGCGCACATCGCCAGCCCCCGCCATCGCCGGTCGATGTTCTTGAGCAAGGTCAACATCGCACCATTGTGGCTGCGGCGTGGCGGCCCGGGATAATCCACGTTTCCCCCCGAGATGGAGTCCCTCCCGATGCCCCGTGTCTACAACTTCAGCGCAGGCCCTGCAGCCTTGCCGGAAACCGTGCTGCGGCAAGCTGCCGACGAGATGCTCGACTGGCATGGCTCGGGCATGTCGGTCATGGAGATGAGCCACCGCGGCAAGGAGTTCATCGCCATCCATGCCGACGCCGAGGCCCGCCTGCGACGGCTGCTGGACGTGCCCGCGAACTACAAGGTGCTGTTCATGCAGGGCGGCGCGATCGGCGAGAACGCCATCGTGCCGATGAACATGCTTCGCGGCAAGGCCGGTGCCGACTACATCGACACCGGCGAGTGGTCCAGGAAGTCGATCAAGGAGGCACGCAAGTATGGCCGCGTCAACGTCGCCGCCAGCGCGGCGGCCGGTGGCTACACCGGCATCCCGCCGCGCGAGAGCTGGGCGCTGGACCCCGATGCCGCCTATGTGCACATCTGCGCCAACGAGACCATAGGCGGCGTCGAGTACCACTTCACTCCCGACGTCGGCGAGGTGCCGCTGGTGGCCGACGTGTCGAGCAACATCCTGTCGCGGCCGATCGAGGTCTCGCGCTACGGGCTGCTGTACGGCGGGGCGCAGAAGAACATCGGCCCGGCGGGCCTGACCATCGTCATCGTGCGCGAGGACCTCATCGGCCAGGCGCTGCCGATCACGCCCAGCGCCTTCGACTACAAGCAGCAGGCCGACAACGACAGCATGCTCAATACACCGCCCACCTACGCGATCTACATCGCCGGGCTGGTGTTCGCGTGGATCGAGGCCCAGGGTGGCCTGCAGGCGATGGAGGCGCACAACCGGCGCAAGGCCGCGCTGCTGTACGACTACCTCGATGGCACGGGCTTCTATTGGAGCCCGGTAGCACGCGACTGCCGCTCGCTGATGAACGTGCCCTTCAAGCTGAAGGACGAATCGCTGGACGCGGCCTTCCTGAAGGGCGCCGAGGCCGCCGGGATGGTCCAGCTCAAGGGCCACCGCTCGGTCGGCGGCATGCGCGCGTCGATCTACAACGCGATGCCGATCGCCGGCGTGCAGGCGCTGGTGGCCTACATGAAGGACTTCGAGGCGCGACATGGCTGATCGTCTGGGCATCCTGGTCCACAACCAGATCTCCGCCTCCGGGCTGTCGCGGCTGCCGGCCGACCGCTACCGCGTCGGCAAGGACATCACCGACCCGGCGGCCATCCTGCTGCGATCGGCCGACCTGCACGGGAGCACCATACCGACGTCGGTGCGGGCGATCGGTCGTGCCGGGGCGGGCACCAACAACATCCCGGTGGCGGCGATGACCGCGCGCGGCGTGCCGGTGTTCAATGCCCCGGGCGCCAATGCCAACGCGGTCAAGGAACTGGTGATCGCCGGCATGCTGATGGCGGCACGCCACATCGGACCGGCGCTCGCCTTCGTGGCCGGGCTGGACCCGGCCGACCCCGAGCTCGATCGCCGGGTCGAGGACGGCAAGAAGGCCTTCGCGGGCTACGAGCTGGCCGGGCAGACGCTGGGCGTGGTGGGCCTGGGCCGCATCGGCTGCCTGGTCGCCGACGCCGCCATCAAGCTGGGCATGCAGGTGCTGGGCTACGACCCGGACATCACCGTCGACGCCGCCTGGAGCCTGCCGTCCCAGGTGCGAAGGGCCACCAGCGTCAACGAGGTGCTGAAGCAGGCGCAGTTCGTGTCGCTTCATGTGCCGCTGCTGGAGGCGACCCGGCACCTGATCAACGACGCCAACATCGGGCTCATGCGCCCGGGCGCGGTGCTGCTCAACTTCAGCCGCGAAGGCGTGGTCGCCGATGCCGCCGTGCTGGAGGCGCTGGACAGCGGGCGGCTGGGTCACTACGTGTGCGACTTCCCCGGCCCGCAGGTGCACGGACGGCCGCAGGTGATCGCGCTGCCCCACCTGGGCGCGTCGACGCGCGAGGCCGAGGAGAACTGCGCCGTGATGGTGGTCGACCAGTTGCGCGACTACCTGGAGCACGGCAATGTGGTCAACGCGGTCAACTTCCCCCGGGTGACCATGGGCCGGGAATCACCCTGGCGGGTGGCCATCGCCAACGCCAACGTGCCCAACATGCTGGGCCAGATCAGCACCGCGATGGCCAGGGCCGGACTCAACATCCACAACATGGTCAACAAGTCTCGCGGCGAGATGGCCTATACGCTGGTCGACGTGGACAGCGCGGTCTCCGCCGAAGTGCTGCACACGCTGCAGAGCATCCAGGGCGTGCTGGGCGTGCGCTACCTGCCCGACCGCGCATGAGACACCCTGTGTCCCGGTCCGCCCCGTGCGCGCGAAGCCACGAACCGGACGTGCCGGAAATGGTGTCCGGATGACGCGGCCGTCCGCGGCCATCGCAGAGCCCGGCGACGAAGGGCCGCCGCTGCTGCACGTCGACGGCGACGGCATCGCGCAGCTGACGCTGCGCCGGCCGCGCCACCTCAACCGGCTGCACCGCGAGGACCTGCTGGCCCTGCAGCAGCACCTGGGCACGCTGCAGGCCGGGCGCCACGCCCGCGTGCTGGTGCTGACCGGCCTCGGGCGCGCCTTCTGCGCCGGCTACCACCTGGGTGAGCTCGGCGCCGGGGCGGACAGCGCCAGCGCCGACCCGCGCCTGTTCGAGCATGTGGTCGACCGGCTCGAGGCCCTGCCCTTGCCGACCATCGCGCGGCTCAACGGGGGGGTCTACGGCGGCGCCACGGACCTCGCGCTGGCCTGCGACTTCCGCATCGGCGTCGAGGGCATGGAGCTGCGCATGCCGGCCGCCCGGCTGGGGCTGCACTTCTACCCCGGCGGCATGCAGCGCTACGTCTCGCGCCTGGGCCTGGGCACGGCCAAGCGCCTGTTCCTGTGCGCCGACAGCGTGCCGGCGACGGAGCTGCTGCGCCTGGGCTACCTCGACCGCTGCGTCGCTGCCGGCGGGCTCGACGAGGCGGTGCACGAACTGGCCGCGACCTTGTGCCGCAATGCGCCGCTGGCCGTGCAGGGCATGAAGCTCTCGCTCAACGACCTGGCGCGCGACCCTGGCGAGCTTTCCGCCTTGCGCGAGCGGGAAGCCGCCTGCGCCGCCAGCAGCGACCTGCGCGAAGGCCTGGCCGCCTTCGCCGAGCGGCGCGAGCCGCGGTTCTGTGGCCGATGAATCCGCTGCGCGACCTCTTCGGGCTCGACCCGGACCTGGTGTTCCTGAACCATGGCTCCTTCGGCGCCTGCCCGCTGGAGGTGCTGGCCGAGTTGCAGCGCTGGCAGCGCGAGACAGAGCGAAACCCGGTGCAGTTCCTGGGACGGCGCTCCGGCGCGCTGCTCGACGACGCCCGCAGTGCGCTGGCCGCGCTGCTGGGCGCGCAGGCCGAGGACATCGCCTTCGTGCCCAATGCCACGCATGGCGTCAACCTGGTGGCGCGCTCGCTGCGCCTGCAGCCGGGCGACGAGGTGCTGGGCAGCGGCCTCGAATACGGCGCCTGCGATGCCACCTGGCAGCGCCTGTGCGATGCGGCGGGTGCCCGCTACCGGCGCGCCCCCATCGCCCTGCCCCTGGTGCCGCAGGACTTTGCAGCGCAGCTCATGTGCCACGCCGGCCCGCGCACGCGGCTGGTGTTCTGCAGCCACCTGGCGTCGACGACGGCGCTGGTGCTGCCGGTGGCCGAACTGGTCGCGGCAGCCCATGCCCGCGGGCTGCCGGTGCTGATCGATGGTGCCCATGCACCCGGTCAGATCGACCTCGACCTGGACGCGCTGGGCGCCGACTACTACACCGGCAATGGCCACAAGTGGCTGTGCGGCCCCAAGGGCAGCGCCTTCGTGCACGTGCGGCGCGACCGCCAGGAAGCGCTCGAGCCGACGGTCGTCAGCTGGGGCCTGGTCGAGGGCACCGGCGGGCACACCGGCTTCGAGGCCTTCGTCGGTCGCGGCCCGCTGCAGCGCCGGCTGCAGTGGCAAGGCACGCGAGACCTGTCGCCCTGGCTGGCCTTGCCCGCGGCGCTGGACTTCCACCGCCGGCACCTGGGGCCCGAGGTGCGACAGCGCTGCCACGAGCTGGCCTGCGACTTCATGCACCGGGTCTGCGCCCGCCTCGGCACGACCCCGATCGCGCCAGACGGGTCATTCGCCCAGATGGTGGCCGTGCCCCTGCCCGAGGTCGACGCCGAGGCCCTGCGCAGCCACCTGTTCGAGCGCCATCGCATCGAAGTCCCCGTCACCCAGCACGAGGACCGGGTGTTCGTGCGCGTTTCGGTGCAGGGCTACAACGAACCGGCGGAGCTGCGACAGCTCGAATCGGCCCTGCTGTCGCAGCTGGAAGGGGCGTGAACAATGCCTCGGGCAGCGGGTGTTTTCCCCTGCTCTTCAGCTCGCCGGCGGGCCGGCCAGGCGCGCAGAATCGACACCGTCATGGCGACAACCGACCGCAACAATGGGCGGAGTACCGGAACCCGTCACCGGCGCCATCACACCCCGCACGCGGGCTGACACCGCGACACCCGCCCCGGCCAGGCTCAGCGCATCGTCAGTGGCACCAGGCGGTCGGCCGTCGGCGTGTCGCCATCGAGTTCTATGGCCACCTGCGTGCAGACCGCCCGGCACAGCGTCGCCACTTTCTCGCTCTGCAGCCGGTAGTAGATCTGCGTGCCGACCCGGCGCCGGCCGAGGATGCCGCTGCGGTAGAGCGTCGCCAGGTGCTGCGACATGTTGGGCTGGGTGGTGTGGATCTGCGACAGCAGCTCCGTCACGTTCTTCTCGCCGTGGCAGACGGCGCTGATGATCTTCAGCCGGATCGGTGTCGACAGCACCGAGAACAGCTCTGCCACCGACTGGAAGACCTGGTCTTCGGTGCGTTGTTCTTCCATGGGTTCCCCGCTCCACGTCTGCACGCGCCCCGGCGGGCGGACTTCAGTCTATCAGCAAGGGTTGATGCGGGGCCAGCGGCTGCCGCCTGCGCCGCGGGATTGGCGCTGCAAGAACGGAGCCGGGTCCTGCGCAGGCTGCCAGCCCGGCCGCATCGTGGCCGCCACCCGCTCAAGCGCAAACGGCTCAGGCGAGACGGTTCACTTCTTGCGGCCGCGCCCGGTGACCCGCGCCATGGTGCGCGAGGGCGGGCCGCTCGCCGTCCTGCAAGCGGTCAGGGAGAGCGTCGCCCGATCCGCTGCCGGCCCGCGCGTTGCCGGCGATGCGAACGCCGATGCCGAGGCCGGGCAGTTCATCGAGGCCTGTGCCCCGGTCGAAGAAGATCACCCCGAAGGCGCCCGGCCGTTCCGGTGCCACGTCAGGTCACCGCCAGCACGCATTGCAGGGGCCTCGAACGCACGGTGCCTGCGGGACCCCCTCAGGCCAGGGGCCGGACCGCGTGGGTGGCCGCATAGTCGGGGCCGCGAAGGATGCGATCGAAGTAGGACACATGGGCATCGCTGCCTGCGGGCCACAGGGCCTCGAAGGCCGCGCGCCAGCGCGGCAGGTCGATGTCGATGGCGACCGCCTCGGCCAGCACGCCACCACCGAGTTCGACGCCGAACCGCTTGTGCACTCGGGCCGACGGCTCGACCGCAATGCGGGTCAGCAGCCCTGCCGAGTCGTCTCGGAAGTTGGGCATGCCGGCGGCGCCATTGTTGAGGATCCAGCGCGCCTGCCGGCCCGCCGACCCCGCCACCGCCTGGAACACGGGCAGGCAGGTG
>Ga0209573_1003874_pt1 | contig 15606 bp, 11 predicted proteins | sample TNRBio252014_DNA_FD_185870 | JGI IMG/M metagenome (GOLD analysis project Ga0209573, IMG submission 185870) | Wastewater treatment Type I Accumulibacter community from EBPR Bioreactor in Madison, WI, USA - TNR Reactor_6/25/2014_ DNA (SPAdes)... | ecosystem: Engineered > Bioreactor > EBPR >...
TAATCATGCTTTATTCGGCGAACGACTTGCATTGGATATTGACACTTCCTTCTCTGCGCTGGCAGAAGGCCTGGTAAGTTCATTCAGGGAGCAGGAAGATTATGAAGGATTCAAAATGGCTTGTATCGTCAATTTTGGACTGGATACCACCATTTCTGAAGAAGAATTTAAAAAAGCTGATCTTAATAAACTGTCAGATCACCTCTATAATGAGGCCACTGAAAGATATAACCAGCATAAAGCAGATATTCAGAAGCAGGCCATTCCTGTTTTCAAAAATATAAGATTGACACAGGGCAGCCATATAGAAAATGTGGTAGTACCTTTTACTGATGGAAGAAAGGGATTGAATGTTCTTACCAATCTTGATAAAACACTTAGCACAAACGGTGCAGAATTAGCAAACTCTCTTGAAAAAACAATAACTCTTGCGGTGATTGATGATGCATGGAAGGAACACCTGCGGGCTATGGATGATCTGAAACAAAGTGTGCAGACGGCTTACCTGGAACAGAAAGACCCATTGGTTATTTATAAAATGGAAGCATATAATCAATTCAGGAACATGAATGCCGATGTCAATAAAGATATAGTTTCATTCCTGAGTCACTCATCCATACCCATTCAGCAGGAAGATGCTCCTTTGAAAGAGGGCCGTCAGCAAAAAACTGACATGAGTAAGATGAAAGCGAATAAAGACGAAGTAGATGCAGTTGGCGATGATTATGCAGCTAATGAAAAAGATAAACTGGTACCTGTAACCGTTGGCCCAAAAATTGGCCGTAATGACCCCTGCCCCTGCGGAAGCGGTAAGAAATACAAGCACTGCCACGGGAAGGATTCATAAAATATCTTGAAGTTCAGATAATAAATCCCCCTTGCCGTTAAAGCAAGGGGGATTTATTTTATCTTTAGAATGACCAAAACCTGCAGATAAAATGTACAAGGGTACAAAAAAGAAAGTGCATGGACTGCTGCACCCCGAAATAGTAGGCGATAAACGCTGGGACAAGATTATCAATGTTTTTATCATTGTGCTGATAATCCTTAACGTCCTGGCTGTTATCCTTGAAACGGTTAAAGAAATACATAATAAATACTCCGAGTTTTTCTACTATTTCGACCTTGTGTCTGTAATCATCTTTTCTATTGAATACATCCTTCGGGTATGGAGCAGCAACCATGAAGAAAAATATAAACACAGCTTTTGGGGGCGGGTAAAGTACATGCTATCACCCGGAGCGTTGATTGACCTGTTTGCCATTCTCCCTTCCATCCTCGCATATTTTATTGGTATACCATTCGATTTGCGGGAACTAAGGATATTAAGGCTGCTGCGGGTAATCAGGCTTTTCAGGCTTACCGCCTACACAGAATCAGTACATATGATTGCCAATGTATTTAAACGCAGAAAAAATGAACTGATGCTTAGCTTTATACTGGCACTGTTCCTTATTATTATCTCTGCCTGTATCATCTATTTTGCAGAACATATGTATCCTACTGAAGAAACAAGTGAGTTTAAAAGTATACCTCATACTATCTGGTGGGCGGTAGTAACGCTTACTACCACAGGCTACGGAGATATGTATCCGCTTACCAACCTTGGTAAAGCAATGGCCAGTGTGATTATGCTTACCGGTATTGCCTTCTTTGCCATACCTGCGGGTATTCTGGCTGCGGGTTTCCAGGAAGAATTCAGAAAAAACAAAATAAAGAAAACGCACCGTTGCCCTCATTGCGGAGAGCATATCGAATTAGATGATAATAACGAACATCATAATCATTAAAAAACCGGATGAACAAATCAGTTCATCCGGCTGCTTCTGATAAGGAGTTTTAAAACCCTTTTTTGGTTTTTAATTCATACTTCTGCTCAAACCTTTCATTTAGCAGTTTGTGTTTATCTGTCAGATCAATTTTTCTTCCCTGTATAAAAGCATCTGTTACATTGCTGGTACGCATATCCAGCAAATCACCCTCACTCACTACTATATTAGCATCCTTGCCAACTTCTATACTTCCGGTTTTATCTGACACACCCATAATCTTTGCCGCATTCAGTGAAATAGCAGCCAGGGCTTCTTCTTTTGTTAAACCGTATGCTGCTGCAGTACCTGCATTGAACGGCAGATTACGACCCCTTGTTTGCGCATCATCATCTGAAATAGCAAATAATACACCGGCTTTTTGCAGGGCAGCTGCAGTTTTATATGGCTGGTCCACATCATCATCCGAAGCAGTAGGTAAGCTATGTGGCTGCTGCAAAATAACTGAAACATTGTTCTGTTTCAGCAGATCAGCCACCTGGTAACTTTCACTGCCACCAACGATCACTACATCAAATCCAAATTCTTTTACAAAATCCAGCGCCACCAGTATTTGTTTTACTGTATTTCCGTGGACATACAGCTTTTGACTTTTGTTGAACAATCCCTTAACTGCTTCAAACTTCAGGTTTGTTTCCTCATGTGCAGGTGCAGCATGATAGGCTTTAGCTTCTTTAAAAAAAGATTTCAGTCCCTCAATTTTCTCAAGTCCTTCTTTTACAGGATCAGATGCAGGCGCCTGTGGGCCGGCTCCTCCTCCACCCCCACCGAACCGGCCACCACCCGGGCGGGCCAGCAATGATGGCATATAAACATGCATTCCTGCATCTGTTTTATAAGCTGCATCCTCCCAGTTCCATGCATCAAGCTGAACGACAGAAGAAGAACCTGCCACAAAGCTTCCCTGCGGCACTATATTGGCCAGCAGCACTCCATTTGAACGAAGTGTATTAATAACTTTCGAATCCGAGTTATACGCTACAATAGCCCTGACACTCGTATTCATATCCCCGATCTCTCTTACATCCTGGGTAGCTCTGACAGAGTTAATTTCTGACAAACCAAGATTACTTGTTGATAAGATCAAGCCGGGATATACATGCTTACCTTTTACATCAAACACTTTTACATCATCTGCAGGAATAGCAATATTGGTTCCCACCTCCTCGATCTTTCCATCCTTGATTTTTATTATTCCATTTTCTATCACTTTTCCATTACCCACATGAATAGTTGCATTCTTTATAAACATCAGACCTTTTTGCTCCTTTGCAGGCAGCACGGTTTCCTGTGCATTTGCTGCTACGGTGAAGAGGGCTGCTATGGCTAAAAATATTTTTCGCATTGCTGTTTGTTTTATTCGTTAGTAATATCATCTGCATCAATCACCAGTAAACCATGGCTATGCCCATGATCATGGCAGGTATGCATGATCTGGTAGCTGGGTTGTGCCGGAATAGTTGGTGCACCACTTCTTTTTTCCCCGTTCATCTTTCTCACCAGGCGAAGCCTTTCTGCATCCACCTGCTTCTGCAACTGCTCATCCTTCTGCCTGTCAAAATAGATAGTACCATCAACGATCGTATATAATGATTTTGCATAAATACTAAGCGGATGATCACTCCATAATACCACATCTCCATCCTTACCTGCTTTCAGGCTTCCCACTTTGTCATCCACATGCAGCATTTTAGCGGGGTTAAGTGTAACCATTTTCAGCGCTTCTTCCTCTGTTACGCCACCATATTTTACAATCTTGGCTGCTTCCTGGTTCAAACGCCTTGCCATCTCTGCATCATCGCTATTAATCGCAACAGTTAATCCGACTTTCTGCATAATCGCTGCATTATAAGGGATAGCATCTTCTACCTCCATTTTATATGCCCACCAGTCAGAGAAAGTAGAAGCAAAAGAACCATGCTTTTTCATTTTATCAGCCACTTTATATCCTTCAAGAATATGAGTAAATGTATTAACCGTGTAACCCATTTGCTCTGCTACTTTCATTGCACCATTGATCTCGCTTTGCACATAAGAGTGGCAGGTAATGAAACGCTTTTTCTCTAAAATTTCAACCAGCGCATCCAGTTCAAGATCACGGCGTGGCATCACCAGCGAAGCTGTTGATTTCTTCTCCCTGGTCAATTTTTCTTTAGCTGTATTATACTCCTTCCATGCTTTCTGGTAATCCTTAGCCCTGGTGAATGCATCGATCAGCACCTGCTCCACTCCCATTCTTGTATCAGGATAACGGTTATTACCCCCGGGAATATTAAAATTGGAACGCTTTACATTTTCTCCCAACGCAAATTTTATCTGGCCCGGCCAGCCTTTAAACTTCAGCTCATCATCATTAGCACCCCAACGAAGCTTAATAAGCTGTGTTTGTCCGCCGATTACATTGGCAGAACCATGCAGAATATGGGAACTGGTAACTCCGCCGCTCAACTGGCGATAGATATTTACATCATCAGGATTCAAATTATCTGAGATCCTCACTTCAGAAGTAACTGACTGCCCGCCTTCATTAATAGATGCAGCAGCAATATGTGAGTGTTCATCAATAATACCGGCAGTCACATGCTTACCGGTGCCATCTATCACCCTTGCTGTTGCATCCGTAAGGTTTTTGCCTACAGCCGAAATTTTTCCGTTTTTAATTAATACATCTGCATTTTCCAATACTCCCTCACTTTCATTCGTCCATACAGTTGCATTTTTAATAAGAATATTTTCCTGCCTGGGTTGCTGGCTTTCGTCCCATCCAAATGGCTCTAATGGATATGTTATTTTACCAACAACGGGAATGTCTTTTTTCTTTATACTATCTGGTTTTATTTCAGCCGCTTTTACAAGGCTGGCTGTCCATGTTAAAGGATTGCCCAAAGAATCTGTACCTGTACCGCTCCATTCTGTGCCGCTGCTGATACCACTTAATCTTGTGGCAGTTACAGGTAGTGTTTGATCAGCTGATACTCCGCCTCTTCCGGGAAAACCTCCACCGGGTCTGCGTGTCGAATCGGGCATTTGCCCGGGATTCATAGCCGGTCTTTGACGACGAGCCATCGTCGCATAACTGATCTTTACTTGTTTACCATCAAAACTGAATTTAGAATTCAGGGTATCTTTCGCATACATGGTCACACTACTGGCACTTTTTACATCCAGTGTATAAGTTTCTTTTCCTGCAGGAGTAGTAACAGCCAATGTATAAGTGCCGGCCACACTGGCAGCATCTTCTTTTACTGTGTATTTGATTCCTTGCACCCAGTTTTGCAGAATAATTGTTTTCTCGCTAAAAAGAGGGCCATTAGTAATTATGAAATTTCCGAGTTTTCCCGCATCAAGACTACCTACTTTATCATAGATGCCCATGATGGTGGCAGGTGTTTTTGTCAAAGCCTCCATTACTTTATTTTCACTTAACCCATACTCCATTGCTTTGCGAAGGTTTGTCCAGAACTGGCTTACACTACGCAGGTCAGCAGTGGTCAAACAAAACGGGATTCCTGCTTTCTCAAAAGTAGCAGCATTAGCTGGCGCCAGTTCCCAATGTTTCATATCACCCAATGAAACAAACCTGGCATCATTGGGGTCTTCCACATCCTGTGCCTGGGGATAATTAAGTGGCAAAATGAAAGTGGCATTGGTAGCCTTCATTTCCTTTATGCGCTGATACTCGTTTTGCCCGGCCTTGATGATGTATTGTACACCAAACTCATCGCCAATTCTGTCTGCCCGCAGGTTATTCCATTTATCATTTGCCTCAAAAACCTGGGGCAATCCCTGGTTTTCGTTCCATGCTTTCAAACTGAGATTAAGACCTTCAGCAGGTGGTTGTGTCTTGTACCATTGTGCATCAAGGTAAGTCTGGCGCAATAGTGCAATCATACCCATCATAGAACCCGGATAGCTTTGAGTGGAAGTTCCCTTATTAAAAGAATAATGAGCAGAAGCCTTTTCCTTTACAATCACAAAATTCTCTTTCTCATTGGCCAATGTTACCACAGCCCCTGTTCCCCTGGCAATACCATCCCTGATATGGGAAAGTACCGTTCCAAAACCTGCTTCACGAAGAGGCTTTGCTTTCGCATCATCCACGGCAAACACCCTATACGCATCCGCATCACTCTTAATGGCCTGGTTCCAGCCATAAGCCCCTTTTACCGCAGTTTCTAATTGCGGTTGCTGGTTGAAATTAAATTGTCCGCCGCCCTGTCTTTGTGGCTGGGCAATACCATAATCAGCATACAGGTCGATAAAAGAGGGATAAATGTATTTGCCTTTGCAATCTACTTCTACTGCACCCGCCGGGGTTTTTAAACCTGTTCCGACAGCAATGATTTTACCATCCTTAATAACGAGGGTGGCATTGGTAAGTGTGGTAGTGGCATCCTTTACAATGGTGGCATTGGTAAAGGCATAATGTCCATGCCTTGGATCGGCCACACCATTTTCCGGAAATGTGGGCTGGGAAAAAGATGCGCAGGCGAGCAGTAGGAACAATCCTGCCCCGGCCAGTCTCTTCAGTTTTCTCATACAATTGTTTGATTTTAATGAAAGTTATCGAAAAACGATTTTACTTAAAAAACTTGTTCAATCACCGACATTGGGATGAGCGGCTGTAAACGGACCTTTGACGCAAAAGTTATAATTACCTTTCAGTGAGTTACACTTATTCTTTCCACATTATTAATCCCCATAAATAGTTTTACTTTTGAAGACCAAGAAAACAGAAATATGCCTGTAACAAAGGAAAGAATTGTATTGCCTGACCTGCCTACCGGACAGGTAGGTTTTGGCCTTTCCCCCCGGATAGACCAGGTGGGTGTGGAAGAAAGGGCTTCCCGTTTTACCAAACGCAGTATTAAGAATGAAGCCAAGATGAATGGGTTGAAGCTGGTACTGAATATGATTGACCTTACCACCCTGGAAGGAAAAGATACTGATGGTAAAGTGAAACAGCTTTGCTACAAGGCCATGCACCCGCATGATGCAGTAGCTGATATTCCGGCAGTAGCAGCGATATGTGTTTATCCTTCCATGGTAAAAGTGGCAAAGAAAGCCTTAGGTGATTCCGGAATAAAAGTAGCATCTGTGGCCACCGCCTTTCCCAGCGGTCAGGCACCAAGAGACATTAAAATAAGAGATACAAAATATGCAGTGAATGAAGGGGCTGATGAAGTAGATATGGTCATCAGCCGCGGAAAATTTCATGCCGGTGAATATAGTTTTGTATTTGATGAAATAGCAGCGGTGAAAGAAGCTTGTGGTAGTGCAAGATTGAAAGTGATTTTAGAAACAGGTGAATTAGGCACTTTTGATAAAGTAAGAAGGGCCAGTGACATTGCAATGCTTGCCGGAGCTGATTTCATTAAAACCTCAACCGGGAAAATACAACCTGCTGCCACCATGCCCGTAACATTGGTAATGCTGGAAGCGATCCGGGATTTTTATTACAAAACAGGAAAGATGATCGGAATGAAACCTGCCGGTGGTATTTCCAAATCAAAACTGGCTTTACATTATTTAGTGATGGTAAAAGAAGTGCTGGGCGAAGATTGGCTGAATAATGAATGGTTCCGCTTTGGTGCCAGTAGTCTCGCTAATGATGTGCTGATGCAGATCGTAAAACTGAAGACAGGATTGTATCAGAGTGCAAATTATTTTTCGGTGGATTAACCCCTGTCCTCCTAAAAGGGAGACTTCGGTCAACATTTTTCAAAGGAATTAAAATTTTCAGTAAATAGAATTAATATGGACTTTCTTCAATCAACTGAAAACATACTGATTTTTAGTTTAGTTGTTTTAATGGTTTCATTATTTATTCTCTATGAAATAATAAAGGCTGCTACTAGAGGGAAGAAAATTTATATTGAAGCCCAGAAACAAACGAAACTTTTGACCGAAATGGCCAAAAAAAATGGAGTTGATGATGATGTGATTAAGTCAATTTTAGACGATTCTCAATACTTAAACAGTAGTGTTGAAGAAAAGAAGAGCTAAGTTAGTTTATAAATAAAACTATAACCCTTAAGACACATCTCCTCCTTGGAGGGGCGAATTGAGGAAAAAAAACAACGATGAATATTTTTTGGGAGAAATATTATCCTTGGATAAAAAAGATTCTTATTATTTCCATATTAACATGTCTAATTCTGCGTTCATTCACTGAAATTGAATTTTCGAAATGGCTAATACTAACCATAGTAATTTCTTATGTGTTTTTCGAAATGGCTCATTTTTATCTGACGACAGATTTAGATTAGTTGAAAAGCGAATAGAATTACAGAACCCTAAAGAGTGCGACGCAACAGGCGATGATAGTAGCACTTCAGTCGGGTAAATAAAATAAATTATGACAGTTACAAAAAAGAAATTTGCACCAAAGAAAAACAACACTATCAAACTAAAATTTGATACCAATTGGTCCTATGCTCCTGCACCCGAAAGCAAAAGTGCAGCCACGATTAGCAAACAATATGATTTGTTTATTAATGGAGAATGGCAGAAACCATCATTAAAAAAATATTTTGATACAATCAACCCGGCGAATGAAGAGAAGCTGAGCGAAGTGGCCGAAGCCAATGCGGCTGATGTGAACAAAGCTGTGTCTGCTGCAAGAAAGGCCTATGAAAAAGTCTGGAAGAAAATGCCTGCAAAAGAAAGGGCTAAATATATTTTTCGCATTGCCCGGATGGTGCAGGAAAAAGCAAGGGAACTGGCCATCATTGAATCATTAGATGGCGGGAAACCCATCCGGGAGAGCCGCGACTTTGATGTGCCTACAGCTGCCAATCATTTCTTTTATTATGCAGGCTGGGCAGATAAATTAGAATATGCTTTTCCTAACCGCCGGACAGAACCTTTAGGGGTGGCCGGACAAATTATCCCCTGGAATTTTCCTTTGTTGATGGCCGCCTGGAAAATAGCACCCGCCTTAGCCACCGGCAACACGGTTGTTTTAAAGCCAGCCGAGACCACTTCCCTGACGGCTTTGAAATTGGCCGAGATCATGCAAGAAGCAGATCTGCCTCCGGGTGTGGTGAATATATTAACCGGAGCCGGCCCTACTGGTGCTGCTATCGTTAATCATCCCGATATCAATAAAATTGCTTTTACAGGATCAACAGAAGTAGGTAAGATCATTCAACGGGCCATTGCCGGTACAAATAAAAAAGCAACATTAGAACTGGGAGGCAAAGCAGCCAATATCATTTTTGAAGATGCCCCGCTTGACCAGGCGGTGGAAGGTGTTATTAATGGCATTTTTTTTAACCAGGGACATGTTTGCTGTGCCGGGTCAAGATTATATGTGCAGGAATCAGTAGCCAAACAGGTCATACGCAAATTAAAAGATCGTTTGGAATCGTTGATCGTAGGCGATCCGTTAGATAAGAATACGGATATTGGCGCCATCAATTCAAGATCACAATTAGAAACAATTCACAAATACATAAGCATTGGTAAAAAAGAAGGTGCTGAAATGTACGAAAGCAGTTGCCGCCTGCCTGGCAAAGGATTTTTCTGCCGTCCTACTCTCTTTACAAATGTGGCACAAAGTAACCGGATTGCACAGGAAGAAATATTCGGGCCAGTGCTGGCTATTCTCACATTCAGAACCGATGATGAAGTGATTGAAAAAGCTAATAATTCACCTTATGGATTAAGTGCCGGAGTATGGACAGATAAGGGTTCCAAGATTTTCAATATGACAAAGAGAATGAGGGCTGGAGTGGTTTGGGCCAACACATTCAACAAATTTGACCCTACTTCTCCTTTTGGCGGATATAAGGAAAGTGGTTTTGGAAGGGAAGGCGGGCTGCATGGATTATCAGCTTATGTTAATATTATAAATTAATACTGAACGCTGATTCTTCTGATTTTTTAAGATTAGTTATGTATAACTGCGAAAATCATCTCTATCATAAAAATCTGCGTTCAAAAAAATAAAAGATGGAAAAAGCAATTAAAAAATCTTCGCTCAGTATCAGTGAAAATGGATTAGAAAAAAAATCTTCTGCCAAAAGATTGGAAGTGCTGAAGACGTACAAAATTTATATCGGCGGGCAATTCCCCAGAACAGAATCGGGCCGTTACTATATCCCAACCAATGCAGAAGGAAAGAAACTGGCCAATGTTTGCCTCAGTTCCAGAAAGGATTTCAGGGATGCAGTAGTGGCTGCAAGAGCTGCCTTTGGTGGCTGGAGTAGCCGTGCCGCTTTTAACCGCAGCCAGATCTTATACCGGATGGCCGAAATGCTGGAAGGAAGAAAAGCACAGTTTATTGATGAACTCATTCAACAGGATTCAACCAAAGCAAAAGCAGAAAAAGAAGTGAACCTGGCGATTGATCGTCTCATCTATTATGCCGGATGGTGTGATAAGTTTCAGCAACTCTTCAGCGCTGTAAACCCTGTCGCTTCTTCTCATTTTAATTTCTCGGTACCAGAACCAACCGGTGTTGTTGCTGTAATTGCACCGCAAGGTGATTCTCTTCTGGGATTAGTCTCCGTAGTTGCACCTGTAATTGCCGGGGGCAATACCTGTGTGGTTTTAGCTTCGGAAACAAAACCACTTTGTGCCGTTACGTTTGCAGAAGTGCTAAACTCATCTGATTTACCCGGTGGTGTTGTCAATATTTTAACAGGTAAGCCATCAGAACTGGCCTCCTGGTTCGTTGATCATATGGATGTGAATGCAACCATTTACAGCGAAAATAATTCTGATACACAGAAAATGATGCGGGAAAAGTCGGCTACTAACCTGAAACGTATCTTCTTCTATGATAAAATAAACTTGTATACCGATGAAGGACAATCACCCTACTTCATTATGGATACCCAGGAAATAAAAACTACCTGGCACCCGGTTGAAAACATTGCAGGAGCCAGGGGAGGATACTAATTTTGGTAAGATATTTGCACCTTATGCCACATATGAAATTCATTTTTGCATTAACCACAGTCTTGTTTACGATAAACAGCTTTGGACAAGATACCACAGGAAAAAACATCATAGATACAAACTATGTAGTTGTTCATAAAGACCCCCGTGTGGACCTGCTGGTAAAAAAGCAGGCCCAGATCAATGAGGAAACCAGCCGGGCAGGCCGAAGAACAGATAAAGGTTTCCGCCTGATGATCATCAGTACCAACAACAGGGAAGAAGCTATTGCTGCCAAAACAAAAGTATATACCTATTTCCCTGAACTGAAAGCCTACTTGTGGCATCAATCGCCCTATTACAAATTAAAAGCCGGCAACTTTAAAGACCGTAAAGATGCCGAAGCCTACCAGAAAAGATTGAATGTGTATTTCCCGAAAGGAGTTTTTATTATGAAAGACGTTATCGAGGTAAAGCCAGCCAGACCGGGAGAAGAAGAAACAATCCTGTAAAAAGAATAATACTACTTATCTGACAATCCATTCTCACACAGAATGGATTGTTTATTTTTGCCCTATGCATTCAACAATCAAGGCATTAGCCAAAAAATATGCGCCTGAATTTATTGAAATAAGGCATCATCTTCATGCACATCCCGAATTAAGCTACCAGGAATATGAGACATCAAAGTTTGTTCAGAACAAACTGAAAGAATTTGGAATTCCTTTCGAGGTAAAAGCAACAACTGGTGTGGTAGGCTTGATAAAAGGCAAAAACCCTGACAAGAGGATTATTGCATTAAGAGCGGATATGGATGCTCTCCCTATCAAAGAAGAAAATGATGTACCCTATAAATCGAAAAACGAAGGTGTAATGCATGCATGTGGTCACGATGTACATACCACTTGTCTTCTAGGTGCTGCAAAAATATTACAGGAATTAAAAAATGAATGGGAAGGAACTGTAAAGCTCATCTTCCAGCCTGGTGAAGAAAAAAACCCCGGTGGCGCCTCCTTAATGATCAAAGATGGAGTATTAGAGAATCCCAAACCACAGGGAATACTGGCGTTGCATGTTCACACCATGATGGACACAGGCAAATTAAGTTTCCGTGGAGGACAGGTAATGGCCAGTGCTGATGAGATCTATATCACTGTAAAAGGCAAAGGAGGTCATGCTGCCTCTCCGCATTTAACTGTTGATCCTATTCTTATCAGTTCGCATTTGATCATTGCACTGCAACAACTCATCAGCAGGAATAATAACCCCTTCAATCCTTCTGTTCTTTCTATTACCTCATTTAATGGAGGAAATACCACGAATGTCATTCCCAATGAAGTAAAAATGATGGGTACTTTCAGGGCTATGGATGAAACATGGCGGTTTAAGGCTCATGACCTGATAAAAAAACTTTGTACAGACCTGGTAAGCTCAATGGGTGGTACAGTTGATCTTCATATTGACGTTGGCTATCCTTCCGTCTTAAATAATGAGCAGCTCACGGCTACTGCTATGGAAAAAGCAAGCGAATATCTTGGCGCTGATAATGTAAGTGAAACTGAGTTACGGATGGGTGCCGAAGATTTTGGTTATTATGCACAACAAATACCAGCTTGTTTTTATCGTCTTGGAACAATGAATGCTGCCAAAGGAATTACAGCCGGTGTACACACCCCCGTCTTTAATATTGATGAGAATGCAATTGAAGTAGGTATGGGAATGATGGCCTGGCTGGGGAGCAGTGTGGAATGAATTAATCTATAATTTATCTGCTATGATTCGTTATGTTCTTATGACGTTATTTTTTCTTGCTGTTATGGTATCTGTTAAGAGCCAGGATGCTGACACTACTGAAATGTTTGTCAAAAAAGATTTTCTGATAATACTATCCACAAAAACTTATCAATCTGCATTTGCAACCGCTAAAAAAGCTTCGGCTAAGTATAATATCGAATTGCGCTTAAGGGGTTTGTCCGAGAACAAGCAGACAGGTCTCACTTTCACAAAAGAAGATTGTGAAAACGAAGGATGGGAATATCCCGCTTACGTTGCCCGTGGCCGTTGGGATGATGGTGTGTATGTCAGTATTGAATATTCTGATGCCTATAGAGGTTTCTCACCCGGCTATTATATTGTTATAGTTGCAAGTGGTAAGCGAAATAATAAGGAATTGAAGGATACATACAGGAAAATAAAACGTACTTATAAGACCGCCTATTTCAAGACCAGCGAAGTATATATAGGTTGTATGCATTGATATCATACCTCTATAGCATCTTCGGATTATTATTTTGTACATTGCATCTCCATTTGAGAAATGTGTGAATGAAGAACTCTAAACCTCTGATATGCAAAACGATCTGCGTAAACAACAGGCCCTCGAGTATCATGCTAAAGGAAGACCCGGAAAGATTGAAGTAATTCCCACCAAAGAAGCCAAAACGCAACGAGATCTCTCACTTGCTTACTCTCCCGGTGTGGCATGGCCATGTCTTGAAATAGCTGATAATATCGAAAATGTTTATAAATACACAGCCAAAGGGAATTTAGTAGCGGTTATCAGTAATGGTACCGCCGTGCTTGGATTAGGAGATATTGGACCGGAGGCAGGTAAGCCGGTGATGGAAGGAAAAGGAGTATTATTCAAAATATTTGCAGATATCGATGTATTTGATATTGAGATCAATGAAAAAGATCCGCAAAAATTTGTCGAGATCGTCAAGTCTCTCGAACCCACATTCGGCGGCATCAACCTGGAAGACATCAAAGCACCGGAATGTTTTTATATTGAAAAAAGGCTAAAGGCCGAAATGAATATCCCGGTGATGCACGACGACCAGCATGGCACGGCTATCATCAGTGCTGCCGCTTTATTGAATGCCTGTGAAATACAGAAAAAGAAAATTGAAAAAGCAAAATTTGTAGTGAACGGAGCAGGTGCTGCTGCAGTGGCCTGTATGAAATTATATATTGCCCTGGGTGCCAAAAAAGAAAATTTCAGGGTGTTCGACAGCAAGGGGCTTATTCATGAAAGCCGTACTGACCTCGATGAATTGAAAAAGGAATTTATAGCTACTGGCAAAAATGTATCCCTTACAGAAGGGATGAAAGATGCTGATGTCTTTATTGGATTAAGTAAGGGAGGGGTATTGAACGGGGAAATGATTAAGAGCATGGCAAAAAACCCCATCGTATTTGCTATGGCCAACCCTGATCCTGAAATAAGTTGGGAAGAAGCCACCGGGGCAAGAAAAGATATCATCATGGCTACCGGCCGCAGTGATTATCCCAACCAGGTAAATAATGTATTGGGCTTTCCTTATATTTTCCGTGGCGCATTAGATGTAAGGGCCAAACATATCAATGAAGCTATGAAACTGGCAGCGGTAAAAGCTCTTGCTGAGCTTGCTAAAACACCTGTACCAGATATTGTGAACATGGCTTACAATGAAACCAATATCAGTTTTGGCGAACACTATATCATTCCAAAACCTGTTGATCCAAGATTGTTAGCCACCGTGGCGCCGGCTGTTGCCAAAGCAGCCATGGAAAGTGGTGAAGCTCAACAACCCATTACGAACTGGGAAGAATATGTAAATAACCTTGAAAAAAGACTGGGACTGGATAACCAGGTGATGAGAGCCATTGGCAACAAGGCCCGTCGTGATCCGAAACGTATTGTTTTTGCCGAAGCAGATAATGTTAAGATCCTGAAATCAGCACAGATCATCTTTGATGAGGGCATAGGCTACCCGATACTGCTTGGTGACGAAAACAAGATCAAAACTATCGCGGAAGCAAATGGTATCGATATAGAAGACCTGCCGATCTTCGATCCCAGAAGTGATGCCACGGAAGAAAAAAGAAATAAATATTCAGAAATATTTTTTGCCAAAAGAGGAAGAAAAGGCTTTAATGCGTATGAAGCAAAAAAAGTAATGAAAGACCGTAATTACTATGGTTGTATGATGGTGGAATGTGGCGATGCTGATGCCATGATCTCTGGTTTATCAAAAAATTATCCCGATACCATACGTCCGGCCATGCAAATTATAGGTACCGAAGACGGTGTAAATAAGATTGCAGGAATGTATCTGATGCTTACCAAAAAAGGGCCTTTATTTCTTGCAGATACTACAGTTAACTTTAATCCTACAGCAGAAGAACTGGCAGAAATCACTTTACTGGCAGCCAGAGAAGTTCGCCATTTTAATATCATACCACGGATTGCTATGCTGAGTTATTCAACTTTTGGCAGCAGTAATTCACCAGAAGCCAGGCTGGTGGCAGAAGCTAGAAAAATTGTAAAAAATAAAATGCCTTCTCTGATAGTAGATGGAGAGATGCAAGCCAGTGTAGCTTTCAATAAAGAACTCATTAAAGAAAATTACCCATTTAGTGAATTGGCCGACAAGGATGTAAACACACTCATTTTCCCTAACCTGGCTGCCGGCAATATCGCCTATAACCTGATGAAGGAACTGGAAACAGCCGACGCTGTTGGCCCGATCCTTTTGGGTTTAAAAAAGCCGGTTCATATTCTGCAACTAGGCAGTTCGGTACGGAGTATCTTAAATATGGCGCTGATCGCTGTAGTAGATGCGCAGATCAAGAGCAAAACCCCTACAGAAGAAATAGTAAAAAAATCCCGCTGGTGGAAGAGGCTTCGTAAAGAAAGTAAACCACTATAGGTAATTTCCACTTAAAGAACTGAAAAGCCAATAGCCCAGCTACTGGCTTTTCTCTTTTCATCCTGTATCTTAGCAAATAATATGACCATTTTCAATGACATAGGCCGGTACCTTCTGATGATTAAGGGTATGTTCACTAAACCCGAAAATCATAAGATGTATTGGAAAGAATTTATTCATCAGTGCACAGAGATAGGATT
>Ga0209573_1003875_pt1 | contig 15603 bp, 12 predicted proteins | sample TNRBio252014_DNA_FD_185870 | JGI IMG/M metagenome (GOLD analysis project Ga0209573, IMG submission 185870) | Wastewater treatment Type I Accumulibacter community from EBPR Bioreactor in Madison, WI, USA - TNR Reactor_6/25/2014_ DNA (SPAdes)... | ecosystem: Engineered > Bioreactor > EBPR >...
CGAAGGCGTCGAGGTAGCGCATCATCGTTTCCTGCGCCACTTCCTGAAGCCCGACGCCGCCGATGCGGCTGGCCGTCCCCGTGAAGTACTTGTCGATGAACGCCTGCCCGAGCCCCACGGCATCGAAAATCTGCGCGCCGCAATAGGACTGGTAGGTCGAGATGCCCATCTTGGACATGACCTTGAGGATACCCTTGCCGATCGACTTGATGTAGCGCTTGACGACTTCCTTCTTGTCGACTTCGGTCGGGAGTTCACCCTTCTCGATCATCGATTCCATGGTCTGGAAAGCCAGCCAGGGATTGATCGCCTCGGCGCCATAGCCGGCAAGGCAGCAGAAGTGATGGATTTCACGGGCGTCGCCGGTTTCCACCACCAGACCGACCGAGGTCCTGAGACCCTTGCGAATCAGGTGATGATGCACCGCCGCCGTCGCCAGCAGCGACGGAATCGGGATGCGGTCCGGCCCGACGCCGCGGTCGGACAGGATGATGATGTTGTAGCCGCCGGCAACCGCCGCTTCCGCACGGTCGCACAGCCGGTCGAGGGCGTCCTGCATGCCGCCCGCACCGCGATCGGACGGATAGGTCATGTCGAGGGTCTTGGTGTCGAAGCGATCCTCGAAATGGCCGATGTTGCGGATCTTTTCGAGATCCTCGTTGGTCAGGATCGGCTGGCGGACTTCAAGCCGCTTGCGGCGGGACAGACCTTCCAGATCGAACAGGTTGGGGCGCGGACCGATGAACGAGACGAGGCTCATCACCAGTTCCTCGCGGATCGGATCGATCGGCGGGTTGGTCACCTGCGCGAAGTTCTGCTTGAAGTAGGTGTAGAGCAGCTTGGACTTCGCCGACAGCGCCGAAATCGGCGTGTCCGTGCCCATCGAGCCGACCGCTTCCTGGCCGGTGGTCGCCATCGGCGCCATCAGGATGGCAAGGTCCTCCTGCGAATAACCGAAGGCCTGCTGGCGATCGAGCAGGCTGACATCCGTGCGGGTGGCACGCGGCGCCACCGGCTTGAGGTCCTCCAGCACGATCTGCGTGCGGCCCAGCCACTCCTTGTAGGGATTGGCAGTCGAGAGCTGTGCCTTGATCTCCTCGTCGGAGATGATGCGGCCTTCCTCAAGGTCGATCAGCAACATCTTGCCGGGCTGAAGGCGCCACTTGGTGATGATCTTCTCTTCCGGAATCGGCAGCACACCCATTTCCGAGGCCATGACCACGAGACCGTCGTCGGTGACCAGATAGCGCGCCGGACGCAGCCCGTTGCGGTCCAGCGTGGCGCCGATCTGGCGTCCGTCGGTGAACGCCACGGCGGCCGGGCCATCCCACGGCTCCATCAGCGCCGCGTGGTATTCGTAGAAGGAGCGGCGCTGTTCATCCATCAACGGGTTGCCGGCCCAGGCCTCCGGGATCAGCATCATCATGGCGTGAGCCAGCGAGTAGCCACCCTGCACCAGAAATTCGAGCGCGTTGTCGAAGCAGGCGGTATCGGACTGGCCCTCGTAGGAAATCGGCCAGAGCTTGGAAATCTCGCCCTCGAACAGCTCCGAATCGACCGAGGCCTGCCGCGCCGCCATCCAGTTGACGTTGCCGCGCAGGGTGTTGATCTCGCCGTTGTGCGCCACCATGCGATAGGGATGGGCCAGCGACCAGGTCGGGAAGGTATTCGTGGAGAAGCGCTGGTGCACCAGCGCCAACGCCGATTCGAAGCGCGGATCCTGCAAGTCCTTGAAATAGCTGCCCAGCTGCGTCGACAGCAGCATGCCCTTGTACACCACGGTGCGGCACGACGAGGACACGGGATAATAGCCCTTCGTCGTCTCGTCGTTGAGGTTGTAGACTGCGTTCGAGATCACCTTGCGCAGGATGAACAGCCGGCGTTCGAATGCATCTTCGTCGACAATCCCCTCGCCGCGCGCAATGAACACCTGACGGTGGATCGGCTCGGTCGGCAGAACGCTCTCGCCGAGACCGGCATTGTCGACCGGCACGTCACGCCAGCCGATCACCTTCTGGCCCTCGGCCTTGATCGTCTTGTCGACGATCTTCTGCACAGTGCACCGTCCATCCTTGTCGCGCGGCAGGAACAGTTGAAGAATGGCGTAATGGCCCGGCTCCGGCAGATCAAAGCCAAGCTTGCCGCACTCTTCCTTGAAGAAGGCGTGGGGAATCTGCACCAGCATTCCGCAGCCGTCGCCAGCCAGCGGATCGGCACCCACCGCGCCGCGGTGCTCGAGGTTTTCAAGAACCTTCAGGCCCTGCTCGACAATCGAGTGACTCTTGCGGTTCTTCATGTCGGCAATGAAGCCAACACCGCAAGCGTCCTTTTCCAGCCGGGGATCGTACATGCCTTCAGCGGCAGGCAAACCATGATCGAGTGCCATGGGAACCAGTCCTTGCGATGAAATGGAAGAAATGCCGTTTTGAGCGGGATCGGCAGCCGCATTGCTCATGATACGAGTCATGGCACTCTCATCTTTCCTGGCCGCCACCCCGGCGGTTGTAGGAACCGGATACACCTTGACATCCGCGCACGTGCGGAATCCTCAGTCCAGATGCCGCGCGTGACCACTCTCCGGTTGAGAAGCGCTCACTAAAGGTCAGCATGCCTGTCCTAAAGACCATCGCACCATTACAGAAAGTGTGCAGGCTTACAAGCGGACTCCTGCGGCATTTCTGGCACAACGCCGGTAATTCGCAGGGACGTGATGCCGCACCCGGCCCTCTCGCAGAAAATTCTTCTCTAACAGAAGCTTGAAATCCGCCCGGCTTCGCGCTCGATTGGTGATTCAGGCAGAATTGGCAAGGGACACCAAGACATGAATTTCGCCTCGGACAACATCGTTGGCGCCAGCCCGCAAGTACTCGACGCCATCGCCGCCGCCAACACCGGCGCCCTGCCATCCTATGGCGGCGACGCCATCACCAAACGGGTCGAAGCCCGGTTTGCCGAAATATTCGAGCGCGATTGCGCCGTATTTCTGGTGACCACCGGCACAGCAGCCAACGCGCTGGCTATTTCCGCGCTGACACCACCTTATGCCGCCTGCATGACGCATGAGGAATCGCACGCCATCGACGACGAGTGTGGCGCGCCCGAATTCTTCGGCGGCGGCTGCAAGCTGGTGGGCGTACCCGGCGTCGGCGCCAAGCTCTCTGCCGAAGCCATCCGCACCTGCATCGCCAACGAACCCGGCGGCGTCAATCATCCTCCCCTGCGCAGCCTGTCGCTGTCGCAGGCCACCGAATGCGGCATGATCCACACCCTCGATGAGATCCGCAGCATCGCCGAAACAGCCCACGGCCATGGCATGGCGGTCCACATGGATGGCGCGCGCTTTGCCAACGCCCTCGTTTCGCTGGGTTGCACCCCGGCGGAGATGACCTGGAAGGCCGGGGTCGATTGCCTCTCCTTCGGCGGCACCAAGAACGGCTGCCTGATGGCCGAGGCCGTGGTGTTCTTCGATCTCCAATGGGCAAAGGATTTCATCTACCGCCGCAAGCGCGCCGGCCAGACCGTTTCCAAGGGCCGGCTCATCTCCGCCCAGTTCGACGCCTATTTCGCGCAAGATCACTGGCTCTATCTCGCCCGCCACGCCAACGCCATGGCGCGCGCCCTCTCCGACGGGCTTGCCGCCCTTCCAGGCTTTCGCCGCGCCTGGCCAACACAGGCCAACGAGGCTTTCATCATCCTGCCGGGCAAAGTCGCCAGCGCCCTGCGCAGTGCGGGCGCGATGTTCCACGAATGGACCGACAAGAGTCTTCCGGCCGGTGAGGCGGTGGCTGACAATGAAGTCCTGATCCGCCTTGTCACATCGTTCCAGACCACGTCGGAGATGATCGAAGCCTTCCTTGCGATTGCCCGTTCAACCTCCATTCAGGCCAAATGAATGACGTAATTGGTCGCAACTGATGTTGCAGGGGCGACATGCGGGCATTCGAAGGAGCGCGAGAGTTCGCGACGCTGGCCATGACGGCACACACCACGACTGACAAGACCGGATCGCGCCCCAACCGCAGCCTGATCGCTCTGGCGCTGGGCGGTGGGATGTTGCTGGGCCTCTGGGGCGGCGTGCCCGCGCGTGCGCAGGGCTATTACGGCCAGCCGATGATCAGCGAGCGCGCCGTCACCGCACTGTTGCACCGCCAGGGCTTCAGCCGCATGAGCCTGCCCGTACTCAACCGCGATGTGTATGTGCTCGACGCCATCGACCCCTACGGCCAGCCGATGCGCATCATCATCAGTGCCTTCAACGGCCATATCGTCGCTGCGCATCCGCAGCGCTATCGTCCCGGTGTGATGATCGACCCGGATGAGGATGACGATCTGCCCGCACCGCCGCGCCGCCGCGACTGGACCCGGCACGAACCGGACGTCTGGCCACAGCAACGGCTTGAAACATTGGAACCGGGCGTGGCTCCCCGGCAGCCGTTGCCGCCTGTGCCGAAGCGGACCCAGCCGCCGCCGCGGGAATCCTCGAACGCCTTGCCAGCACTGCCGGCTCCGCCCGCTGCCGAAAAGCTCACCCCGACCGCGCCGACGCCGAAAACGCCGACCGTCATCAAACGCTCGCCCGCAGCCTTGCCAAAGGAGCCGGACACTGCCCGGTTGCCGCCGGCTCCGGGGGTCGGAACCCGGGACAAGCCGCGCGTCATCGACCTTGCGCCCAAACCCGCCGCCCCGGCGGATGAGCCGAAAGCCGCGCCGCCATCAGCCGCGATTCCATCCCCCGCGCCGCGTCTGGATCGGCCCGAGCCCGCGCCGCAACCGGCGCCAGAGGCAAGGCCCGCGCCCCCCGCGCCCGACATGACCCCGCAGGCTGCGGCCCCTGCACCTGCGCCGACCCCAGCCTTACCGCCAGCGGTCACCCGCACGCCGGATGCCTCGTCCACCATCAAGGATTACCGGACGATCCCGCCGGCGACCCTGGAATAACCCAGCGTTAAATGTGGGCATGAAAAGCGGGAGCGCCTTGCAGCGCTCCCGCTTCAGAGTTGCGATCAGCCCGTTTCGGCGTCAGTGCGTCGCGTCGATGGCGCCAGCAGCGCCTCCAATCGGAATGAGGCGCGGCTTCTTGGCTTCCGGCAATGCACGCTTCAGATCGATGGCCAGCAGGCCGTTTTCGAGCTTAGCGCCGGCAACGGTCACCGCATCGGCAAGCTGGAACCGGCGCTCGAAGGCGCGGGCAGCAATGCCCTGATAGAGCATTTCCGGCTTGGTCTGCGCAGCGGTGGCGGATTTGTCGCCCCTCACCACCAGAACCGAATCATTGACCTCCACCGCCAGTTCGCTCTCGGCAAACCCGGCGACGGCAAGTGTGATCCGGTAATCGGTCTCGTTCAACTTCTCGATGTTGTAGCGCGGATAGCCGGCCCCCGAGGTATCGACATTCGGCAGGTCGTCGAACAGGGAGAAGAGGCGGTCGAACCCGACGGTCGAGCGGTAGAGCGGGGAAAGATCGAAATGACGCATGGTTGTCCTCCTTCAAGCGACACCGTGGGCGATCCGCCATCATGGCCGGATCGCAAGGAGCGCAGCCGGTCTGGCCTGCGCTGACCATGAGGTGGGAACGCCCCGTTCCGGTTGCAAGCCCCCCGGGGTGGGCGACCGCGCGAACGGCATGAATGCGGGCTGAACACCACTTTCCGGGGCAATTCAGGCCGGTTCATCCAGCCTTGAGCTTGGCAACTCAGCCCGGAGTGCAGGTCAGTGCAGTCGTCTCATCATGTTCGGCCTGGTACGCTGCGACAGGTGCTTCAGGGCCTGTTTGCCCTGGCCCTGCTCTCGGCGGTGCTGGCGGCAGCTCCCTGTCGCGCCCAGGCCGTTATCCCCACCACGGCACGAACCGTAAGCCTGAGCGACGCAACGATCCCCGCCCCTGTGCTGCAAGCCTTCACGAAAGCGCGCTTGCACGGCATCGCCAACCTGCGTCGACGCGGCCCCAACTTCACCGCCGACGGGCTTACGGAAACCGGACGGCCGGCGCGCATTGTCATCAGCGGCACAACAGGCGCCATTCTCGGCCTGCGCATCGTCGAGCCATCCGCACTTGATCCGGCGGGGCGCAGTGAAGGGCGCTGAACCGCGCGCACGGAAAGCCATCGTTAGAAGGTTGTCGATTAAGCTCAGGCGGAAAACCGGCCGAATCCGTGGCTGACATGCCGTCGGCGCGGAATTCAGACGCATCATCAGGAGCCAGTTCCGGCACCATGACGCCCGCCCTGTTCTTTCTGGTCGCGACCGAGGAAAACCCGGCACCTCCCGGAGCCGAGATCGCGGCCCTGCGCGCAAGTGACGGAACCTTGCTGCGCTGTGCCTGCTGGCGAGGCGAGGCGGGACGGGCCGGCACGGTAGCCATTCTCCCCGGTCGCTCCGAATTCATCGAGAAATACTTCGAGACGATCACCGACCTGACACGCCGCGGCTTTGCCGTCGCCGCCCTCGACTGGCGCGGACAAGGCGGCTCGCAACGCGAGTTGTCGGACCCGAGAAAGGGTCACATCGACGATTTCTCGCTGTATCGGCGCGATCTCGATGCGCTGTTCGAGCATCTCAACGACCAGAACTTGCCGCGCCCCTGGTATGCCCTCGCCCACTCGATGGCTGGCGCGATCCTGCTCGATGCGGTGGCCGATGGCGAAACGCGCTTCACACGTGGCGTTCTCAGCGCTCCAATGGTCGGGCTTTATGGCCTGCCCAGCCAAACCACGGCGCAATTTGCCGTGCGCGCACTCAACCTCTTCGGCCTCGGCGGCGCCTATCTGCCCGGATCCAAGGGGCATGCCCCCTCGCTGTTCGATCCCTTCCCCGGCAACCCGCTCACCTCCGATCCGGAACGCTATCAGCGCTGCGCCGCCAGCCTGATCGCTGGACCGGACCTTGCATTGGGCGCGCCCACCACCGCCTGGGCCGCTGCCGCCTTCCGGCTGATGCGCCGTTTCGCCGATCCGGAATTCGGCCTCGCGATCGCCTGCCCGCTGCTGTTCATCAATGCCGGCGCCGATAGCATCGTCTCACCTCCGGTGGCCGAAGAACTCGCCAGCCGTATCCGCGGCGCCAGCAGCATCACCATCCCCGGCGCACGGCATGAAATCCTGTTTGAACAGGACCGCTACCGCAGCCAGTTCTGGGCGGCATTCGACGCCTTCATCCCCGCAGCAGCCTGAGTGCCTTTTCGTGAATCTGATGGTTGGCAGAGGCGATGACATCGCCGCCATCCACCGCAGAGCCGCCGTCCCAGGTTGTGATGACGCCGCCCGCCCCCTCGATCACCGGTATGAGCGCCACGATATCATAGGCTTGCAGACCCGTCTCGATCACCAGATCGATCTGCCCTGCCGCGAGCATCGCATAGGCGTAGCAATCGGTGCCATAGCGCGCCAGCTTGACCTGCGCCTCGACGCGGTCATAGGCGGCGCGCCTTGCCCCCGTGAACAGCGACGGGGTCGTCGTCATCAGCGTCGCCTCGCTAAGGTCGGTCAGCGCGCGCGTTTCCAACGCCACCTCGCCACGCGGACCGCGCAGCCAGGCCTTGGCGCCATCGCCAAAGAATTTTTCGCCCGTATAGGGCTGGTGCATGACGCCGAGCACCGGCGCGCCGTTGCGCTTGAGCCCGATCAGCGTACCCCACACCGGCAGACCACAGATGAACGAGCGCGTCCCATCGATGGGGTCGATAACCCAGACAAACTCGGCGTCCTGCCGGTCACCGCCGAATTCCTCACCCAGGATGCCATGGTCAGGAAAGCGCTCGCGAATCTGGTTGCGGATCACCAGTTCCGCCGCCCGGTCAGCTTCAGTCACCGGGTCGAAAACCCCGTGCAGGCGCTTGTCCACCACAGCCAGATGGCTGCGAAAAAAAGGCAGGATCGCCGCGCCGGATGTGGTGGCGAGGTCGTCGAGAAAGTCGATGAGGTCAACCGGGCGCATGGTGTTCTCCTTGGGCCTAGGCCAATAGCGGATTGGGCACGAGACTCAAGCCATGCGCAAATTGCATGGCTGACCTCGCAACTTAGTTCACTTCTTAACTTGATTTTTGTGCGCCGCACACTTAGATTTGCTTCTGTCAGATGACGGTTCGCCCTCGTCTGGCTGCCCTCCTTGGGCGTTTCCTCCCTAGACTTGGGCCGCCGCAAGGCGGCCTTTTTTTATCCAAACCACCATCAATTGCCGCGACGTCAAGCGTACCGACGCCATTTCCTTGGCTTTAGGCCATCGGTTGACATTTCTGCCCGACGAAATCATCCGGCGGCGCAGCGCCATCCCCGGTGTATTGATATGGCTCAAATAGCTGGAAATTCGCCGCTCCGGCATATGCTCAACACAAAGCCAAGGCTTGCTTTTGTGCAGCGCACATATATATTGCTCTGCGTTGGCTGCTGGCTTTGCCGCACCAACTGCCCTCCTTGGGCGTTTCCTCCCTAGACTTGGGCCGCCGCAAGGCGGCCTTTTTTTATTCCGCCGCTGCTGCGTAGGACCAGGAGGCCGTTTCAAAGGCAATCAGCCCGTCGGTCACCAGCATCAGCGCATCGCACAACTGCACGAAACCCGAATGCGTCTCCTGCCGGACCTCATCCATGTAGAGTGCGCGGTTGATCTCGATCTGCAAGGCCTCGATCCCGCCGGACCGCGTGCCATAATGTTCGGTGATAAACCCGCCGGCATAGGGCTGGTTGCGTTGCACGGTCAGGCCCACCGCCTCGAACAGGTGATGCGCATGGTGCATCAGCCCGGCTGAACAACTCGCGCCGTTGCGATCGCCCAGCACGATATCGACCGGGCGGGAGCCAGCCACGGCCAGAGAAGGCATCGAATGCCAGTCGATAAGGACGGCGTGCCCGAACTGCCGCCGGATCTCGTCCAGCATCCCGGCAAGCGCCTGATGATAAGGCAGGTAATAATGGTCGATCCGCCGCAGCGCCTCACCCACGCTGATACGCCCCGGATAGATCGGCTGCGATTCGGCCACCAGCCGGGCGATGGTGCCATAGCCGTTGGTCACCCGCTGCGATGTTGTGTTGGCATGATCCGGCAGGCGCCCCTCGAACATCTTCGGGTCGAGTTCGTAGGGCTCGCGATTCACGTCGAGAAAGGAACGGGGAAAATGCGCCCGCATCAGCGGAACACCGCGATTCGCCGCGCCTGTCAGCAGGTCGTCGACGAACAGATCGGAGGATTGCTTGAGTTCGCTCACGCCCAGCCGGCTGCTCGCCAGGAATGACGAGGGAAAAACCGTGCCCGAATGCGGCGAATTGTACATCAACGGTGCGGCCAGGCGCACCGGATGCAGAATGTCAAAGGCGGGATCGAACTCCCGGCTGGTTTCGTCGTGCATCGGCTGAAGCTGTCAAACCCTGCGTCGCTTGGCAAGCATGGCTCATCAACCACACCGGGAGAAATTCTGAACGGAACCGGACAGGCTTTGCCTTAAATATACCATTTGTTTACCATGGCTGTCGTTAATCGAAGCTTCGATCGAATTGCCGGCGGACCCGCACCCATGACCAAGATTCTTTTGGCCGAAGACGACAATGACATGCGCCGCTTTCTGGTGCGCGCCCTGCAGAATGCGGGTTACGATGTCGTGTCCTTCGACAACGGCAAGGCAGCTTATCATCGCCTGCGCGAGGAGCCTTTCGAACTGCTTCTCACGGACATTGTCATGCCGGAGATGGATGGAATCGAGCTTGCTCGCCGCGCCACCGAACTTGATCCCGACATCAAGGTGATGTTCATCACCGGGTTTGCCGCCGTTGCGCTCAATCCCGATTCACAGGCCCCGAAAGAGGCCAAGGTGCTGTCCAAGCCGTTCCACCTGCGCGATCTGGTCAACGAAGTGAAAAAGCTGCTGGACGCGGCCTGAGAGATTTTTCAGCATAAGAGGCTTGCCATCGTTCGCCGCGCTTTATATAGAGCGGCCTTCCCGGTCCCCAGCCGGTCTTGACGACAGCTTCGGGCGCGTAGCTCAGCGGGAGAGCACTACGTTGACATCGTAGGGGTCACAGGTTCAATCCCTGTCGCGCCCACCATTCCAAAACTCCTGTCAAACACCTGGTTTGGCGGGGGTTTTTGTTTTATCGGCGTTAATTTCTCCGACGGCGCTGTTCTCTCTGTATTCCTTGCACCCATTTTATGCTCAAGAAACGCATTGGCTGCACCCTTGAGATAGCCCGGCGAATGGTGGCCGCGGGTGTTGGCGATGACCGTTTCTGTGGTGCCGAGGAAGCCGGCACCCTCCCATGTCGGAACGCCGCATTGCCGCAGCCAGGTCGCGCTGGCGTGGCTCAGGATGTGAGGAGTCGGCCGGCACCGGAGATCGGTCACGCGCCGATGCTTCCCTTACTTGACATTGGCCGTTGCCGCAGTGAGTTTCTGAGCATAACAGCAAGATCAAGGGATTTCCGATGCAGGGGGAAAAAGTGAACAAGCGGGCAATTGTCGTCGCTGCCGCAGCCATGTTCACGGTGGCTCTGATGCCGGCCAAGGCGACAGCGCAGGCATTTCCGGACAAGCCGATCCAGATGATCATTCCATTTGCACCTGCCGGTGCGTCGGATGTGCTTGGCCGTATCCTCGCAAAAGAACTGGAGAGCAGGCTCGGCCAGCCGGTGGTGATCGTCAACAAGCCGGGAGCGGGCACGGTGATCGGAGCGCAGGCGCTGCTTGCCGCCCCAGCAGATGGCTACAGCGTGCTTCTCAGTTCGAATTCGACCTTCGCGTTGAACCCGGCGGTGATCGGCAACCTGCCGTACGACAGCGGCAAGGATTTTGATGCCCTCGCACAGGTCGCCACGATCGCGCTGGCTGTCGTTACCTACGCCGATCACCCGGCCAAGAATATTGGCGACATGATCGCCGCGGCAAAAGCGGCCCCGGATAGCGTCACGCTTGCTTCGTTCGGCAATGCAACCACCTCGCACTTCGCCGGAGAGTGGCTGAAATCGGTCGCCGGCATCAAGATGACCCATGTTGCCTATAAAGGCAGCGGACCGGCGATGAACGATCTCGTCGGCAAGCATATTCCCTTCCTCGTCGATACGGTCGTGGCCTCGAAACCTCAGATCGACGCCGGCAGGATCAGAGCACTGGCAGTCACGCAGTCAAAGCGGTCGGCGATGATCTCCGATGTGCCGACTTTGGAGGAAACAGGCATCAAGGGCGTCGATCTGACGTCGTGGGTGGCGCTGGTGGCTCGCAAGGGCATTCCCGCCGAGGCCAAGGCCAGGTTGATGACGGCGCTGGACAGCGTCATGAACGATCCTGGTGTCATCGAGCGTATCCAGAAAGCCGGGTTCGAGGTTGCCTATCAGAAATACGCTGACTGGCCGGGTCGCATCACCAGCGAAACCGCGGCGATGAAGGCGATTGCTGACAAGGCCGGCATCAAGGCGGAATAGACTTGGGCGATCCCTGCGACCTTTCCGCCGTCGAGGCCAGAGCCGCCATTGGACGCCGTGCGCTCTCGCCCATGGAGTTGCTCGAGAGCTGCATACGCCGCATTGAGGCGGTGAATCCGGCAGTGAATGCCCTGGTCGCGACGGATTTTGCGGCAGCGCGGGCCACCGCTCGCCAGCAGGAAATCGCGATGATGGCGGGTATCGACCTGCCGCCGCTTTTCGGATTGCCTCTGGGTGTCAAGGACCTGATCGACGCCAACGGACTGCCGACGACATACGGCAGTCCGTTGTTTTCAAGCAACATTGCGACAAAGGACGAGGCGATCGTCGCGATGCTGCGGCGGGCCGGCGCCAATGTGCTGGGCAAGACCAACACGCCGGAATGGGGCGCGGGAGGCAACACTCGTAATGCGGTCCATGGCGTGACCGCCAATCCGTTCGATACCACGCGCTCCTCGGCCGGCTCCTCCGGCGGCTCGGCGGTCGCAGTGGCCTGCGGCATGCTCCCGCTAGCGACAGGCTCGGACACCGGCGGATCTTTGCGCAACCCGGCCGCATTCAACGGAATTGTCGGTTTCCGGCCGTCGCCGGGGCTGATCGCCTCGGACAGCCGGAATATGGCCTGGCTGCAATTATCGCAACTCGGGCCGATGGCACGTACTGTCGGCGATGCCTGCCTCATGCTGTCGGCCATGCTGGACCGCGACGGAAACGACCCGATTTCTGTTGTTTTCCACGGTGGCGGCAGTCCGAACGCGGCTGATTATGCCAACCCGACCGAAATGGACCTCTCGACGCTGAAGGTGGCGTTCACCGCTGATTTCGGTTTTGCGCCGACCGAGCGTGCGATCCGCAACGTGTTTTCCGACAAGATTGCGGGATTGCGTTCGTTGTTTGCCTGCAGCGGCGATGACCACCCGGATTGTCGTGATGCTGACCGGGTTTTTCAGGTGCTGCGCGGCGTGCTGTTTCTTGGCCGGCACCGCGAGCTTGCTGCGCAACACCCTGAAAAGATTGGACCGAACATTCACCAGCAGATCGAGGAAGGGCTGGGATACACGGCCCTAGATGTTGCCGATGCGCTGACCCGGCAGACCACGATGCACCGGGCGTGGCAGCGGTTTTTTTGCGACATCGACATTTTGATTTCACCGTCGATCACGCTCAGCCCGCGGCCATGGCGGGAGCTTTACCCCAAGGAGATCGACGGGGCGCCAACCAAGACCTACTTCCAGTGGCTGGCGCTTGCCTACGCCGTAACAAACGTCGGACATCCCGCAATCTCCATACCTTGCGGTCGTGATCACCAAGGCCTGCCATTCGGATTGCAGATCGTCGGCCCGCGCGGCGGCGATCTCAAGGTGCTTGCGGTGGCACGGGCGCTTGAGGCGCATTTCGCCAAAATCCCGGCACTCGCTCGCCCTGTGCCCGACATTGCCGCACTCTCCGTCGCGCCGCCTCTTGCTGCGCAGCCCGGTTTTCTGGATTTCGACTAATCCGAAAAGTTCGGCCTTGGCGCTCGCCAACACGGCGTGCCGAATGACGCCGCAGATCGCGAACCAGCGTCCGATATGTTGGTATTGACGTCGCAGGCATGAAAACTGAACACTTGCGGTTTGGTCAAACGTGAGGCTTGGCAGGCCGTCTCTGCCTTCCAAATGGGCTTGCCGCCGCAGTGCGGTCCCTGGCAGCGGACATCGCCTTGCGCAAAAGCAGCTCCTTTATCGGTCGGAGACAGCTCTCCAGCCATACCGGCTTGCGTATCCGCAACACTCCGGAGCCGTACTCACTTCCGCATGGTGATCTCTCGCATGCGCCTGATACCGTCGCGCAGGAAGGGGTCAGAGTGGATGTATAGGAATGTGCAACCCGCCTGCGACCACCGCGCCGCCTCATGCTCGAAGACAAGCGTGCCTGCGATCTTTCCGGCTGCGCGGATTTTCTTCACCGCACCGGCAATCTTTTCCTGAACGTCAGCCGGCCGTTCCTGGCCCTCCGGAACTGTCGGTAGATGGCCCATGGACTGGGACAGATCGCCCGGGCCGATGAAGAACACATCGACGCCTTCGACCTTGAGCAGATCGTCAAGGTTATCGATGGCCGTGACGGTCTCGATCATGGCGATGATCAGGCGTTTTTCATGATCTGCCGGGCAGGCATAGCGCACCGTCTCGACGATCGCGCGGGCCTGATCAGCTGTTTCGACCATCGGCACCATGATGCCGTCCGCGCCGCAATTGAGATAGCGGATGATCAGCGAGCGCTGGTGTGAATCAGGCCGCACGATCGCTCCGCCGCCGCCGGAGCGGGCAGCGCGCGCCATTTCGCGCACATCCTCGAAGCTGGCGCTGCCATGCTCGCAATCCAGAAACACCGTATCCGCCCCGAGTTCGTACAGCCGCGCGACAAGGCCCGAGGACACATGGTGGGGATTGACCATGAAGATGGTTTCGCCGGCCGCAAGGCGCTGACGCAGTTTGGCTCCGATCATCGCTGTCCTCTCAGGTCCTGGGGGTGTCGTCCGGCGCGCCGACCCAGCGCGCTATTTCAAGATCAGCTGAAATGTCGCGCATCCGCGTCGGGCAGATGTGGAGTTCAGGGATGGTGGCGCCGGCTTGCAGGCTGGCGCAAAGCAGGATGGCGCGGGCTACATCCTGCGGTTCGAGCATGATCGCCCGCTCCTCGACCGTCGGTGGCCGGGCGCGGTTGTTCATGATCGGGGTATCGGTCTCTCCGGGCAGGATCGTGGTGGCTCGGATGCCCTGATTGCGGAAGGTGTTGTGCAGAAAGCCCATGAAGTTCTTCACGCCCGCCTTGGCCGCACCATAGGCGGCGCCACCAAGAAGGTTGGGGTTCAGCGCCGCGAGTGAAGAGACTGTGATGATGCTGCCGGCGCCGCGCGTCAGCATGTCTGGCAACACGGCTTGCGTGAGCAGATAGACTGCGGTGAGATTGACGTCGATTGTGGTGGTCCAATCCGGCTCTTCAATCCAGCGGACGTTCAGCACCTTGCTGGCGCTGCCGGCATTGTTGACGAGGATGTCGATGGGGCCAAGCTGTGCCTTGGCGTCGGCGACCAGCGCGTCGGTCTCGGCTTTTTGCGTGATGTCCGCGACAAAGAATTCGGCGATTCCGCCGGCGGCGCGGATGGCTTCGGCAACCACTGCGAGCGGCTCTCTGCGTCTGCCAACCAGCGCAACCTTCGCCCCCTCTGCAGCCAACAATAGAGCCGCAGCCTTGCCGATACCGCTGCCCGCACCGGTAACAAGCGCCACTTTCCCCGTCAAATTCGTCATTGGGTTGTCCTCACGAGGCCTTGCGGGAGGGCGCGCCGTAGCATTGTGCAGCGCCTTCTTCGCTCACCAGACCATCAGCGATATCAGCCTCGATGCTTTCACGCAGGCGCGCCGCAGGCCTGCCCCAGCCGCCTCCGCCGGGTGTCTCCATGGTCAGCCGCTCCCCGGGGCCGAGCACGACCTTGCCTTTCGGAAAGATCGGCTGGCCATCCTTGGTAACGCGGCCGGCGCGGCCATCCTCGCCGCCGGCGACACCGAAGCAGGGGAATTTTACCCTCTCGGTCGCCATATAGACATTCATCGGTCCGGCCGAGATGTTGCGGACGCGCGAACGCTGACCGAGGCCGCCACGGTATTCGCCCGCACCCGCGCTATCCGGAATCAGCTCCTTGCATTCGGTCAGCACGGGCACGGCAAGCTCGTACATCTCGATAGGCGTGACCTTGCAGTTTGACGGAAAGCTCAGGGTATCGAGCCCGTCGAGCCCCTGACGGCCGCCCTGACCGCCATGGAAATTCTGGATCGCGCCGTATTGCGAGCCGTCGGCGCGATACCCTTGGCAGTTGATCGCCCAGATCGGCGCGCCGCCGCTGTCGCCCTGCACGCCTTCCGGCACGACATGCTCCAGTGCCTTGAAGATCAGACTGGGGATGATGTGGCCGATCAGGTTGCGCGAATTGCCTGCAGCGGAAGGATGGGGGTTCAGGATCGAACCGACCGGCGCATCGTCCGTTATTGGCAAGATGCAGCCCTCGTTGTTGGGTGTCATTGGATCAAGCAGGCATTTCAGCGCATAGACCGAATGGGCGTAGCGATAGTTGGTGCGGCAGTTGATGCCATGAGTCACCTGTGGCGTGGTGCCGGCGTAATCGACATGGATAGTCTCGTCCTTCACTGTCACCGCCACC
>Ga0209573_1003876_pt1 | contig 15600 bp, 24 predicted proteins | sample TNRBio252014_DNA_FD_185870 | JGI IMG/M metagenome (GOLD analysis project Ga0209573, IMG submission 185870) | Wastewater treatment Type I Accumulibacter community from EBPR Bioreactor in Madison, WI, USA - TNR Reactor_6/25/2014_ DNA (SPAdes)... | ecosystem: Engineered > Bioreactor > EBPR >...
AGAGAGCCGGTTCAAGCCCGGGGCACAAGCGGCAATTCCGCCAAACCCTCAGGATGCGATGACGCTGCCGCCCGCCTTCTCGACCTTTTCCTTCGCCGTAGCCGAAATCTTGTCGACGGAGACGGTGAGCTTGCGGCTGAGATCGCCGTTCGCGAGGACCTTGACGCCATCACACACACCCTTGACGAGGCCGACGGCCCGAAGAGTGGCTTCATTCACCTCGTCACCATCGGCGAACTTCGCCTCGAGGGCTGCGACATTGACGATGGCGTAGTTCGTCTTGAACTGGGCGTTGTTGAATCCCTTCTTGGGAAGACGACGGGCGATGGGCATCTGGCCACCTTCGAAGCCGGGACGGATCGAGGCGCCGGAGCGGGCCTTCTGGCCCTTGTTGCCCTTGCCGGAAGTCTTACCGAGACCGGAGCTCTCACCGCGGCCGACACGGCGGCGGCGATGCTTGGAGCCGGGGGTGGGTTTCAGATCGTGAAGTTTCATGAGTCAGGTCTCCAGGGAGAAAAGGCGTTGATAAAGAGAAAAGATTAGAGGGCCTTCTTGTCGGCGAGGCGCTTGCCGCGGACCGAGTAGATCTGCTCCTTGGTGCGGAGCTGTTCGAGGGCCTGAAGGGTCGCTTTCACCACGTTCGCGGGATTGTTGGATCCCATCGATTTGGCAAGGACATCCTTGATCCCGGCGGCTTCGACGACGGCGCGGACACCGCCTCCGGCGATGAGTCCGGTTCCCGGAGAGGCGGGCATGAGCTTGACCCGCGCACCACCGTGCTCACCGATCACCGGATGGGGAATGGTGTTGTGGGTGATGTTGACGACCATCATGTCCTTCTTCGAAGCTTCGCTGGACTTCTTGATGCACTCGGAGACTTCCTGGGCCTTGCCGAATCCGCAACCAACGCGACCTTCACGGTCACCGCTGACGACGAGCGCACTGAAGCTGAAGCGACGACCGCCTTTAACAACCTTCGAACAGCGGTTGATGTGGACCACTTTCTCGAAGGTGTTTTCCGAGGCTTCGCGGAAAGAAGCGGGAGCGCTGGAACGCAGGATCTCCTCCGCCTTCTTCAGCTTGTCGAAGCGGACTTCGCCGACCTCGACCAACTCTTCCTCGACTTCGGCAATGATGTCGACATCGACCGCGGCATCCGCGAGGATGGTATCGTCGGCTTCGACGGAGGCGTTTTCGTTCAGGGATTCGTCGCTCATAAATCAATTGTCAGAAGTTCAATCCGGCCTCGCGGGCCGCTTCGGCAAGGGCCTTGACCTTGCCGTGGTAGGGGAAACCGCCACGGTCGAAGACGACCGCTTCGATGCTGGCGGCCTTGGCTTTCTTCGCGACCGCTTCGCCTACCTTGGCGGCGGCTTCCTGGTTCGAACCCTTGGCTCCGAGACCCTTGTCGAGGGTCGAGGCCGAGGCGAGGGTATGTCCGGTAACATCGTCGATGACCTGGGCATACACGTTTTGGTTGGAGAAATGGATGGCGAGGCGGGGACGCTCGGCCGTTCCGGAGATTTTCTTGCGGATCCGGCGGCGGACCTTGGCGCGGGCCTGTTTGCGAATATAGAGACTCATGTTCTGCTGTTGCTCCGGGTGGATGATTATCGCTTGACGCTCTTGCCCTGTTTGCGGCGGACGCGCTCGCCCTTGTAGCGGACGCCCTTGCCCTTGTATGGCTCCGGCGGGTAATAGGAACGCACATCGGCAGCAAACTGGCCGACAAGCTGCTTGTCGATGCCTTCGATCTTGATGTTCGTGTTGCCCTCGACGGTGACGGTGATGCCTTCCGGGATCGGGTGAAGAACCGGGTGCGAGAAGCCGAGGCTGAGATCGAGGGCCTTGCCCTTGACCGCCGCACGGAAACCGACGCCAATGATCTCAAGTTCCTTCGTGAATCCCTTCACGACTCCCTCAATCATGTTGGCGACGAGGCTGCGGGCGGTGCCATGCATGGCGCGAACTTCGCGCTCCTCAGAACTCCGGACGACCGTGAGGGTACCTCCCTCTTGTTCGAGGTTGATCCCGCCGGGCAGGGTCCAATCGAGTTGGCCCTTGGGTCCCTTCACCGAGACCCCGCCGCCTCCCTGGATGTTGATCTCCACCTTCTCGGGGAGACTGATCTGCTTTCTACCGATACGCGACATGACTTTGCAGTGTTGAAAATTTCCGTTGGGGCCTCACGTCACCAGACGAGAGCGAGGAGTTCTCCTCCGAGGTTGTGCTTGCGGGCCGTGTGACCGGCCATGATCCCCCGGGGGGTCGAGACGATTGCGATGCCCATGCCACCGAGGACCTTGGGAATTTCTTCACATCCCACATAGCGACGGAGACCGGGACGGCTCACCCGCTTCAGGTTCTTGAGAGCGGGAATGTTGCCGGCATAACGCGGCTTTGCCTTCAGCTGGGCATGAGGGCCTTCCCCCACCTTCTCGAAGGACCAGAGGTAGCCCTCTTCCTTGAGAATGCGGGCGATTTCCTCCTTGGTCTTGGAGTAAGGCGCGGAGAAATCCTCTTTGTGCGCCATCGTGGCGTTCTTGAAGCGCGAGAGGAAGTCAGAAATGGGATCGGAGACGACAGCCATGGTTCCGTTAGGTTGGGGATGGAGAAAAAGAATGGGTTCTGGAGGCGACGTCCGATTATTTGCGGAAGGGGAATCCGAGCAGGGTGAGCAGCTCGCGGGCTTCCTTGTCCGACTCGGCGGTGGTGACAATGGTGAAGTCGAAGCCGATCGTGCGGGTCACTTTGTCGAGCTCGATTTCGGGGAAGATGGTGTGATCGGCGATGCCGCAGGTATAGTTGCCGCGTCCATCGAAGGATTTGGTGGGCAGACCGCGGAAGTCACGGATGGTGGGAGCGGCGACGTTGATGAAGCGGTCGAGGAATTCCCACATGCGTGCACCACGGAGGGTGACGCGGGCACCGATGGTGTCACCGATACGAAGTTTGAAATTCGAAATGGCGGTGCGCGCCTTCGTGGACACGGCGCGCTGACCGGTGATCTTTCCGAGATCTTCGATCACGGCCTCGGCGGCCGCCTTGCGATCCTCGGCCTTGCCGAAGCCCACGTTGAGCACGACTTTCTGGATCGCGGGGACGCGATGGACATTGTCGTAGGCGAACTTCTCCTTGAGAGCGGGAACAGCCCGTTCCTTGTAAACCGTCTTGAGCGCTGGTTCCATAACCTTGATTCCTCGATGCGTTGAATTACTTGGCGGCGACGAGCTTCACATTCGAAATGTGGATCGGCCCCTCTTTTTCGATGATACCGCCTTCGGGGCGGTCCTGGGTGGGCTTGGCATGTTTTTTGATCATGCGGACACCCTCGACGATGACCTGGGATTTCTCGGGGAAGACCTGGAGCACGCGGCCCTTCTCCCCTTTGTGGTTCCCGGTGATGACGACGACTTCGTCGTTCTTCTTCACGTGTGTCTTGACTCGCTTGGTCATGGTCTGTTTACCCGTTGAAAATTGACTGTTTGATTAGAGCACCTCGGGAGCGAGGGAGACGATCTTCATGAAGTTCTTCTCGCGGAGCTCGCGGGCGACGGGGCCGAAAATACGGGTCCCCTTGGGATTCTTGTCCTTGTCGATGATGACGATGGCGTTGTTGTCGAAGCGGAGGACCGAGCCATCGCTGCGACGGATCGGAGCGGAGGTGCGGACGACGACGGCGCGGACGACATCCCCCTTCTTCACGTTGGCGGTCGGGATCGACTCACGGATGTGGGCGGTGACAATATCCCCGACATTGGCATGGCGGGAACGGGTGCCGATCACACCGATCATTTTGGCGACGCGGGCACCGGTGTTATCGGCCACCTGCACCTTGGATTCCATCTGGATCATGGCTTGGAAATGGGGGTAAAATTATCCGAAAAAGAGATTTCAGGACGGTCGATCAATGCGACAGAACTTCCTTGAGTTTCCAGCACTTGGTCTTGCTGAGGGGGCGGGTTTCCTCGATGAGGACGCGGTCACCCACCTTGGCTTCGCCGCTCTCATCGTGAGCGTAGAAGGTGGAAGTGCGCTTCACGATCTTCTTGAAACGAGGGTGCGGCACGCGGCGGCGGACCTCGACCACGATCGTCTTCTGCATGGCATCGGAAGTGACGACGCCGACGCGGGTTTTCCGCAGTCCGGTTGCACTGGTATTCTCTGACTCGCTCATCGTTGGGGCTTGCAAATGTTTGGAAAGGTTGGGGAAGGCGCCGATCACTGGTGATGGCCGCGCTTCGCGGTCAAGAGGGTCTCGATGCGGGCGACCTCGCGGCGCGCCTGACGAATGCGGGAGGGATTCTCGAGCTGACCCGCTTCCTTCTGGACGCGGAGCATGAGGGATTCCTCCTTCAGCTCGCGACGGCGGGTGGCCAATTCGTCGACACTCAGTTCGCTCAGTTTCTTGCTGGACTTGGACATCTGGATGACTCCTCGAAAATAGGTTGTTATTACTGTTCGGCGCGGCTCACGAAGCGGCAGCGGATCCCGAGCTTGTTGGAAGCGAGACGGAGGGCCTCCTTGGCGGAGGACTCCGAGACGCCGGAAATTTCGAACATCATCGTGCCAGGACGGACCACGGCCACCCACGCGTCGACCGGACCCTTACCTTTACCCATCCGGGTTTCCGGCGGGCGGGCGGTGATCGGCTTGTGCGGGAAAATGCGGATCCAGACCTTTCCTTTCCGCTTGAGGTAGCGGTTGATCGAGATACGGCAGGATTCGATCTGGCGATTCGTGATCCAGCCGCGCCCGAGGCACTGAAGGCCGAATTCACCGAAGCTCACCTTGGTACCGCGCGAAGCGTGACCCGCACGGCTCCCGCGGTGCGTTTTGCGAAATTTGACTCGTTTGGGGATCAGAGGCATGACTTCTCTCCTTTGAAATTAAAATACTGTCGGTTTCGATTGCGATCAGGCACCGGCCTGGTCACGACGGGGAGGACGGGGTCCACCGCCTTGGCCGCGGGGAGCGCCTTCGCGGCGGGGCCGCTTGGGGCTTTCGCCGGGGACTTCGTCCTTCTTGGTGATCCAGACTTTGACACCGATGATTCCCCAGGTCGTTTCAGCTTCGGCGAAGCCGTAGTCGATCGGGACACGGAGGGTCTGGAGCGGCACCTTGCCCTCGCGGTAGGCTTCGGCGCGGGCGATGTCGGCGCCACCGAGACGGCCGGCGGCACGGATGCGGATACCATCGGCACCGAAATCCATCGCCGTTTGGATGGCACGCTTCATGGCGCGGCGGAAAGAAACACGACGCTCGAGCTGGGTCGCGACCTGGGCGGCCACCCAGGCAGAGTCGAGTTCCGGCTGGCGGATCTCGTGGATGTCGATCTTCACCTGGGAGCCCTTGCACATCCGGCTGATGTCGGCGGTCATTACTTCGATTTCCTGACCACGCTTGCCGATGATGAGACCGGGACGCGAGGTGTGGAGCGTGACCCGAACGCTGTTCCAGGCCCGCTCGATGATCACCCGGGAGACGGCACCCTTTTGGAGGCGGCTCTCGAGATAGCGGCGGACCTTGAGGTCGGCGTGGAGTTGGTCGGCGTAGTCGTTCTGAGGAGCATACCAACGCGACTGCCAGTCCTTGCTGACGGCGAGCCGGAAACCAATCGGATGTACTTTCTGTCCCATAATAAAATTCGTTGATTGGCGGATCAGTTGCCCGTGTTACCCGCGGCGAGATCCTTCGCTTGGGCGATCCAGTTTTCCCGTTCGACGCGGCCCTTGAAGGAAAGGAGTTCCTCGAACTCCTCGACATTCTGCTCGGTCCAGTTCGCGATCTGCTCGAATCGGTAGATGCCGACGCTGTTGAGCTTCTCTTCCAGGACGGGCCCGACGCCGCTGATTAGTTTCAGGTCGTCGGTTTCGGCGGGGGGGGAGTCATAGACCATTCCACGCTTCTCGTCAAGCTTTGCCGTTCCGGCAGCCGCTTTTTCAGCGGGAGCGGCCTTCGCCGCCTTGGGGGCTTTAGCGGGAGCGTCGGTCTTGGCCTTGGCGGCTTTCTCGCCCTTGGCAGGCTTTTCCGTCTTCTCAGCCGGGCCGCCTTCGTTGGAGAGGACCACGGTGAGGTGGCTGGTGCGCTTGCGGATGGCACCGGCCGAACCACGGGCACGGGGCATGAAACGCTTGAAGGTCGGACCTTCGCCCACGACCGCGCTCTTCACGAAGAGACCTTCCACTGAAAGTTCGAAATTATTTTCGGCGTCGGCCAGGGCCGTCTTCATCGTCTTGCTGAACAGGAACGCTCCTTTGCGGGGAGTGAAGTTCAGAAGATCGAGCGCGGCGGAAACGGGCAGTCCCTGAATCTCACGCGCCACGTCGCGTGCCTTGCGCGGTGAGATTCTGGCAAATTTATAGGTCGAGGTGACGTCCATGGTTCTGAATGAGGTTTGTCGCTTATAAAGTCTTTTGTTCGGGAAGGAGGCGGATCCCGTCGCCGATTTCCACTTCCCCCGCGTCCGTCATGCGGTCCTGGAGGACGGCACCGGAGAGGGAATCCCGCACATCGACGATGAGCGCGGAATAGAGAGGGCGGTCGCCACGAAGGACCGTGACGGGGGTGCCGACCCGGAGGCCGCTTTGGCGGCCGGCGTCGAAGACGACCAGCCCGATCGCGCTGTCAATGCTGACGACGCGGGCTTCGGAAAGATCAAGGGAATCGGAAGCCGCCGCGGAAGTCTCGGCGAGAGCGGCATCGGCGGCAGCAAGGGAGGCTTCAGCCTCGGTGCGCACCGCTTCGGGAAGGGAAGGTGAGGCCTTGAGCACCTTCAGGAATGACTCGCTGAGTCGATGGATCGCGCCAGCCTGGCGCTCAACTTCCTGCTGGGAGATATCGAGATCGCGGACGGCCTTGAGGAGGCGCTGCTCGAGGGTATCGGAATCACGGGCGATCAGATCGACTCCGAGGGCCTGGAGTTTCAACTCGGTCTCGCGGGAGGCCGTCATCTGCTCCTCGCTGATGCGCACGGCCTCGGCAAGGCTTCCGACGAGGACACGGCGCTTGGCCTCGGCTTCGTCGGCCCGCTTCCGCTCGGCGTCCGTCTGATCCTGTGCCACCTTCAAGGCGGCTCGGAGTTCGCGGACTTCTACCGAATCTCCAGCCGCTTCCTGGGCGCGCACCTCCACTCCCCCACCCAGGCACAAAAGCACCGACGCCACCGCGAGAGCGGAGCGAAGGAGCTTGGCATGGAAAAGGAATTTCATGTCGGCGAGCAGGAAGCGAATCGAAAGAAGAAACGGTGAAAGACAATCAGCCCTTGATCTTGGGATTGTGACCGGAGTGGCCACCGAATTTCCGGGTGAGGGAGAATTCGCCAAGCTTGTGACCGACCATGTTTTCGGTGACGAAGACGGAATTGAACTCCTTGCCGTTGTGGACAAGGAAGGTGTGTCCGACGAACTCGGGAGTGATCGTGGAACGACGCGACCACGTCTTGATGGGGCGTTTCTGCCCCGACGCATTCATGTCGTCGATCTTGATCAGCAGCTTGTGATCGACAAACGGTCCTTTTTTAAGTGAACGACCCATAATGTTATCTCGTTGAAATCAGTTGCGATGAGAGAGGATCAGCGGCGGCGCTTCTTCGTCTTGCGGCGCTCGACGATGAATTTGTCGCTGCCCTTGTAGCGCTGGCGGGTCTTCTGGCCCTTGGCGTGTCCCCAGGGGCTCTTGAGGTGTTGGCGACCACCACCCGACTTGGACTTGCCCTCACCACCACCATTCGGGTGATCGACGGGGTTCATACACATCCCGCGGACGGTCGGACGGATACCGAGCCAACGGGTGCGGCCGGCCTTGGCGCTGACGACCTGCTCGTGCTGGACGTTGCCGACCGTTCCGATCGTGGCGTAGCAGCTCGTGTGGATCTTGCGGATCTCACCGGAGGGCATCTTGATGAGGGCGTAGTTGCCTTCGCGGTTGGAAAGGATGCAGCTCTGGCCGGCGCTGCGGGCGACCTGACCGCCACGACCGGGAGTGATCTCCACGTTGTGAATGGTCGAACCGGTCGGGATGCTTCCGAGGGGAAGAGCGCAACCGGGCTTGATCGGAGCGTTTTCTCCGGCCCAGACCTGGGCGCCCACTTCAAGGCCACGAGGGGCGATGATGTAGGAACGTTGGCCGTCGGCATACTCGACGAGGGCGATGCGCGCACTACGGTTCGGATCGTATTCGATCGTGAGAACCTTGGCGGCTTCGTCGCGGCGGCTCCGCTTGAAGTCGATGAGACGGTATTTGCGCTTGTGACCACCCCCGCGGTGACGGCAGGTGATGCGCCCGTTGTTGTTGCGTCCGCCGGACTTCTTGAGAGGACGGCAGAGGCTCTTCTCGGGCGTCGAGGTCGTGATCTCCTCGAAATCGGGGAGAAGCTTGTACCGGTTCGACGGCGTGATGGGTCGGTAAGTTTTTAAAGCCATGGCTCGTTCAAGAGTGGACGGTTAGACAAATTCGATGGTCTCTCCGTCGGCGAGACGGACGAAGGCCTTTTTCCAGTTTTTGGTGCGGCCGAAGTCGGCGCGGCGCTCGCGCTTCTTCTTGCCGTCATAGTTGGCGGTGCGCACGTCGGCAACCTTCTTTCCGAAGAGTTTTTCGACGGCGTGTTTGATCTCCAGCTTGTTGGCCTTCGGGTTCACCTTGAAGACGTACTCGTTGTTCGTCTCGGTGAGCAGCGTGGCTTTTTCGCTGAGCTGGATCGTGTCAATGACTTGGAAAATATCTTTCATGTGGATTCCTTTCCTCGCTTCAGTTGCCGGTGCGGGCCGCCAGGGTTTCGAGAGCCGCCTCCACAACGACGATCTTGGAGTAGTGGAGGAGTTGTTCCGTGTTCACTTCGTGGGCCGAAATGAGCAGTGCCGACTGGCAGTTGCGGGCGGCGCGCTTCGTCTCGTCCGAAAACTCGGAACCGACGATGAGGACACGCTTCACGACGCCGGCAAGATCAACGACCTGTTTGGCGAAGGATTTCGTCTTGCCGTCGGAGACCGCGAAGTCGGCCACGGTGAGGACGTCGCCTTCGGCGATGCGCTCGGTTAGGGCCTTCGAAAAGGCGAGGCGTCGCGTGCTGCGATTCACCTTTTTCGAGTAGTCGCGGGGCCGGGGTCCGAAAGCAACACCGCCACCACAGTGGTGCGGGGGATTGTTGCCACCCTGACGGGCGCGGCCGGTGCCCTTCTGCTTGAACGGCTTCTTGCCGGTGCCGGATACTTCGGCACGGGTCTTGGTGTTCGCGCTGCCGCTGCGGCGGTTGGCGTGCATCGCCACGATCACATCGTGGACGGCCTGCAGGCCACGGTCGGCATCTTCCACAAGGTTGATGCTCGCGTTCTTCGCGCCTTCGAGATTGAGAGTCTTCGCTGCCATATTGAGTCTTCCTTTCAGTCAATGGGTTCGCACAGGGCACCTCAGCCTTCCGTCGCCTCGGCGGCGGCAGGAGCAGCACCTGTTTTCAGGTCGCGGACCGGACCCTCTTTCTTCTTCGCGGGACGAATGACGACATAGCCACCCTTGGCACCGGGAACGGCGCCGCTCACGAGGATGACGTTGTCGGCGGGACGCTTCTTCACGATCTTCAGGTTCTGAACCGTGATGCGGTCGTTCCCTTGTTGACCAGGCATCGCCTGGCCCTTCCACACGCGGCCGGGAGTGGTTCCTGCGGCGATCGCACCCGTCCGGCGGTGCATCATGTGACCGTGGGACTGGGGCTGACCGGCGAAATTGTGGCGGCGCATCGCACCCTGGAAGCCTTTACCCTTGCTCGATCCGATGATGTCGACCCACTGGCCTTCGTCAAAGAGATCCAGGCCGGGGTGGGCGATCTCGGGGAGTTGCTCGTCGTTCTCAACGCGGAATTCGAGGATCTTGCGCTTCGGCTTCGATCCATTGGCCTTGAGGTGACCCGCTTCGGCGCGGTTCAGGCGTGATTCCTTCTGGTCGTCGAACCCGACCTGCACGGCGCTGTAACCGTCTTTCTCCGAAGTCTTCTTCTGGAGGAAAACGTTGTCGCTCACGTCGATGACAGTCACGGCGATGGCGTCACCCGCTTCCGTGAAGATGCGGGTCATGCCGACTTTTTTTCCGATGATTCCGATGCTCATTTGCAGTCGTCCTGGCTGAAGTTTCTAGGTTCCGGGAACCCGTCAGATCTTGATGGTGATGTCAACGCCGGCGGGAAGGTTGAGCTTCTTGAGCTCGTCGACGGTGCGGGAGGTGGGCTCGACGATGTCGAGGAGACGCTTGTGGGTGCGGATCTCGAACTGCTCGGCCGACTTCTTGTTGACGTGGGGAGAGCGGTTCACGCTGAATTTCTCGATGCGGGTCGGCAGCGGAATCGGTCCGGCGACGCGGGCTCCGGTGCGTTTGGCCGTTTCCACGATGTCGAGCGTCGACTTGTCGAGAAGTCTGGAATCGTAGGCCCGGAGGCGGATTCGGATACTTTGTCCCTGCATTTCAGTTGGTCCGTTGAGGTTTAAATGGGGTGATAAATCAAACGTATTGTGCGGTCATCCGCTCGATGATGGCGGCGGGCACCTCTTCAAAGCGGAGAGGCTCCATCGAAAAACTGGCACGGCCCTTCGAGAGGCTCCGCATATCGGTGGCGTAGCCGAACATCTCGGCCAAGGGCACTTCCGACTTGATCTGGCTGAGTCCGGCGCGCGAATCGACTTCGGAGATGCGGCCGCGGCGGCGGTTGAGATCGCCAATGAGGTCGCCCTGATATTCGTCGGGCACTTCGACGATCACAGCCATGACCGGCTCGAGCAGGATCGGCGAAGCGGCGGCGAGCGCCTCACGCATCGCCAGGATCGCGGCAATCTTGAAAGCTTGTTCGTTGGAATCGACGTCGTGGCTCGACCCACCGATCAGGTCGACGTGAAGATCCACCACAGGGTAGCCCAAAATGACGCCGTTGTTGAGCGACTCGCGGATACCCGTCTCGCAGGCGCCGAGGAATTCCTTCGGAATCTCTCCACCGGTGACGAGGTTCGCAAACGTGAAACCCTTGCCGCGCTCGTTCGGAGAGATGCGGAGAATGACATGGCCATATTGCCCCTTGCCACCCGTTTGCTTGATGAGCTTGTATTCACCCGCCGCGGACTTCAGCACGGCTTCGCGATAAGCGATCTGGGGCTTACCGGCATTCGTGCGGACGCCGAATTCGGACTGGAGGCGCGATTGGATGATCTCAAGGTGGAGTTCACCCATTCCAGCGATGATGGTCTGGCCGGTTTCCGCGTTGGTCGAAACCACAAAGGTCGGGTCCTCTTCGGCGAGGCGCTGAAGACCTTCGGAAAGTTTGTCGGAATCGGCCGTTGTCTTCGGCTCGACCGCCATCGAAATGACGGGCTCGGGGAATGCGGGGGGCTCGAGCATGATGTCGAAACCTTCGACGTGGAGCGTGTCGCCGGTGCGGACGTTCTTCGGTCCGACGATCGCGGCGATGTCACCGGCATAGCAGGTGTCGATGTCCTTGTGGTCGTTCGATTGAATCTGGATCAGACGACCCACCCGCTCGGCGCGTCCGGTGCGGGAATTGAAAATCTTGTCGCCCTTCGACACCGTGCCCGAATAGACGCGGATGAAGACGAGCTTGCCGACGAACTTGTCGGACCAAAGTTTGAAGGCAAGCGCACAGAATTTGCCCTTGTCGTCGGCCGGAGCCTCGAGGACGGCGGTCTCGTCGTCCTGCTTCATTCCCTTCGCGGCGGGAATCTCCACCGGGCTCGGGAGATAATCGACAACGGCGTCGAGGAGGTATTGGACACCCTTGTTCTTGAAGGCGGATCCACCGATCACCGGCACGATCGCATTCGCAATGGTCGCACGACGGAGGGCGCTCTTGATGTGCGAGGGAAGAATCTCGGCCTCGTCGAGATACATCATGCCGAGCTCGTCATCGACATCGGCCAGCGCCTCGAGGAGGGACTTGCGGGCGGCAATAGCAAGCTCGAGCTGGTCTTCCGTCAACTCGGTCACCTCGTAGGTCGAACCGAGAAGATCATTGTCGGAGTAGATCACCGCCTTCAGATTGATCACATCGATCTGCCCCTTGAGGGAATCCTGCGAACCAATCGGGATAAAGATGGGATGGGCATTGGCACCGAGCTTGGAATGCACATCGGCGATGACGGCGTCGAAGTCGGCGCCGACGCGGTCCATTTTGTTGACGAAGATGAGGCGCGGCACGCCGTACTTGGTTGCCTGACGCCAGACCGTCTCGGACTGGGGCTGGACGCCAGCCACGCCGCAGAACACGACGATGGCACCGTCGAGAACCCGCAGGGAGCGCTCCACCTCGGCGGTGAAGTCCACGTGACCGGGAGTGTCGATGATATTGACGCGGTGCCGCTCACCGGCAGCGGACTTGTAGACGCCCACCTCTTCGGATTGCCGCCACTCGCAGGTGACCGCGGCCGAAGTGATCGTGATACCACGAGCACGCTCCTGCTCCATCCAGTCGGTCGTCGCTTGACCGTCGTGCACCTCACCGAGCTTGTGAATCGAGCCCGTGTAGAAGAGGATGCGCTCGGTCAGCGTCGTCTTTCCCGCATCAATGTGGGCCGCAATCCCGATGTTGCGCGTCCGCTCAAGCGGAAACGCGCGGTCAGGATGATTGAGACCACCACTCATCGGTTTCGACGGGGACTGTAGGACGGCAGGCACTTGGGTTCTTACCAGCGGAAGTGAGCAAAGGCGCGGTTGGCCTGCGCCATCTTGTGAGTTTCATCACGCTTGCGGACGACAACGCCCTGGTTCGTGCTCGCGTCGCGAATTTCATTCGCGAGAGCGATGTGCATCGGGGTGCCACGACGCCCGCGGGCGGCATTGACGATCCAACGCATCGCGAGGGCTTCCTGACGATCAGGAGTCACCTCGAGAGGAACCTGGTAGGTCGCACCACCAACGCGGCGGCTCTTGACTTCCACCCGGGGCTTGGCGTTTTCGACGGCACGATTGAGAACTTCAACCGGATCAACCGACTCCGCACCTTCGTTGGCGCGATCGATCGCCGCGTAAACGATGCGCTCGGCGAGCGAACGCTTCCCTTGGCGCATCACTTTGGACACCAACTTGGAAACGATCGAACTGTCGTACCGCGCATCACGCCGCTCGGGCTTGCTGTAGACTCTTTTTCTTCGGGACATAGGATTATTTCGGTGAAAACCTGGACATTCGTATCGCCGGAGAGAAAATCTGACGGGAGTCAGATTCTCACCCCTTAGGTCGTTTGGCGCCGTATTTCGAACGGGCCTGCTTGCGCTTGGCCACGCCGAGGGTATCGAGGGCACCACGAACAATGTGGTAACGGACACCCGGCAAATCTTTCACACGTCCGCCGCGCACCAGCACGATGGAGTGTTCTTGGAGGTTGTGACCTTCGCCACCGATGTAGGCGATCACTTCCTGACCATTCGTGAGACGGACCTTGGCCACTTTCCGGAGCGCCGAGTTCGGCTTCTTCGGCGTACGGGTGTAGACCTGGAGACAGACGCCGCGGCGTTGCGGGCAGTCATCAAGGGCGGGAGACTTGGACTTCGAGGGCTTGTCCTGTCTTCCTTTCCGTACGAGCTGGTTGATCGTGGGCATGGCGTTTCCGTCTGTTGGCAAAATTTCGGCATCCTAGGTGTTTCGGGACTGTCACCACGAGGCAACAGATCGAACCAAATAACCCCACACTTGGGATGCCAAGGCGGCGCGGGGGGCGGGAATATAGACGGCCTTCTCCCGGCCGCAACGGAATTTATTTCAAATTTTTCCGATTCCGCGAGCTTCGCGGCCTCCGTCGCCCATGCTTGACGCAATTCCTTTCCAGAAACCGTAAAAAGCGTGGGATTTTCCGAAAGTTTTTCGGAGAAACGAACGATTGTGAGCGGTAGCAGGAGGCGGATTTGAACCGCCGACCAAAGGCTTATGAGTCCTCTGCTCTACCCCTGAGCTATCCTGCCGTCCACAAAAGCGGTCCGTAAGGAACTTTCTGCGGGAGAATTGTCAAGCCTTGGCTTTGATCGGGACTCAATTCCTTTCCAAAGGATCCTCAACCCAACTTCCCGAGGCCCCACGCGATCACGAACGGAGCCGTGACGAGGCTCACCACCGAGGTGACCATCACCACCTGGATCGCGACCCGCGGCTGGCCGTTGAAGAGTCGGGCGAGCACGATCGGGAAGATCGCCGCCGGCATCGCCGCCTGCACCACGAGGAGGCGGCGCAGGTCCTCGGGCAAGGGCAGGAAAAACGCCGCCGCCAGGATCAGCGAGGCATGCAGTCCGAGCCGGACGATGACGCTGGAGAGACCAACGCGAAGGGCGTCGGTGAAGATGCCTTCGCGGAGAAACCTCCCCATCGTCGCTCCGATCATGAAGATTGACATCGGCACGGCGCAACGACCGAGCATGTCCATCGAAGTGTGCACCACGTCCGGGATGTAGCGATGGACGCCCGTGTAATTGAGGACCAGGGCCAGGATCACCGCGATGAAGGGCCCGTTCACCAGCGCGCGGAGCCCGGCCTTGCCCGTGAGGATCGCGAGACCCGCCGTCCACATCGCCAGTTCCACCCCGATGCCGAAAATGAACATCAATCCCGAGGGTCCCTCGTTTCCCGGAAAGAGATCGATGAGGAGCGGTAGGGCGATGAACCCGTAGTTCTGGATCCCCGCGCTGATCGTGAAGGTCCGGAGACCACTCCCGATCCGCATTCCTCCGACGAGTCCGGCTCCCCAGGCGAGGAGAAAACCGCCGAGAATGAGCACAAAACCAAGACCGATCGCCCAGCCGGCCGCGGCGAGCTTCTCCAGCGCCGGATTACCCGGCACCAGGGAAAGAATGAGGCAGGGGGCGAGCAGATTCATCCCCAGCTTCATCATGCCCGTCTCGGTCTCCTCGCTCAACCATCCACGACGATGAAAGAGCATCCCGGTCGCGATGACGAGGAAGACCGGGAGGATCGCCGAGAAAATCGTGCCGTAGGAGGCCATCGGGCCGGATGGTGCGGAGACAGGGAATCGGACTCAGGGCACCAGCACCCAGGGAAGGCCTGGATATTTCCCACGGAATTCTTCACGCACGCCGATGTCGCCCGAGAATCCCCAGTCGAGCATCTGCCAGCGACCGTCGGGATCCTGTTTCAAAAGGGCGAGAAAATCGAGCTCCAGGGCGAATGCCGCATCCTCATCCTTGGGACGTACGCCATCCGCCGTGGCGACGTTGCCGCTGAAGGTCCCCCATCCGCCGAAGGTTTTCACGTCACCGGTGAATTGAACCTTGCTGCCGATGAAAGCCGAAACCGGACCCCGCATCGATTCCATGATCTCCTTGCGCTCAGACGATCCCGCCGCCACGTCGGCGACCACGACCGGGGCTAGTTTCCCGGTGAACTTGACCTTGTCCGGGTTTTTCAGCCGTAGCAGACCATCCCGATCCTCCACCAACTCGCCTTCGCCAATCAAAAGGCCGCTGTCATCGAGCTTGTAGACGACCTCCTCGGCCTGATCCGCTCCTTCGATCGTGTAGCGATGCACGAGCCGCAAAATGCCGCCCTCTCCGAGAGTTCCCTCCAACGAACCCCGCGTCCCGTGAGCCTCCGGCACTTCCCAGG
>Ga0209573_1003877_pt1 | contig 15589 bp, 11 predicted proteins | sample TNRBio252014_DNA_FD_185870 | JGI IMG/M metagenome (GOLD analysis project Ga0209573, IMG submission 185870) | Wastewater treatment Type I Accumulibacter community from EBPR Bioreactor in Madison, WI, USA - TNR Reactor_6/25/2014_ DNA (SPAdes)... | ecosystem: Engineered > Bioreactor > EBPR >...
GCCGATCGACGACGACCGGCAAGCCGTCGGCGAGATCAAGCCGCGATATGAGAGCGATCTCGGCTTCAGGGTCTCCGGCAAGCTGGTGACGCGCGCTGTCGAGGTCGGTGTGGCCGTCAAGAAAGGGGACCTTCTCGCACGTCTCGATGATCAGGATTTCCAGAACCGGCTGCGCTCGGCCGAGGCCGACATAACCTCTGCCGAAGCCGTATTGACGGAAGCCCAGGCGGCCGAGGGCCGGTTGCGTCAACTGCTTGCGACGGGCGCGACGACTCGCGCGAACTACGACGCGGCCGTGAAGAATTTGCGCTCGGCCGAAGCCCGACTCGAGTCCGCCAAGGCGGCGCTGGCACTTGCAAAGGATCAACTGAGATACACGGAGCTCGTCGCCGAGTTCGACGGTATCGTCACGGCGATCGGTGCCGAGCCGGGCCAGGTCATCAACGTCGGGCAGATGGTGGTGCGGCTGGCAGCGCCGAACGACAAGGATGCCGTTTTCGCGATCGCGGAAGCCGCCTTTCGCATGCGCCCCGCCAACGACAAGCCGGAAGTCATCGTGACCCTGCTCAGCAATCCGGGCCTGGTCGCCGACGGGGTCGTGCGGGAAATCTCGCCAGTGGCCGACCCGGCGACCCGAACGTATCAGGTCAAAGTGACGTTGAAGAATCCGCCACCCGAGATGCGCTTCGGATCGAGCGTGGTCGGGCGCCTCAAGGCGACCACGGCGCCGGTCGTGGTGCTGCCCGGAAGCGCCCTCTTCGACAAAGGAGGGAAACCCGCCGTCTGGATCTTCCAGCCGTCCACTGGGGCGGTCATGCTCAAGCCTGTCGTCGTCGCGCGCTACGAAACGGACCGCGTGGTGCTGAGCGAAGGGATCGAGAAGGGTGACATCGTGGTGACGGCCGGCGTTAATCGCCTGCGAGAGGGACAGAAGGTGCGCCTCGCGACGGGTGGCGCGAAATGAGCGGCTTCAACCTGTCCGACTGGGCGCTCAGGCACAAAAGCCTGGTCGTTTATTTCATGCTGATCTCGGCGATCGCCGGTCTGTATTCCTACAGCAAGCTTGGGCGCGAAGAGGATCCGCCATTCACGATCAAAGTCATGGTGATCAAAACGCTGTGGCCGGGAGCCACGGCGACCGATATGGCGAGCCAAGTCACCGAGCGCATCGAAAAGAAGGTCGAAGAGCTCCCCGGTCTCGACTACGTGCGCAGTTACACCAAGCCCGGCGAGTCGGTCGTCCTCGTGAATCTGAAGGACAGCGTGCGCGCCGCCGAGGTCCAGGATCTCTGGTACCAGGTCAGAAAGAAGGTCGGCGACATCCGGGTGCAACTGCCATCGAACATCCAGGGGCCGTTCTTCAATGACGAATTCGGAGACACGTATGCGCTGATCTATGCCTTCACGACCGACGGCTTCTCGCTTCGCGACCTGCGGGACGAAGTCGATCAGGTGCGCGATCAGCTGCTGCGCGTTCCCGACGTCGCCAAGGTAGACCTCGTTGGCACGCAAGACGAGAAAATATACCTGGAGTTCTCGACTACTCAGCTCGCCGCCCTCGGCCTCGACATCGGCGCGCTCACTCAAGCCTTGCAAACGCAAAACGCCATCACGCCGAGCGGCATCGTAGATGCCGGGCCCGAGCGAATCGCGGTGCGCGTTTCCGGCGAGTTCACATCCGAGGACAGCTTGAAGGCGGTCAACTTCCGGCAAGGCAGCCGATTCTTCCGCCTGAGCGACATCGCGCGCGTGTCGCGTGGCTACATCGACCCGGCCCAACCGATGTTCCGTTTCAATGGACAGCCCGCCATCGGCCTCGCCATCGCCATGGCGAAGAATGGCGATGCGGAAGCCCTCGGACGCAATGTGAGGGCGCGCGTGGCACAGCTGACCGCCGATGTACCGATCGGCATCGATGTGCACCTCGTTGCCGACCAGCCACACGTTGTCAAGGAAGCGGTCGGCGAATTCACGAAGACCTTGATGGAAGCCATCGTCATCGTGCTCGCCGTGAGCTTCCTCGCGCTCGGCATCAGGCCGGGCATTGTCGTTGCGATCGCCATCCCCCTGGTTCTCGCCATCACATTCGTCTGCATGTATGTGCTCGGCATCTCCTTGCAGCGGATTTCGCTCGGGGCGCTCATCATCGCGCTCGGACTTCTAGTCGACGACGCCATGATCGCCGTCGAGATGATGATGACGAAGCTCGAGGAGGGGTACGACAAGGTCAAGGCCGCGACCTATACGTACACGTCGACCGCGTTTCCCATGCTGACCGGGACACTGGTAACAGTCGCCGGGTTCGTTCCGGTAGGGTTCGCCCAAAGCAGTGCCGGCGAATACTGCTTCACGATGTTCGTCGTCATTGCCATCGCCTTGATCGTGTCGTGGATGGTCGCCGTGCTGTTCACGCCGCTGACCGGCGTGTACATCCTGCGCGAGAGCAAGAACGGTCACGGCGGGCACCAGCCTTCGGCATTCGGCCGCTGGTTTCACGTCAAACTCGACTGGGCCCTGCGCCGCAAGTACGCAGTACTCGGAGCGACCGCCGGACTTTTCGCATTGTCGCTGGTCGGAATGAGGTTCGTGCAACAGCAGTTCTTTCCGGCGTCCGACAGGCCCGAGCTGCTCATCAACGTCACGCTGCCGCAGAATGCTTCCCTGCGCGCCACCGCCGCCACGGCAGACAAGATCGAGGCCATCCTCAAGGCTGATCCGGACGTCGAGTACTGGAGCTTCTATGTCGGTCAAGGTGCGGTGCGGTTCTATCTGCCGCTCGACGCCCAGCTTGCCAACGACTTCTTCGCGCAGGCTGTCGTGGTCACCAAAGGCTACAAGCAGCGCCCGCTCGTCCAGGCCCGGCTGGAGAAGGCACTCGCCGCGCCAGCCTTCGACGATGCCATGATCCGCGTGGCACCGCTCGAGCTTGGTCCTCCCGTCGGCTGGCCCTTGAAGTTCCGCGTCAGCGGCCCCGATATCGCCAAGACGCGCGAGCTAGCGCACGCATTTGCCCAACTGCTCGGGTCCGATGCCTCGGCCCGCAACATCAACTATGATTGGAACGAGCCCGCCAAAGCGATCAAGGTCGAGGTCGACCAGGACCGCGCGCGCTTGCTCGGCATCAGCTCGCAGCAACTGGCGCAAAGCATCAACGCCATCTTGTCGGGCACGACGATCACCCAGTTGCGGGATTCGACCTACCTGATCGATATCGTCGCTCGTGCCGTGCCGGAAGAGCGCGCGAAGATCGAAACGCTGCGCAACCTGCGCATTGATACCGTAGGCGGCCGGCAGGTGCCGCTGGCCCAGGTCGCGACCCTATCCTACGCACTGGAGCCGCCGCTGATCTGGCGCCGGCAACGCCAGCCCACCGTCACCGTGCAGGCCGATATCGTTCCCGGCATCGAGGCTGCGACGGTCGTGCGCCAGCTCGACACTGCACTGCGCGATTTCCGTTCCAAGCTGCCGCCCGGTTACGCCCTCGTGACCGGAGGCACCCTCGAGGACAGCGCCAAAGCCGAAGCCAGCATCTTCGCGGTCTTTCCTGCAATGCTGTTGCTAATGGCGACGATCTTGATGGTCCAGCTCATGAGCTTCCAGCGGCTCGGCCTCGTGTTTCTCACGGCGCCACTGGCGCTGATCGGCGTCTCGGCATCGCTCCTGATTTTCCGGGCACCGATGGGCTTCGTCGCGATCCTGGGCGTCATATCCTTGATCGGCATGGTCATTCGGAACTCCGTCATCCTCATCGATCAGGTCGACCAGACGATCGCCAACGGCAAGGAGCCATGGAACGCCGTGATCTCGGCAACCGAGCATCGCCTCAGGCCTATCCTGCTGACAGCGGCCGCTGCCATCCTGGGCATGATCCCGATCGCGCCGACGGTGTTCTGGGGGCCGATGGCCTATGCGGTGATGGGCGGCCTGGCGGTGGCGACGCTGCTGACGCTGGTCTTTCTGCCGGCGCTCTATGTGGCCTGGTTTCGTATTGGGCCACCGCCCAAGCCGATCGCCCCGGACCCGGCGTGAACGGTAAACCCGTGGGAACGCGAACCAACCCGACTGCGGCCAGTTGCCGTGCACGGAATCATCTCTTAACATCCGGTTCGAGCTTGCTGGCGGCGGATCGAAGGTTCTCGATGTCTCTTTGTGGCTTGCTAGGCGTGGCGGCAAACCGCGCACCGACCGGGGTGCATGCTCGAGTGCGGAAGTCTGGCGTGCGCGCATGGTCCGAGGGTTCATTTTCCGCCAGATGCCGAGTCAAATGCGTTCAACATCGTCTCATCCTGCACGAAGCGAGATCAATGATGCAGAGCACGAAGACAATTCTGGCCGCCGGCTTGCTGTCACTGGCATCGATAGTCACTACCAGCGCAGCAAACGCCCAGTGGGGCGCGGTCGCATGCGGCACGTGGCGCGACAACAACGGCACGGCGCGCGTTGCCATCGGCAGCGCACTCAACTATGGCACCGAGGCACAGGCGCGCGAGCGAGCTTTGCAGGAATGCCGTAGCCGCGGCCAGAACTGCACCGTCGAGACGTTCAATCGCGGCTGCGGTTTCATTACCGTCGGCAGCACCACGAACGCCGTGCGCTGCACGACCGGCACCACGAAGGATGAGGCGCTACGGAAATGTCGCCTCGGCGGCTACAACTGCCAGGAACCCATCGGCGGTTGCATCAATTAGCGCAGCGCAGTCCAATCTTTTGTCTCTTCGGCCCGGCGATGGCTTGCATCGCCGGGCTGTTGCCTTTTCATGACCCACACAGGTCCGCACGTGCATTTCCGCTGCGGCTTTGCACGCACCGCGTCGACCTCGATTGGCCAATCACTTCGTCACCCACACCACCAGCAATCCAAAGCGCGAATCATCTCAGCCAGCCCTGGCACAGCTGGCGGCAAACGCTCTCTGAGACGGTGCCGTCCGTGGTCGCCGCGTGCCGGGCGACCACTTGCGTTGGTTCGGAATGCCCATTTTCGAGGCAAGTTCACGGTCAAATTCGTCCGCCAGGACGCCTACACTGCAAAATTGGAACTGGACGGTTCTGAATGCTTGGCAAGCCACGCCCATGTGTGCAAGTCTCCGAAGCCGAGCCAAGAAAAGCAAAAACACTATAGACGTTCAATGGGAGGAAGACGGATGACGATCAAGTCTGTTACCGCTGCATTTGTGTCTGGAGCGGTTCTGCTTGCCGGTTTCGCCGGCACGGCCGACGCGCAGGAGCGCGTTCGCTGGAAGATGCAAAGCGCGTTCGGCAGCCAGTTGCCGCACCTCGGGCCACCCGGCCAGCGCTTCTCGAAAGACGTCGAAGTGATGTCCGGCGGCCGTTTCGAGATCAAGTTCCATGAGCCGGGCGCACTTGTGCCGACCCTGGAATGCTTCGACGCAGCATCGAAGGGAGCGGTGGAAGCCTGTTGGACGACACCCGGCTTCCACGCCGGCAAGTATCCGGCTCTGCCGTTCTTCACGACCGTTCCGTTCGGCCCGCCATTCGGTGAGTTCCTGGGCTGGAAATGGTTCGGCGGCGGCAACAAGCTTCGTGACGAGATCTACGCTCAGCACGGCTTGGTGGCGTTCGACAGCTTCTGCATCGGGCCCGAGACCTCCGGCTGGTTCCGTCGCGAGATCAAGGACGTCGAGGACATGAAGGGCATCAAGATGCGCTTCTTCGGCCTCGGTGCCAAGGTCATGCAGAAGGTCGGCGTGTCAACACAGTTGTTGGCGCCTGCCGATATCTTCCCGGCGCTGGAGCGCGGCGTCATCGACGCCACCGAGTTCTCCATGCCCACCATGGACATCAAGCAAGGCTTCCATCAGGTCGCGAAGTTCAACTACTTCCCCGGCTGGCATCAGCTGACATCATGCAGCGAAGTACTGATGAACAAGAAGTCGTTCGATGCGCTTCCGGCAGCCTATAAGCGCATGATCGAGGTCGCTGCGACTGCGCAAGTTGCTTACAATCTTGCGGAGAGCGAGCATTCCCAGGTCGCCGCCATGGCCGAGATGCGTGACAAGCACAAGGTGCAGGTCAAGCGCTGGAGCGACGAGGATCTGGCCAAGTATGAGAAGCTGTGGCTCGAAGTGGTGGCGGAAGAGTCGGCAAAGGATCCGCTCTTCAAGAAGGTCGCCGATCACTATCTCGCCTATCGCAAGAATTACGCGATTTGGGGCGACGCCCAGTACATGAAGCCGACTTACCTCAAGAAGTAGCGTGTGAACGGGGAGAGCCGGAAGGCTCTCCCTCTTTTTTTCTCGCACGCCGCCTCAAGTTCGAGGCAGTCGATCGCTATTCATGAAGGATACGTGGACATGGCCCTTTCCCGGCAGCCACACGAACGGCGGAGCGCGCTCGCATGGCTCGTGCCTCTCGTCATTCTGGTACTTGCGGCAGGCGCCGCGATCTACATCTCGCAACTCGGAGGAGAGGCTCGCCAGGAGCTACTTTATAAGGCGCAGGACGCTCTTCCCATCATCATGTTCCTGACGCTCGCCGTGCTGCTCTTCACGGGGTATCCGGTTGCGTTCATTCTAGGAGGGGTGGCGCTGACGTTCGGCTTGCTCGGCATGATGGTCGGCACGTTCAAGATCGAGCAATTCTTCGCATTCGTGCCTCGCATCTGGGGTCAGGCCGCCGAGAACCTCGTTCTCGTATCCATTCCAACGTTCATCTTCATGGGCGTCATCATGGAGCGCAGCGGCATCGCCAACGACCTTCTCTATTGCGTGCAGGTTCTGCTCAAGCGCGTGCCGGGCGCTTTGGCGCTTGGCGTCACGATCATGGGCACCATTCTCGCTGCCATGACAGGCATTATCGGTGCCTCGGTGACAATGATGACGGCACTCGCCTTGCCTACGATGATCAGACAAGGTTACGCGCACTGGCTCGGTTGCGGCACCATCGCGGCAGCCGGAACACTCGGCATCCTGATACCGCCGAGCATCATGCTCATCATCATGGCGGATCTGCTCGGGATCTCGGTGGGCAACCTGTTCATGGCCGCGCTGATGCCGGGCTTGACGCTGTCGGCGCTCTACCTGCTGTTCATCGTGACGGTGTCGACGCTGATCCCGCGTGTCGCGCCGCCGTTGTCACCTGAACTGCTGGCGGTTCCGAAAGGCCAGATGCTGCCGCTGTTGCTGCGTGCCTTCGCCCCGCCCGTGGTCCTCATCGGCATGATCAAGGGATCCATCCTGTTTGGTTTCGCTACCCCGAGCGAGGCGGGTGCGGTTGGCGCTTTCGGCGCCATGCTGATCGCCTTGTTCCAAGGACGGCTCAGCGCGTCGATGCTGAGCGAAAGCTGCCAGACGGCGGCGAAGACGATCTCGATGGTGTTCTTCATCATCGTCAGCGCGACATGTTTCGCCTTCGTCTATCGGGCTCTCGGCGGCGACGACATCGTGGAGAAACTGATTCACGGAGCTGGATTGTCGAGCTGGGGCCTGCTGTTCCTCATCATGGCGATCGTCTTCGCGCTCGGCTTCTTCCTGGACTGGATCGAGATCACGCTGATCGTGCTCCCCGTTTTCGCGCCCATGATCGGCGGCCTGGACTTCGGTGACCACGTCGCCAAGCAGGACGTTCTCTACTGGTTTGCGATCCTGATGGCCGTCAACCTGCAGACATCATTCCTGACACCACCGTTCGGCTTTGCGCTCTTCTATCTCAAGGGGATCGCACCCAAGGAGGTGAAGATCCAGAGCATCTATCTCGGCATCATCCCGTTCGTCATCCTGCAGCTCATCGGCCTCATCTCCGTACTTATTTGGCCGGACGAGGCATTGTGGCTGATGCGCTCGACATATGGCGATTGAGGGGGACTGAACAATGGAAAAGGATGCCTCAATCACGCGCTTCGAGCCCGGTACCGAGCCCGTTGTGCTCAAGGCCTCCCGAGGACTTCGGGGCTTCGTCGATCTCGTGGGCCGCACTGCCGCGTGGCTTATCGTGCCACTGGTGCTCATCACCGTGACCGACGTCCTGGCGCGCAAGCTCATGTGGCGCACGGATGCCGGCGACGTGCAGGGCATGCAGGTCTGGCTGACGCGTTACGTATCGAAGTACTTCGATAGTGCCTTCATGCAAGAGCTCGAGTGGCATTTTCATACCGCGTTGTTCGCGCTCGTGCTCGGTTTCGGCACCATCTACAATACACATGTGCGCGTGGACCTGATCCGCGATCACATGGAGTTCCGACGGAAGGCCAAGGTCGAGTTCGCGGGCCTCACCTTCTTCATGATCCCGTACCTCTTGCTGACCATCTACTTCGCCATCAACTATGTGATGAGCTCCTATGCCGTGGGCGAGGTTTCGCCATCGGCAATCGGCCTGTCGCATCGCTGGATCATCAAGGGCATCCTTGTCATAGGGCTGATCGTGGCGTTGATCGCCGGCATCGCCGTTTGGCTGCAGATCGTCTACCTGATCTGGGGCGACGACTCGAAGCGGTTCGATCTCATGACCCTCGAGTGGCCCGAGGAAGCCGGCGCAAAGATCGAGGGTAAGACGCGCATCTCTCTCGACGACGCACCCGATACGGCACCTGCGACGCCGATCCCTGGCATGACTCCAAGTCCACCGCAGAAACCTGCGGAATAGTGGGCGACGGTGAGGGAAGCAAACGCAAGCGCGTCGGGGGCGGGGCTCATTCGAAGCTACCGCCCCCGATGCTCATGACGAGACTGCTACCGGCGAGGACTGACGACGATGCAGCTCGATTGGGAGAATATGTTCAAGCGCTATGTCGGCAATAGCACGAAGACGCCGTACTTCGTTGCCGTCGACAAGCTCACCCGCGTGCAAGCGAACAACGAGATTTTCGTGTTCGCGATTTTCCAGTCCGTGCTGTTGCTTCTCTTTGCGGTCGTGTCGCTGTCCGATCGAATGCCGCATGCCGGGAATGCCTTGGTCCCGTTCGTGACGTTCGCCCTGCTCGGTGCCACAGCCGCTTATGGCGCATCGAAGCATTACATGGCCGCTGCAGCCGCGTGCGTAGCGCCCTTTGCGGCCGGGCTCTATTGCGCGGTATTCGGCTTCCACCCCAATCTTGGCACCGGCGACAAGATCGTACTCGTAACGCTTGTCGCGATCTGGGCGCGGTATTGCTGGCGCTTGCTCGGCATCGCGCGCCGCTACGATGAGATGGCCCCCGGCGGGCCCGACAAGCCGCTGTGAGCACCGAGCCGCACATAGGCGGCAATGTCCCGCAGTCGCCGCAGCACGATCCAGCTACGCCACCGGTCTTGTTCGCGCTGCCAAGTTGGATCGTTTCCACATTCCGCTGGCATGCCATCGCCGCGATTGCGATCAACACCGCGGCAATAGCGTTGAATTGGCACGTGGGCCGTCCTGCGTGGTCGATCTGGGTCGTCGTCGCGACGGTCCTGCTGCTAGGACTGCACTTCCTTTTCTACAAGGTCATGACCATCGACGACGCGTGGGTCGACGCCCGCGCCGAGGAGCTTCACGTCAAGAGCTATGATCGCGGCCACATCCAGGAGATGTCCGAGAGACGAGGCCTGACGACGCCGGCCGATCGCATCAAGCGGCGGCGCAGCGAACGACGTTAGCTCGAACGCCATTCGGCAAGAGCGCCGGTCTCAGCCCATAATCTCTCTTCGGACCCGGTCGGTATCGGCGCCCAATGCCGGAACCGGCCGTGCATCGTTTTCGGTCACGGCGCCGCTCCAAAGTGCCGGCGCGGCTGGCATGCGCACCGGCCCTTTGATCGTGCCGACGGACATCAAGCGCAGATGTGGATGCGCCTCGAGGCCAGCCCAGTCGTTGACTCGGCCGAACGCGATGTCAGCCGCATCGAGCTTTGCCGTCGCAGCCGCCGCGTCATGTTGCGAGAACCAGGACTGCACGGCGCCGTCGGTCTCGAGCCGGTTGGCGAGGCGAGCCGGACTGGTCGCAAACTTCGGGTCGGTTGACAGCTCCGGTCGGCCGAGCACCTCTTTCGCCAGTGCTCGCCATTCACGATCGTTCTGGATCGAGATCAGCACGGGGATGCCGTCGCGTGTCGTGAAGACGCCGTAGGGCGCGAGGGAGGTGTGGGAGAGCCCGATCCGCTTCGGTGGCGCGCCCCACATGCCCTGCAGCAGCGGCACGCTCATCAACTCGGCCATGGTATCGAACATCGAGACGCGGATGTCGGACCCTTTGCCGGTGCGGCCGCGCGCGATGACGGCCTCGAGAATCGCTTCGTAGGCGTGCAGCCCCGTGGATACGTCGACGATCGACACGCCGACGCGGGACGGCGCTGTCGCGTCACCGGTCACCGACGCCAAGCCCGATTCCGCCTGGATGAGCAGGTCATAGGCCTTGCGCTGCGCGTAGGGGCCGGAGTCGCCATAGCCGGTGATCGAGCAGGCGATGAGCCGCGGATGGCGCTGGCACAGGTCCTCCGGCGCAAAACCCAGTTTCGACAAGGCGCCGGGCTTCAGGTTCTGCACGAGGATGTCGGCCTTTGCGATCAACGCCGAGAACAGCGCGCGATCCTCGGGCTTGGCCAGATCGCAGACGACGGACTCTTTTCCCCGGTTCAACCACACGAAGTAGACGCTCTCACCGTTGAGCAACTGGTCATAGGCGCGAGCGAAATCGCCTTCCGGGCGTTCGAGCTTGATGACGCGGGCGCCGGCGTCCGCCAACCGGCGTCCACACATGGGAGCCGCCACCGCCTGCTCCAACGAGACGACGAGCAGACCGTCGAGAGGCTTCAGGGGGCGGCTGCTCATGTCTCAGTCTCTCTCAAGATGTCTCTGCCTCTCGCGGGTGCTCAAGCGTGGCGCTCGGCAATAGCGGCAAGCTTCGTCGCCACGGCCGCGTGCCGAACGTCGCTGCCAGGCCGTCCAATCAGCAGGCAGCCGACGGGCAAGCCGTTGGTCGCCAGTCCGGACGGCATCGTGACGATGGGTCCGCCGAGTGCCGTCCAGGGCGAGATGTACTTGGGATCACCGGTCCAGGCGAGCCCTTCCGGCGCCGTGCCCGGGGCGGCCGGCCAAAGAAACGCATCGGTCTTCGGGAACGCCTTGAAGAACGCGGTCCGCAGGCGGTCGATTTCGCCACGTTCGTCCAGATATTGCCGCTCCGGAATGGCCTGACCCTGGCGGATCGCCTCGGTCAGCTTGGCACCGACCTGACCTGCGGGGAGGGCAAGCAGGTGTGCCAGAGCGCGTCCCGCCTCGTAGAGCATGGTCGAGCGCTGGATTTCAAACAGCCGCTTGAAGTCGATCGGCGAGGCAACGCGCTCAACCACATGTCCCGCTTTCGCGATCAGCGCCGCCGTTCGCTCCCAGGCGGCGCGCATGTCCGGGCTGGCGTCGGCGGTGTGGGCGTCCTCGGGGATGGTGATCGTCAACGCCGACCCAACTGGGGCCTTCTTCGCATGTGTCAGGAAGTCGGGAGCCACGGCCTCCCATGCGGCCACGGCGTCATCGACGGCCCAACCGTAGAATCCGGGCGTATCGTAGGATGTGCCGAGCGGCGTACAGCCATAGGCGGAGATGCTTTTCGTCGACGGCTTGAACGCGGCAATTCCGCAGTAGGAGGCTGGCCTGTTCACAGAGGCCACGGTCTGCGTGCCGACGGCAATCGGCGCCATGCCGGCCGCAACCGCTGCTGCCGAGCCGGACGACGACCCGCCGGGCGTGTGGCCGAGGTTATGCGGATTGCGCGCGGGCGAGGGATCGAAGAAAGCGAACTCGGTGGTGTGCACCTTGCCGAGCACGATCGCACCTTGTGCCTTCAGGGCGGCGACGATCTCGGCGTCGCCCGTGGCGGGCGGGATGGCCTCACGCGCCTTGCAGTTGGCACGCGTCGGCAGGCCTTCGACGTCGATGATGTCCTTGATCGCAACGGGAATGCCATGCAGGGGGCCGCGCACCTTTTCACGGCGGACCTCGACCTCACGGTCACGGGCGACGGCCAGCGCGCGCTCGCGATCGACGACGCGCCAAGCTTGCACGGCGCCATCCGCCTCGTCGATGCGTTTCAGGTAACGCTCGACAAGTGCGACGGGCGATATGCGGCCCTTGAGAATGTCGGAGCGCAAGGTCCTGACGGACCCCGGAGACTTGGCCCACGAGACCGAAGCTTTCGCGCCATCCTTGCTCATGTCCGACCTGTCTAGCCCGTGACGGCCCGTGCGAGGTGCTGCGGCCGATGAGGGCCGAGGTTATCCGGCGATCCCCGGCTCTGTGTAGCCCCCCAGCCGCAGCCCAGGCATTCGCGGGCCCTGATCCGCGATTCCACGAAGGCAAACGAAAAGCGACGAGCGAGCTGATCCAGGCGGCCAACGTCAGAATGGACCAGGCGATCACACGGCTGGTGCGGGAGCGCCGATCAGCTGCTCCCGCGTCGCTGCGTGTCAAGCACCAGCGGCTCGACGCGCCATCACATTGACGAGATGAGCCCGATAATCCGCCGCAGCGTGCAGATCACTCATCAAGCCTGATGCGTCGGGCTTCAACGCGCCAATCGCGCCGGCGCTGAAATTCGACGCGAGCGCCTGCTCCGCCGCCGTCCAGCGGAAGACTCCTGACGAGCCAGCGCCGGTCACGGCCACCCGAGGGCCGGCTGCGGTGCGCGCCACCGCCACGCCGACGAGCGCATAGCGCGATGCCGGATTGGCGAACTTGGCGTAACCGAAGCTCTGCGGCACGGGGAAAGCTATCGAGGTCATGATCTCATCGTCGGCCATGGCCGTCGAGAACAACCCGGTGAAGAAGGCGTCCGCCGCGAGCGTGCGCTTGTTCGTGGTGATCGTCGCGCCCAATGCGAGCACGGCGGCAGGATAATCCGCGGCCGGGTCGTTGTTGACGACCGAACCGCCAATCGTGCCGCGATTGCGGACGTGTGGATCGCCGATGCCTTCGGCGAGCGCGGCGAGGCCCGGAATAGCAGCCTTCACGTCTGCCGACTCGGCGATGGCGGCATGTGTCGTCATTGCCCCAATCACGAGATTTGAGCCCTGGCGGGAGATGCCGCGCAGGGCCGCGACCTTGCCGAGGTCGATGACCGTTTCGGGATTGGCCAGCCGGAACTTCAAGGTCGGGATGAGGGTCTGTCCACCGGCCAGGAGCTTGGCCCCCGGCGCGGCCTTCAGGGTGGCCGCGGCCTCGTCGATCGTGGTCGGACGCTTGTATTCGAATGCGTACATCGCTCGTCTCCCTTATTCGGCGGCCTTGCGCGGCATCTTCTGGATGGCACGCCACATGGTCTGCGGCGTCGCGGGCATGACGATGTCCTCGTGGCCGAGGGCATTGGTGATCGCATTAACCAGTGCGGCGGGTGCCGCGATGGCGCCGGCCTCGCCGCAGCCTTTGACGCCAAGGGGGTTCGACGGGCACGGCGTGTTGGTCATCGTCACGTCGAACGACGGCAAGTCATCGGCGCGCGGCATGCTGTAATCCATGTAGGTCGCGGTGACGAGCTGACCGTCCTCGTTATAGACAGCACCCTCGAGCAGAGCCTGGCCGACACCCTGAGCGATGCCGCCGTGCACCTGGCCTTCGACAATCATCGGATTGATGAGGACGCCGAAGTCGTCGACAGCGGTCCAGCGATCGACGCGTGTGTGACCCGTCTCCGCGTCGATCTCGACCTCGGCGATATGGACACCCGATGGGAAGGTGAAGTTCTTCGGATCGTAGAACGAGGTCTCCTTGAGGCCCGGCTCGATCACCTCGGGGTCGAACTTGTGCGCGACGTAGGCCTGCAGCGCGACTTCCCCGAACGTCATTTTCTTGTTGGTGCCGCGGGCCGAGAACTCGCCGTTGTCGAAATCGACACTGTCCTCCGGCACTTCCATGCAGGCCGCCGCAACCCGCTTGCCCTTAGCGATCACTTTGTCGGCGGCCTTGACGATCGCCGAACCTCCGACCGCACCCGAGCGCGAGCCGTACGTGCCCATGCCCATCTGCACCTTGTCGGTGTCGCCGTGCACGATCGACACCTGCTCGATGGGTATGCCGAGCTTCGACGATACGATCTGCGCCATCGTGGTTTCGTGGCCTTGACCATGGCTGTGGCTGCCGGTCAGCACCTCCACGGTACCGACTGGATTGACGCGCACCTCGGCCGACTCCCAAAGGCCGACGCCGGCACCGAGCGAGCCGACGGCGCGCGACGGCGCGATGCCGCACGCCTCGATGTAGGCTGAGAAACCGATGCCGCGCAACTTGCCCTTGGCGGCGCTGGCGGCCTTGCGGGTGCCGAAGCCCTTGTAGTCCGCCATTTCCAAGGCCTTGCTGAGAGACGCCTCGTAGTCGCCGGCGTCGTAAGTCATGATGACCGGCGTCGCATAGGGGAAGGTGCGAATGAAGTTCGCGCGCCGGAACTCGGCGGGATCACGGCCGGTTTCACGTGCGGCAACCTCGATCAGCCGCTCGACCACGAAGGTCGCCTCTGGACGGCCGGCTCCGCGATAGGCATCGACGGGCGCCGTGGTCGTGTAGACGCCATCCACCTCGCAGTAGATCGCGGGGATCTGGTACTGCCCGGACAGCAGCGGCGCATAGAGATAGGTCGGCACCGATGAGGCGAACGTCGACAGATAGGCGCCGAGATTGGCCTTGGTGCTCGCCCGCAGCGCCAGGATCTTGCCTTGCGCATCGACGGCGAGTTCGGCCTTCGTCAGATGGTCGCGGCCGTGCGCGTCGGCGAGAAAGGCTTCGGATCGCTCTGCGGTCCACTTCACGGGGCGGCCCACCTTCTTGGCGGCCCAGACGCAAACTGTCTCTTCGGCGTAGATGAAGATCTTCGAACCGAAGCCACCGCCGACGTCGGGTGCGATGACGCGCAGCTTGTTCTCGGGTGCAATACCGATGAAGGCCGAAAGCACGAGGCGGGCGACGTGCGGGTTCTGGCTGGTCGTGTAGAGCGTAAAGGCGTCCTGGCCGCGGTCGTACTCGCCAATTGCCGCGCGCGGCTCCATGGCGTTCGGGATCAGGCGATTGTTGACGATATCGAGTTTGGTGACGTGCGCGGCCTTTGCGAAAGCCTCGTCGACCGCAGCCTTGTCGCCGAGATGCCACTGATAGACGGTGTTGCCCGGCGCCTCCGCATGAACCTGTGGCTGACCTGCCGCCTGCGCCTTGCCGAGATCGACGACGGGAGCGTGCACGTCGTAATCGACCGAGACAAGCTCGGCAGCGTCCCTGGCCTGCATGAGCGTATCGGCGATGACGACAGCCACGTGATCGCCAACGTAGCGGACCTTGCCTTGCGCCAGCGCGGGGTGTGGTCCCGCCTTCATCGGCGAGCCGTCCTTCGAATGGATCATCCAGCCGCAAATGAGGCCGCCGACCTTGTCCTTCGCGATGTCAGCGCCGGTGAAGATGCCGAGCACGCCCGGAGCAGCCTTGGCTGCGCTGATATCGATGTTCTTGATGGTCGCGTGGGCGTGCGGCGAGCGTACGAACACGGCGTAGCTTTGGCCGTGGCGATTGATGTCGTCGACGTACTGGCCCTGGCCCGTGATGAACCGCAGGTCTTCCTTGCGCTTGACGGAGGCGCCGATGCCTTGATCTGTCATTGTGTCGCTCCTGCTCGTTCCGGTCATTCCGCAGCTTGCTTGGCGCCGTCC
>Ga0209573_1003878_pt1 | contig 15582 bp, 12 predicted proteins | sample TNRBio252014_DNA_FD_185870 | JGI IMG/M metagenome (GOLD analysis project Ga0209573, IMG submission 185870) | Wastewater treatment Type I Accumulibacter community from EBPR Bioreactor in Madison, WI, USA - TNR Reactor_6/25/2014_ DNA (SPAdes)... | ecosystem: Engineered > Bioreactor > EBPR >...
AGCCGCGCGCCATCGATCTGGCTTTTCAACTCGCTTTGGATCTCAAGCTTTTTTCGGGCACGCCGCTCAAGCCGGATGCCGCGACGGCGCGACCCTTCCTCGAGCGCTCGCGCTGGAGCCAGGCGCTGGCGCTCGCCGATGCCTGGCGGAACTCGACTACCTGGAACGACCTGCTGCGACTGCCCGGCCTGACCTTTGAGGGTCAGACCTGGTCGAACGACCCCATCGCCACGCGCGGTGCGTTGATCGAGTGGCTGCGCCAGGTTCCTGTCGGGCGGTGGTGGTCCGTGGAGTCGTTCATCGCGGCGGTGCGCGATCGGCAGCCGGATTATCAACGCCCGGCCGGCGACTTCGATTCCTGGTACGTCCGTGATGCCACGACCGGCGACTATCTTCGCGGGCTCGAGCACTGGGAACGGATAGACGGCGCCCTGATCCGTTCGATCCTCACCGGGCCTCTACGCTGGCTCGGTCTGCTCTCTGGCGATGAACTGGCGTTTCGCGTGACAGAGCTTGGCGCCGATTGGCTGCGCGGTGTGACGCTCAGCCCGCCACCCGATGGACCCGCTCCGGTGCTCGTCACGCCAACCGGCGAAGTGCGTGTCGCCGGCGCTGCGCCGGCTTATCTGCGCTTTCGAGTCGCGCGGGTGGGCAAATGGGTCGGGCTCGAGCGCGGGATCTACATCTACCGACTGACGCCGATTTCGCTCAAACGCGCGGCGAAGCAGGGTGTCGAGCTCGAACGCATCCTCGACTTCCTGCGCCAGTCGGCTGCACCGCATGAATTGCCGCCCAAGCTGCTGACCGCGTTGCGTCGTTATGGTCGGCACGGCACCGAAGCCACCCTGAAGGACGTGACTGTGTTTCGGACCGCCAGCGCCGAACTCATGGAGACGCTGCGCCGCACCCCGGCGCTGCACGAGATGCTTGGCACGGCGCTCGGGCCGGCCGCCAGCCTGGTGCGGGCCGAAGATGTCGATCGGCTCCGAGCGGCGATTTTCGAATTGGGCATCCTGCTCGATTAGCCCCGGTAGTGCTAGACTCGGGAGCGCCTGATCGTGGGCGTGACCATCGACTCAAGGGGGTGAGGTGTTATGACCGATCTTGCATCCATCGCGACAGCTGCCTTCCAGCGCGCCTTTGAGCGCGATCCCGAGTTTGTCGTTCGCGCACCCGGCCGCGTCAATCTGCTTGGCGAGCATGTCGATTACAACGAGGGGTTTGTGCTGCCGATCGCGATCGACCGTGCCGCCTATCTGGCGGTCGGGGCCGCCGAAACCGGTGAGGCGCATATACATGCGCATGACATCCAGGAGGATGTCGTCTTTCGAACGTCGGCGCTCGACATCAAGGCCGATGTCCAGGGCCGGTCGCTGAAATCTTGGGCGCGCTATGCTGCCGGCGTGGCGTGGTCGCTGAGCGACTCGGGGCTGCCCGTGCACGGGATGCGCGCCGTGCTGACGTCGGATGTGCCACGTGGCGCCGGCTTGAGTTCGTCGGCCGCCGTCGAGGTCGCCTACGCCACGGCCTGGCGCCAGCTGGGTGGGTGGTCGTTGCCGGCGATGGAGATCGCGCGCGCCTGTCAGCGCGCCGAAAACCAGTACGTGGGCGTGAACTCAGGGATCATGGATCAGTTCGCATCGGCCTGTGGCCGGGCCGGACACGCGTTGTTGCTGGACTGTCGATCGTTGACGTGGGAAGAGTTGCCGCTGCCGGCGGGGCTGGCGGTGGTCGTCGCCGATACCATGGTGCGCCGCGAGCTTGGCGGTAGCGAGTACAACGTGCGTCGCGCGCAATGCGAAGAGGCCGTCTTCTCGCTGCGGACTGCGCTGCCCGCGATCCAGTCCTTGCGGGATGTGTCGGTTGCTGAGTTCAACGCGCATGCAGGGCGGCTGAGCGACGTGGTCCACAAGCGAGCCAGGCACGTGGTCGAGGAGATCGATCGCACCCAACGGGCTGTCGGTCTGTTGCGCGGCGGCGATGCAATCGGCTTTGGTCAGCTGATGAACGATTGCCATGCCAGCCTGCGTGACCTGTACGAGGTCTCGTGCCCCGAGCTAGACGTGATGGTGGCTGAGGCCCAGACCTTGCCGGGCTGTTACGGCGCGCGGCTAACCGGCGCGGGCTTTGGCGGCTGCACGGTCAACCTCGTGGCGGGCAGTCAGGCCGAGGATTTTACGCGCGAGCTGGCGGCGCGCTACGCAAAGGCTACCGGCAAACCCCCTGATATCTACGTCTGCCAGGCTTCTGCGGGCGCTGCCGTGATCGCGTAGAGCGTAGAGCGTAGAGCGTCGTGCGCACGACGCTCTACGCTCTACGCGATCACGGCCGAGTCAGCACCGGCTCCAGCGACCGGGCCTTCTGTCCCCTCAAGCGCCGATTGGCATTGACCACGCGAAGCATGACGTGGGGCGCCATCAGGCTCGCCGGCGGTTCGATCAGGTTCATCACCTTCAGGAAGGCCCGGCACACCTCCGGATCAACCAGGGTCGCGCGATGGACGGCGGCCACATAGCGGTTGAGCAGGTCGATGCCGGCCGGCTTCGGGCCGGTGGTTGTCGGATAGCGGAAGTCCTCGCCGACCGCAAGCTGCCAGGGGATGTCGACGATCGACGCGGCGCGCTTGAAGAAGCTCTGCGCAAGACACGGCCCGGTGACGCCTTCGGCCAGCGTGGCATCCAATGCCGCGGCCTGTCTGGCCGCCGAGGTCATCCCCTGACCGTAGGTGGGGTTGAAGCTGCAAATGGCATCCCCGAGCACCAGAAAGCCAAGCGGGAAGCGGCGCAACCGCTCGTAGTGCCGACGCAGACTATAGGGGTATTTATAAGGCATGATCTCGGAGATCGGCTCGGCCTGGGTCACGATACGGTAGATATCGGGCGAAGCCAGCCGGCGCACATACTCGCTGAACGCCTTCTCGTCGGTCGGGGCGTGGTCGCCCTGCCAGCCGCCGACGCTCACGATCCAGCGGTCCCCCTCGATCGGGAAGAGGCCGCCGAAACGGGTCTCGCGGGGCGCCTCAGGCGTCACAAGGGTCCACGACGCCCCGAGTGGGTCGCCCGGCGCGCGCCGGTAGAGGCGTGTGGCGTAACCGACGTCGACCCGCACGATGCTCTCGGGCGGCGCGTCGTAGCCCAGGGCCTCCAGCCACTGCGGGGTGCGCGAGCCGCGCCCGGTGCAGTCGACGACCAGATCGGCCCTCAGCGTGGTGGGCCCTTCATGCTCGGAGCGACGGTCGATGCGCACGCCGGTGACGCGCGTCTGTTCGGGGTTGGTGACGAGGCCGAGCACGGCGCAGGAGTCGACGAGCTCGATATTGGCACGCGCCAGAGTCCGTTCGCGCACCAGCGACTCGAGCAGCGGTCGGCTCATCACGGCCGATGTCATCCCCAGCGTCAGGCGCTGCCGTTTGCCGCCATGGGTGTACCAGTTCATGCTGGCGGCCAGGTCGGCGACGATGGCGCCGGCCGTCTTGAGCGCCTCAGGCAGGTCTGGGAAGTAGGCCGTCATCTGCTCGAGCCCAGAGGCGAGCAGGCCATGCAGGTGGCGGGCCTGAGGCTGACCCTTGCGGGCCACCGGGGCCGGATCGACGCCGTCGCGCTCGATCACGGTGACGCGCTCGAAATAGGGGCTGAGGACCCGGGCCGTCAGCAGGCCACCGAGGCTGGCGCCGAGGACGATGGCATGTTGGCGAGGGGCGTGGACGAGGCTCATCGGGCAACTCCTTGGTCGGGTGTCTGGGTCGAGATGCCCTCACCCTACGGCTGACCGGTGCTCGGTCGACAGCCCAGGAGTTGCTCAATTGGTGGTCAGAGTCTGCTCGCGATTCCAACCTTTGACCTGTCAGGTCCGGTGAGAATCGCCCCAATTCAAGCCCATTCCAAAAGCCTATTCACAAAAACAAGCGTGGGATTCTAACCAACGGTCCTAAAGCACACAGCAGGCCGCGACGGCCACATCGAAGACCAGACGCCGCGTGCCCCTCTGGCCCTGCCACTCGCGGTGATCCCACTCGAGGCCGCTCAGATCGTCGCCGCCGTAGAGCAGTTGACCGAGTGCCACGCCGCGGAACGCCGCCACCGCGAAGAGCGCCGCCGCCTCCATCTCGACCGTCAGACAGCCCTCGGCCTTGCGGGCCGCGATGCGTCTGGGCGTCTCGCGATAGAACGCGTCGGTCGTCCAGGTCTTGCCACGCACGAACGGCAGCCGGCGGGCGACGAGCGCCTGTTCGACGGCGGACACGCCCCGAGGGTCGGCCACCACCTCGCGGCTCGGCGGCAGGTAGTGATACGACGTCCCCTCGTCGCGAACGGCGGCGTCAGGCACGATCAGGTGCCCGACCGTCAGCGCCGCATCGAGGCTGCCGGCGCCTCCGCACACGATGAACTTGCGACAGCCCAGGGCGATCAGCTCCTCAAGGAAACCAGCCGCCAGCGGCGCCCCGACGCCCGGGTGCGTCACAGCCACACGCCGACCCTCGACAGTCAACTCGTACACGGGGTTGGCGCCCATCTCACTGCCCAGCGTGTACACGGGGCGGAGCGCCTCGTCCTCCCGCAGTCCCTCCAGCACATCCTGAAAGAAGCACAACACGCAGCGCTCGGCGATGTCGATCGGCTGCACCACGCGCGATGGCTCGATAAAGGCCTCGCGTGCGTCGTCATGTTCGAGGATGGGGTAGGGATGCGGGCGCATCGGGGGATTATACGGCGTGGAGCGAGGAGCGCACGATGCGCTACGCTCTATGCTTCCCGCTTCGCCAGGAACCCGAGGATGATAGTGTTGAACGCCTCGGCCCGTTCCCAGCAGGTGACATGCCCGGCGCCGGGGATCAGGTGCAGTTCGCTGTGCGGGATCGCCCGGTGCAGGATATCGGCGTAGGCCCGCCCTTTGAGCCGATCCAACTCGCCTACGATGATGCAGGTCGGAACCGTGATCGCGCCCAGACGCCCTGTGAAATCGACAGCCAGAAAGGCATCGCAGAGCCTGGCCACCGCCGCGAGATCGAGCAGACGATAGCGCTCACGCGAGTCGGCGATCAACTTCGGGTGAGCGCCGATGAACTCGGGCGCGAAATTCCAGGGGACGCTGGCCTGATGCAGCCCGACCGCATCGCCGGCGAGCGCAAGATCGCGCCAGCCTGTGGCGGTGATGCGTAGCTCAGGGCCGACCTCGCTGACCGTGTCGGCCAGGATCAAGCTGAGCACCCGCTCGGGGTACGAGAGCGCAAACGACTGCGCCACCTCGCCCCCATACGAGATCCCGGCGATGTGCGCGCGCTCGACGCCCAGGTGTGTCAGCAGCCCCGCCAGGTCGTGCGCATGCTGCGCCATCGAGTACGGCGCGGCGGGGTGATCGGATTGGCCCTGGCCGCGACAGTCGTACTGGATCACGTGATAGTGCGCGGCAAGGGCCCGGGTCTGGAAAACCCAGCTCGTGGCCGCATTCATCAAAATGCCGTTGTTCAGCACCAGCGCCGGCGCCTGTTCCGGCCCATGGCACTCGTAATACAGTTGGACGTCGTTGAGGATTGCAGTCGCCATCGCTCCTCGCTCCTCGCTCTACGTCCCCCGCCTCCGACGCCAGGTGCCGACGATGCCGTAGGGCACGAAGAGCACGAGCGCGATGTAGACCACGCCGAGCAACACGTCGGCGATCTGGCCGAACCAGCGATCGAGGAAGAACGCCAGAAGCCGATATGCCAGCGCGCCGAAGAGCGCGCCGGTGAGCGTGCCGACGCCGCCCATGAGGATCATGAGCAGCGCGGCCACCGTGAAGCTCAGGCTCGCGACGTTTGGGCTGACGATCGGTTGATAGAGCGCGTGCAGGCTCCCGGCCAGCGCCGCCGTGACGCTCGCGATCGTCAGCGCGATCAGCTTGAAGACGAAGGTGTTGTAGCCGAGCATCAAGGCGCGGCCCTCGTTCTCGCGGATCGCGTTGCACACGCGCCCCGTCGGCGAGTCGACGAAGCGCTTGTAGGCCAGCCACGCCAGCGCCATCACCGCCAGGCTGACGAGGTAAAAGCGCAGCCGATCGGCGTTGGGGTTGAGGATCGCAGGCGGGACCAGGCCCTGCAGACCGACGTCACCGCCTGTCCATGGGCTGAGTTCGTGGGTCTGGACGACGATGTGAAAGACCGAGGCCATGCCGAGCGTGACCAGCGCGAAGGTCACGCCCCTGACTCGTGGCAACACCACCCCGACGGCCAGGGCCTGCGTTATGCCGATGCCGATCACGGCCACGATCGTCGGGCCGAGCTCCCAGCCAAAACTCTTGATCAGGATCCCGGTCGCGTAGGCGCCCATGCCGAAGAAGAGCGCATGACCGAACGAGAGCAGGCCGGTGACGCCGAGCACCAGATCGTAGCTCAAGGCGTAGATCGCCAGGATGAAGACTTCAATGAACAGGCCCTGGTAGAACTTGGCGTTGCCCGACTCGTTGGTCAACACAGCAACCGGCGAGTCGCCGCTCAACGCAGCGACGACGAACGGAAAGACGATCAGGGCCAGCAGCCCGCCAAGCGGGCCGAGGTTGCGGCTCAGCCAGCCCGGCAGGGCGGGGCGGGTGGAGGGTGTTGCGGGCGTCATCGCCTACTCCTTGCGTCCGAACAGGCCCTGCGGCAGCACCAGCAGGATCACGACCATCAGCAGCACGGTCGAGGCCGGCACCAAAGGCGGCGTAGGCTTGAACGGCTCCTCGATAAACGGTAGCGGGATGCCGATCTGACCGTACTTGACCATGAACTGCTGTAACAGCCCGACCAGCACCGCGCCGGCGGCCGCACCCGGGAAGCTGGTCAACCCGCCGATCGCAAGCGCGATCAGGGCCAGCAGCAGCAGGCTCTCGCCCATGCCTTCGGTCAGGCCCGTCGATGGCCCCGAGAGCACGCCGCCCAGCGCAGCCAGGCCGGTGCCGACCGCGAAGACCAGCGTGAACACGCGCTGGACGTTGATGCCCAGCGCCTCGACCATCGCTCTGTCCTGCACGCCGGCGCGGATGATCATGCCGAGCCGTGACCGACCGAGCACGAGCGAGATCGCGACGAGCACGATCAGGCCGATTGCGATGATGAAGAGCTCGTTGTAGACGCGTACGCGTGCATCGAACAGGATGATCGTCGCGCATTGATTGGCCAACCAATCGCCAAGGCTCCGCGCCGGGCAACCGTCGCCCGTGCCGTTGAACAACGTTGGCTTGACCATGCTGATCTGCGGCCGGCCCCAGATCGCAATCACGGCCTGCATGCCGATCACGCCCAGGCCGAGCGTGAGCATCAGCTGATAGATCGGGCGCGAATACGTGCTGCGGATCAGGGTCGACTCCATCAAACCGCCGAGCGCCATGCCGACAACGACGGCCACCACGATGGCGAAGCCGAAACGCCAGGTGGTGTCGAGGCCAAATAGCCAGGCGGTCAACGCATCGTTGACGACGAGCAGGCCGATCCCGACCAGCGCCACGGACCCGGCAAGGGCCCAGGCGCTCAGCGGCGCGCGCGCCCCGGAGGGCTGTGTGCGCCAGCCCGCGATGGCCAGCGCGCCCAGCCCGCCGACGGCCAATAGCGCTGTCACAGCCGCGATTGGATGGAGCCCGCCGAATGTCGCTGGCTCCGGAGGCACGAGCGTCCCCTGTTCGAGTGCCAGACCCCAGACCACCGGGCTTTGCTCATAGACGCCGGCGTTCCAAATACTGATCGGGTACTGCGGAAGCACGCCGGCGGCCAACGCCAGCGCCGCGCCGGCCGCGATCCAGGGCCAGACTCGCGCCACGGCCGGCGGCAAGGTCCAATGATCGATGAGCGCCTGCAACCCCGGCAGCGCCAGGAAGCCGGCCGTCAGTAGCAAGACCGGCGTCGTGAGGTCGACGATCGTGTCCGGCCGCACATAGGCCGACCAACCGACGTAGGCGCCGATCATGAAAAGCGTTCCGTGCGCGAGGTTGAGCACATCCATCAGACCGAAGATCAGCGACAGCCCGGCCGCCGCGAGGAAGATCACGGCGCCCATCGCCACGCCGCGGAGCACGGTCAGCAGCCAGTCGTCGAGCTGCATGCTCTGCGTCGCCAGCAACAGCAGGGCGCCGAGGATGCCGAGCGTGATCCACAGGACCCGGTTCTTGGAGAAGTCGTCAAGGAGGGTGCGCATCGCGTGTCCTGAAGGGCGGCGCTCACGCGGCGCCGAGATAGCGTTGAACCGCGTTACGGTCGGTGGCGAGGTCGGACATGGCGCCGGCCTGGACCGAACGCCCCGACTCGATGATCACATAGCGCTCGGCCAGTTGCCGGGCGACGACGAAGTTTTGTTCGACGAGCACCACGGTGGTCTCGCGCGCCAGCGCGCGGATGGCAACGATCAGGTGCTCGATGATCACCGGGGCCAGCCCCTCGCTCGGCTCGTCGATCAGCAGCAGTTTGTTGTCGGGCACGAGGGCCCGCGCGATGGCCAGCATCTGCTGTTGACCACCCGAGAGCTGCTGGCCACGCAGACCGATCAGACGCCGCAGATCAGGGAAGAGGTCGAAGACCAGTTCGGATTTGCGCTTGAAGTCGCCCTGGCGGCGCTCCGCGATCTGCAGGTTCTCGGCCACCGTCAGATCGCGGAAGATGCCGCGGTAATCGGGGACGAAGCCGATGCCAAGCGCCGCGATCTCATAGCTGCGGCGGCCGTGCAGATCTTGACCGTCGAGGCGCACGCTCCCGCGCCGCGGAGGCGTCAGGCCCATGATGGTCTTGAGTGTCGTGGTCTTGCCCGCGCCGTTGCGACCGAGCAAGGCCGTGATCGAGCAACGCGGTGCGCTGACGCTCACGCCCGACAGGATCTGGTATTGACCGATGAAGGTCTGAACGTCCTCGAGCGCGAGGTGGATGTCGGGGGCGCTCATGCATCCTCCTGCGTGGCGCCCTGGTCGCGGCCCAACGGGCCGTAGAGTTCGCCCAGATAAGCGCTTTGCACGGCCGGGTTCGCCGTGATCTCGGCCGGCGTGCCCTCGGCCAACCGGGCGCCCTGGTGCATCACGGTGATAACGTCTGAGGCGCGCATGACGACGTTCATGTTGTGCTCGACCAGCACGACGGTCTTGCCGCCGCGCTTCTGCACCGCGCCGATCAACTCCATCAACTCGGGCACCTGTTCGCCGGCCATGCCCGCGGTCGGCTCGTCGAGCAGCAACAGGCTTGGGTCGGGCGCCAGGATCATGCCGAGCTCGAGTTTGCGCTGATCGCCCTGGGGCAGAGCGCGGGCCGGAAGCGCAGCGCGCGCCGCCAACCCGACCTGTTCGAGCACGGCGTGCGCGCGCTCGAGCACGGCCTTGAGCCGGCGATGATCCTCCCAGAATCGGAAGCTTCCGGGTTGCACGGCCTGACAGGCCAGCCGCACGTTTTCAAGCACGCTCAGATTGGGAAAGACATTCGTGATTTGAAACGAACGCCCGATGCCCAGATGCGCTGTGCGATGCAGCGGCAGCCGCGTGATGTCGCGGCCTTTGAAGTAGATCTGGCCGCTGGTCGGGTCGAGTGTGCGGCTGAGCAGGTTGAACAGCGTGGTCTTGCCGGCGCCGTTCGGGCCGATGATGGCGTGAAACGACCCGGCCTGCACGCGCAGGTCGACGTCGTCGACGGCCACCAGACCGCCGAACTGCTTGCGCAGTTTCCGGGTCTCGAGCGCGATCGTTTCGGGCATGGGGTGTTCCGTTTCTCCAGCGGACCGACGCATGCTGGCCGGCGGACGACGAAGGACGAATGACGATTGTCGCACTCAAACAGCGGCGGCGATCGTCATTCGTCTTTCGTCTTCCGTCAGCACGCAAGATGCCGTAATCCGAATGCCGCGTTACGGCGTCCCGCTCAGGCTACCATAGGGCAGGTCGCCGCAGCGATCCTTCAACCCCTCGGGCAGCAGACACGGCGGCTCGGGCCGCGTGGTCTCGACCAACTCGAAGAACTTGAAGTCCTTGTCGTCGACGTTCAGGATCTTGACAATGTACATGTCCTGGATGGCGACGTGATCTTCGGGCCGGATCGTGACCGTGCCCTTGGGCCCTTCGAACGACAGCCCCTCGAGCGCCGGGATCAAGACGTCGGCCGTGGCGACGCCGCCGGTCTTCTTCAAGCCTTCGTAGACCATGATCGCGGCGTTCATGCCGTCGGCGTCGAACAGATCCGGCGGTGTGCCATAGCGAGCGATGTCCTGCTCGACCAGCCAGTCGTTGATCTCGTTATCCGGCAGCGTGTAGTGATACAGGATGCCGCTGCTCTGGCCGATCGCCGCGCCATAGACCGGGATCGCGGCGTTGTTCGCCAGCGAGGCCGCCAGCGCGATCTCGTCGAAGACGCCCTGTTCGCGGGCCGCCTGGAACATCGGCACGAAGCCGCCGCCGGCCCAGGTGACGATCCAGGCCTCGGCGCCCGAGTCGAGGATCTGGTCCATGTAGGGCGTGAAGTCGGTGGTCTCGATCGGGGCGAAGATGTCGTCGATCACGAACTCGCCGCCGAAGGTGGTGCAGGCGTCGCGGCCCGAGGAGGCGCCGCCCTGGCCAAAGCTGTTGTCTGGAGCGATCTGAACGAACTTCGTGTACTTGGTCGTCAGATAGCTGCACAGGTTGATGAAGTCTTGATAGTTGTTGCGGCTCGTCCGGAACGTGTACTCGTTGAAGTTCACGCCCGTGATGTCGTTGGCGGCCGCCGGGTTGACGATCAGGACCTTCTGGTTCTCCTGCGCCAGACCCTGAAGCGTGGCCGTGGTCGGCGAGCTGACCGAGCCGACCAGCATGTCGACGCCCTGCGACTCGATGAGCTCGCGGGCGACCGTGGCCGTGGTCTCAGGGTTGCCCTGGTCGTCGGCGACCAGCACCGTGATCTCGCAGCCGTCGATCGTGAAGGTGTTCTCCTTCATGTCGACCGTGAACACCTCGCCGGCGCTGCCCGGCGCCCCGGCCAGGTACTCCATGCCCAGCATGAACGAGCGCACCTGCATCGCGCCATAAACGGCCAGCGGGCCGGTGAAGTCGCCGATCAGGCCGATCTTGATCGGCGCCGCGCAGGTCAACCCGGCTGCAGGCTCAACCGCGGCTTCGGTCGGCGCCTCGGCCGCCTCGGTGGGCGCGGCGGCTTCGGTCGGGGGCACGGTCGTCGGTGCCGGCGCGGCGGTCGGCTCGACGGGGGCCGTTGTCGGGGTGGGGCCGGCGCAGGCCGCGAGGGCCGTGGCCAGGATAGTCACCCCGGAAAACAACAAGCGTGTGGCTTTCATGTGTCGTCTCCTCCAATCATGCGGAACAAAGATGGATGGACAGGGTCGTTCGGCGCGAACACGGGTCGGTCGTGCGCCTCCTCTCTCTTTCTCCGATCAACGCCAACGCAGCACATGCGCATGGAAGGCGGCGTTGAAGGCGTCGAGCTTCTCGATGTACGGTGCGTGTCCGGCGTCGGTCAACACGACTTCGTTGATCATCCCGCCGGCACGCGCGTAATCGGCCAACACGGCCCGGATCTGGCTCACCATCGGCTGAGGCGGGAAGGCCTCGGCCCCGGGCCAACCGGGCAGCAGGCCGCGGCTCCCCAGGAACCCGGGGTCCGACGCGGCCGTGTCCGAGACCAGCAGGTCGCTGTCGCCGCGGATCCACAGGATCGGCGGCTTGTGTTCGAGCCGCACCAGCCCTCCGACATCGCCCGCGTATTTGGGCGAGAGCGCGTTGGCGGCGCCCCAGACGCCAGGCGCCACGAACGGCCAGTGCGGCGACGCGACCTTGTCGCCGGGCATATCCTGCGGACCGATATGCGTGGCGTTCATCGATTGCACAAGCGCGTCTTCGCGGGGCGAGACGAACGGCGCCCTGACGATCACGGTCCGTAACGCGGCGCGCGGTGAGAACGGGCTGTCGAGGCTGAGGTCGTTTTCGGTGATACGGCGCAGGAGTTCGGGGTTCGCCAGCCCGCCGCCTGACCCGGCGAAATCGGGTGTCGTCGGGGTGCCGGCTGCGTCGCGCGTGCCGCCGAAGCCGTAGGGTGAGCCCGGGTCGACCTGCGTGGCGCTGCGGATCCGCTCGGGCCGGTCGCGCAGCAGCCGCCAGACCACGTTGCCGCCCAGCGAATTCCCGACCAAGTGCGCATCGGCGATCCCCAGTTGATCGAGCAGCGCCACCGCGTCGTCGGCCAAATCGCCCAGGCCGCGCGTGGCGTCGATGTACGCCGAGGGGTCCGCGTCGCCAAAGCCGCGCTGGTCGGGCGCGATCGCGCGAAAACCCGCGGGCAGGCTGGTCATCACTTCTTCCCACCACGTCGCCGACGACGTGTTGCCGTGCAGGAAGAGCACAGGCACACCGTCCTCGGCCCCGGCAAAAAGCACGCGGGTGGTGAGGCGTGGCGACGTGATGGTCTCCGAAGTGATGCCGGGAAGCGTTGGGATGGGCATGGCGTCCTCTCTTGCGATCAGACTATGTCAGTTATGACATATCTGGCCCGCAGCTCCTGTTTGATCACCTTACCGTACGGCGAATAGGGCAGGTCGCCGAAGACGATGTGTTTGGGGATCTTGTAGCGCGCCAGTCGCCCGTGGCAGAGCGCGAGTAACTCGTCGACGCTTGTCCCCGCGCCGGGCTTGAGCATCACGACCATCAGCCCGACCTCGCCCCATTTGAGGTCGGGTTGGCCGATCAACGCGGCGTCGGCCACGGCGTCGTGTTCGCGGAAGACGGCCTCGACTTCGGCGGCGTAGATGTTCTCGCCGCCGCTCTTGATCATGTCTTTGTAGCGGCCCACGATCGTATAGAAACCGTCGGCGTCGCGGCGGGCCGAATCGCCTGTGTGGAACCAGCCGTCGCGGATCGCCTCGGCCGTGGCCTCCGGGTTGCCCCAGTAGCCCAGACAGACATGCGGGCCGCGGATCAGCAACTCGCCGGCCTGGCCCTCGGCCACATCGGCGCCGGTCTCGGGGTCGACAAGGCGCATCTCGCTGTGCAGGATCGGTTTGCCGACCGACCCGAGTTTGGTGACGGACTCATCGTCGGTCATGCTGAAGCAGTTGGTGCCGACTTCGGTCAGGCCATAGCCCTGGCGGAAGATCACGCCCTTGCGCTCGGTCCAGGCGCGGATCAGCGCCGGCGGGCAGGGCGCGCCGCCGCTGATGAAGAAGTGCACGTGGTCAAAGTCCGCGGCCTCGAACGCCGGCGCGTTGAGCCACATTTGAAAGACCGTCGGCACGCCGAGGATGACCGTGCATCGTTCGGAGACGATCAGATCGAGCGTGGTCGTCGCGTCGAAGCCCTTGCTGAGCACGATCCGGCCGCCGGCATACAGGATCGGGGTCAGGAAAGCGAACAACCCGCCGGCGTGAAAGAGCGGCGTGAACACCGGGGAGATGTCGTGCTCGGTCAGGCCCCAGCTGACCACGGTGCTGATCGCGTTCCACAGGATCTGACGATGCGGCAGCACAGCGCCTTTGGGCCGGCCGGTCGTTCCGGAGGTGTACAGGATCGTGTAAGGCGTCTCGCCGTCGAGCGGCGGCCGCGCGGGCTCGGCCGCCGACGCCTCGGCCAGCAGATCGTCGTAGTCGGGCGCTCCTGGCACAGCGCCACCCAGCGCGATCACGGTCGGCACCGCGACGTGCGTCTGCAGATCGCCAAAGGTCTCGACGCAGTCGGGCCCGACGATCAACACGCGCGGCGCGCAGTCAGCGACGATGTAGGCCAGCTCGCGCCCGGTCAATCGCCAGTTGAGCGGCGTGAAGATCGCGCCGATCTTTGCCAGGCCGTAGAGCAGGTCGAGGAAGGCGACGCTGTTGTGCGCCAGAATGGCGACGCGATCGCCGGGCTGCACGCCGAAGCGCTCGCGTAGCAGGTTCGCCAGCCGATTGGCGCGCGTGTTCAGGTCCGCGTAGGTATAGCGGATCCCGGTATCGACCTCGAAGAGCGCTTCGCGGTCGGGCGTCAGCCCGGCGCGCGCACTGAGCAGATCGGCGGCGTGCATAGCGATCTCAGGTGCCCACCACGATCCCGCCGTCGACGCGGAGCGTGACGCCGGTGATGAACGACGCCTCGTCGGAGGCGAGGAAGACGTAAGCGTTGGCGATGTCGCGCGGCTCGCCCAGCCGTCCGAGCGGTGTGCGCGCGCGCATGCCGTCGAGCACCTTCTCGGGCATGGCCTTGACCATCTCGGTGGCCGTGAAACCCGGCGCGATCGCGTTGACGCGCACACCGTAACGGCCTAGCTCGCGCGCCCAGACCTTGGTCATGCCGATCACGCCGGCCTTGGTGGCGACGTAGTTGGTCTGGCCGAAGTTGCCGTCCTCACCGACGACCGACGAGGCGTTGAGGATCACGCCCCCGCCGCCGCGGATCAGGTGCGGCGCGACCGCCTGGGTGCAGTTGAACACGCCTTTGAGGTTGACCGAGATCACCAGGTCGAACTCGGGCTCGCCCAGCTGCTTGACGAGCTGGCCATCGGCCATCTTGACGAGCTGGCCGTCGCGCAGCACGCCGGCGTTGTTGACCAGCACATCGATCCGGCCGAACTCGGCGGCCACCGCGTCGATCCAGGCGCCGGCCGCGGCGCGATCAGCGACGTTGACTTTGTCGTAGCGCGCGCCCGGCCCGAGCGCGGCCAGGGCCTCCTGGCCCGCGGCCTCGTTCAGGTCGCAGATCGCGACCCGCGCACCCTCCTCGGCAAAGCGCTCAGCGGTCGCGCGCCCGATCCCGGCGCCGCCGCCCGTCACCAACACCACACGATCCTTGAGTCGCATAGAAGTCTCCAATATGGGCGGTGAGCGGGTGCTCCGCAGAGCCGGCGCGGAGCGCCGGTTCTGCGGAGCACCCGCTCACCGCCCCACTACGTTCCCCAGCGGACGGCGCCGGCGGCCCAGACGTAGCCGATGCCGGCCGCCACGATCATCATCAGGTCGCCGTCCTTGAGACGGCCCTGTCTGAGTCCTTCTTTGATGGCAAACATCGCGTCCTGCTCGCCGGTGTGGCCGAAGCCGCCGAGATAGACCGACTGATCCTCGCGCAGGCCGAGGCGTTCGAGCATGTCGCGATGGCCCGAGGGCTTGATCAGCACCATGTTGAGGAAGTCGATATCGGCGCGGCTGTACGGCTGCCCATTGGGCTTCGGGCCGCTCTTGCGCAGCGCCTCGTCGACGCAGCGCTCCCAGTTCGTCATCGAGACCGCGTTGAGCCGTTCCTTCATCGCCTCGGGCTCGACCAGGTCGAACATGAACTGCCGCGCCTGCACGGCGGCGTCGTTGGGGAAGGCCACTGTGCCGCTGGCCGGGATGACGACGTGGCGGCTCATCGTCCCGTCGCAGATCAGGTGCGCGCCGAGCACATGGTTGCGCGGCCAGCCCTTGCGCAGCAGGATGGCGCCGCCGCCTGCGCCGATGTTGAACATGAACGAGGTGCGCGGGTTCTTGAGGTCGATGACGTCGGCGACCTTGTAGCCGCCGGCGATCAGCACGGTGTTGACTTCGGGGTCCGAGCGCATCAGGTCGCGCGCCAGCTTGAGCGCGCCGACCGTGGTTGCGCAGCGCATGTGGACGTCCATGGCCCAGGCCCGCCTCGCGCCGATGCGCTGCGCCAGATCGATCCCGGCCGTCCACA
>Ga0209573_1003879_pt1 | contig 15580 bp, 13 predicted proteins | sample TNRBio252014_DNA_FD_185870 | JGI IMG/M metagenome (GOLD analysis project Ga0209573, IMG submission 185870) | Wastewater treatment Type I Accumulibacter community from EBPR Bioreactor in Madison, WI, USA - TNR Reactor_6/25/2014_ DNA (SPAdes)... | ecosystem: Engineered > Bioreactor > EBPR >...
TACTTTAACCTTTAACCTTGAATTACTTTAACCTTTAACCTTGAATTACTTTAACCTTTAACCTTGAATTACTTTAACCTTTAACCTTGAATTACTTTAACCTTTAACCTTGAATTACTTTAACCTTGGAATTTTATGTCATCATTAGTAGCAAGGATTAATGCAGAGCTTCGCGGCGACCGGGTTATCTGGGCAATTATCGCCCTGATATCCATCTTTTCTATTCTGGCCGTTTACAGCTCTACGGGAACCTTAGCCTATCGCGAACGGGGTGGCAATACGGAGGCTTTTTTGTTCAAGCACTTAGTCATTCTCGGCGTCGGCTTGCTGCTGACATACATCTGCCATTTGCTGCACTACATGAAATATTCGCGCTGGGCGCCGGTGTTACTCCTGCTGGCGATCCCGATGCTGTTTTATACGATTACCATGGGTGCGGAAATCAATGAAGGCAAGCGTTGGGTGATGATCCCTTATGTGGGCATTACCTTCCAGACTTCTGATTTTGCCAAGCTGGCGCTCATTATTTATGTCGCACGGGCTATTTCCACCAAGCAGGATTATATCAAGGATTTCAACAGCGCTTTTTTGCCGATCATCGTGCCGGTTTTATTGATTTGCGGGCTGATCGCCCCTTCCAATTTATCTACGGCCTTGTTGTTGTTTTTGACTTGTATTGGCATGATGTTCATCGGAAGGGTTTCTGTTCGATACATCATTTTGCTGCTCATGCTGGGGTTGGTCGTTTTTGCCATACTCATTTTCATCGGGCAGGCTTTTCCCGATCTTGTGCGGGTGGATACCTGGACGAGCCGGATGCAGGAGTTTATGTACGACCCCGATGGCGGCTATCAAAGTATGCAGGCAAAAATTGCGATTGCGAATGGCGAATGGTTTGGCCTGGGGCCGGGCAATAGCATCCAGCGCAATTACCTGCCTTCGCCCTATTCCGATTTTATTTACAGCATCATCTGTGAGGAATACGGCATATTCGGCGGCGGCATCATTCTTTTATTGTACGTATTGTTCTTTTTCCGGATCACACGGTTGGTCACCAAAAGCCCAAAAGCCTTCGGTGCCATTCTGGCGATGGGGTTGGGCATCATGCTGGTGATGCAGGCATTGGTTAATATTGCAGTAGCAGTAAACCTTGTGCCGGTCACCGGGGTCACCCTGCCCATGATCAGTATGGGCGGTACGTCATTGATGTTTACCTGCATCGCTTTTGGCATCATCCTGAGCGTGAGCAAGTATATTGAATCGGTAGCAACAGATTGATATGGCAAAGATCATTATCAGCGGCGGTGGCACAGGGGGCCATGTTTTTCCGGCGATTGCCATTGCAGACGCGATTAAAAAAATACGCCCCGATGCCGATATTCTGTTTGTTGGCGCAAAGGGCAAAATAGAAATGGAGAAAGTCCCGAAAGCGGGCTATCCGATAGAAGGCTTGTGGATCAGCGGTTTTCACCGAAAACTGACTTTGAGAAACCTGCTTTTTCCGTTGAAATTGCTGACGAGCTTGTGGAAAGCCCACCGCATCGTAGCGCAGTTCAAACCCGATGCCGCAGTAGGTGTAGGCGGTTATGCCAGCGGGCCATTGCTGCGGGCGGCAACGAGCCGGGGAATACCTGCGCTGTTGCAGGAGCAGAACTCCTTTGCGGGGGTCACCAACCGCTTATTGGCCGCTAAGGCAAAAAAAATATGCGTGGCCTACGACAAGATGGAGCGCTATTTTCCGGCTGAAAAAGTTGTGCTGACCGGCAATCCGGTGCGGCGCGATTTGGCCAATTTGCAGGTAACTGCGGCAGAAGGGCTGCAATATTTTAACCTGGAAGCAGGCAAAAAAAGCATCTTCGTTTTTGGCGGAAGCCTCGGCGCCCGTTCCATCAACGAAGCGATGGCCGCCAATGCGGAATTGCTAAGCCGGCAACCAGACATTCAGGTGCTTTGGCAAGTGGGCAGTTTGTACTACGAAACGTATAAAGATTGCGCAACTGCCCGTTTGCCTAATGTGCGTGTGCGCCCTTTTGTTGACCGGATGGATATGGCCTACGCGATGGCGGATTTAGTAATCTGCCGGGCAGGCGCTTTAGCCATTTCCGAATTGTGTCTGGTGGGCAAAGCGGCTCTGTTGATCCCTTCGCCAAATGTGGCGGAAGACCACCAGACCAAAAATGCCAAAGCACTTGTGGAAAAGGAAGCGGCGCTGCTGCTCCCCGACGGGGATGCAAAAGAACTGATTGTGGCACAGGCGCTGCAATTGCTGAATAACGAACCGCAGCTTGAAAAACTGAGACAAAACATCCGCCGGCTGGCGCGCCCCGACGCTGCTGACCGCATTGCGGAGGAGGTTTTAAAACTGATAAAAAAATGAATCTGAACGACTTGCGTACCCTGTATTTTATCGGCATCGGCGGCATCGGCATGAGCGCCTTAGCCCGGTATTTCAAGGGGCGTGGATTGGCCGTTTCAGGGTACGATAAAACAGAAACCCCGCTGACGAAAGCGTTGGCGGAAGAAGGCATTCCGGTGCACTATACCGAAGACTTGTCGCAAATACCGGCTTCCGTGGACCTCGTGGTCTATACCCCTGCCGTGCCAGGTGATCACAAGGAATTGGTTCACCTGCAGGCGCAAGGCATACCGGTAAAAAAGCGCGCAGAGGTGCTGGGCATCATTAGCCGGGGCATGAAAACCATTGCCGTAGCAGGCACACACGGCAAAACGACGACGTCTACCATGGTGACGCACCTGCTGTACAGCGGCGGGGTGGAATGCGCGGCTTTTCTGGGGGGGATTTCGCTGAATTTCGGCACCAACTTCCTCCAGGGCAACAGTGAATGGGTGGTAGTGGAAGCCGATGAATACGATCGCTCATTTTTGCAATTAGACCCGGATCTGGCCATCATCACTTCGGTGGAAGCTGATCATTTGGACATCTATGGCGATCATGAGCGGTTGATTGAAACGGGGTATCGTGCTTTTGCCAAAAGGCTGAAACCCGGAGGTCGTCTGTGGGTGAATGCCGCCTGTGAAAATTATTTTGAAGACCTTGACGGCATTGATAGTTACGGCATTGATAATGGCCATTACCGTTCAGACAACATCCGGATGGAAAATGGACGAGTCACCTTCGATTTTACTTCCCCAAAATTGACATTGAAAGGGGCACAGTTAGGCGTTCCGGGCAGGCACAATGTAGAAAATGCAACCGCTGCGATTGCGGTGGCCTTAGAAGCAGGCGCTTCGCCGGAGGGCATCCGGGCGGGTTTGGCTTCCTTCAGGGGAACCCGGCGGCGGTTTGAAATTGTTTGGCGCAGCGAAGACCGGGTTTATGTGGACGATTACGCCCATCACCCCACTGAACTGGAAGCCACCATTAGCGCAGCGCGCATGTATTTTCCGGGCAAAAAGTTGACCGGGATTTTTCAGCCGCATCTGTACACCCGCACGCGGGATTTTGCGCTTGAATTTGCGCAGGCGCTCGATCAGCTCGACGAGGTGTTGCTGTTGGACATCTATCCGGCGCGGGAACTACCGATTGAAGGCGTGAGCAGTGCAACGATTTTTGATCAAATGCGTAACCCTAATAAGCGCTTAGTCACTAAAACCAATTTGCTGGATGCCATAGCGGAAATGCAGCCGGAAGTTTTGCTGACGATGGGCGCCGGGGATATTGATGGGATGGTTGGAAAGATTGGGGAGGGGATGAGGCGATTTGAAAATTTGAGGATTTGAGGAAGACAAGGTTAAAGGTTAAAGTAGAAAGGTTAAAGTTGGGGACGTAACGAATCATGAAACGTAATCCCGACCTGAGCCAATGGAAATATGAAAGTGGATACGTAACTTATTACAAAACGTAATCACTCCTTTAACCTCTAACCTTTTTACTTTAACCTTGAGAAAAAAGTAACAAATAACCACTCAACTAATGGTAAAAAAAATGCCACAAAATGATTTATCAAAATCGCTGAAACGCCTGACGTGGGCAGCGGTGGCATTTATTTTTGCGATGGTCATTATTGCGTTTGCGGATAAAAAAGGAAACCGGGCGGTTTCAGATGTAAAAGTAGTCGTAGAGCCGCTTGGAGAGGGGAATTTACTGATTAATGAGGAGGATGTGCTGGAAGCCATCGAACGGAATTATGGATTTGTGCTGGAAGGAACGCCCATTGCCGATCTGGAAGTGGGGCGGTTGGAGCAGATGATTGAAACCGATCCTTTTGTAGCGGATGCCGATGTTTTTGTAGACGCCGAAGGGCGGGTGCAGGTAGAAATTGTACAGCGGGAGCCGGTTTTGCGCATCATCAGCAACAACGGTCAGAATTATTACCTCGACCGCGACGGGTTCAAAATGCCGTTGTCCGACCACTTTTCAGCCCGGGTGCTGGTCGCCACCGGGAATATACCGCCGTTCAGCGATGACTTTATGGCCACTGACAAAAAACATACCCTGAAAGACCTGTTTTTGCTGCGTGCAGATCTGCTTGCCGACGAGTTTATGAATGCATTGATCGAGCAGGTTTACGTCAGCAATCGCGGCGAGTACATTCTCATTCCCAAACTGGGCGATCAGAAAATTATTCTTGGCGCTTACGAAAACGTGGAAGATAAATTCAAACGACTTAAGGTTTTCTATAAAGAAGGAATGCCTTATGAAGGTTGGCAAAAATATTCCGAAATCAACCTGAAATACAAAGGACAGGTGGTTTGCAGGAAACGATAAATTTAATTTTACGGTATAGTCATTCCAGGGGAGGCTTTCAGAGAAAACTACACCCTGAAACAAAATGTGAAAGATTATGATGATGGAAACAGAATCGGGCGCGTACAAATCGGACATCGTTGTCGCGTTAGACATTGGCACCACGAAGGTTTGCGCATTGGTTGGTCGCAAAGACGAACACGGCAAATTGGAAGTTCTCGGCTTTGGTAAAGTGGACTCGGAAGGCGTATTGCGCGGGGTTGTTTCAAACATTGAAAAAACCGTGAATGCCATTTCCGAAGCAACGGATGTAGCCAAACGCCACTCTGGCTTAGACTTTAAGATTGTGCACGTAGGCATTGCCGGACAGCACATCAAGAGCCTCCAGCACCGGGGAATTCTGACGCGCGATAATGACCACTTAGAGATCAGCCGTCGCGATATTGAAAAGCTGATCAGCGACATGTACAAACTCGTGTTGCCGCCGGGCGATAAAATCCTGCATGTCATTCCACAGGAATATACCGTTGACAACGAGCAGGGGATACTCGACCCCATTGGTATGTCAGGGATTCGTTTGGAAGCCAATTTCCACATCATCACCGGCCAGATTGCCGCGTCCAACAACCTTTACCGTTGTGTGGAGCGCGCCGGACTGAAAGCCGCCAACATGACCCTGGAGCCTATTGCTTCAGCCGCAGCAGTGCTGAGCGCCGAAGAAAAAGAAGCCGGCGTAGCGCTGGTGGATATTGGCGGGGGTACTACCGATATTACCATTTTCCAGGACGGCATCATTCGCCACACGGCGGTGATTCCTTTTGGCGGCAACGCCATCACCAAAGACATCAAGGAAGGCTGCACGGTGATGATCCAGCAGGCTGAAAAGATGAAAGTGCGTTTTGGCTCTGCTTTAGCGGATGAGGTATTCGACAACCGCATCATCACCATTCCGGGACTGAAAGGACGCGACGCCAAGGAAATTTCTGAAAAGAACCTCGCCCGCATTATTCAGGCGCGCATGGAGGAAATCCTCGACTATGTCGTTTGGGAAATCCGCAAATCGGGCTACGAACGCAAGCTCATCGGCGGCATCGTACTCACCGGCGGCGGCGCTTTGCTGCGGCATATTGACAAGCTGGCTGAATTCCACACGGGATTCGCGGCGCGCATTGGAATGCCGGTTGAAAACCTTGCGCACGGCTACTACGAGCAACTCGGCAGCCCCATGTACGCTACGGGGATCGGGCTGTTGCTCAAAGGCATCGAAGATGTGGAACAGGGACGTGTGAAATCGGAGGCCGAAGTGCCCAAAAAAGAAGTCGAAACGCAGGACGAAAATAACAGCAGCAGCAATGGCAACTGGTTTGACCAAATCTTTCGGAAAACGAAAGAGTGGTTTGAAGCAGAACCAGATGCTAATTTTTAAAGTCAATTTCTATCTTTACGAGCGTCGGGCGCTTACTGATACCAAAAGCAACCTGTGAACGAGAAAACCACCCGGCGAACGCACCAAAAAAGAAACATTATGTTATTCGATTTGCCAGGGAGCGAAAGCCCCATCATCAAGGTTCTGGGCGTAGGCGGCGGCGGCAGCAATGCAGTCAACCACATGTACAGCCAGGGTATTATCGGTGTTGACTTTGCCATTTGCAACACCGACGCACAAGCGATGGACACCAGCCCGGTGCCCACGAAAATTTCTTTGGGGCCTTTGCTCACTGAAGGACGAGGGGCAGGTTCAAAGCCGAACATCGGCAAATTGGCCTGCGAAGAATCCATTGAAGAGCTGCGCCGGTATTTGGAAAACAACTGCAAAATGTTGTTCATTACCGCAGGCATGGGTGGCGGAACCGGTACGGGCGCTGCGCCCATCATTGCCAAAACGGCTAAAGAAATGGGCATCCTGACGGTGGGCATCATTACCCTGCCGTTCGGATTCGAAGGACGCCGCAGGCAACAACAGGGCGGCGAGGGCCTGAGCGAATTGAAAAAATATGTAGATACGCTGATCGTCATTTCCAATGACAAACTGCGGCTCATCTACGGTAACCTCTCCCTGTCGGATGCTTTTTCGCAGGCAGACAATATCCTCACCACGGCAGCCAAAGGCATTGCGGAGATCATCACCGTGCCCGGCTATGTGAACGTGGATTTTGAAGACGTCAATACGGTGATGCGCGACAGCGGCGTGGCCATCATGGGCACCGCAACGGCAGAAGGCGAAAACCGCGCCAAACGCGCCGTAGACGAAGCCCTGCATTCGCCGCTGCTGGAGGAAAACAACATTCGCGGTGCACAGCACATCCTGCTCAACATCACTTCCGGCACGAAAGAAGTGACGATGGACGAAATCTTTGAAATTACAGAATTCGTACAGGAAGAAGCCGGCAATGGCACCGACCTGATCTGGGGTAACTGCTTCGACGAAAAGCTGGGTGAAAAAATCAGCGTTACGATCATTGCTACCGGCTTCGAGCAGCGCCCGAACAAAGCGGTCAACAAAGGGGCTACCGGGGCAGACCGGATTGTAGTGTCTTTAGACGACGATCCAGATCGCCATGCCGGACAAAAAAAAACGAAACTTTCGGATATAGGCTTTGAAGAAAACGCTTCAACGGAGCAACCAACTACGTTCGAGTTTGACAACATCCGGTCTTCGATTTACCAACGGAGCCGGTACAATTACGACGAGCCGGTTGTCCGGAACGATGTCCGGGATCAACAGCGGGCCGAAGAGGAACGCCGCCTGCAGGAGCGGGAAAACATGCGCCGCGAGCGCCTGCGCAGCAACGTTGTGAAACTGAGCAACCCGCAGACCATCAACGATTTGGAAAGCGAACCGGCGTATATGCGCCGGGGCGTCAACCTCGACGATGTGCCCAATTCCGCAGAGCCAGCCATGTCGAAATGGACTATTTCGGATGACGACGACCCGGAATTGCGGGAAGGCAACTCCTTTTTGCACGATAATGTGGATTAGATTTTATGAGCAAAGCACAAAAAGTTCCGGATTGCAGCGACGTCATCTCCAAAGAAAGTGAAGCGCTAAAAAAGCGTAGGGAAATTCTTTTTGGAGAAAGCGCAGCCGATTTTGACCATACCCGTTTTGGGATTGCCCTTTCAGGCGGCGGCATTCGCTCTGCTTCTATTAACCTCGGCTTCCTGCGCACGCTGAATGAGATCGGGTTGCTGAAACGCGCCGACTACCTGTCTACCGTTTCCGGAGGCGGTTATACCGGGGCCTACCTCCACGCCACCATCAAAGCGATTGGCAGCGAGGTAGCACTTTCCGATAGAAACCCCAAAGCTCAGGATTGCTATGATCAGCTATTTTCGAAAAAACACATTGACCACCTGCGCTCACGGGGCGAATACCTTATTCCCGGCAAGGGATTCAAAAAAAGCTTTAACCGGCTCGTACTCGTGATCGGGTATCTGAGCAGTCTGATCATGAGTTTGGTCAGCCCGGCGCTGCTGGTGTTGCTTGCTTACAGCGTTTATGGCATATTTTCAATTTTTATTGACCTGAATTCGTCCAGATTCGAGGAGCATCTGACTAACATACTCGTGCCTGTCGGATTGGCTGCGGGGGGAGTATTGGTGATTCATTATTTGCTCAACAGGATAAAAATATATGGCCTGAATACTTCTTTGTGGTTCCACCGCGCAGAAACGGGGATACTTATTGCAAGCGGGTTGATTGTACTCGCTTTGGTTGTGTATGCATTGGACATTCGATACACCGGAGATGGGAGCGCTTTGCTGACCTATTTTGGAATTGGACTTGCTGCGATCATCGCGGGGTATGTTACCAACCCAAATGCCAGTAGTTTTCATCGTTTTTACCGGGGACAGCTTTCGGAGGCTTTTTTGAAATTTGCCGGAAAAGGCAACCATCGCAATATCCTGCTAAAAGACCTTTTTGTGGTTCCGGACATGGAAAATACAGCCAAAAAAGAGGCCGTCAAATTTCACGATTACCTCAATCCCTATCCGCTCATCAACACTTGTTTGAACCTGCAGGCCGCAGAAGACCCCAAGTTTCAGGGCACGAAAACCAACGACTACTTCCTGTTGTCGCCGTTCTATTGTGGCGCCAAACTGACGAAGTATGTGGCCACGGGCGATCACCCGGGGTATCGTTCGATGACGCTGCCCGCAGCGACCACCATTTCAGCCGCCGCACTCAACCCCGGCATGGGCATTTATTCCAACAAGGTGCGCAGCATTTTTTTGGCGTTGTTTAATGCGCGGTTAGGGTATTGGACCTGGAATCCAATGAAGCAATTTAAGCACATTATGGGCTTGCCGGTCGTTTGGTGGCCTACCTATTTTTTCAATGAATTAATCTCCAATATTGGCACCGACAAAAAAATGCTCAATATTTCCGACGGCGGGCATATTGAAAACTTAGCGGTTTATGAATTGTTGCGGCGCAAATGCCGGCTCATTATTGCCGTAGATGCCGGTGAAGACGCGCGGTATGAATTTTCGGATTTGGAAAATCTGACCATTCGGTCGCGCAACGAACTGGGCATTGAAATCCGCTTTTTTGAAGGACAGGATCCAGAGGACATCATCCGACCTAAAGCTTCTTTTGGCTATTCCCGAAAGCGCTTTGCCGTGGCGGGACTGTACAAAATCTGGGAAGAATTTGACCTCGATACGGGCGGCTATAGTACAGGAGACAACCTCAAAACAGAAGTGTTGGTCAATTACAACCACGGCTTTAACGCAGCAGAAGTGCCTTTTGAAGTGTACATCAAAAATGAGCAAAACCCGGACAAGGAACTGTTGGAAAAAGCGGAAGCACAAGCCTGGGAAAGATACCTCCGGGAAAACCCGGACAGTGCGGGTATGGAAAAACTGCGCATTGGCACGTTTATTTATGTTAAATCATCGGTGACGGCGCCTGTGGGCAAACCCAATATTGCGCCGCCCAAAGAGGAAAAAAAGTCGGGCCTTTTGCAGCAATTAACCCGGCTGTGGCAAAAGAAACCCCAAAAGGAAAAAGACACAGAAAGCCTGAAATACGCGATTTACAAGTATAAAATTTACCACCCGGCATTCCCGCACGAACCCACTTCCGACCAGTTTTTTGACGAAGTGCAGTGGGAAGCTTATTATCAGTTGGGGCAGCATATTGCCGCCGATGTGCTGGAGGGCTGCGCGGCTTATTCGTCGAAAAAACCGGAAAGCCCGGACGTGCGCCTGAGCGAACTGATCGCGCATTTTGAACACGCTGTTCCCCCTGTGCCGATGCCCGAAGCGGTGGTCAAATTGCCTGAAGTTGCCGTGCGCGGCCTCGATCAGGCAGAGGAAATCCCCAAAGCGGCAGAACAGGTGGATGGGCCGCTTAAGGAGGGGGATGATTATTATAAGATATAGCAGGGATTTCTTCAGTCAATCACAATCCCTGTTCGCCGGATTTCTGAAATGAAGGGGTTGCCCTCATAGAACTCGCTGGTGTTGAAGGTGTGGGATTCAATAAAAAGATAAGGCTTTTGAATAGTGACATCAATGAAGCGCTTGATGTCCTCGAAACTGACTCCGATAAACTCGTCAGCTACTAAGGCAACGTCAATATCCGACCATTCCCGCTGTTCTCCCCGAGCATAAGAACCAAACAAGATAACCGCTTTGAGGTCAATACCTTGTTTTCTGATTGCTTCGGCAAAGCGCTTTACTGTGTTTATGGCAGCTTGTTGTTCAACCATTCTTTAAGTATTTGAACTTCATTCAGGATCTCTTTTCAAACAAATGACTTACAGCATCCCAGCCTTTGTCCACAGTCAGTTTCCAGTATTTGATCTATCCGACTTGTTCATTTCAAGAACAAAACTACTTAAAGTTAAGCTTTTTTACCTCCTACGTCAACCGACATTCGTTTGCAACCCATAACCATGATGAATGAATGGAGTGCCTCTGAACGTCATCAGCGCCATGTTGAGGGTAACTATCTCGTCATCAGATATCCACCTTAAAAGTCTTCCGATGGATATGTTGGATGAATATCAGGTATGGGAGATAAGAGTTACTAACGTGCCTACCTTATAGCGACAGAATCAAGTGGTCTAAAGTAGACATTATTTATGTACCTTAATAATTAATTGAAAAAAGTTGCAATTTTCCCAATAAGTATGTTTATTTGTATTTAATCTAAATAAAACAAACATGGCTTGGAAAACTATTTCTAACATCATTGACAGAAAGAAGGAAGATGAAAAATCCTTAGGCGAACATATCCAAGAAATTGGAGAGCTTACAGCAGCTGGTGCTATATTTGGTCCAGTTGGGATGGCAAAAGGTGCATTTATAGCCGTTTTTGGCAAGGTTATGAAAGGGGTAGCAGAAGCTTCAGATGATTGGCCGGAAAAAAGAAAAAAGTAGAGGAGTTTATCAGATGGGGTAACACTTTGCTAAAGATATACTCAGCTATCTTATCCCAAAAGAACCTGGAAGGCCAAGAGCATAGTTATCAATTGCTGATCTTTGTGTTGTAAACAAAGACAACCTCTGTTTTTAACATCAAAAACCGTAACTTTACCCCTATGAAAATCGCTAACCCGCTATATGACCATGCGTTTAAGTACCTGATGTCGAACGACCGGCTCGCGCGCAAGGTGCTGTCCGTTATTTTGGACAAGGAGGTATTGAAATTAGAGCTTTCCCAACAGGAAATCCAGGATGAAGATCAAAGGAATAAGTTGATGGCAGAAGAAGAATTAGAGCAATTGTTTGGTATGCAGGAGGCTGAAAAAGCAGAGTTACTGAATATGATAGAGGAGGCCAAAGCAAGAGAAGAGGAGGCCAAAGCAAGAGAAGAGGAAGCCAAAGCAAGAGAAGAGGAGGCCAAAGCAAGAGAAGCAGCAGCGGTATTTCAAGCGCGGGAAACCAAACTAAAACTGGCTCGCCTGATGCGACGTTCCGGGGTATCGGTGGAGGAAATTGCGCTTGAAACGGGATTGACGATAGAGGAAGTCAATGAACTCCCGGATTAATGGGCATCCCTGCCCGAGTTTTATTTCCTAACCTTCCCCCAACTCCCGCAGCCAACGCACAAGCTGGTGCCGCTCTGCATCTTCCCGGAAAACCCAGCGTCCCGCGTCTAAATGTGTGCCACCTTCGATGAGGTGAAACGTCAGGCTGGCGTTTGGTTTTTCTTTTGCAAAACGTACAAACGAATGCGCGCAGGCCACCGGCACCAAGCCGTCTGCCGTGCCGTGGATGCACAAGGTCGGCATCGTGTTTTCCGCGTGTTGCACCTGCCAGGCCGGATTAGCGCGGTGATACTGCGGACTGCCCCGGCGCCCGGCTAAGCGCTGTAATACCGGGCTGTTTGCCAATTGATCCAAATCAAGTGGTGCGCCGCAGGCGAAGAGTGCCGCCACGGGATTGTGGTTCAACCCGGCTATATGCCACACGGAAGGGTCGTGCGCCAAAATAGCCGCTAAATGCCCTCCTGCCGACATGCCGCCGGCAATCAGCTTGCCGTCGGCTCTGACAGCAGTGGTAAGCGCTGTGACTTGAGCCAGCATGGCCACGAGGTCTTCGTGAATATGCGCAAATTGATAAGCAGGAATGCGGCGGTAAGATGGCAAAAACGTGGTATAGCCCAATCCCGTAAAAAACTTCGCGTAGCCAATGAATTGTTCCGGCGTGCCAAACCGCCACGCGCCTCCGTGAAAAAACACGACCGCATGATCGGGCGGCGGCTGCACGGTTTTTGCAGGCTCTGCCCGCAGGAAATACTGCCGGGGATGGCGGCCATAGACATGACGGGTCACGGTCATCCCCGGATCAGGGGCTGCTTTTATTTTTGCCCAATAAGGGGGCAGGTTCAGGATTTCGTGTAAGGCGGTTCCTTTGATCATGTTTAGTTTGGTACGGCTCGTTCAAAAAACACAAACCCGTTTTTGCGGCCAATTTCTTTCAATTCGGGCGCGGAAGCTGCCAGTTCGGCGGCTTTGTGGACTTTTGTGGCCACATACACCGGGCGGTCTACGACGCCGTGCAACAGAAATTCTTTCCATTGCTGCGGGTCTTCCACCTTTGGTTTTGCTTCGGGCAGCACGTCGCCGTAGAACAGGTGCGCGTAGGATTTATAACCGTGTGTGATGAGGTAGCAGCGTTCGCCGGCCTTGCTTTGAAAAAATTCAATGGCGGCGCGTTGCGAATAACTTTCCACGCGGTTGATGTAAAAAATCAGGGTCAGCATCACAAACACAGCCGTTCCGCCAAACAGGACTGCAAAGCCTTTTGTACGAAGGTATGGGCGGCTGATCCAGCGCAAAGACACGATCAAAATAGCAGCCAGCCAGATGCCGGGTAACATTTCCCAGCCGGTCCAGGTGACCGCAGCTTCCAGATTGCCTTGTGCAAAAGGGTCATTGAACAAAGGGCTGAGCCGCTCCGGGTGCATCATCACCCAGGGCAATGCGATGAGCAACAGGGCATAAATGCCGCCGATGAAGGCGATGCCCACTTTTATCCATTTGCTGAATGCGATGCGTTCTTTCAGCAGGTTGTAAACCGTGGTTGCCGCCAAAAACGTAAGCGGAAAATAGCACAGCGAAGAGTAGTGGACAATTTTTGACTTGACGATGGTGAACAGGATCAGCACCACCCAAAACAGGAATAGCATCCATTTGCGAAAATCCTGCTGGTGGACTAAAGCAGGCGCGGGCATTGGAAACAGGGCGCGAATTAAAAAAACGGACGCCGGAAAGCACCCAAACAGCAACACCACAAAATGGTAGCCGGGAAAACCGGCGTGCCCCGCGTCGGGGGTGCTGAACAGGCGGTATTGGTATTCATTAAACTGAATGACTAAGGCCGGTCCGTTTTGCCAGATTTCTACCCCATACCACGCCAGCATGGCCAGCGTGGCTGCCGCTGTGAAAAACAGGAATTGCGGCACGTTGACGTAAAACCGGAACCGCTGATAAACCCAGTACACAAACATCGTCAGCGCCGCCAGCAAATAAGCCACCGGACCTTTGGTGAGGATACCCAGCCCAAGGAGCAGCCCTCCAAAAAACAGGTAAGTCCAGCGGTTTGCTTTTAATTCAAGGCTGTCGTAACCCTCTTTTTTCCAATAAAAAAGGATGAAGAGGTACAATCCGGAAAAAATAAACAGGTTAAAAATCGGGTCAATGATCCCCGATTTAAAATATAAAAAAGGCAGCACGGAGCCGAAATACACGCCCGCCCAAATCAACCCGAAGCGGTGATCATAGAGCTTCCGGCCTATGTTGTACAGCAGTACCAGCGTGGCGATGCCGCAAAGCGCGTTGGGGAGCCGGGCAGCAAATTCGCCCACGCCAAATGCTTTCATTGAGATGGCTTGCAGCCAGAGAAAAAGCGGCGGTTTTTCCCAAAATGGCAGGTAATTGATGTAGACGCGCAGGTATTCGCCGCTGCGCAACATTTCCCGCGCCGCTTCCGCAAAATTGATTTCATCCCAATCGAAGAGGTGGGCGCCTCCGAGGAAGGGGAGGAAGAACAGGGCAGCGATGAAGGTGATGAATACTGAATATTTCATAACAATGTTCACATATTCTTAGGTAGTTGGCAGTTTTTCAGTTGGCAGTTGGCAGAAGAGCTTGTAATTCTGATCAAGCTAATTGTTTAACAACTAACTCATTGAAATCCGGAACAAAACTGCCAACTGAAATCCTGCCAACTGCCAACTGACTTAAACGCTGTCTTCCGCATAAACAATCCCGGCTTCCCGGCGGATTGCATCCAGCAACTCCATCAGGGAAAGGGTAGCTTGCAGGGGCCAACGCGGGCTTTCTTTCAACCCTTCCCGGAGGCAATGGGCAACTTCCTGTGCCTCGAAATTGTAGCCCCGACCGCGCATCGGGAAGGTGAAATCCAGCGGACGTTGTTCGTGTTTCAGCAAAGTAAGCGCCGTGGCTTCGTGCCACCGGGTGTGGATGTGGATGGCGCCTGATTCGCCGTAGATAAAAGCTTCTGTTTTGGTTTTGGAGCGAATGCTGGCGTGCAGATGGGCCAGTTGGCCGCCGGCGTATTGCAGGATCACCCCGGTTTCTTCGTCTACGCCGGTTGGACCGATCTGGGCCACTGCTTTGATTACCGTCGGCGTTCCCATCAGCAACTGGGCTAAAAATGCAGGATAAATACCGATGTCGAGCAAAGCGCCACCACCCAGATGGGGATCGTACAAACGGCTTCGAGGCTCAAAAACAGCCTTGAACCCAAAATCGGCTTTTACGGAAAGGACTTCTCCGATGGCTCCTGATTCAATCAATTCGAGCGCCTTTTCCGTGACAGGCAGGAAGCGCGTCCAGAGGGCTTCCATCAAAAAAGTATCCTGCGTCCGGGCCGTCTCAATCATCTCTGCGGCTTGTCTGGCATGGATCGCGAATGGCTTTTCGCAAAGCACGGCGATGCCTTTATTCAGGCAAAGCAGCGTACTGCTGTAATGCAGGTTGTGCGGCGTCGCGATGTACACCACATCCAGATCCGGGCATTCCAATATACCCTCGTAGCTGCCGTAAGCATGTGGTGCGCCGTAGGTGGTTGCAAAATCCTGGGCGCGACCAGAGGAAGTAGACGCCACTGCAAGCAACCGCGCATCTTTCACATGCGCCAGGTCTTGTGCAAATTTATGGGCAATTTTCCCCAGCCCGATGATGCCCCAATTGATGGTTTTGGTCATGCCCAGTATTTTGTGGCTGCAAGTTATTGTTTTCGCCCTTATCTTTGTAAAAAATGACCGGGCATGACTTTCCAGGTTTCAAAAAGACTGATCACAGTAGATGACTACCACAAAATGGCCGAGGTCGGCATTCTGCCGGATCGGGGGATTGAATTGATTAACGGAGAAATTATTGAAATGAGTCC
>Ga0209573_1003880_pt1 | contig 15578 bp, 11 predicted proteins | sample TNRBio252014_DNA_FD_185870 | JGI IMG/M metagenome (GOLD analysis project Ga0209573, IMG submission 185870) | Wastewater treatment Type I Accumulibacter community from EBPR Bioreactor in Madison, WI, USA - TNR Reactor_6/25/2014_ DNA (SPAdes)... | ecosystem: Engineered > Bioreactor > EBPR >...
TTCCAGCCTCTGCATATTGAGCTGGATATGTTCGCATTGTGTTTGGGCCAGTTGCAGTTGCTGCTGCAAGGCCATCTGTTCGAGCTGCATCGAGTTGTGAAGTGCCTGGGTGTCGCGTGCTGCTTCCTCGGCCTGAGGCAGATTACAGGTTTCAGCGTTCACACGGTTTTCTTGGTCTGCAACTTGGGTACAGGCTTCTTCCAGTTTTTTTTGCCATTGGTTCAGAGAAGACTGGATGCCATGCAACTGTTCCTGCTGAAGCTTGATCTGTTGTCTGTTATTGGCTAACTGCTGGGTCAGGCGAGTCCGTTGGGCGCTGGAATAGACAAGTTGCTGCTCCAGTCTGGCAATCTCGGCGTTGACAGCATAGAGATCGCCCTGTCGGGCATGAAGCGCATCGGATTGCACATAATGTTCGTTACGCATGCTTTCCAGTTGATTTTCCATTTCGTGCATGCGCGCGGATTCTGCTTCCAGCTCGTTTTTGGTTTTTTCTAGAGCCTGGGAAAAATGATGCTGCCGTATCTGGGATTCTTGTTTATTGAGCAGCCAGAGAAGCTTCTGTGCGGTATCGCGTTTCGACTGTAGCTCGCGGTATTGCATGGCAATTGCTGCTTGTACTTCCAGGTGGGCAAGCTGATGTGTCAGTTCTTGCAGAATGTCGTCTACGCGGAGCAGATTTCCTTGTGTATCGGCAATCCGCAGCTCGGTTTCGCGCCGCCGATCGCGGTATCTGGATACTCCTGCAGCTTCTTCCAGAAACATGCGGAGTTCTTCCGGTCTGGCTTCGATGATGCGCGAGATCATACCCTGCTCGATGATGGCATAAGCCCTTGCTCCCAGTCCGGTGCCAAGAAAGATATCGGTGACATCCTTGCGCCGTACATGCTGATTATTGATGTGGTAGCTGGAATCGCCATCACGCAGAAGTACGCGCTTGATCGAGATTTCGCTATAGCCGGACCACTGCCCGACCGCTTTACCGCGGGAGTTGTCGAAAATCAGTTCAACGCTGGCACGGGAGACAGGCTTGCGTTTGGAAGAGCCGTTAAAAATCACGTCCTGCATGGAATCGCCGCGCAGCACCGAAGCCCGGGATTCTCCCAATACCCAGCGCAGTGCGTCGATAATATTGGATTTTCCGCAGCCGTTCGGGCCGACAATGCCAACTATTTGTCCCGGCAGAGTAATATGGGCTGGATCAACAAATGATTTGAATCCGGCGATTTTGATGTGAGAAAGACGCAATTTCAATCAGTTGATCATTATAATGTGAGGTGCATTTTAACTGACCTACAAGGCATATCAAAATGAGCACTTTGCCCAGTAAAGCTGTACCCAGCAAGGCGCTGGAAACATTTCCCAACCCTAGCCCGGGGCGGGATTATCACATTCATATGCTGATCCCAGAGTTTACCTGTCTTTGTCCCAAGACCGGCCAGCCTGATTTTGCCACACTGATCCTGGATTACATCCCGGATGCGAAATGTATCGAGCTGAAAAGTCTGAAACTTTATACTTGGTCTTATCGCGATGAGGGTCATTTTCATGAAGAAGTGACCAACCGGATACTGGATGATCTGGTTGCAGCCATCCAGCCGAGATTTATGCGTCTTACCGCTAAATTCTATGTTCGTGGTGGCATTTTTACAAATGTGCTGGCGGAACACCGCAAGATCGGGTGGCAAGCGCAGCCTCAAGTGGATCTGATAGAGTTTGAAAAACAGTCCAACACGCGGGATTAGCAGAAATCCGCCTGCCAAGCCGCTTAATCCAAGTGGCAATTGCCGGATGCTGTTGCTTTGCCGAACTTATTTATTTGAGCAGGAGAATTTATTTAGGAGCAGCTGATGGCAAGTCAACCTGAAATTACCAATATGGCCCTGTTTTGTGATTTTGAAAACATTGCACTAGGGGTACGCGATGCAAAATATGCACAGTTTGACATTAAAAAAGTGCTGGAACGGCTGCTGCTGAAGGGGAGCATTGTTGTTAAAAAAGCGTATTGTGACTGGGAGCGATATAAGGAATTCAAGGCAACGATGCATGAAGCGGCCTTTGAATTGATCGAGATACCCCATGTGCGTCAATCCGGAAAAAACTCTGCAGATATCCGTATGGTGGTAGATGCACTGGATCTCTGCTATACCAAATCACATGTGGATACCTTTGTTATTATAAGCGGAGATTCGGATTTCTCTCCGCTGGTCTCCAAGCTAAGGGAGAATAATAAATATGTTATCGGAATTGGAGTGAAGGATGCGACTTCCGATTTACTTAGCGCAAATTGCGACGAGTTTATTTTTTATGACGATCTGGTTCGTGCCCAGGAAGTCAGGAAAAATCGTTCCGAAAAAAAATCTCCAGTCAGAGCGTCCACCAGTAGTCAGGCAAAAAAATCGAACGTAAAGATTGAAGAAGATAAATCGCAGGAAGCGCTCGATTTTATTGTCGAAACCATAGAGGCGCTGATTGCCGAGCGAGGTGAGGAAAAAATCTGGTATTCCATGGTTAAACCAACCATGCAGCGGCGCAAGCCCGGCTTCGCGGTCGCAGCTTACGGCTATCGTTCGTTCAAAGAATTAGTGGAAGATGCGCAGAAGCGCAATTTGCTGATGCTGGTTCGGGATGATAAAACCGGTCAGTACACCATTCGATTACCTGCGGCAGAAGAGTACCCATGATTCTGACAATATTAATACTTCGTAACTTCATTTGCCCTGCATGACCGGATTATTTCATGCAGGTTCGTTGTATGTTCCATACCGTTATATTCCGTAACCGGAAGAAATGCCCTAGTTGACTTCATGAAGACCCTGTTCCTCAGCCCAACGCCATCGCCTTTGAACCTGCGACGTGTGTTGGTGCTTAAAAATATTGCAGTGATCGGTTTGACCCTGGCTGTGCTGGTTGTTGCCAAGGGGATGGGCATGCCGTTGCCATACGCAGTGATTGCCTCCGTACTGATGGTGCTGAATCTGCTTACCTGGGTACGGTTCAGGTTGCCATGGCCGGTACAGGAAATTGAGGTATTCGGACAACTGGTGCTGGATGCGCTGCTGCTGAGTGCGCTTCTTTATCTCGCTGGAGGAGCCACGAACCCATTCGTGTTACTGCTGTTGCTACCCCTTACCATTGCTTCCGTCACGCTGCTTACGATGTATGCCTGGTTTATGGCCGTGATTATCGTGGCCTGCTATACGTTCCTGATGTTTTTCTATATCCCGCTCCCGCATTTCCATATTGATCACGTTGTCCGTTTTGATTCCAGTGCCTGGATGATGTGGCTGGGTTTTGTGCTGGGAGTAGGACTGATCAGCTATTATGTGGCAAAGATGGGGAATACCCTGCGCGAACGCGAACGCATGCTTGCGGAAGTGCGCGAAAATGCGCTAAGGGATGAGCATCTGGTGGCACTGGGTGCGCTGGCAGTGGGGGCTGCGCATGAGCTGGGCACGCCGCTGGGTACGATGGCGGTGGTGTTGAAAGAGCTTGAGCATGAATATGTGGCCCAGCCAGAGCTGGTGAAAGAGCTGCAACTGTTGCGCGAGCAGGTTTCACGCTGCAAAAGTATTTTGTCGCAAATGCTTTCGTCCACCGAACATGCACGGGCGGAAAGTGGCTTTAGCACTGCGGTGGATCGATATCTGGAAGATTTGCTTGCGCAATGGCACAGCATGCGCCCGTCGGCCCAGGTGAGCTATCGCTGGACAGGACCCTCTCCAGCTCCGCAGATTGTTGCGGAACAGGTATTGGGGCAGGTGATCACCAATCTATTGAACAATGCGGCAGACGCTTCAGAGCAAAGCGTTGAGGTGGAGGCCAGTTGCAATGCAGAGCAGTTGCTGATTGAAGTCTGTGACCGGGGTAGCGGATTTACGCCAATTGCAGAAACGCATGCCGGTGAATTATTTTTTACAACGAAAGAAAATGGAAAGGGGATTGGATTGTTTCTTGTCAATGCCGCGCTCAGGCGCTTTGGCGGAGTTCTTTCCCTGTCGAACCGGGAAGGTGGAGGGGCATGCACCCGGGTTACAGTGCCGCTTGCTCGGTTACGCGTGACGGCTTCCACATGAGTCTGACCGGACTGGAAAAACCGCCTGTCCGCCAGCTGTTGCTGGTAGATGATGACCAGATTTATTGCAGGGTGCTGGGGCAGGCTTTGGGCCGACGAGGCTTCATGGTAAATGTGGCGCATAGCGTGGACGAGGCCAGACAAATCATTGACCATATCATTCCTACGCACGCAGTGATTGATATGAAGATGCCCGGCCCGTCAGGTCTGACGCTGGTAGCCTATCTCAGGGAGTGTGCCGAGGATGCACGCATTGTCGTTCTTACCGGGTATTCCAGCATTGCAACGGCTGTGGAGGCAGTGAAACTGGGCGCGACCTATTATCTGGCCAAGCCTGTGGATGCGGATGAAATCGTTGCAGCTTTTGACCATCAGCCTGGTATTGCCGGGGCTGCAATTGCGGTGAAACCCCGGTCTGTGGATCGCCTGGAATGGGAACACTTGCAAAAGGTACTGTCAGACTGCGGCGGGAATATTTCAGCGGCTGCCAGAATGCTGGACATGCATCGGCGCACTCTGCAACGCAAGCTGCAAAAACGCCCGGTACCCGAACGTAGCGACTAATCACTGGAAAATTCCCAAGCCCGGAACCGGCTTGCCCGAGGACTGGAAAGCTGCCCGGAACCGGTTTAATATTCAGGCTTGGTCATGAACAGGCTTTATCAGCGGGCATGTATCCAGTGGCCACCAGTAAATCGATGTCCCGCTGATTTTACAAATGGTTTAATACGATCCATACGTTTTCTAGAGTTGAATTTTACCTATGTCCAATATTGTTGTTGCTGCACTTTACAAGTTTGCCAAGCTTCCTGATTACCGTGAAATACAGCAAAGGCTGTTTGATTTTTGTGTTGCACAGGGGTTGAACGGTACTCTTTTGCTGGCAGAGGAAGGAATAAACGGGACAGTCGCCGGTACCAGGGCGGGAGTGGATGCACTGATGCAGTTCCTTCGGGCGGATGCACGTCTGGTGGATATTGAGCACAAGGAGTCCTATGCTGACACCATGCCTTTCGACAGAATGAAGGTGCGCCTGAAAAAGGAGATTGTTACGCTCGGGGTTCCTGGCGTAGACCCAAACAAAAAGGTTGGAAAATATGTTGAGCCAGAAAAATGGAATACCCTGATTTCTGATCCTGAAGTATTGGTAATCGATACACGAAATGGTTATGAATGTGATATCGGGACTTTTCGGGGAGCAATCGACCCCCGCACTACCACCTTCCGTGAGTTTCCCGAGTATGTCCGTAAAAATCTGGACCCGGCAAAGCATAAGAAAATTGCAATGTTCTGCACCGGCGGGATTCGGTGTGAAAAAGCGACTTCTTTTATGCTGGGACAGGGTTTTGAGGAGGTTTATCATTTGCAGGGCGGCATTCTCAAGTACCTGGAAAAAATTCCTCCGGAACAAAGCATGTGGGAAGGAGAGTGTTTCGTGTTTGACCAGCGGATTGCTGTTGGCCAAGGATTGAAGGAAGGTACGCATGAACAGTGTTTTGCCTGTCGTCATCCTGTTTCGCTAGAAGAGAAAGCCTCACCCCGCTACCAGCCCGGCATATCCTGTCCGCACTGTTTCGATAGCCTGCCGCAAAGAACACGCGAGCGCGCGATTGAGAGGCACAGGCAGAACGAGCTTGCCCGTACGCGGGGAAAAGCACACATCGGGGTGACGCAAAAGAAACAGGCAGAAACGCAGAGGGAGAGCTGAAACCCTGGCAATGATGCTGGCTTTCAGACTTAACATTGTTGCCTGTGCAATTGCACAATACTTTTTGCAGTTTGCGGAATGTGAGCAGTACATTCCCCAAGAGCACACGCAATTCAAAGAATGCCATGGTTTACAATGGATTCATTTAACTTGTTCCTGCAGCGTTCATCGGATTGGCCGCCGGCAACGAATAAAATTATGGAGAGAAATGTATGAAGTTATCCACACCCGCAGGGCAAATCACTAAATATTATGAAGACGGAGAGAAGTGCCTGGGCAGTAAAGATTACAGCAATGCCCTGAAGTGTTTCAAAAAGGCAGCAGACCAGGGACACGCTCTGGCCCAGAACTATATGGGCCTGTTATATGCAAGGAAACTGGGAGTTCCGCAGGATTTCAAGAAAGCTGAATACTGGTTCCGCCAGTCAGCAGAGCAGGGAGAGCCGATGGCGCAGAACAATCTCGGGCTCATGTATGCCAGAGGGGAAGGGGTTGCACAGGATTACCACCAGGCAGCGGAGTGGCTGCTCAAGGCGGCCGAGCAGGGCAATTCCGAAGCGCAATACAACCTCGGGTTCATGTATGCAAAAGGTCAGGGTGTTCCGCAGGACGATGAGCAGGCGGTGCATTGGTTTCGCAAGGCTGCGGAGCAGGGAGATGAAGTGGCCCAGTATAATCTGGGGTTCATGTATGAAAAAGGGATAGGCATTGCTCAGGATTACCAGCAGGCCGTGTTTCTGTACAGCATGGCTGCTGGGCAGGGCAGCGCTGATGCTGCATTGAATCTTGGAGGTCTGTACGACTCGGGTGAAGGAGTGGAACAGGATTACAAGCAGGCTGTAAATTGGTGGAAAAAGGCTGCAGAAAAGGGCCATGCGGTTGCACAGAACAATCTCGGGCTCATGTATGCCCAAGGGCTAGGCGTAAGCCAGGATTATATTGAGGCGTACAAATGGTTTGCACTTTCCAGTATGGGTGGGGAAGAAAGAGCGCTCAACGGCCTGAAAACCGCAGAATCCCTGATGACTGAAGAAGAAATTTCCGAGGCGAAAGAACTGTTAGAGGAGTGGAAATCATCGCATTGACCCGTATTTGCGCCGGCAATGCGCATGCTGTCCGTGCAGTATGCACATGTCGGAGCAGTCTGGAACGGAAACGGATGGTATCGGTTGACCGGTCCATGGCCGGCATCTTGCAGGGAAAGTCCAGACTTGGATCATAAGTGCATTGATTCTGCATGGTTCCCGAAGGGATGGACAACGCTGCGCATCCCGGGTTGTCAATTATTTCTTTTTTCCCGGCTCCAGCCGGGTATGACTTGCTGCCCCAGTTCTCAGGTCATCCGGCAATTTCCTGGGTAGCCAGCAGCAGACAGTGATGGCCAGAGAGAAAATCATTTATAGCTGTACCGAATGCGGCGGGCAGGTCGCAAAATGGCAAGGACAGTGTCCGCACTGTACGGCATGGAACACGCTGGTTGAAAGTTTGGCGGAGCCAGTGGCAAGCGGAAAGAACCGGTACAGCCCACTGGCGGTCACGAGCAGGATGCAGACTCTGGAAGAAGTCGGGGCAGAAGAGCTTCCGCGTATCCAGACTGGCATGGCTGAATTTGATCGCGTGCTGGGGGGCGGACTGGTAAGTGGCGGCGTGGTGCTGATCGGTGGTGATCCGGGAATCGGCAAATCCACCCTGCTTTTGCAGGCCCTGACCTGTTTGGCTGCACATAAAAAAGTCCTGTATGTCAGTGGAGAAGAATCCGCCGGGCAGATTGCCCTGCGTGCCCGGAGGTTATCTCTGGATGCGCGCGGGATGTATCTACTGGCAGAAATCCAGCTGGAAAAAATCCAGTCTCTTATCCAGCAGGAAAAGCCTGATGTGGTGGTCATTGATTCCATTCAGACGCTGTATTCCGAAAATCTTACCTCGGCGCCCGGTTCTGTGGGACAGGTGCGTGAATCCGCGGCACAGCTGACGCGCATTGCGAAAAGCGCTGCAGTGACGATGATTCTGGTCGGCCACGTAACCAAGGATGGTTCTCTGGCCGGGCCGCGCGTGCTTGAGCATATCGTGGATACAGTACTGTATTTTGAAGGGGATACCCATTCCAGCTTTCGCCTGATACGCGCGTTCAAGAACCGTTTCGGGGCGGTAAACGAACTGGGAGTATTTGCCATGACTGAAAAGGGTCTGCGCGAAGTGAGCAACCCGTCTGCCCTGTTTCTGTCGCAGCATGATGCCCAGGTGGCTGGCTCGTGCGTGATGGTGACGCAGGAAGGCACGCGCCCTCTACTGGTTGAAATTCAGGCATTGCTGGATGATGCGCATTCTCCGAGTCCGCGCCGTCTGTCCCTTGGGCTGGAGCAAAATCGCCTGGCCATGCTGCTGGCAGTGCTGCACCGTCATGCCGGCATTGCCTGTTTTGATCAGGATGTATTCATCAATGCAGTGGGGGGGGTGAAAATTACCGAGCCGGGAGCTGATCTGCCGGTGCTGCTGGCGATTGTGTCTTCCCTGCGCAATCAACCCCTGCCAGAAAAACTGGTGGTGTTCGGTGAAATCGGTCTGGCTGGAGAAGTGCGTCCGGTTCAGCGTGGGCAGGAACGCCTGCGCGAAGCAGCCAAGCTGGGGTTTTCCCTGGCCATTATTCCCAGGGCGAACAAACCGAAGCAGGAGATTCCCGGTATGGAAATCATTGCGGTGGAGCGGCTGGAGGAGGCTGTGACGAAGACGCGCCATGCATAAAGCTTGGGGCTGGACTGGGGCCGGAGGAGCCAGGCAGACCCGGATTTCCCTGATTCTTTCCGACGTAAGATCGGAGCAGCGGGAGCAGCGGGGAATTTGAGGTTCTGCCTAGGCCAGGGTGGGGAATCCAGGGGATACCAAGGTTATTCGTATCCCAGCACATCCTCCGCCAGAGTTTCTGGGCCGTAACGTTCAATTAGGGAATCCAGTTCGCCCATCAAACTCTCTTCATCCTCGGTTTCAATGACGCCGCTTCCCACCAGTTGGGCCAGATAACCATTGGCCATGGCTTCCCGGATAGCTTCCAGCGTGGGGGCAATATCCGCTTCGCTGTCATCCAGAATGGATTCGATCACGCTGGAAAGCTCCTGGCTTGCCTTGACCGTGGTGAAATCCATGGCGAAGGCATCTTCACCGAACTCATCGATCAACGCCTCAATTTCGGCATAAAGGGATTCCTCATTGCCGAATTCATGCCGCTCCGCCTCGATTCCTTCCATGGCAAGCTGTTCCTGCAGCTTGTCCCGTACCAGAGCCAGCGTTACCGGCCCTTCCAGATCGGGGTCGTTGATAATTTCTTCCATGGCCTCTGCCAGTGCTTCACTGACACGGCTTTCCGGTTCAATGGGGAATGTCAAGATTGATCTCCTTCGCAAAAGGTTGCCGGGTTTGCCAATCCTATTCTGTAACAATAGAAATCCCAACGATTTATTCAATATATGCAGTCTCAAAGTACACTTTATTGGACAGGGTCGTCAAGAAATTTTTATGCTTGTACATAAATCACAGGCCAGACGAATCTGGCGCATGTCGAGCCCATGCTGGGCCACGGAAGAGTTACCGATCCCGGAATCTGAAGGGATTTTGCGCGCTATTCTGTATATTTCACCGGGCATGATGCATGTGAGGAACACGGCCTGAGCAGGAATTCTGGAGAAAAGAATGATCAGGCAGGTCGGATGCAGCTGTCTGCCGGAACAGACCGGAAAAGTCAAAGACCGAAGGGACAGGAAGGTCCGGCAAGACAAGCCTGGACTGGAAAACTACGCAGCCGGGGAAGCAGCGGGGGCGAACCCGTCCCCGCTGCGATTATCCCTAAGCTGGGTGTCCATTCATACAGGACATTTTTTCGGTTTTTCCAGCTCCTGGCGAGGACCAAAGAATTCAAAGTGCACCTGCGCAGGAGGAATCCCCCATGCCAGCAGTTCGTGATAAATGCCAACCATGAAAGGCTGCGGCCCGCAGAAATAATAGTCTGCATCCTTGCCAGGGAGCATGGACTCGATGAAGCCCGCATCGATCAATCCCGTGCTGCTGACGCCTGCGCGCACTACACCATCTTTTGCCGGTTCGCTGTAGCGAAAATGGATTTTGAGGTTGGGATGTTTCTCCGCCAGTTCTTCCACATCCTTCCTGAAAGCCTGAACCGCTTCATTCAGGCTGCCATGGATGTAAATGATTTCACGGTTGGGCATCGCACTGATCGCCGCCTGCAATATGCTCAGTATAGGCGTGATCCCCACGCCTGCCGCCAGCAGCACCAGCGGACGGGTATGCCTTTCCGTAACATCCAGGAAAAATTCCCCGCAAGGGGGCGCGATTTCCAAGGTTGATCCAACCTCAATGCTGCTATGCAGCAGATTGGAGACATAGCCTTTGGGGGAACTGGCCTCCGGCCCGTCTTCGCGCTTGACGCTGATACGGTACCAGTCCTTTCCGGGCGTGTCTGAAAGGCTGTAGTTTCTCATGGTCGTATGTCCGCATGGGCTGGGCACGCGTACCGTGATGTACTGGCCGGGCTTGAAGAAAGGCAACGGCCCACCTTCCGCGGGAACCAGATAAAAAGAAGTAATGACCTCACTCTCTTTTTCCTTGCGGGCAACCCGGAAAGACTTGAACCCTCCCCAGCCCCCGGGCTGTTCCAGTTGTCCGGCATAGATCTGGTTTTCCCGGCCAATGAGGATATTGGCCAGAAAACCATACGCCTCCGCCCATGCATTGATGACCTCATCTGTCGCGCCCTCACCGAGCACCTCGCGGATGGAGGCCAGCAGGTTTTCGCCAACTATGGGGTAGTGTTCAGCCTTGACCTGAAGCGAGGCATGCTTCTGCGCGATCAGCTCGACCGCTCCGCCCAGCACCTCAAGATTGTCGATGTTGGCTGCGTATGCGCAAATTGCTCCGGCCAGGGCTTTTTGCTGCAGCCCAGCCGCCTGATTGGCCGGGTTGAAGAAAGGAGCGACCTCCGGATTATGCGAAAACATGCGCTTGTAAAAGTGGCGGGTAAGGGTCTCGCCGTGTTCCTGCAAAATCGGAGCAGTGGACTTTACAATGGAGATGGTTTGAGCACTGAGCATAATGGCACCTTTTCCTTTATAATGTGTATGTAAAATGCATAATATAACCTTTGCTATCCCTGTACAAGTCTTTTTGAATTTTTTTTGAAAAGGAACCTGGCTATGCAGTTAACCATATTCACCGATTATGGCCTTCGCAGCCTGATGTATCTTGCCGCACAGCCCGACCGGATCTGCAGCGTCCGGGAAATATCAGAGCACTATGGAATCTCGCGCAACCATCTGGTAAAAGTCGTGCACCGGCTTGCCCAGCTTGGCCTGATTCTCAGCAGGAAAGGGAAAGGGGGCGGCATTCAGCTTGCAAATCGTCCGGAGAAATTTCTGCTGGGTAACCTGGTTCGCCAGCTGGAGCCGAATATGAACCTGGTCGAATGCTTTAACCAGAACACCAATACCTGCAAGGTGGTGAGTGCCTGTCAGCTCAAGTATTATCTGTTCGAGGCAAACGAATCGTTCATCCAGACGTTGAACAGGCATACCCTTGCCGATGCGGTAACCAATAAAACCCTGTTTCTGGCCGTTCCCAGGTCCGAATAAATGCAATTTTGTGCCCGGAGCGGCTGCTGGGTGTATCCGGGAAAACAGGGTTCAAACTACCGTGGATTTTTCCATCGGGGCACGATCCGGCAGAAAGACATAAGCGGTTTCCCATCTTACTGTTTTGACTTGCAATCTTTAATGATAGCTGCGCTCCTCTTCCCGGGCAGCAGCATATTGCTGCGGCTCAATTTTGATTACCGGCTATGTGGGGTAGCATACAGACCGGAAGCATAGGAGCCTGCTAGAATTTATTAAAAATATGGGGCATGCAGTCAGAAAACCACGAAGGAGCCATCCCATGTCGGACAGTTTGTTTATTGCTTTTTGGAATGTTGAAAATCTTTTTGACGTGGAGTCAGCAGACCGCTCTGAAAAACTTCGGGGAATCCTTGGCAAGGATCTCTCCGGCTGGGATGATGTCGTTCTCGAATTAAAGTTGCGCCAGCTATCCAGAGTCATCTGCTCCATGAATTCCGGGGCGGGCCCGGATATCCTGGGGGTGTGCGAGGTCGAGAACAGAAACGTGCTAATCCGGCTCACCGGGATGATCGCAGCTGAAGGCGGGCGCAATTATCATGTTGTCCATGCCGATACCAGCGACAACAGGGGAATAGACGTCGCTTTCCTTTACGACCCTGCGGTTGCCAGTGCTTCTCCGGACAAGGTTTTTCAGCACTGGGTGGTTAAGCGTTATGCAACCCGCGAACTGTTCCAGGTGAATTTTGAACTGGACGGCCAGACGGTGGTACTGGTCGGGAATCACTGGCCATCGAGAACATCCGGGCAATACGAGTCCGAGCCGTTCCGGATTACAGCCGGGGAGACGTTATCCTACTGGATCGAGAGAATCCGCCAGGAACTGGGTAATCACGTCGCCATCGTCGTTACTGGCGATTTCAATGACGAACCGTTCAACCGGTCGATCACCGAGTACGCGCTTTCGACCAGTGACCGTCGCCAGGTGATGAATGGAAGGAATCCCTATCTGCTGAATCTTATGTGGCCTCTGTTGGGGTCGGGTGCCGGAACGCACCTGTATAACGGACGCTGGAATATGCTCGACCAGATCATGGTCAGCCAGGGAATCGTAAACGGCAAGAGTGGGTGGAGCGTGCATGGGGAGGCACGGATCGAAGGGATGGACATAATGTCCCGGCCTAATCGCGCCGGGCCGAGAAGGTTTGGCCTGAAGCCCGGGGAGAGGGATCTGGCAGGATTTAGTGACCATTATCCGGTAAGCGTTACACTCAGGCGCTGATTCAGGCAGGGGTCTCCGGAATACTAAAAAAGAGGGTGACCTGCAGCCGAATGCTGCCTGCCAGAAAGCGCTGGCGGATCAGGATGCAATGGAATATTCAGTGTCTATCCATGCAAAACCCAGAGAAACGTCCGGATCACCCCATTCCTTTTGCCAGAAAATCCAGTCGATCTCGGAGGATTTTGCCCACTGCCTGGTGGCTGTAGCGGGCCGCCATGTCAGCCGCGGCGTAGGCTGAAATGCGCCGGCGGTATTGCGGGTCTGCGAACAGGCGGGCCATGAATTCCGATGCATGGTCGATATCGGGGTCCGCCCACATCCAGCCGGGCTCATATTCCAGGTATTGCCGCGGCTTGACCGGTATCAGGGTGTAGTCAACTAGGCAACTGTTCCTGTCGTTCATGAATTCCAGGTTGCCCGAGTAGGCGGTGCCGATCACCGGCTTGCCCAGGGCCATGCATTCCGCCATTCCCAGGCCAAGTCCTTCCGAGCGATGCAGTGAAACATAGGCATCACATACGCTTTGCAGCCCGTGCATTTCCGCGCGGGAGAGCAGGCGGTTCAGAATCGTGATCCGGGAATCCTGTGCGGCCATTTCCTGCAGCAGGGCGAATTTCTCCGGTTGCAAATGCTCATTGTGGCATTTGATGACCAGGCCTGCCTGATTTTCCCGGACAGGAAAGGCGCGCCGGAATGCCTCGATTACCGCCCACGGGTTTTTCCTGTCTGCGTAAGAACTGAAATCAAAATTGAACAGGAACAGAAAAGGGTGGTCCGGCAGAGAGAAATCGCTGCGCCGGTAGGGCCGTTCAAGTGCCACTTCGATGGCATGGGGGATCCGGATGACGGGCTTTCCGGTAGCCCGCCTGGCAAGCCGCTCGATGAATTCGCTGGCGACCCAGATTTCATCGACCCGTTCGAGCGAAGGCCGCCATTTTTCCGGAATGGGGTCGATTTCCCAGAACAGGTAGCTGATGGTTCGCCGCCCGCGCAGGCTGCCCTGCTCGCAATAGCGCCGCCACGCCTGCTCGAGCTGGCCCGGGGGAACAAAAAACAAAGTGTTGCGCTGGCTGTTGCTGCGGGTCAGCAGAGCGTCCAGGCTGCGGTTGGTTTGCCTGCACTCCAGCATGATGTCGGCGTCTTGCAGGTTGGCGGCAATGCCGCCGGCATGGCAGGTTGCCGCCAGGGTGCGGACGCTTTCGGCAAGGCCGAACTCCCATCTGAAATAGCCGACCAGGTTCAGGCCATTCCCGGTTGCGGGTTCGGGTTCCGGCAGGGCTTCCTCCTGCTGCGCGAGGCGGTCCTCCAAGCTGGTCAGTATATCCGGGGCCAGAGTGATCTGCCCGCGGACAAGGGCTTTCGAAAGGTGCGCGTACCCGTTCGTCGCGCGCGACGGGGCGAATTCGTTTTCCGGCGAAGAAGAGATCGTCCTGACGAGATAATCCGCGATCATTTTTCCATACTTCTCACGGTCCTGTCCGGGTTGCGTACCGGCGCCATGGTTCCCGGCCGGCCGGGTGCGGTACAGGCGGGCGGGCACCAGGCAGGGCTCGGCTAGATACAGCGCGCGCAGGCAGAAATCCCGGACAGGGCAGGGCTGATTGGCGCGGAAGCCGCCGAGCCTATCATGTAGCGTTCGCGAGAAAAACAGATTCCCGCGGGAAATCACAGGGTTCACGGCATCAAGCAGTGCGCTGCCGACTGTGTCCGCCGAAGACAGGGCGTCCTCGACTCTGGAAAGGGTATAGTCCCGGTTCCCGTCGGCGGGGAAAATGGCCTGGCCATGCGCATCCAGGTCTTCGCACCGCGAAAATCCCCAGGAAAAGCCACGTTGCGCGACCTGTTCCACCATCTGTGCGATTCGTTCCGGCGCGAACCGGTCTGCCGGGTGCAGCGGGTGGATGAACTCCCCGCAGCTGGCAGCGATGGCCGCATTCCATGCGGCTTCCGCCTCCGGGTTGGCTTCCCGTGTGACCAGTCGGTGCGGGAACGGGAAATCCTGCAGCCGGTTACGGATTTTTCCCGCAGAATCATCGGTAGAAGCATCGTCCACAATGACCAGCTCCAGATTGCGGTAGCTTTGCGCGCGCACCGATTCCAGGGAATCCTCGATGCAGGCGGCATCCTCAGAATAAACCATCACCACGCTGACCAGTGGTTGAAAATCGGGACGGCAGGCCCGGGCGGCCAGCCAGCGGTCGTAGTCCCGGCGCAGCCTTGAGCGCAGTTCCATGTCGCGGCCCAGCATGCGGGTGCCCAGCGCCAGGCCGTAATTAAACAGGATGCCTGGCGCCTGCCAGCCGGTCAGTTCGCCGGCGCGGCGGATCAGGCGGGGTGCCTCGCGGGCCCGGTGCAGGCTGAACAGGACGACCCCGAGCATGTGCAGCGCCCTGGGATCGTCGTTTTTGTGCTGGAGCGCCTGACGGTAGAGCTGCTCCGCGCGTTCGAAATCCCGGGTGCGCTGCGCGGCAATGGCCAGTTCCATGATGGAATCGAACGACGCGGGGGTTCCGGGCACGGCGAGCGTGCTCAATCTTCCGCAGCATTGCTCGTAGCGCTTTCTGCTGCCGCAGGGACAGGCCTTCAGGCGATTCAGCAGGACGGAGGCTCCAGGGGAGCCAACCTTCATTCTGCTCGCAAGAACCTGGCGCAGATCAAAGAATGCCAGGGGCTGATAATCGTTCGTGGCCAGAAGCAGATTCAGGTCTTCGCTGATTTCGATTCCTTTGGGGCCGCCCTCCAGCGGGGTCACCCGGCCTTTCCTGAAAACCTCCTCGCTCATCACCCGGAACGAGCCGGCCGGAAAGTATGTTCCTGCCCAGCGATCGCCATTCCGCTTGTAAATGTGCACGAACGGCGCGCCGGCATCGGCCACGACCAGAAACCGGTCCTGCATCG
>Ga0209573_1003881_pt1 | contig 15561 bp, 15 predicted proteins | sample TNRBio252014_DNA_FD_185870 | JGI IMG/M metagenome (GOLD analysis project Ga0209573, IMG submission 185870) | Wastewater treatment Type I Accumulibacter community from EBPR Bioreactor in Madison, WI, USA - TNR Reactor_6/25/2014_ DNA (SPAdes)... | ecosystem: Engineered > Bioreactor > EBPR >...
CTGCAATCCGGTCTCCATGACGGCCTCATCGAAAATGCCGAAGGGATAGGCGAAGGAGGTGCATTTGATCTTGAGGTTCTGCTCCAGAAACTCACGCGAGTCCTTCAGCTCAGCCAATATCCACTGCTGAGTGTCAGCGTCGTTTTTGGCGCCTTTGGGGCGCTTTTTGAGGCTTTCGTGAGAGACGCTGTGGCTGCCGACCTCGCAGCCGTTCTGCATCATTTCCTTGATCTGATCCCAGCTCAGCGAGCGGCCGCCGATGTTCACATACTTTTTGTAGAGGTAGATGGTGAAGGGGAAGCCGAAGTCACGCAGGACGGGATAGGCGAAGGTGTGAACGCCCTCCCAGCCGTCGTCCATGGTGATGACAATGGATTCTTCCGGGATGTTCTTTTCGCCCTTCTTCCAGGCCATGACATCGCTGAGCGTGATGACGGGAATCTTGGAGTCCTTGATGGCCTGCATCTGCTCGCGAAACTTGGAGGCCGCGATGAGCATGGGACTGCCGCCACGGTCACGAAAGTCGTGATAGCCGAGGATGGAGACGACGGCGGATTTGTTCAGCTCGAACTCAGGTGCCTTGGGCACATCCGGCTCCGGGACGGCGGCGGTGAGCATGGCCGACTCCTGCAGCTTCTTTTCAATGGCCTGCTCTTCCGGGGTCAAAACGGGTTCGGCAGGCTTCGGCTTGGGCGGTGGTGGTTTGGGCGTGACACCGCTCTGCTCGGCAAGGCGGCGCAGCTTGTCCTCGATGCGCTTGCAGCCAGGCAAAGCGCCCAAGGCGAAGACAGCGAGGAGGATGAGAGTGAGGTGGCGCATGCAGGTCAGTTCGCGGGCGGGCGAGGTTTGGTGATGAGAAGGCTTTTGAGGATGAGCTTGGCGGCGTTTTTGTCACCAGCGGCGAAGCGCAGTGTTTCGCCGCGATGATCCCCGGTCAAGGTCAGGCTGCCGAGACGCAAGATGCGAAACGTCTGGCCGTCCTTGGTGGCGCGGTCCGACTCCAAGGTTTTTTCGATCTTTTGCCCGGCAAACTCGACCGTGAGGGGCAGCGGTGTGGCGAGTTCCACGCAGGAATAATGGAGCAGCACGTCATAGGTGCCGGCATTGATGGCGGCGATGCGCCATTCCGCCTCCCCGAGCGTGGCGGCGGCCGCGTCGGGCGGTGCGGCAGGCACAAGGCTCTGGGCAAGAGCGGGGGAGAGCGCAATAAGCGCCTCCTTGCGCTCCAGCGGCACAGGCATCGGCGCGGGGGCAGGCATGGGCATCTCTCCTGACTGAGATTTTTGCAGGGCGATGAGATCCAGGGCGCCGCCGGAACTGATGACCTGCTGAATGCGGGCGATCTCAGCGTCGTAAAGCTTTCGATCTGCCGCCGTGGCAGCCAGCCTTTGCAGTTCGGTGAGGTATTTGCCCAGCAGCGGGATGTGGCGAGCGCTCAATTCCTTCTGGTAGATGCTTTCCATCTGCTGAAGTCGCGAGACGGCCGCAGGAGCGGCGGGCTGCTGCGCCCAAACAACCGCAGAGTGCAGCAAGACAACGATGCCGAGAATGCGAGGTGTCATGGCCTGCCTCCTTCCGCGCTTTCGGGTTGCAACGCCCAGGCTCCGGGCGGCGGCTTGCGCTGTTTTGCGTCATTTTCACGCGCCTCAAGCATGGAGATGAGCGCCTTCTCCGTGGCGTTGCGCTTGAGATCACGCGGCGGCGGGACGACGGCGGCGAACCCGTGATCGACGAGCACGCTTTGATAGAGACCGACATCTGGCAGGAACAACAGCGCGGCCAGCGTGCCGTCTTTGTCACGATCCGGGCGGACGAGCAGGCGCAGCGGCTTGTCACGCAAGTAGCCAGCGGTGAACTCCCGCGCAAAGCGGCCGATGGAGATCACATCCTCGTCGGCGATCTTGAAGTGGCGGGCAAGATTTTTCATGCCCGCGTCTTTTTCATCCGCCGGGGCGCATTTGACCCACAGCAGACGGATGGACAGCTCACGCCCTTCGTGAACCACTTTGAAGCGGTCACCGGAGACAGGCTCGGCATCGGCCAGCCGCGCGTCGGAGATGTCCTCGAAGCCGTTGAGCCCGCCGGCGGCGGTGGCGATGGCGCGAACGCCCGTGGGACCGCTTTTTTGATCCGAAAGACGACGAATGCGACGTGACTCAGCCTCGGCCTGATCCTTCAGCGCAGGCTTGCCGGCCGCCAGCTTCTGCAAATCGGCCAGATAGGTGTTCGTGGCGGTTTTGCGGACGGATTCGAGAGAGCCGCGCAACTGAGCGGTGGCCTGCTGCAAGGTGGCGCTCACATTGGGCGTGGGCGCGGGCACTGAGGCGGCGGCTTCCTCCGTGATGGGAGCGAGGCGAAAATTGCGCAGGCGGATGATGTTCGCAGGATAGCCGGCGGTGCTGGTGAAGCGCAGCGTGACCGGACTGCGGGCAAACGTCAGCGGACCGACGCGCACCGTGGTGAAGGTCGTCTCATCCGCGCTGCGGGCGACCTCAAAGCTACGGCGGTTTTCCGAGGAGGCTCCGAGGAGGTTGACCTCGTTAAACTCAAACATGGCGGTCTGCTGCGGCTGGAATTTGGAGGAGGCGTAAATGCTGCCCGCGACGGGGGCGTCGCTCATGTTGGCCTCGAATTCGAGGTGGTAGCGTCCTGGGACGAGGCGGAAGTTCAACCATTCGGCACCACTGCCGTTGGAACGCCAGCCGCTGAGCATCTCGCCGGAGGACTGAGCTGAACCCGTCAGACGTGCCTGGGACAAAAGCAGCGGCGAGGCGAGGCTGGAAGCCGTGCCGGTGTAAAGCGCCTTCAACTGCTCACGACGTTGACGAATGGCCCGCGCCTCCTCGTAGTCACCTGAGGCCGCCACTTCGGTCTCCGCTTTGGCAAGGGCACGCTCATACTGCTCGGTCAGGAGCTGTGAGTCAGTCATGATCTGGCGCAGCAGCGCGGATTGAAGAGTGATGAGCGGGGCGGGCTCCGGTGGCGGGGCGGGGAGGGGCGTCTGTGCATGCAGGCCCAGGCAGGCCCAGGCGGGCAAAGCGGCGATCCAGATTGGCAGACGGCGGTTCATCATCTCGACGCAGGCACGAGTTCCACGGCCAGCAGTTGCATGAGGTTGTTGGTGACGAGAGACTCCACCACTAGAGTGAACGTTCCGGAGCCATCGCTGATTTTGAGCGTGCCCGCGTTCCGCTCCTCCGGGCCTTTGAGCGTGGACTCGATGGTGGCCGTCAGGCTGTAGCGCGTTTCTTTGACCAGCAGCGTGCCGCCCTCCGCCGCCCCACAGCGGTAACGCAGGAGCACCTCGTAACCACCGGCAGGCAGCGACGGCAGCTTCCAGGTGGCGGCGGCACCGGTCTTCGACCAGCCAGTGATCGCACCACCTTCAAAACGAAGTTCCTTCAAGGTGGCTGATTCGAGCGGCAGCTTGACCCGGTCTGGCAGCAGGGCGGTTTTAAGAGCCTGCTCACGGGTTTGCAGCAGCAGCAGATCCTTGTCCAGACGCGTCAGCTCACCTTGGAGGCGCTTGCGCTCGTCACGCGCGGTGATGGCGGCATCGTAGTCGCGTGCGGCGGCAAACTGTTTTTCCAGCATGGCCAGGGTGGTGATCTGCTGCTTGACCGGAGCCAGGCTGGCTTCAATGAGGCCGCGCTCGTAGCCGAGGCGCAGCAGGGAAATCTCCGGGCTGGCACCCGGATCGTCTGCACGCGGCTCCTCCGCCGGGGCCGAAAAAACAGGCCCCGCAAAAACGAACGCGCATGCAAGGACGAGACCGAGTTTCACACTGTGAGGATGAAGGAAGAAAATGTCGCCGGATGCTAGCCGCAGCCACCTGCGAAACAAGCCCGAAGTCAGGCTTGGCACGATGTGGAAGCCGCGCTCTGATGCGCCGATGAACTGGCCTGTGATCAAAGCCGTCGGGCTGCTGGTGGCGTCGAACATTTTCATGACTTTCGCCTGGTACGCGCATTTGCGTGACCTGAGGGCCAAACCGTGGTTCATCGCGGCCCTGATCAGTTGGGGCATCGCGTTCTTTGAATACATGCTCCAGGTGCCGGCGAACCGCATCGGCAGCACGGCGCTGACGCTGCCCCAGCTCAAGATCATCCAGGAAGTCATCACGCTGATGGTCTTTGTGCCCTTTGTGGTGCTGTACATGAAGGAATCGCTGAAATGGGACTACCTCTGGGCCGCCCTCTGCATGTGCGGCGCGGTGTACTTCATTTTCCGCAAGTAAGTTCTGCCAGCCGCTCAGTCGGGTTCATCCAGGGAGTGGATGCATGCGTGGCGCAAACGACACGGCGAAGCGCCCCTCACCTAACCTCTCCCCGCTCCGCCACTACAGAGCTTGGGATCATCCATGGCGGGGAGAGGGACTGAAACATCTGGCGCTCAGGCCAGAAGGCATGCTTGTTAGTTCCTCTCCCCGCTTAGTGCATGCGCTTGCTCTGCCATCGGTTGCGGGGAGAGGTTAGGTGAGGGGACAGGCACAGCGTCTGTGTGACCCGGCAGAGGCCGCAACCACTCCTCGGATGGCCCTCAATTCGGCCGCAGCGTGATGGAGCTTGAGTCCTTGATCCTCAGCCCGCTCGGGGTCCGCGTCATCTGCTCGAACTGCACGGCCCAGTCGCGCATCGAGTTTACCGCGTGGCCGTAGGGCTGGTAATCACGCGTGTTGAGGAAGGTCAGCTTGTCGGACTCGTGGTCAGCGAACTGAAAAAACACGCGGCCTGTCTTGGAGTCCACGACCTTGCCCTCGATCGCCATGTTTCCCTTCGTGAACCAGCGCCCCAGCGCGGCCACCGGAGTCACGGCAAACTTCAGCAGGGTCATCACCGCGTTGCCTTTCGGGCTGGTGGGACTGAGTTCGATGACCGCCAGCCGCAATGTCAGCGTGTCCGCCCCCGGCTTGTCCACGATCTTATACCGTGCCTGCGGCGAGCGGCGGAAGGCCGCCACGAACTCCTCCCGTAGGCGCGTGGCGATTGCGGCCTCCTGGCGATGAACCCCCCAGGCGATCTCCCTTGAGGCCAAAGCCTTGCTCACCGGACGTAAATACGCCAGCGTCACCGGCGCGACGTGGAGTTTTCTGCGCGTCGTGCTCTCGGCCAGCACACGCGGGTCCGGCGTGGTCCACACCACCTGAAAGGGCAGGTGGCCACGGGCATCCTGCGCGAGTGAAGGTTGCTCAAAAAAAGGCGAGAGCCCCGCAGGCCGCGCTTTGAGAAGGCGGTTGGCTGAACTGCATGCCGCCAAAGTGACTGAGAGCAGCAGCATGAATAAAAAATGCGGGAAACGCATGACAAGACGCGTCATGACAAAGACACAACCCGGCCAGATTCCAATTTTCATTTTCCGATTTCCATCTTTCTATCCGTTCACATGCCAGCCGCCGTCCATCTCGTCATCCCGTGCTACCACGAGAGCGGACGCATCGGCCCCTTCCTCACGGAACTCTGCGCCGTGACCCAGGAACTCGGCGGCGTGACGATCCGCGTCGTCGAAGACGGTTCTGACGCGGCTGAAGTGCGGCGCATGCGTGAAATGCTCGCCCCGCTGTGCCAACGGCACTCACACCTGCTCGATCCGCTCTTTCTGCCAGACAATCGGGGCAAAGGCGGCGCCGTTTACGCTGGCTGGAATCTCGAACCCACCGCCGAATGGCTCGCCTTCGTCGATGCGGACGGCTCATGCTCCGCCGCCGAGGTGGCCCGGCTCATCCGCCTCGCTCGTGAGCAGCCAACGCCCCAGTCCGCGCTGTTTGCCTCGCGCCTGCATCAGTTCGGCGGTCAGGTACACCGCCCGTGGAAGCGCCGCCTCATCGGCAGTGTGTTCGGCCTGCTGGTCTCCACCCTGCTGAGCATCCGCATCCACGACAGCCAGTGCGGACTCAAACTTGTCCCGCGTTCCGCTTACGCACGCATCGCTCCTGACCTGCGCATCCAAGGCTTCGCTTTCGATGTCGAACTCCTCGCCGCTCTGCATGACAGCGGCTGCCCCGTTCAGGAAATTCCCATCACCTGGCATGAGACCCCTGGCGGCCATGTACATCTGATCCGCGACTCCCTGCGCATGGCGCGGGATGTGTGGCGGGTGCGTCAGTGGCGTCTGGGTCGGGAACATGCCTGACCATGAGTTCCTGGCTTGGTCGTTGAGTGCGTGTCCGTTCGGCGGCGCCATTGTTTGAGCCTGGGTGAGGGCTTGCGGCTTGCACTCGTGTTGACCGCTGGCAGGATAGCGCATGCCGAAAAGCATCGCTATTTTTGGGGGGAGCTTCAATCCACCGGGGAAGCATCACGCGGCCATCGCCTTGCGGCTGGCGGAGATGTTTGACGAGGTGCGGGTGATTCCGTGCGGGCCGCGGCCGGACAAGCCTGTGACGGGCAGCGTGCCGCCGGTGTATCGCGCGGCGCTGGCGGACATTGTGTTTGGCGGGCTGCCGAAGGTGGTCGTCGATTTGAGCGATTTTGAGCAGGAGACATTCACCCGGAATCACGAACTGCAGGCGCGTTTCGAGCGTGAAGGCGAGGTGTGGCATGTGGTGGGCGCGGATTTGCTGGAGGGTGGTGCGAGGGGGGAGTCCCCCATTCAGCAAACCTGGGCGCGAGGCGCGGAACTGTGGCAGACGGCGAATTTCGCGGTGCTGCGCCGTCCAGGTTATGAACTGGACGCGCGCGACCTGCCGCCGCATGCGCGTGAGGTGGATTTGATCGTCGAGGGAGCGAGCACGGTGATCCGCGAGCGTCTCAGCAGCGGGAAATCGGTGACGGAGATGCTTCATTCGCGGGCGCTCGCCTACATTGAGCGCTATGGCTTGTATCGTGCCCCGATTCCGGGCAATTGGGCGCGTGGCACGCTGGAGGGCGCGAAGTTTTTCCTGCAAGCGGACGCGGCGATTCCGAAAGTGAGGGAACTGAGCGTGCCGCTGGTTTCAAGGCATGTCCCCGCGTCCGACGCGGACTTCATCAGCGTGGTGGGCGGTGATGGCGCGATGCTGCGCAGCATCCGCGAGCACTGGCGGGCACGGCTGCCGTTTTTCGGCATCAACGCGGGGCACATGGGCTTTCTCTTGAACGGGCCGGAGCAGGTGAGCGCGGGAGCGTTTCCGCCTTGCGATGTGATTTTCCGCCAACTGCCGATGCTGTTCCTGGAATTCGAGGATGAGGCAGGTCAAACACGCACGGCGCATGGATTCAACGACGCCTGGCTGGAGCGTGCGACGAGCCAGAGCGCGTGGCTGGAGATCACCGTGAACAACGTGCCCCGGATTCCTAAACTGGTGAGTGATGGAGCTCTGGTGGCCACGGCGGCGGGTTCGACGGCGTATGCGCGGAGCATGGGCGCTTCGCCACTGCTGGCAGACACGCCGGCCTGGCTGCTGGTGGGATCCAATGTGCTGGAGCCCGCGCACTGGCGCAGTGCGCTGCTTTCTCCCGACACCACGGTGGAAATTCGCAGCCTGGAGCCGCGCAACCGGCCGGTGCAGGCGTTTGTGGATGGTCTGAGCATGGGGCGCGTGGTGGCGCTGCGTGCGCGGCTGTCACGCGCGGCGGCGGTGGAGCTGGTCTTCTGCGCCAGCCATGACATGGCGGAAAAAATCGCGGCGATTCAATTCGGAGCATGATTCCAGCCGCGCAAAAAGACGAGGTGTTGCTGGCTGACATCGCAGTGGCCTCGAAGGATGAAAACACGCTGCATGTGTGGTTGCTGGGGCAGAGCGGCTTTCTGGTACAATGGGCCGGTGAGCGGCTGCTGTTTGATCCTTATCTTTCGGATTCACTGACGAGGAAGTATGCGCAGACGGACAAGCCGCATGTGCGGATGACGGAGCGTTGTGTCGATCCTGGAAAACTGACCGGCATCAGCCGGGTGACGGCGAGTCACGTCCACACGGATCATCTGGATGGCGAGACGCTGGTGCCGCTGGCGCGGGCGAATCCGGGTTTCCGGCTGTATCTGCCGCATCCTATCATCGCAGAGGCGAACAAGCGTCTGGGAGACGCGGAGGTTACGCTCTGCCCCATCGGTGATCACGATTCCTACCATGAAAGCGGCTGGGAGCTGCACGGCGTGGTGGCGAAGCACAACGAGGTGCTGCGTGATGAGCACGACAACTGCCATTACACCGGATTCCTGGTGAAATGCGGCCCGTTCACCCTCTATCACAGCGGGGATACGCTGTGGCATGACGACATCGTGAAAATCCTGCGTGAGAACCGCTGCGACATCGCTTTTCTGCCCATCAACGGCAACCAACCTGAGCGTCGTGTGGCGGGGAACCTCAACGGCACGGAAGCGGCGGCGCTGGCAAAGGCGGGGCAGGTGAGGCTCGTGGTGCCATGCCACTACGACCTGTTTGAGTTCAACACGGAGACGCCGGATGAATTTACCACGGCTTGCGAACGGCTGGATCAGCCGTTCAAGGTGCTGCGCTGTGGTGAGAAACTGGAACTGCGGGAAGAATGCGACTCCGCTGATTATTTTGCCACGGCCTGACCGCTGGCGGTCCAGGCGTTGAAGCCGCCCTTGAGCAACAGGACGTTTTTGAAGCCGAGTTTGTGCATTTCCAAGGCGACTAGCTTGGCTCGGCCACCGATGGCGCAGTAAACGATGCTGGGCTTGGATTTGTCGAGCTTGGCGAGAGCCTCGTGCGTCTGCTGTCCGTGGAAGTGGTCGATATGCAGGGAATTGAGGATGTAGCCGTGTTTCTGGCGCTCCTCCTCAGTACGCACGTCGATGATCTGGGTGTCGAGATGCTCCACGAGATGGCGCTGAACGTCTGTAGGCGCGATGACGCCGATTTCAGCGGGAAGAACGACTGAGGGAGGCGCTTTAGGCGCTGATTCGGAGCGCCCGCTCTGGGGAAACAGGGCAAAAACGAGGAGGAGTAGGAAAGCGGTGCGCATGGCGTGGAGGGAATCAATGGCCCGAAAAGCCGGTCAGGGAAGGAGGTTGTGAACGGAAATGTCAGAAAATTGTGAGAATTATAAAATTTATGTTGAATCAATTTCTAATGACTGATATAAATACCATAATTCGAGGCTGAACAACTCAAACGGGCTGCTCAACTCGAAGATAACACCAACAGCCAAACACACATACAACACTATGAAAAACATCAAGCTCAACACCTCCCGCAAAGCTGGCTTCAGCCTCGTGGAAATGCTCGTCGTCATCGCCATCATCGGCATCATCGCCGCGATCGCGATTCCTAACATCGGCTCCCTGAACGACAGCGCTCGTGACGCCGCCGCCAAGCGCAACGCGCAGACCGTGGCCTCCGTGCTCAACGCTGCTGTCGCCGCTGGCGTCAACCTCGACGACCTCACGACTCCTGCGTCCATCGTGACGAAGGCCGAAGCCGGCGTCTCCCCGACTGATGGCGCCTTCAAGGGCAAAACCTTCACCTCCGGCCCAATCGACGCAGACGAGCGCGCCAAGGTGGCCACCTACCTGAGCTGGGACGCCACGAACCAGCAGGTGAAGTACAACTCGAACCCAACCCCCTAATCGCGGTGGTCATTCGTCGCCCGGCACTGTGATTTGATCAACAGCATCGGACGAATCTCGTCCGCCGGGGAGGTGACTCCCCGGCGGATTTTTTGCAAAAAGGACAACAAGGCTGGACGGACATGAAATCGACACATCGGCAGAGCAGGAGGAATGGATTCAGTTTTGTGGAGGCGATCTTCACGATTGCCATCATCGGCATCATGTCATCGCTGGTGGTCGCGGCGATTTCCAACGCCTCGCGTGACGCGCATCGGGTCATGGCACGTCAGCAGCAGGCTGCAGTGAGCAGCGCGCTTACCGCCTGGGTGATGGCACAGACCCGCGTGGGCAGCACGGCACAGGTTCGCGGCCTGGAGAGTGTGCGCACCACTTACAACGCGCTGCCAACCACTTCGGCACGGTTTAACCTCCTGGTTCCAAATGCTTCCTCGCCAGACCCGAATTTGCGGGCCGGTTTTATGGATCAGACCACGGCGGATCACTTTCTGGACTACACCACCAGCACGGACCGGCTGAAAACCGCCGCCATGGACAATGCGAAACAGTATCTGAGCCTGCCCACCTGGCAGAGCGGTGATTTTCCACGCGTGGAACTGGTCAACGAATGAGTTCGTTCATGAAAAAATCCTCCATCAGCAAGCATCGCATGTTTCCAGGATTCTCCCTGGTCGAGATGATGGCATGCGTTTCGATCATCGGCATCATCGCCTTCATGGCGATTCCTTCCGTCACCCGCATGCGGGGTGACAGCGAGCGCAATCTTGCCATCGCGCGCGCCGAAGCGCTGAACCTGGCGCAGGCGAGTCTCATTCAGGTGCGCGGACGTACTCAGGCGGCTCTGGACTGGTCCGGCGCGGCCTCGGTCGAGGCGAAGTACACGCTGCTGCGGCCTTACCTGAGCTTTTCGGAGACGACGCTCGCCGCCTTTCTGCCCTCTGGCTACAGCGTCACATTTCCTCCGTCCATCACCACCATGACGAAGGCCGCGCTGAGCGGCCCGAGCGGGACCATTTACTACTGAGCTCCTTATCCAGGCCTGATGACCACCACCACGAATCATAAAAGCGGATCTGCCGCCAGTGTGCTCAAGCATCACTGGCGCGCGGCTGGCTATTCGGTTTCGGAGCTGGTCATTGTGATCTCCATCATGGGCGTCTTGTCAGGCATCACGGTGGGAGCGTTTCATCAGTTTCTGGACGGCAGCAAGGACGCGCTGGCCACGGCAAGGCTTGAGATGCTCAACCAGGCGCTGCACAGCTTCGCCCAGTATAACAAAGAACTTATTTACACCAGGCAGGACGGGGCTGCTGAGGATGAGAGGACCGTGTTGCGCGTGCTGCAGTACCGTGGGCCTTCAGAGGACAAGGCGGCCATCGGCTCTCCATACCTGGACCCGATGTACAATCCGCTCACCTCCAGCTCTGACACGACTTACCGTCTGCGTTGGACGGGACGTCTGTATGAACTGCTCAAGCCACAGACGCCCGGAACCGGCCTGCTCATGAACTTCGAAGGCACGGACTTCAAGGGGCCGCCGCGTCCCGTGGACCCCGCAGATATGCTGGGGTTCTGACGCCATCGACCTGAAACCTTTCGGACCCGCCATTCATGCCCGCCACTCTCCAGATTCCGGCCTCGCCCACACCCAAATCTTTTGGTGCTGCGAGTAATCCGCCAAGCGCGACAATCGAGGCCCGGCACGCGGCAATTCTTTCTATCGAGGGGCTGGCGTTGCAATACGGCATGCTGCCGGTGACTCTGCTGCGCGAGAGCTGCTCGCCCGACGCGGAGCGGCTCATCCGCAAGCTCGGACGCGTGCCCTATGTGGCTGATCCGTGGCTGCCAGTGACGACCATCGGGCCGCTGCTGGTCATGGCGCATCACAACCCGAAAGCCGGGGATTTGTGGGGCGTGCCGCCATTCATGACCATCCGCGTGCTCATCACGCCGGAGCAGTATCAAAACACCCGCAAAGACCTGGTGCAGCGTTTCGGCCAGATGCCGATCTCGCAGTCGAACACCATGGAGCAGTTGCAGCCACCGGTGTTTGCCGATCTCGGCCTGGAAGGCACTTTCAACTGGCTGCTGGAAAATTACCCCTACGAGCCGGCTGAGATCACCAAACTCAAAGGCTTTTACGAGGCTCAAAAGGCAAAGACGGACACGCCGGGAATCACACATTTCAACGTGGTGCAGCGCAACATGGGCGTGGCCCTGCAGCATCTCGTCAGCGGCGGCCGGGTCATGGTGTACAGCGCCACTGAGGCGCAGCGGCAAACCTTCTTCCCCATTCCGCTGCTGGAGCGCCACAGCGTTTATCCGCTCTACATCGGCAAGCATGTCGTCTTCTTGCTCAGCGAGAGCAGCGATTGCTACGCTTTCGAGGACGAATGGCTCTCCATGGGCCATCCGGCGGTCAAAATCGTGCCGGTCATGGCCGATTTGGCGGGCATTCGTGACGCGATCAATCGCGCTGGAGCCACGTTTGACCCTGGGGCTGTCGCCTCAATGGACGGCGCTTCGCTTTCCGTGGCCGATGACGCCACGGTGGTGGAAATTTCTCCGGAGGACATGGCGCGGGTCAATCCGCAGAATCCGAATCACGAGCCGGAGCAATTGGTGCAGTGGGCGTTGTTCACCGCCATCCGCTGCCGGGCTTCTGACCTTCATTTGGAGAAGTTTTACAGCTTCACCCGCTTCCGCGCCCGCATGGACGGCACCATGAAGACGATCATGACGGCGCCGGAGAGCCAGTTGAATCGTTTCGTCGCGCTGCTCAAAAACTACGCCGGCATGAATCAAAGCCGTGCGGAGTGTCAGGACGGTCGCATGGCGCTCTCCGTCGGCCGCCGCCGCGTGGATGTCCGTGTCGCCGCCATTCCCACGCGGCGCGAGTTCCAGAAGGTCATCATGCGCTTCCTCGACAAGCAGGACGGCGTGAAGCGCCTCTCGGACTTCAATCTCTCGCAGCGCCAGATCGACATCCTCACCCGCACCATGCAGCGCGACCAGGGGCTTGTGCTCGTCACCGGCCCCACCGGTTCTGGTAAAACGACCACGCTCTACGCTCTGCTCAACAGCGTGAACGATGAAGGCGTCAACATCCAGACCATTGAAGATCCCATCGAATACGAGATCGAAGGCATCAATCAGACGCAGACGAACAACGCCCGTGGCCTCGACTTCGCCAATGGCCTGCGCTCCCTCCTGCGTGCTGACCCGGACATCATCCTCATTGGTGAATCACGCGATGCGGAAACCGCCATGGCGGCGGTAAATGCCTCGCTCACCGGCCACTTGGTGCTCACCACGCTGCATGCGAACGACTCGCTGCGCGCCGTGTCGCGTCTCCTGTCCATGGGCGTGGAAAAGTACCTGCTGGCCGACTCTCTGGCCCTCAGTCAGGCGCAACGTCTCGCCCGCCGTCTTTGCGCCTACTGCAAGCAGCCCATGCAGGTGCCCCAGGACGTGCAGGAGCTGATGGCGCGGCAAGCCGTCATCACCCAGCCGATCACCACGCCGATCTACAACGCCCGCGGCTGTGATGAGTGCCACGGCACCGGTTATGCCGGACGCGTGGCCCTCATGGAGCTGTGCGAGGTGAACAACGAGCTGCGCGATCTCGTGGAAGAGGGCGCGCCTCTCAGCGCCATGCGCGCCGCCGCCTTCAAGAACGGCTTCCGCTCTCTTTATCAAGAAGGCCTGCAGCAGGTCATCGGCGGCCACACCTCGCTCGATGAGATCAAGTGCCTCAGTTACACCGCGATGTGACGCCCATTTTCATTCCAACCACTCAACTACCTCACTGCCATGTCCCATTCCACCCAGCTTCTTCCCCGTGAATTCTCCACCCGAGCGACGGTTCGTGTGCTGATCGTTGATGACGAGCCGCATGTTCTCGCCGTGGGCAAGGCCGTGCTTGAAGCGCATTGTTTTGAAACCCTGGCCGCCCGCAGTGGCGAGGAGGCGCTGGCGCTCGTGCGCCGTGGTCTTGAGGACGGACAGCGCGTCACCGTGGCCATCCTGGACCTGACCATGCCAGGCGGCGCATCCGGCTTTGAAGTGTTGGAATGGCTGCGGGCCTGCGATCCCGAGCTGCCTGTCATCGCATGCAGCGGTTATTTTCAAGAGGATGTGCGCGAGCTTTGCCAGGCCATCGGCTTCATCGATGTGCTGCACAAGCCCTTCAACCTCGAAACACTCGGGGTTTCCGTGCGTCGGGCGATGGCCCAGGGAAACGAAGCGGCGGCGTTTGAGGCCACGCTCAACCATGACGCCGCCTCATGAGATTTAACTTCCAGATCGCCAACCGGTTTACGCTGCTGGGCATGTTCGCCGTTCTCGTCGGCGCGGGTGCCACGGCGGCTGGTTTTATCTGGCAGGAGTTCATCACGTTGCGTTTTGTGCAGAACTCTTATCTCGGCGCTGTCGCGCTGGCCGGGCAGATGGAGCTCAACCGTCAGGCGCTTTCGGAGGGCGAGCTTACCGGCGTGGCCCCCTTGAACTGGGAGAACGAGACGCGCATGCGCATGCGTCTCCAGACCGTGGAAATTCCGCCTGCATTGCAAAACCTCGGTTTGGAAGTCGAGGTCGTGGCACCGCGTCAGAGCGCCAGCTCCGGCGCGCCCGTCGTGAAGTCGCCGCCCATCTCGATCCTGCCCATCTGCCAGAAATGCGTCGTTCAGGAGCCTGATCCGGCGCACATGGACAATCTCATCTACCGCGTCATGGCTGGCACCAGTCTGGTCATGGATGACACCAGCGACAGCCGCGACCTGGAGGTCAACGGCGGTGATCACTGGCTCATCAGCGCCGCGCCGCTCTATGGGCGTGACGGGCGTGTGGCGGGCGCGTTCATCGCGCGTCAGCCGTTGGTGCAGTTGCGTCACCTCGTGAACACGCAGCGCCTCGTGGTGCCGATTTTCGGAGCCTGCGCTGGTTTGGCGCTCGCCGTGCTCGGCTTCTACTTCATCGGCCGCAGCATCACCAGCAAGACTCGCGCGCTGGTGGACGCCTTCCGCGCCATGCGTGCTGGCAACTTGAACGTCCGCGTCCCCGCCAGCGGCGGTGACGATCTCGACATGGTGCAGGAGGAGTTCAACACCATGATCGAGCACATCCGGGACGAGGATCATCGCAAGCACGCCCTGCTCATCGAATATGAGGGCGCCAAGCGGCAGGCCGAGGTGGCCACCGCCGCCAAGGGCAACTTCCTCGCCAACATGAGCCATGAGATTCGCACGCCCATGAACGGCATCATCGGCACCACCAGCCTCCTCATCGAGATGGGGCTCGATCCTGAGCAGGAGGAGCTTGTGCGCATGATCCGCTCCAGCGGCGAGTCGCTGCTGCATGTCATCAATGACATCCTCGACTTCTCCAAGCTCGAGTCCGCCAAGATGGACATCGAAAAACTTCCCGTCGATCTCGAAAAGCTCCTGGGCGACACCACCGACGTCTTCTCCCACAAGGCCGCCGAGAAAAACATCGAGCTCAACGTCCACCTCGACGCCGCCCTGCCGCGCAAGGTCATCGGCGACTTCCAGCGCATCAAGCAGGTGCTCGTCAACCTCGTCGGCAACGCCATCAAGTTCACGGAGAAGGGTGAAATCCTTCTTCTTGTCCGCCAGGTCTCACGCCAGACCTCGCAGGGTGATCAAACGCTCCTCCATTTCTCGGTGCGAGACACCGGCATCGGCATTCCCGCTGAAAAAATCGGCCAGTTGTTCCAGGCCTTCAACCAGGCGGACGCCTCCACCACCCGCAAATACGGTGGCACCGGCCTGGGTCTGGCCATCTCCAAAAAACTCGTCAAACTCATGGGGGGCGAGATCAGCGTCGTGAGCGAGGACGGCAAAGGCTCGGACTTCTTCTTCGAACTGCCACTTCAGGTCGCCGCGGACGACGAATCCCGCGATGAGGAGATTGTCTGGCTCGACGTTGTCAAAAACCGCCCCGTCACCATTTACAGCGCGCATCCCACCACGTTGCAGGTGCTCAACCAGTCGCTCATGCAGTGGGGCATGAGTGTCACGGTGCTGCGTGAGC
>Ga0209573_1003882_pt1 | contig 15561 bp, 11 predicted proteins | sample TNRBio252014_DNA_FD_185870 | JGI IMG/M metagenome (GOLD analysis project Ga0209573, IMG submission 185870) | Wastewater treatment Type I Accumulibacter community from EBPR Bioreactor in Madison, WI, USA - TNR Reactor_6/25/2014_ DNA (SPAdes)... | ecosystem: Engineered > Bioreactor > EBPR >...
TGTTTGTGGTTTTTTCTGAACATTTGGTAGCAATAATTGTTAAATTAACTACCGTAATATACACAAAAATAAGCTGCTATCTTATTATATTACAACAGGTTACGGATGTTTTTGAGATATTTTTTGTTCCTCAATCTCTAAGATTTTCCGGTATCATTATCAATATAAATAATACCTTTTTAGAGTGGACTCCCTAATACTTAAGATTCCATTTCCTCAACAAGTTGTCTCACATACCTGAAATCATCAAGGGCGTTCCAGTGCTTCATGAAGACTGAGCGAAGAGCTGAGAAATTCTCATTATTGATGTTCTTTAAATTAGGGTTTGCCCGTGCGAGAATTTCCGGTGAAACGACAAACTTTGAGATTATGAAAGGTGCATCGGGATTCTCTACTGAGAGCCTCTGATAAATTTCCAGGTTCTTTTTATTGATTTCTGCCACATCATCCCCTGCAATGGTTGTAGCTGTGCAGATATCGAGATCATTTTTACTAAAATTGTTGAATTTATCCGATAAATCCATCAATTCGGAAAATTTATTCGCTGATGCAAGAGAGAGTTTCAAGAGAGAACCCAAACCTGAGGCAACGGGGGGCAAAACTTTATAGGTCAGATAACAAGCTGCTGCCATTGCACCCGGTCTTGATCCTTCCAATGAAAACATTCCGATATTTGGTTTATCAGTTTTATGATAAGTATATGGTGCCGTGTTTGAAAGTGGTTCACGAAGCGCCTCCTCTTTGTAGATTACAGCTCCTGCTCCATATTGCATAAAACCCTGCTTGTGGGGATCAATTGTAATGGAATCTGCCTCGGCAAAATGTTTCAGCTGGTTGTAGGAATGAAGAGAAACTTCCCCTTCATGATCATACGGAAGAAGCCCGTAATTGTCATCAAGGATACATGATCTAAAAAATCCACCATAAGCAGCGTCAATATGAAGATGGAAATTGTATCTGGATTTTAAATCAATAATCCCTTCGATATTATCAACACTGCCCGCACCGGTTGACCCAAAATTTGCAACCACCATCAGCGGTTTATTTGATTTTTTTAGTGCATCTTCAAGTGAATTAAGGTTCATTCTGAAGTTTCCGTCAACAGCTACCTCCTCATAAGAATCGATATTTAGGATTTTGCAGATTCGCTTCCACGAATAGTGGGAAACTTCGGAAAAGAAAACGGTCCCGTTTCCATAATAATCTCTTGCTGCCCAAACGGCTTCCATGTTTGCAAGGGAACCACCACTGGCGAGATGACCCCATCCGGATTTAAAACCACACATTTTAAGAAGTGTCTCAACAACTTCAAGTTCCATTTCCGTTGTTACGGGTCCCCCCTCCCACGCGTGATTATTGGGATTGGACATAATAAATGCAAGATATCCAAGAATTGAAGGAATTGTCGGGTCCTTCAACATCTGAGCTGAATATCTCGGGTGAAAATAGGGAAGATTATTTTTTTGAAGCTCCAAAAACTTGCTGAGTTCTTCCTCAAGTTTCTGAGAGCCGGGTGTACCTTTTAAAAGCGATAAATCATCCTTGGAATAATTGGCTCTAAGGTCTGAATAGCTCCTGATTACCCGTGCAACAAGTTCCTCAAAATAACGGGAGTTTTCCCCTTTGGGACCCAAAAAAAGGTCAAAAAGGTCGGTTTTTATTTCGTCCGACATGGCTTTTAGAACTTAAAGACTGCGTAAACAGCGAAGTGATCACTGTATCCGCCAAAATATCTTCTGCCTCCAAATGTTGGAAGCGACGATCCGGCATATTTCCCGTTTTTCTGCAAAATAAATTCAGGTTTAAATATCGAATATGAATTGCAGATGTAGTTGGATGCGGCTACAGAACCTGATACAATAATCTGATCGAGCATGTTCCAGTTGCCTTGATAGAGATAGGTTCCCTCTCCCGCAATCTTCTTTTCCATCGCCAGATTATAAACTGCTGTGTCAAGTTGTGAACCGGGGATGCAGACCATCAGTCCCGCCCTTAAAGTTTGTTCAACTGAAACATCAAGCGGTTCATCGTTAAAATCACCCATCATGATGATTTTTGACTTTGGGTCTTCCTCAAGCAGTTTGTCTATGCTTTTTCTGAGTACAGAAGCTGCAGCTATTCGAGCTGTAGCAGATTTTTCTCCACCTCTTCGTGAGGGCCAATGATTTACATAAAAATTGAATTCGATCCCCTTTGCATCGCAGAGAACGGCATGAAGGATTGATCTGGTGGGCCATTTGTCGGGGAGTTCCACTACAAGAGCTTCAGACCTGGCAATCGAAAATAAGTCACTGTTATAGATCAAAGCCACATCAATTCCCCTTCCATCAGGAGAGTCATAATGGACGATCTTATATTTTTTACCGCTTCCCAACCGGGCGACGAGGTCTTCTATAACTGCTTTGTTTTCCACTTCAATGAGCCCAAGAATGTCGGGTCCCCAACCGTTATTCATTGAGTCGATTACAGCAGCAAGGTTTTTGAGCTTCACACTGTATTTTTCGCTATTCCATTTTGAACTGTCGGATGGCAAAAATTGCTCATCATCGATGGTGGGATCATTAATTGTATCAAAAAGGTTTTCCACATTATAAGAAGCCACAACAAAAAGTTGCTCTTCGTTTTGAGGGAAAGCCACAAGAGTTATAAAAATTACAAATGCCGGGATAAGTTTAAGGGTCTTCATATTCTTTTCTATTAATAAAAAATCTGTCCTGAAATATAATCTTTTCTTGTTTTCTGACTTTGGTGAAAATTTGAGGGGTAGAGGGGTAAGTGAAATTTAACCGCAAAAAGCGCAAAGGACGCAAAGGATTTTATTTAACCACAGAGCACACAGAGGGAAATAATCAAATGATCGCCCTGTTTCATGGGGTTGAAACTCCATGCTATTGGTTTAAATTTCCCTGATTGACAAACCAATAGCCTGTGAATTTATTCACAGGACGTTGTGTGATGCAACATGACTAAAACCCTTTTGACTATTAACTCTTACGGTTTTTCGTTTTGCAGAGGGCAATCGGGACGATTACCACTCCTGTCACTAACGAACAAAATCTGCGAAAATCCGTCTAATCTGCGTGTATCTGCGTCCCCTCTCATCCGTGGAAATCCGTGCTAAATCCGTGAAATCCGTGGAACTATCCCTTTCTCCGCGTCCCCTAAAATCAAAACCTGGTAGTAATGTCAACAAACAGCCGGCTCGTGGTAAATGATCCTTCAAAAACGCCTTCATAATTGAGGCCAAGGTTAAAGGTTTTGTTTACCGTGTAGTTCAGATCGAGAGAAACGATGTTCTGGCCAAGCTTCGACCCACCACGACTGAATTCATAATTGATGTTTCTATAACCAATGGTGGTGTAAAGATTTTCAAGAAGATTTCGTGAATATCCCACTCCAAAATTCAGACCCTCTACATATACACTTTTTAAATATCCAACATTTGCAGAGATATACCCGGCAATATAGGGGACATTTGAATAGTAAATACTCAGACCGTAATCTGAAGAACTGCGGGCATCATTACCCATGTTCCGGAATCCCGACCTAAGAGAAATGGACAGGTTTTTGATCGCAGTAGTATTAAATCCTATTCGTAAACCTTGTAGTGTTTCATTAAACAATACAGAATCGATAAAAGATCTGTAGGTTTCATAATAAATAACATTTTTCCTGACATCATACGACAGGTTTATATTATACTCTCTTGAGAATGCATATCGTGTTGAGACATAAAGATTTGTAAGATCAGGGCTTGTTTTCCCCTCTCCTGCTTCAAGTTTATAGAGATCAACCTCTGATGACGCAAAAAACGACAAAGATGTTATCGGGTTGGAAGTATGTTGCAGATAAATAAATCTTCTATCCGTTTTAAAATCGTTTGTTTGATTTACAAATCCAATCGAATTCTCCATCAAACCCGTACCCAAAGAGTCGGATTGGGCAGCATAAGCACCAAACTGCAAGAGCTTAAAATTGTAGCCATAGTCAAGCATATTTGGTCTGCTTCCGGCAAAGAGACCTGCCGACCATTTTTTTCCGATACTGCGTTCATAAAGTAAACCATCAACAGCACCGATATTGGAAATCTTGCGGTAAACAAACCTTCCAAAATTTATGAAGGAGAGGGAGTCGAAGGCGTAGCCACCCTTCAATTCGTAAATTTTAAGTTTCCTGCCAAGGTCATGTCCGTCTCTCCCCCAGTCACGAGTGAGATATGAGAAAGTGGTGTAGGAAGAAAATGAAAAATTACCTCCGTTAATCTTATCTGCATTAAAAGAGAGTCCGTATCGCCATCTCTGTGTTCCGGGTGATCCGGTGATGTTGCTGATATCAGAGGATGACTGCACTGAAAATCTCCCCCGGTAATTCTTTTTTTCAACCGGTTTTAAGTTCACAGGCAATACTTTAGGCTCTTCTGTAATTACAGGCGTAACCGGTTCTTCAACAATTTTTTCCTCTTTTTTTGCCACAACCGACGGGTAAGCTTTTAAAATCATCTCTTTTTCGATTTTTACTTCACCTATCTTGTTGCCTGCAGCCGATTTGGAACTTATGAAATTCACCAGGACAGCCGGTACATCTTTCCCACCAACAACCATCCAAAGTGTATCTTTTTCAAAAATTCCTTCGGTAGTTGTGAACTGAACATAGATATTTTGGGATGAAACAAATGTCACTTTACCTTCCCGCACTTCACCTGTTTTCTGACTAAAAAGTGTGGAAACAGAAGCTAAAAGGAGTAATAACAAAAACTTTTTCATTGTTAATCTATCCTTTCCAGCTTTTTGGGAGTAACTCCGTCAAGGTTGAATGAGAATGTATTGTGACACTCCCAACAGAGATTTTTTGAAGCCTCAAGTTTGTGAGCAGAAGTTAACTCTTCCTGATGACACTCAATACACTGTGGTTTGCCACCCTCGGTGGAATGACATTCATTACAAGTCACAGATGTGTGTTTTCCAGAAATTGGATAAAATGAGTGATCCTGTTTCAGCATTGGCCCGCTATCCCCATCGGGGTGGCATTCAAAACATCTTTGAGAATTCCATTGATAGTTTGCAACCCCCTGATGCTCCTGATTCATTGAATTCTGATTATGTTCGTGGCAATCGATACATGAAAAAGATGCAAAATTACCCGGAACTGTGTGGCAACTGAGACAATTATTATTCCACTCGTTTCGATGTTGACCGCTATAGATCGGGAAATATTGGACATCGTGATTGAATGTTGATGGTGCCCATGCAGAATTTGTGTGACAATCACTACAAATCGTCGGGAAATGGGGCGCAAGATGATTTGGATTGGTAGCCGCATTATAATCATCAATATGACATGAAGAACATTCACTCACCGTTCCTGTGTAAGTAGTCTCGTGACATGCACTGCACACAGGTGTGGAGTGGGCATTTGTCAACGGAAATCCTGTGGTGGTTGAGTGATTATAAGTTGTTGATACCCAACCTGATGTGTTGTGACATTCAGTACAATTTTGAGTAAAACCTGCAAGAGTGTGGTTTACCCTGTTTGTCAAGTTATAACCTGTCTGATGGCACGAATAACAGTCGTTTGGGGTATTTGGATAACCTGTCGCATGGCACTGGTTACATGTAAGCGTCAAATGGTTACCTGTCAATGGGAACTGTGATGTTGTGTGGTTAAAGGCACCGTTTGCGGTTCCATCCGGATGGCATGCAAAACATTCAGCAGAAGCATAAATATACCCTTGAACACCCTGATGTTCCTGATTCATCGATGTTTGATCATGTTCATGACAATCGATACATGTAAATGCAGCATAATTAGTCGGGACATTATGGCATGAGCGGCAGTCGTTATTCCATTCGTTTCTATGTTTACCGCTGTTTATCGGGAAATATTGATTATCATGCTCAAATGTAGCCGGAGCCCACCCTGAGCTGGTATGACAGGTCTCGCATGTCTGAGGGAATTGTGCACCAATATGGTTAGGATTTTGGGCAGTTTGATAATCATCAAGATGGCAGCCACTGCATTGGTTTGGAGTATTTGTGAATCCTGTGGTATGACAGTCTGCACATGGAACGGTAGTATGCCTGCCCGTTAGCGGGAAATTAACAGTTGAATGATCGAATGTGGCAGGAGCCCAACCAACATCTGTGTGACAACTTGAACAGAGTTGAGGGTAATTCCCGGCAACATGATTTGGATTGGTCGATCCTTGGTAATCAGGCATGTGGCATGAAGAACACTCATTTGAAGTTGCCGTATATGAAGTCTGATGACAGTCAGCACATGTTTTTCCTGCATGGGAATTCTGAAGTGGAAATCCTGAGGAGGTAGTGTGGTTGAATGTGGTTGTTGCCCATGCTGTGGTGTTATGGCATTGGGTACAATTCTGAGAAAAACCTGCAAGAGTATGGTTTAGTTTGGTTGTCAGGTTAAAACCCTGTTGGTGACAAGTGTAACAGTCATTAGGAGTATTAGCATAACCGGTTGTATGGCATAGAGCGCAGTCGGTTGTAACATGTGCCCCGGTAAGGGGAAATGGAGATGTCTGATGATTAAACGCTCCATTTGCATCACCCGAAGGATGACAGGCATAACACGCCGAAGATTCCCACCTGTAACCCTGTATCCCCTGATGTTCACTGTTCATATCATTTTGATTGTGTTCGTGACAGCTTGTGCAGGTAAATTCTGCATAACTTGTTGGGTTTTTATGGCAGTCGCTACAACTGTTCCACTCTCCACGGTGTTGACCTGAGTAAATAGGGAAAAATGGACCATCATGGTCAAATTGTGCCGGTTGCCATCCCGATGTTGTATGACACGATTCACAAGTGGAAGGGAATGATGCTGATAAGTGATTTGGATTAGTTGTGGCGTTGTAATTTGTCTGATGACAACTCACACAAGTTTTTGGTGTTCCTGTGTATCCTTGTGTGTGACAACTTGAGCACTGAACTGTGGTGTGTTTTCCTGTCAAAGGAAAAGTTGTCAGGTTATGATCAAATTGAGCAGGCACCCATCCATTTATGTTGTGGCAAGTCTGGCATTGTTTTGAAAAATTCCCAAGAACATGATCAGGATTTTTTGCTGCTTCAAAATTTGGTTGATGGCAAGAATAACACTCCCTGGAAAGTCCTCCAAAGCTGCCTTGATTGTGACAGTCAAAACAGCTTGGGCGGCTGTGCCCCCCCGTCAAAGGGAAAAATTCGTGATTGATATTTGAACTTCTCCAGTTGACAGCCTTTACATCGTGGCACATCGTACAATCAGTCGAAAATTTACCATTTGGATGATTTGGAACAGCAGTTGCAAAATAATCTTTGGCATGGCAACTGTAACAATCTGTTTGAACAGGTTCAAACTTACGAACTTCATAATTTTGGTGGCACATACCACAATCTGCTGTCTGGTGAGCACCAAACAAAGGAAACCTGCTTCGTTCATGAAGTGGAAGAATCTCTTTCACCAGCCAGTTATCCGGGGTATGACAAGACTGACAATCATTTGACAGGGTGTTCCCGTGAACAGAAGTATGGCAACTTGAGCAATTAACCGGAGTACCCTCAAATTTGAGCGTTGTGTGACAAGTTTGACAGTCAACTGATGAGTGTTGCCCTTTTAGAGGGAAGTTGGTGATGGAATGGTCAAAATCGAGCTTTTTTGTATCAACAACCCAGTTTTGTGGATTATGACAGGTTCCACAATCCTTACCTTTCAGGTCGCCATGCGGTGACTGGGCAACAATAACATTAAATAATGCCAAAAGTGAAATTAAAAGTGACAGGTTGCGCATTTGAAATCTTCGATTTTGTATTTTACAAACATTACGCCGTTCGATTCGGCCTTTTTATGGCATTTTTCACATTCAATAAGTGAATGGGCACCCGTCAACGAAAAACGGGTATTGTTGTGGTCAAACTTTTCCGGTTTCCAGTTGGAAGTAGTGTGACACTTCAGACAGTCATTTTCACCTGTCGTTTTGAACTGATAATTGTGAACTTCTTTGTGGCAGCTTTCGCAATATGTATTAAGAGAAGCAAATTTTCTTACCGGTGGAGTTACACTTTCATCCTTTTTATGACAGTCATAACATTTTTTCTGTGCATGTTTACCCGTAAGTTTAAACTCTGTTTTTTCATGGTCAAAGCTGTATTTTAACCAGTTTTCAACATTATGGCAACTTGAACAGTTGTTATTTCCCATAAATTTAGCTGAAATCTCTTCCCCATGGATATTTTTATGACAGCTTGCACACTCAAAATTATCCTTCTTGAATTTCCACTCTGTTCCTGAATAGTGACAACTTTGGCAAGGTTGCGCAAGATGTGATCCTGCCAGAGGGAACCGCGTTTTTTGATGAAGTTCAAGGGTAAATAACGATGGGGAGAAACCATTCACCGTGTGGCAATCGGAACACTCACCCGATTTACCGGTAGAGATGAACTCACCTTTATGATAATCTTTATGACAATTGGTACAATTTTTATGTTCAGGTTTTGAATTTAGATCGGTTCCATGACACTCGCCACACTTAACAACCCGATGTTGACCCAGCAGTTGAAAACCCGTTTTGTCGTGGTCAAATCCGTTAAGTCTTACATTTTTAAAATTGTCGGTTGAGTGACAGTCGGTACAAACATTGCCAAGTTTTCCATTGTGGATATCTTTATGACAGTTGGTACAGGATGCAAACTGAATTCCTTTAAATACTTTTGAATCTTTACCTGCGAGGTTGGTATTGGTGTGGCATCTGTAACAATCCACTCTTGTATGAGCACCCGTTAGATTAAAATTGGTTTTTGCATGGTTAAAACCCGTTGCAGGTTTAAAAGCACTTTGGGTGTGGCAACCCGTACAATTGTTTCCAAGGGTAGTTTTGTGCACATCTGTATGGCAGCCGAGACAATTCTGCTCCAACCCAAGAAAAGTTCTGCCTGCTCTTTTTTTGGCATTCCCTTTAATGTATTTTGCCTGATGACATCCTGCACAAGAAAGTTGAAGGTGTTTGCCTTGAAGAACATATCCTGCCCTTCCGTGATCAAAACCTTTTTGATTAAAACTCATCAATTTATAGCCTCTACCGTGGTGTTCACTATGGCAGGCATAACACATCTTCCCTTTTGCCTCTCTGGCGTGTAAACCTCTTCCACTGTTAACAAGAGTATTTATCTCAGTATGGCATGAAAGGCACTTGGAATTTTGCACTTCATCGCCTGAAGTGTGGCATTTGTCGCAATTACTCATGCCTTCAAGATTGGCGTGAGCGTTGCTCAGATCACCGGGAGAGAACTGGGCTCTGACGACAACCGATAAAACTAATGAAACAAAAAGGATACGATACACAGGAATCCCGGTTTTGTTGTGCTATTATTTATGGCTTAAAATTGCTTCTCCAAATTTCTTTGTGATCCGCACGCCGGCCTTTTCAAGAAACTTAACCGGCAATTCACCGCCGGCAAAGATATAAACAAGGTCGTTTTCGATTTCGAAAAGGTCTTCGGAACTACCGCCTCTGTTAAGTACCACAGATTCATCTTTTATTTCAACAACATTTGTACTTAACAATAACTGTAACTTACCACTTTGTGAGTAAGAATTTATGTTTTCGAGGTTTTTAGGTTTTATTCGTGAAAAGGCATCAGCACGATAAGATAAATGGACCGTGTTACTACCATGTGCGAGGAGAATAGCGGATTCAATTGCTGAATCCCCGCCACCAACTACTAAAATTTTTTGATTATCTATGTGTTCAGGTTCCAATAAACGATAGAACACTTTTTTCTTGTTTTCGCCCAAAACGCCGAGCTTTCTGGGAGAACCCCTTCTTCCAATAGCTAAAATTACGGAAAAAGAAGAATATTCCCCCTTGTCCGTCGTCACTTTAAATATTTCACCTTCTTTTACGATCGACTCAACTTTTTCGTTCTCATCAATTTTAATATTGTTTTTAGAAATTACTTCCGCCCAGATCGTTATGAGTTGGTCTTTATTGGTTTCAACAAGTTTAACTTTTCCGTGAAGTGGAAGGTCCATTGGTGAGGTCATAACGATTTTGGCTCTTGGGAAACTGTAAACAGTTCCGCCAATTGTGTCCTGCTCAAGCGTTTTATATTTTAGACCAAGTTCTGCACTCTTCAGCGTTGCCGAAATTCCTGCTGGACCTGAACCTACAACTATGACATCAAATTGGGATTTGTGATCTTTTTTGAGCTTCTTGGAAAGATAATTAACTGCCTGTTTCCCCTGCTCAACAGCGTTTTTAATCAAACCCATTCCGCCAAGTTCACCGGCAATAAACAGCATAGGGACATTTGTTTCAAACTCCTGACTGGTATGCGGAAGGTCAACACCTCTTTTTTCAGTTCCAATGTATAAAGCAATTGCCTGAACAGGACATGCATGAAAACAGGCTCCATGCCCTACACATCTTGAAGCATTTACTGTTGTTGCCCTGCCGTTTACTATAGCAAGGATGTCTTTTTCAGGGCAGGCTTCAATACAAGCACCACTTCCGATACAAATATTTTCATTAACAAACGGGTGGAGAGAGACGGGTTCGAAGAGACCGAGTTTTTTTGCTTCCTCGATCTTTTTGACATTTTTTTTTGAGGTTCTGCTTTTCCCTCTAAGGTAAAAAAACAGGACTATAGATATGAGAAGAAGGGCGAATATGTATCCGCCCGTTTCTTCCAGAAAAACTTCATCCACTTTTTATTTTGCCAGTTCTTTCTCCGCAAGTTCGGCTCCGGGAGTACCGGGGAAATCTTTTACAAGTTTCTGCCATGTGGCTTTGGCTTTGGCAACATCTCCCTTTTCACGCTCGATAAAACCAAGGTAAAAAATCGCTTCTGAATTTTTTGGATCAACTTTAATCGCCCGGTTAATTATCTCCAATGCTTTATCCAGCTCTTTCTTTTGGTAATAGAGACTGCTTAAAGCTATGAGAACATCAACATTGTTGGGATTGATTTTTAAATACCTGGTGTATCCCTCGATGGCTTTGTCAGGCTTATGAGCCATTCCCATAAATTCGGCATATTCCAACAATTTTGCCGGATCATTTGGGTTATCGTTTGCAGCTTTTTCGAGTTGTGCCATCTTCTCAAGTATATCTGCTTTTACATTTCCCGATCCGGGTTCACCTGCGGCTCCACTACCCATTCCCTCGTGTGTCCCGTCCTGGGGCATCTGTGCTCCATCTCCAATTGGTGGTGGATCCTGCTTTTTTGTTCCACTCAAGGTTGAAAAAATAACAACCCCGGCAACAGCAAAAACAAGTATGATGATATACACATAAACTTTATTGAACTTCATGTAATTCTCCTAAAAAATCCATCCCGCTCCATAATAAACTGTCACAGCTACATGGATCAGCATTATTATAAACATCGTGATGGCAAATGGTAAATGAAATATATGCCAATACTTAAAAAGTTTGTGCATCGATCTTAAAATTCTGTTTTTTCGGTCAAGAGAAATTTTCTCTTTTGCAGCGGATAATATCTCTTTTACAAGCTTTTTATCAGTCACTCCCGAGTTTTTTAATCTTTCCCGGAGTGAATTTAATGAATTTCTGATTAAAAACCAGTCGCTAAATATAGTCAGTAAACTCGACCATGTTCCTGTGCCTTTTGTGTCACCTGATGCACCAGCTTTCTCAATTTCATCCATTATCGCCTGATCAAGATTAAACTTCTCCTGAAGCATCAAAGTGTTTTCTTTCTGCATCCTGGCAATCTCCTGCGAGTCAAGTTCATTTCCCTTGATTGACCGGGGTATTTTTGTATAAATGAACCTGCCTGCAACTCCCGAGACAACCACTGCCGTCATCGACCAAAACGAAATGGAAACGATTCCCCCAAACTTAAATGCAGTGTGGTATAATACAAATATGGGACCAACAACGCACAGAAAGATATGAAATTCGAGCCAGTGTTTTAATATCCCCCATCTGAAAAACATCCGGGCTCTTTTCCTGATCATATAGGTTGAAACCCCTATAATCATCATCAGTGTACCTGCTATTCCAAGTGCATGACCAAGATATCCCTTCGGTTCAAGAATTATGTGTGCCTCACTGTGATAACCCAGTTTTTTTTGATATCTGGGGATCTCATCAATCTGAGAAGGACGCCAAAGAAGATCGGCCTCTGTGTGCGGTCTCGCCTCTTTTGGTGCTGCATAATAGTCCCTGCCGTTGAAATACAGAAGAACTGTTGAAGTAATCCCAACAATGAAAAAAAGGGATATATAGATAGCATGTGAAAATTTACTCAATTAAATTCCTTTTGCCATCAAAAATGACTTGACTCAATAAGATTAAATTTCCACTTCAATAAGTGTACGGGATTTGGTTGATTTTGCAATTTTAAGCGACTCAAGTTTCCTGTTCAGAAGGCTGAGCCTCTCGTTACCGGCATCATCAAAATCGTCGAATGCCTCTTCAGACTCAAATTCAAAAATCTCACGGAACTTGTTCGATTTTCCCTTCTCTTCGAGAAGCGAATAATTTAACAGTCCTTCAGTTTTAATCAATGATTTGTATTCTTTAATTGAATCCAGATACTCGCCCCGCTTGTTTGGATCGATCTCATAAGATACAAAAAACAAAATCTTTGCCATTTCTACTCCTTATATTTACAGTTCAACGGTACCACGAAAGTTTATTTCGGCAGGACCGGTTAAACTAAGGTTTTCCAGTTTATTATCTAAAATTTCAAAATTTATTATTAAAGTATCACCACTTTTTGTCAGAAGTTTTACAGGTGGAGTTACCTTCCCAAGAGCGAACATCACAATTGCAGCCGCAGTTGATCCAGTTCCACACGCATCTGTTTCCCCCTCAACCCCCCGTTCCCAGGTTCTGATAATCAGATTATGTTCATCCACGGTTTTTATAAAATTTACATTTAGCCCCTGTGGAGCAAAATCAGGATGACACCGCAATTCCCTCCCTAACCCGTCAACAGGAAAACCGGTAAAGTCGCTGAAGGTTTTGCCCGGATAACGGTGGTCAACAGGAACATCATTGATATCCACTATCAAATGTGGTGAACCTGTGTCACAAAAATGTGCTGTGAAAAGGCTGTTGTGTGCCTTTATCTTAAATCCTTTTTTTAATCGAGCGGGTCTGTTAAGGTGAAAAACAGGCTCTCCTCCGTTCGGGAGCTCCCCACGATATATTTTTTCACCAAATTGGAATCTTACCTCGCCGTCACGGTCCATCCCTTGCTCAAATGCGTACTTGATTATGCACCTTGCGCCATTACCACAAAGTGACCCGTTGCTTCCATCTGCATTATAAAAATCAACAAAAAAACCGGCATCTTGGGCCGGATATAAAATGAGTAAACCATCTGCACCAATACCTTTTCTACGGTCGCATAGATGAATTACCTCCTCACGGGAAAACGATTCCTCGCCTCTGGAAATCAGGTCGATTAGTATAAAATCGTTGCCGGCACCATTAACTTTACAAAAATTAAAATATCTCATTCATATAATTTATGTTTTATCAATTTTATAGACAATTTAATTAACCCCTTTTCCCCATTTTTTTGGATAAAAGGCATAATAAAAGTTTATTCAATTTCCGGGAATTACATTTTTTACTAATATTTTTGAGATATAATGCACAAATTTTTCGCTTTAAATTGCTTAAGTTTGCACTATTAAACATTCAACAACTATATAGTAAGGAAAAAATATGAGAAAAGCACTGCTTGTGATGCTTGCTCTTGTTATTTACTCTGCGGGATCGATAACAATTGCACAAAGTCTCAGCACCAAAGTACATTTTGGTGTAGAAGGAAATGCTATTATTCCTATGAATGAGTTTACCGAAACCTCGATTAATGGTGGTTTTAGAGGCTTCTTCAGATATGGATTTAATGACACCTGGAGACTTGAATTCGGTGCCGGTTATGTTAAGTATGCCGGAAAAGATTTCAGATTAACCGAATACGAAACCGATGTGGTGCCCATAGATTTAAGACTATTGTGGTATCCTTTTGGATTCGAGCAGTTTTCGCCATACCTTTATGTTGGTGGTGGTGCATTACATTATAATGTAATAAAAGACCCTGATTCAAGAAAATTCCAGAATCCTGTAAAATCAGTAGAAGGAACAGGTTGGACCGGACTTGGAGTTGGCGGTTTTGGTGTTGATTATGCCGTTTCAGAAAATATCCAGGTTGGTCTTACCGGTGGATTCAATTATTCTTTTACAGATAACCTCAATCATTATAGAGACGGCGATCCAAAAGATACTTATGTTAATGGCGGTCTCCACATTATCTTCGGTGGAACCAATATCAACAAAGATTCTGACGGCGACGGACTTTTGGACAAAGATGAAATCTATGTTTACAAAACCGACCCTAACAAAGCTGACACCGATGGTGACGGACTTAGCGATGGCGACGAAGTTTTGAAACATAAAACAAACCCACTCGTTGCTGATACTGATGGCGACGGACTTAATGACGGCGAAGAATTGTTAAAATTCAACACCAATCCTCTTAAAGCTGACACCGATGGTGATGGTTTGAAGGATGGAGAAGAGGTTCTTAAACATAAAACTGATCCTCTTAAAGCCGACACTGATGGTGACAAACTTAATGACTTTGATGAAGTTACCAAATACAACACCAATCCTCTTAAAGTTGACACCGATGGCGATACCCTTTCCGATTATGATGAGGTTATGACCCACAAAACCAATCCATTAAAAGCTGATACAGATGGTGATGGCATCAACGATGCTGACGAATTAAAACAGTATAAAACCGATCCTCTTAAAGCTGACACCGATGGTGATAAACTTGAAGATGGTAAAGAAGTTAGTCAGTTCAAAACCGATCCTCTCAAAATGGATACCGACGGTGATGGACTTAATGACTTTGAAGAATTAATGAACTACAAAACCAATCCTCTCCTTGCTGATACCGATGCCGGTTCAGTAAACGATAAAGTCGAAGTTGACAGAGGTACTGATCCTCTCGATGCTGGCGATGATGTGATTAAAATGAATGTTCCAATGGTTCTTGATGGAATCGTTTTTGAAACAGGAAGTGCTAAAATTTCACCTGCTTCTGAAGCCACTCTTAACAAAGCATTTAAAACTCTTACCGCCTACACTGAAATTTCAGTCGAAATTCAGGGACATACAGATAATGTTGGTTCCAGAGCTTTCAATATGAAACTTTCACAGGAAAGAGCTGAATCAGTAATGAACTGGATGATCGAAAAAGGTATTTCCAGAAGCAGAATGACTGCTAAAGGATTTGGCCCCGATAAACCAATGGTTCCAAACGATTCTGATGCCAACAAACAGAAAAACAGAAGAATTGAGTTCGTAAGAACTAAATAAGTATCAGGTATTAATTATCAGGGAGTCCACTAAAAAAAGGTCGGGATTAGAAGCATTTTAGATCTTTGATAAGTCATTTTTCAAAGGCTTTAATTTTGCGTAATCAGATTCAGCTAATTTTTATTGAACTTTCCGTAAAATCCTTGATTTATTATTGTTTTTGGGGCTGAAAAGTTAATTTTTAGCCCCTTCTTTAA
>Ga0209573_1003883_pt1 | contig 15560 bp, 15 predicted proteins | sample TNRBio252014_DNA_FD_185870 | JGI IMG/M metagenome (GOLD analysis project Ga0209573, IMG submission 185870) | Wastewater treatment Type I Accumulibacter community from EBPR Bioreactor in Madison, WI, USA - TNR Reactor_6/25/2014_ DNA (SPAdes)... | ecosystem: Engineered > Bioreactor > EBPR >...
TCAGGCCGACGACCAGAAGGCCCATGAAGCCCAGCGGCGCCGCCACCCGGTGCAGTTCGAGCCAGGCCGCATGCAGCCGGGTGCCCACGCCCGCCCAGGCCAGCAGCAGCGCCGACGCGGCGGCCAGCGCCGCCAGCAGGCTGGCCAGCGCGATCCTCAGCAGCCTGCGCACCGCCGGCAGGTCCTTCGCCGTGCGCAGGCTGCGCAGCGCGCCCATGCCCCACAGCCCGAGCGCCACGACGACGGCCGTGCCGCCCAGGATGAGCCACAGCCGCTCGACCGCGGCCATGCCGCTGACCAGCACCAGCACGCCAGGCAGCAACAGCCACCAGATCCAGGCCAGCCGCCGGGTCGACGGCACGCCGGCGCGCAGGGCCACCGGCAACAACTGCGCGCTGGCGCCGATCACCGACATCACCAGCACCCCCAGCGTCAGCAGGTGCAGCGCGGCCAGCGGCCAGCCGGGGGCCGCCGGCGCCTGGAGCCAGGTCTCGCCGGCCAGGGCCAGTGCCACCCAGGCCAGCACATGCATGCCGGCGGCGGCGACGAAGAAGCGTGCCGGCCACCACAAGGGCAGCAGCCGGCTGCGGGCATCGCCGAGAAAGCTGCCGCCCTTCACGGCGACCGGACCCGGCGCAGCCTGAGCCGCACCCCGTCGCCCGGCTCGGGAACCGCCTCCCGCCCCAGTTCGGCCAGCTCCGGATAGAGCATGACCGGGTCACGGTCCAGGCACACCACCAGGTCGAGCGCGTCGTCCAGCGACTGCAGGCGCCTGAGGATGGTCACCAGGGGCTGCGGCGGCGACAGGCCGCGAAGGTCCAGGAACTCCGACCGGGCGGCCGCGCCGTCGGCCTCAGCCCGGGGCGCAGCCTGTGCCGCCGGTCCGGCCGCCGGGCCCGTGGGGTGGCGGGGCGGCTTCATGCGCAGCGCCCGTTGCCGACGCGCTCTTCGTGCAACTCCAGCAGCCGGCGGCGCAGCAGCTTGCCGGTCGCCGTGCGCGGCAGTTCGGGCAACGCATGGCACCAGCGCGGCCGCTGGTGGGCAGGCAGGTCCTGCAGGGCGCGGTCCAACGCCGCCGGCACGCCGGCGGCGTCGCCCTCACCCGCCGACCGCGGCACGAAGAACAAGGCCAGGGCCTGCACGCCATCGGCGTCGGGCGCGGTCACGGCCGCCAGTTCACGCACCCCATGTCCATCGCCCAGGGCTTCGTGCAGAGACTCCGCCAGTGCGCCCAGGTCGACCCAGCGCGCCCCCAGCTTGACCAGCGAGTCCTCGCGCCCGACGAAGACCCAGCCACCACGCGCGCCCGGCTCGAACAGGTCGCCCGGACAGAAGCCCTGCTCGCGGAAGGACTCGGCCTGCTCGCGCGGGCGCTGCCAGTAGCCCAGCGCGAGGGTCGGCGCGCGCACGCACAGCCGCCCGGGCTGGCCCAAAGGCGGCGCGGGTTCGGACCTGCACCCCCGGCGCCGGCAGCAGCCCCTGCCCGTGGTCGAGCAGCATCAGGCACATGGTTTCGGAGCAGCCCCAGCCGTCGACCAGCGGCACGCCGGTGCGCGCCAGCCAGGCCGCGCGCAGGCGTGGCGGCAGCGCTTCACCCGCCGACACCGCCAGCCGCAAGCCTCGCAGTGCAGCGTCATGGCCTTCGGCCAGCAGGTCGCGCAGCAGCGAAGGCACCGTGAAGAGCACCGTCGGCGCCTGCCCGGCGACGACGCGGGCAGTGCCGCTGGCCGTCGGCCAGGCGGCATCGAGCACCACGGTGGCGCCCACTCGCAGCCCGGCGAACAGGCTGTTGGCCAGGGGATAGACGAAGAACAGGCGCGAACTGGCATACAGCCGGTCGGCGGCCGTGATGCCCAACCGCTGCTCGGCCACCCCGTGCACCGCCAGCGCGAAGCGGTGCGCGTGCCGCACCACCTTGGGCGTGCCGCTGGTGCCCGACGAAAACGTCCACAAGGCGTCCTGCTCCGGCCCGGCGGCATGGGCCAGCCGCGCAGCGGCCGCACCGACCAGGGCCAGCCAGCGATGCGGGTCCAGCACCCGCGCGCCCAGGCCCGCGGGCACGGCCGCACCGGCGTCCAGCAGCAGGCAGCGCGCTTGCACTTGCCCGGCCATCGCCTGCCACTGTGCGGCCGACTGCCGCGGGTTGGCCATCACGGCGACCGCGCCGGACCACATCGCCCCCAGCAGCGCGATCGCGGCCTGCGCGCCGTCGGCCAGGCCGATCAGCACCCGGTCGCCGACCGCCACGCCCAGCGAGGTCCAGGCGGCGGCCGCACGTGCCACCTCGACGCGCAAGGCGCCGTAAGTCCAGCGCTGTGCGCCCTCGACCAGCGCCGGCTGCTGCGCGGCGCCCTGGCTCAGCAGCAGCTCGGCCGCATTGAAGGGATGCTCGGTCACGGCGCACCCCGCGCTCGGGCGTGATTCATCCCGCGACGTCGGCCCGCAGGCCCAGCGCCAGCCGGCGGGCCAGTGCCATCGCCAGCGAGCGCCGGTGGTGCGCAGGCGTCACGGTGCTGCGCGCCGGGCTGACCTGGCGCTGCACCAGGCGCGCCAGCTCGTCCAGCCAGGCGTCGTCCAGCGGCCGGCCCAGCAGCGCTTCGGTGTCTGCCAGGCGCTGCGCCGACGAGCCCAGCCCGGTCAGCCCGACGCCCAGCGCGACGACGCGGCTGTCTTCGACGCCCAGCCGCAGGGCGACGCCGGCGAGCGCGAAGTCCATCGAAGCCCGCGCGCGGCCCTTCAGGTAGCCGGCACGGGCGCCGTCGGCCGCCGGCACATGCACCTTGGTCAGCAGCTCGCCCGGCTCGAGGTCCAGATGGGCGGCACCGTCGTCGCGGTAGAACCGGTGCAGCGGCAGCCGACGCGAACGCCCGTCGAGACACAGCTCGAGCTCGGCGTCCAGCGCGATCAGCGGGGCCGCCAGGTCGCTGCAGAACACGGCATTGCAGCGCCGACCCTGCGGCGCGACATGGCAGACCGTGCCCGCCCGCTTGAGGCAATGGTCGTTCGCCTCGCGCCACCAGGCGCTCTGGTTGTAGTAGACGCAGCGTGTGTCCTGGCACAGGTTTCCGCCCAGCGTGGCGGCCGTGCGGTGTGCCGGCCCGGCCACCGACGCCGCGGCCTGCGCGATGGCGCGCCAGGCCGGATGGGCCAGCAGGGCCGGCGCCGCCGCCAGCCGCGCCAGCGTGAGGCCGGCGCCCAGCTCGAGCCCCGTAGGCCGGACCTCGAGTCCGTCCAGCCCGGCCACGCGCGCCAGGCTGACGAGCACGACGGGCGCCTCCAGGCCGCGCCTCAGGTTGGGCAGCAGGTCGGTGCCGCCGGCCAGGCAGCGCCCCCCGGGCCCCGCCGATCGCAACGCCGCCAGCGCCTGTTCCAGCGTCGCCGGCTGCTGCAGTTCGAAGTCGAGCAGGGTTTCCATGTCAGCGTGCGAGTTTCGTTTCAGGGTCCGCCGCGGGTGGACGCCGCTGCGCCTGGCGGTCGCGCCGCCGGCGGGCGGTCAGGGCCTCCAGCACACGATCGGGTGAGGCCGGCAGGCCACCCAGGCGCAGGCCCAGCGCGTCGGCGATGGCATTGGTCAATGCCGGTGGCGCGCCATGCAGGGCGCCCTCGCTGGCCTCCTTGGCGCCAAACGGCCCCAGGGGGTCGATGCTCTCCACCAGGTGAACCGCGATCGGCGGCGAGTCGAGACTGGTGGCCATGCGGTAGTCGATCAGGTTGGCGCGCAGCGGCAGCCCCTGGTGGTACTGGGTTTCCTCGCTGAGCGCCTGCCCGAGCCCCATCCAGACGGCACCCTGCACCTGCCCTTCGACCGCCCGCGGGTTGATCGCCCGACCGCAGTCATGCGCCGCCCAGACCTGCAGCACGCGCACGGCACCGGTGGGCTCGTCGACCTCGACCTCGACCACCTGGGCGGCGTAGGAGAAGCCGGCCGTGGACCCCACCGCGGCGCCGCGGTAGCGCCCGCCCTGGGTCTCGGGCGGCGTGCTCCAGTGGCCGGCCACGGTCAGCGTGCCGCCTTCGGCCAGGGCCGTGCGCACGAGCTCCGGCCAGGACAGGCCGCGTTCGTCGGTGCCGTCGCCGCTCATCACCCGGCAGCGCTCGCCCAGCCACTCGAGCTGCTCGGGCGGCACGTGCAGGCGTCGTGACGCCGCCTGCAGCAGCCGCTGCTGCAGCGCCTGCGCGGCACGCAGCGCCGCATTGCCGACCATGAACGACACGCGCGACGAGTACGAACCGTTGTCCTTGGGGGTCAGCACGCTGTCGGTCGCCACCACGCGGATGCGCGACGCCGGCAGCGACAGCACCTCGGCCACCACCTGCGTCAGCAACGTCGAGCTGCCCTGGCCGATGTCGGCGGCGCCGGTCAGCAGCGTGATGCCGGCATCGAAGTCGACGCGCAGCTGCACCACGGCATGCGGCTCGCCGGTCCAGTGCACCGGCTTGGCGCTGCCCGACACGTAGTGCGAGCAGGCCATGCCCAGTCCACGCCCTCGAGGCAGTGCTCCGCGGCGCTCGCGCCAGCCCGAGGCCTGCTCGACCCAGTCCAGGCACTGCGGCAGGCCGTAGGAGTTGACCTGCAGGTCGTTGAGCGTGCGCTCCGGCGGCGCCAGCAGGTTGGCACGGCGCAGCGCGAACGGGTCCATGCCCAGCGCGGCGGCCAGCTCGTCGAGCACCGACTCGAAGGCATGGCGGATGTCCACCGCGCCATGGCCGCGCATCGCGCCGCAGGGCGGCGTGTTGCTGTAGACGCGCTCGCCCCGGTAGCGCACGGCGCCCACGCGGTACAGCGCATGCAGCAGCGAGCCGGCATACAGGATGGTGACCAGCCCGTAGCCGGCATAGGCGCCGCCACGCTGCACCGCCTCGGCGTCGACGGCCAGGATGCGGCCGCCGCCGTCGACGGCGATCTTCATGCGGATGTCGGTCTCGGGCCGGCCGCGATGGGTCAGGAACACCTCCTCGCGCGTCAGCTCCAGCTTCACCGCGGCGCCGGCGGCGCGCGCCAGCGCCGCGGTCACGATCTCGAAGTTCAGCGGCTCGACGCGGTGGCCGAAGCCGCCGCCGACGAAGGGCTTGACGACCCGGATGTCGGACTCCTCCATGCCCAGGCAGCGCGCCAGCGCCAGGTGCAGGTAGTACGGCACCTGCGTCACCGAGTGCACCGTGAGCTGCCCGCGCTCGCGGTCGAACTGCGCCAGCGTGGCATTCAGCTCGATCTGGCCATGGGCGATCTCGGCATAGTGGAAGCGCCGCTCGAGGACCTGCGCGGCGGCGGCAAACCCGGCCTCCACGTCGCCGAAGCACTGGTCGACTTCGCGCTCCAGGTTGCCCGGCTTGTCCTCGTGCAGCTGCGCGGCACCGGCCGCGCGCGCTGCGCGGGCGTCCAGGCAGGCGGGCAAGGGGTCGAGCTGCACGCGCACGAGCGCGAGCGCGCGCTGCGCCGTCGCTTCGTCCAGCGCCGCCACGGCGACCAGGGGTTCGCCCCGGTAGCGCACCTTGCCGCGCGCCAGCGGCCATTCGTTCTGCGCGATCGGGATCACGCCGTAGGGGGCCGTGAAGTCCTCGCCCGTGATGACCGCCGCCACGCCCGGCAGGGCGCATGCCGCGCGGGTGTCGATGGCGACGATCACGGCATGCGCCTCGCGGCTGCGCAGGATGCGGCCCACCAGGGGCTGCCTGACCGGCAGGTCGGCGGTGTAGAGCGCCTGTCCGCTGACCTTGTCGACGCCGTCGACCAACGGCGTGGAGACGCCGACGGCCTGCGGCGTGCGGGCATCGAGCCGGCGATCCATGTCAGTCCCCACGGGCGCGGCGCACGGCGGCCGCGACCCTGACGGATTCGACGATCTTGACGTAGCCGGTGCAGCGGCAAAGGTTGCCGGCCAGCGCGGCGCGCACCGCCGCCTCGTCGGGGTCGGCATCGCGCCGCAGCAGCGCCTCGGCGGCCATCAGCATGCCCGGCGTGCAGAAGCCGCACTGGGCACCGAGGTGTTCGTGAAAGGCGCGCTGCAAGTCGCCGAGGCTGCCGTCACGGGCCAGGCCCTCGACCGTCTCGACTTCCCGGCCGGCACATTCCAGCGCCAGCGTGATGCAGGCCAGCCGCGGCTGGCCGTCGACCAGCACCGTGCAGGCCCCGCATTCGCCGCCGTCACAGCCCTGCTTGGTGCCGGTGGCGCCGGCCACATCGCGCAGGTAGTGCAGCAGCAACATCGAGGGCAGCACCGCGTCCTCGCGGGGGCGCCCGTTGAGCTGCAGGCGAAGCAGGCGTTTCGATCCCATGGTCCCAGTCCTGTGTGCTAGTCGCGCGGCCGCAGGTCGCGCACGCGCTGCGCCTTGCCCATGGAGCGCGGCAGCGCGCCGACCTCCAGCACCCTGACGTGCGCGCTGATGCCTATCATCGACTTGACGTGGTGAGCCGCCTCGCGCGCACGGGCGTCGAACTCCGACGGCGCGACGCCGGGTGCGGCCTCGACCTCGATGTCGATCTCGTCCAGCGCCCCGCGGCGGTGGACGACGATCTGGTAGTGCGGCGACAAGCCCTGGCGCCCCACCAGCACCGCCTCGACCTGCGACGGGTAGACATTGACGCCACGGATGATCAGCATGTCGTCGTTGCGCCCCGTGATGCGCAGGATGCGCGCATGCGTGCGCCCGCAGGCGCAGCGCGAGCGCTCTATGCGCGTGATGTCGCGCGTGCGGTAGCGGATCATCGGCAGCGCCTGCTTGGTCAGCGTGCTGATGACCAGCTCACCGGGCTCGCCGTCGGGCACCGGCTGGCCGCTTTCGGGGTCAAGGGCCTCGAACAGGAAGTGGTCCTCCCAGCCGTGCAGCCCGCAGGCATGCAGGCACTCGCAGGCCACGCCCGGGCCCATGATCTCCGACAAGCCGTAGATGTCCACCGGCCGCAGGCCCAGCCGCTCGCGAAGGGCCTCGCGCATGGCCGCGCTCCAGGGCTCGGCGCCGAACAGCCCGACCTCCAGCCGGCTGCGGCGCAGGTCGACCCCCATCTGCTCGGCGACCTCGGCGATGGCCAGCGCATAGGAGGGTGTGCTGCACAGCACGCGCGCCCCGAAGTCCATGATCAGCGCCACCTGGCGCTCGGTGGCGCCACCGGACATCGGCACCACCACCGCACCCAGCCGCTCGGCGCCGGCATGGGCGCCGAGGCCGCCGGTGAACAGGCCGTAGCCGTACGCGTTGTGCACGATGTCACCGCGGCGCGCGCCGGCCGCCGTCAGGGAGCGCGCCATCAGCGCCGCCCAGGTCTCCAGGTCCGCTGCGGTGTAGCCGACCACGGTGGGTCGACCGGTGGTGCCCGACGAGGCGTGCAGCCGCGCCAGTGAGGACACGGGCCGCGCGAACAGCCCGAACGGGTAATGGTCCCGCAGGTCGGTCTTGACCGTGAAGGGCAGGTGCCGCAGCTGGTCGAGGCTGCGCAGCCCGCCCGGCTCGAACCCGGCCTCGCGCAGGCGCTGGCGGTGCAGCGGCACATGCTCGAAGGCGTCGCGCAGGCTGGCCTGCAGCCGCTCGAGCTGCAGCGCCTGCAGCGCGTCGCGGGAAAGCGTCTCGAGCTCCGGCTCGAACATGGCCACCGGCGGCGCCGTCATGGTCCCGCCCTCCGCACGCCGCGCACCGGCGGGTGCACGATCGCGAAGCCCTGGTTGAACGCCGCCCTTGTGACCAGCTGCCACTTGAAGGCCAGGCCGCCCGCCAGGCAGGCCAGCATGGCCAGCGCCTGCAGCACGCCCTGGCCACCGGCCGGCAGTGGCGAGAGCCCGGCGACCAGCAGCATGGCCAGCGCGAGCAGGCTGCCGGCATTGAAGGCATGTCCGGCGCGATTGACCTCGGCCAGCGGGCGCGCGGACAGCTGCGCCGAGAGCCGGCGATACCACCGCGCGCCGATCACGAACCGGGCCAGCGTCAGCCCAGCGCAGGCCCAGGCGAGCGGGTCCAGCAGCCCCGGCCGCGCGAAGAGCGCCCACAGCCCGAGCAAGGCGGCGCCTTCGGCCAGGCCGGTGGCGACGATCAGGGGCAGCGTCAAGGGCTCCCGCCAGGCCGGGATGCCGCGCGCGGCGACCAGGATGCGCCCCTGGCAGTAGACAAAGGCCAGCCCGGCCAGTGCGGCGGGCACGGCAGCCGCAGCCAGGCCGAGGCCGGCGGCCAGCGCGGCAGGCAGCAGCAGCAGGGCCGCCAGCGCCTCACGCGTCATCCACGACCGGCGCGCGGCGCGCAGGACGTTCAGCGCCCGCCAGGGGCGACCGATCTCGAACCAGACGCTGAGCAGCCCGGCGGCCACCAGCGCGGCCGCCAGCAGCCAGGGTACGGCGGCGCTGCCGGGGGCGGCAAGCGCCGTCGCCACCGCCAGGCCGGCGCCCGCCCCGCCGGCGGCGAAGTTGGCCGCCGCGCGGCCGTCCCACTGTGTCTGCCTTTGAGGGGCGATGTTCATGGCGCCTCCCCCTGCGGCGCCTCGGCAGGCTCGGCGCGGTCCCACAGGTAGTAGAACCCCGGCCCGGTGCCCAGCGACTCGTGCATGCGGAAGTGCCGGTTCTCGCGCAACAGCGTGCTGACCGGGGAACCCGGGTCGTCGAGGTCGCCGAAGGTCAGCGCGGCGGCGATGCAGGCGTTGGCGCAGGCCGGCGTGGCCTGCGGGTCGCGGCCCGGGACCAGCCCCTGGGCCAGGCCCTCGTCGATGCGCTCGACGCAGAAGGTGCACTTGGTCGCCACCGCGAGCCGGCGCGGGTCGTGCCGCTGGCGCTCGGCGTCGGTCGCCTGGCCATAGGCGAAGCTGGCACGCAGGGTCTTGTGGCGGGCCTGGTAGGGGCATGCCACGGCGCAGTAGGCGCAGCCTATGCACAGCTCGTAGTCGATGGCCACGATGCCGTCGTCACGCCGGGTGGTCGCCCCGGTCGGGCAGACGTCGCGGCAGGGCGGCTCGTCGCAGTGCATGCAGCCCACCGGCACGAAGGCGCGCTGCACGTCGGGGTACTCGCCGAACTCCGTGTCCAGCACCCGCCGCCACTGCACGCCCGGCGGCGTCGCGTTGGCATGCTTGCAGGCCGCCGTGCAGGTCTGGCAGCCGACGCAGCGGCGCAGGTCCGCCACCATGGCCCAGCGTGTCATGCGCGCCTCCTCTCGAGCTTGACGCGCACGATGTCGGCACCGGAGCCGGTGGCGTCGGTGAGTTCGATCGACATGGTGGCCAGCGTGTTCAGGCTGGGCATGCCGAAGTCGCGCGCCAGCGGCGTCGCCCAGTGGTCGAACTGGCCGACCAGCAGCAGCGTGTCGGGGCGGATGCCCTGGCGCAGCACGGCGCGGCCGCGCACACGCCGCGCCGGGGTGGAGATCTCGATCTCGTCGCCGTCGGCGATGCCCAGCCGGGCGGCCGCACCGGTGTTGACGATGACGCCGCGGTGACCCGCGATGTTGCCCGCCACCTCGTGCATCAGCTGCACGCCGGCGTTGCCGCCCCAGGCGTACTGCATGCTGCGCGCGGTCAGCAGCCAGAAGGGGTAGTCGCCCGCCGCGCCGCCGGCGTGCACCACCGCCTGCGCCCACAAGGCACCGAAGTCCTTGCAGGGAGGCAGCGCCTGGTACTCGGCAAGCTGGCGGTCCCACCAGTGCATGCCATGTTCGTGCAGGCGCCGGCCGAGTTCCTCGCCGACGCGCTTGAGGCGCTCCTGGTAGGGCAGCTCGAAGCGCAGGCCCTGGCGCTCCAGGGTCGGCCGCAGGTACCACTGACTCTGCGGGAAGGGTTGGGTCGCGAAGCCCTGTTCGCGCCACCAGTCGAGTCCATGCGCCTCGCGACCCTGGCTGAGTTCGGCGCTGGCGGCCCGGCAGACGGCGTCCCAGATCGTCTCGCGGTCCAGCGGCCCTGCGGCGGTCAGGGAGAAGTCGCCATGGTCTCCGGACAGCGGCACGCCGGCCGCGCCCTTGTTGATCGCCCCGACATAGCGCTCGCTCAGCCCGCAGCGCGCGGCGAGTTCGGTCGCCACGTCGGTGAAGTCGCGTGCCTGGCCGCGCGGCGCCACCGCCGGCTGGCGCAGTGCAAAGCCCTCGTGCGTCCAGAACTGCTCGACGTACTTGGTGCCGCCGATGCGGATCAGCTGCAGGCTCTCCAGGTCCACCGCGTCGGGCAGCAGGATGTCGGCGAAGTGGTTGCTCTCGTCGCGCGTGTAGGCGAAGGCGACGACGAAGGGGAAACGCGCCATCTTCTCGGTCAGCGCGGGAGTGTCCCAGAACGAGATCGCCGGGTTGGTGCGGTAGAGGAACCAGACCTCGGGCAGCGTCACGCGCGGCAGGCCGGGCGGCGTCTCGTCGAGGAACATCCACGAGAAGTGCGTCGGGCCCAGCGCCTGGCTCCAGGGCCCGTCTGCCGCCAGCGGCACCATCGTGCGGTAGGCGTTGCGGATGTTCGGCGCCGGCCGCCAGTGCGCGCGGTCGGTCGGGTTCAGCGGGTAGTGCATGAAGCCGTCGGGACCGGGCTTGACGCTCTGCAGCCGTTCGCTCATCGGCCGGTTCAGGCGCACCGTGGTGCCTATGGTGCCGCCCGGCACCTCCAGCGCCCCGACCAGCAGCGCGAGCATGGTGCGTGCCCAGCAGCACTCGTAGCCGCCCCAGCCGTTGTTGACCGTCTTGCCCAGCGACACCGCCACCGGCCGCAGCGGCATCTCGACGCCGTCGATGACGATGCGGCGGCCGACGCCGGCATGGTCGAGGTACTCGTGCGCGATGCGGCGAATCGTCGCCGCCGGCACGTCGCACACCGACTGCGCCCATTCCGGCGAGTAGCCGGCCATGTGCTCGACCAGGCGCGTGAACGCCGTGGCGCCCTCGAGCCGGCCTTCGGCCAGCCGCTCGCCGTCGGCACCGTCGACCCGCGATTCGGCGAGCCAGCGGCCCTCCAGCGCCTCGCGCATGCCGGGCGTGTCGTGGGGGACGGCGCGGCCCTGCAGTTCATCCCAGACCAGGGGCTTGCCGCTGGCCGCATCGCGCAGGTAGTAGCCCTGCTCGCCGACCAGATAGGGCGACGCGCTCCAGCGGCGCAGGCAGTCCAGGTCCAGTCGCTCGCGCGGTGCCTCGTGCAGCAGCACGTGGATCAGCGCGTAGAGGAAGGCGGCGTCGGTCTTGGGCTTGATCGGCACCCACTCGGCCGAGCAGGCGCCGGTGACCGAGAGGTGCGGCTCGACCTGCACGCGCTTCATGCCGCGCACGCGCGCGGCCGCATGGCGCCAGACGCCGACCACGCCGCCCGAGGCCTCGACGTTGGCGCCGCAGGAGATCAGGTACTCGCAGTGCGGCGTGTCGGGGGCGACGATGAAGGCGCGGTGCCAGAACTCGCCGTACAGGTGCTCAGAGTGGTAGCACTTGACGCCCTGCCCCGAGCCGAAGCCCATGTCCACCGGGCCCCAGGCGGCCAGGAAGGCCGGAAAGGTGCCCATGTAGGACTGCGGCGTGCCCCCGCCACCGAAGCTGGCGGCCACGCGCGGGTAGCCCGACTCGTCCAGCAGCCCCTGCTCGCGCACGTGCCGGAGCTTGTCGGCAATGGTCGACAGCGCCTCGTCCCAGCCGATCTCGACCCAGTCGGGGTCCTGGTCACGCCCCTTCTTCGGGTTGCGCCGCTTCATCGGGGCCAGCACCCGATGGGGGTTGTAGGCCTTCTGCACCAGGCCGAAGGCCTTGACGCACACCTTTCCACCGCCGGGGTGGAAGGCGGCGGCGCAGAAGTTGGGCTCGACCTCGGTGGCTACGCCGTCCTCGACCTTGACGGTCAGCAGGTCGGGCCCGGCCACGCACTGGTAGCAGTAGGTCGGCACGCGTCGCGTCGTGCGCCCGGCCCCGGGCGCTGCGGCCGAGCCCGCGCTGCCGGCGCCGGCGACCGCGGCATTCACGCCAACCCCGCCTTGGCGGCCTTGGCCGCCAGCCGCTTCTCGGTCGACGTGCGCTCGACGACGAAGCGCTTGTGCTGTCCACGGGCGATCAGGTCGACGCTGTCCCGCGCCTGCACCTCGAAGCTGGCCGCGCGCCCGTCCATCGCCTGCAGCGTGACCGTGATCTCGACCTGCATGCCCATCAGCGTCGCCGCCAGGTGGTCGACCTCGACCCGCGTGCCGACCGAGTCCTCGCCATCGTCGAGGTGCTCGAGCAGCAGCTCGCGGCAGCACATCTCGATGTCGCGGACCAGCATCGGCGTCGCGTACACGCGAGCCTTCTCGCCCATGAAGTCGATCGTGCGCTCGCGGTCGACCACGAAGCTCGCGCGGCGCTCGAGGCCGGGGGTCAGGCTGGGTTTCATCGCAGGTTCTCCATCTCGGGGTTTACCGGCCCAGGCAGGCCTGCCTGAGCCGGGCGTCGTCTCGCCGTCGCTGCGCCGGGGCTGAGGGCACGATGCGGCTGGGGTCGGGGAAGGGCAGCTTCGTGGCCCGGGCTGACCGGGCCTGCAAGGCGGCTCACGGGAGATTCGCCCCGCGCGATGTCGATCGCCTGGCGCACATGGCAGGCGATGGACAGACCCTGCGCCATCGGCGGGCGGATCGCCCCGGCGGTCGGGCCGGGGGCAACGAACTGCAACCAGGCTTGTCTCATGCCACGCCCCTTGCCGACATCTGCCGCCTGGTGAGGGCGTCTGTCGAACCCACCGCCACCGGACCCGGCAGGCCCTCAGTTCACCCGCGCCGGGTCGCCGTGGCGCAGCCCGGGCCTGCGCAAGGCCGGCAGGCCGGGGCCCCTGGGGTCGCCGGCCGCCCGCAGCGAGGACCACCGCAAGGCCGCGGCCGACAAAAGGCGGGAGAATGACCGCCTCGCGCCAGGACTCGTCGTCATCGCTGTCTCCTCTCGAGGGCTCACGTTTCGAGCACCGGCAGGAGGACCCTGCGCGACACGGAACCGGCCTTTGTAAGCTCATTTTGGTACCGTAATGCCGATATGAATTTGACCCAGTGCAAGAATTGGCCGTCATGAAAGGGAGAACGGTGTTGCCTGCCCCAGCCTCTGCGCCGCCCAGGCCGGCCCCGGCACGGCGGACCGCGGCGCGCACGGTGCAGGTGCGCGCGGTTCGCCGCACCGACCTCGAGGCGGTGATCGCGCTCGACGCCTCGGTCACCGGGCTGGAGAAGCGCAGCTACTGGGAACGCGTCTATCGCCGCTACGGCTGTGCGCGCAAGGTCGAGCAGCGCTGGTTCATCGTCGCCCTGCTCGAGGGCCGGGTGGCCGGTTTCATGATCGGCGAGGTGCGCGACTGGGAGTTCGGCTCGCCGCCGTGCGGCTGGGTGTTCGCGATCGACGTCGACCCGGCGGCGCGCCAGCAGGGCGTGGGAACGCGACTGCTGGACGAGGCGAAGACGCGCTTCGCGCGCGACGGCGTAACGCGGCTGCGTACGCTGCTGCATCGCGACAACGTGCTCATCCTGTCCTTCTTCCGCAGCCAGGGCCTGATGGCCGGCCCGCTGATCCCGCTCGAGTGCGAACTGCCGACAGGGGCCGCGCGATGAAGCTGCAGGTGGCCACCATGCTCGCGCTGTACAGCGTGCTCGAGTTTGCCGCCGACCCCGGGCGCCACGTGGCGGCGGCCGAGATCGCCGACAAGTACCGCGTGTCTCCCCACCATCTGGCCAAGGTGCTGGCCCTGCTGGCCCACGCCGGCATCGTGGAGTCGGTGCGCGGCGTCGGCGGGGGCTACCGCTTCTGCGCCAACGCTCGCCGGCTGACGCTGATGGACGTCATCTCGCTGTTCGAGGACTTCGGCGTCGAGGCACCGAACAACCTGGTCGACGCCCGGCCGCAGGCGGTGGACCGCGTGCTGGCCGGCGTGCTGACGGAGATCGACCAGATCGCGCGCGCGACCTTCTCGTCGATCACGCTGGCGACGCTGCTGCGCCTGGTGCGCGAGGACCTCGAGAGGGGCCAGGCCGCCGGCAGCGGGCCGGCCTGAGTCAGCCCGCTGCGGCGGCTGGCGCGGCGGTCAGGGCCACCAGCCGCAGCAGGTGCGCCCAGCCTTCGTCGACTTCGGCCTGCATGACAGCGATGTCGTCGGCCGACAGGTGGCGGTAGCGGCGCTGCAGTGCCAGGTAGTCGGCCACCGGCCGCGTGCGCTCGCTCAGGTTCAGCGTCCACTGTCGACCCTGCTCGACTTCGAGCAGCGGGAAGGCGCCGCACTCGACCGCCCGCCGCGCCGCCTCGATGCCGCCGTCGTCGCTCAGGCCCCAGCCGTCCAGGCAAGGCACCAGCAGGGTCAGCAGCCTGAAGCCGTGGATGTGGCGCGCCTTCTCGACCTTGCGCACCAGGTCGGCGACATGGCCGATGCTGGCGGTGGCGACATAGGGCACCTGGTGGGCGGCCATGATCTCGGCCAGGTTCTTCTTTCGCGTGGTCTTGCCGGCCGGTGTGCTGCCGGTGCGTGCGAAGCGCGGCGTCGAGCTCGACTTCTGCGCCCCGGTGTTCATGTAGCCTTCGTTGTCCAGGCAGACGTAGAGGATGTTCTCGTTGCGCTCGGCGGCCGAGGACAGGCACTGGAAGCCGATGTCGTAGGTGCCGCCGTCACCGGCCAGCACCAGCACCTGGGTATCGCGTCGCCCGGTCGCGTCGAGCGCGCGCCGCAGGCCCGAGGCCGCCGCCGCGCTGGCTTCCAGCGAGGGCTGGTAGACGGGGATGCGCAAGGCGCTGAAGGGCTGCGCCCCGGCGATGATGGCCATGCACGAAGGCGGGATCACCGCCATGGTGTCGGGCCCCAGCGTCGCGAGCACATGGCGCACCGACAAGGCCTCGACGCAGCCCGGGCAGGCGGCGTGGCCCGAACACAGCATCTCCGACTTCGGCTGCAGCAGCGGCTTCATGGGCACTCCATCCATACCGACTCGGGCCGCGGCTCGCTGGCGACGGCCTGCGCCACCAGCGCGCAGATGCGATCCGGCGGCATGTTGACACCGCCCACGCCGGCCAGCCGACCATGCACACGCGGCGGCCGCGGCAGCCCGTAGAGCGCCGAACGGACTTCCTGGTGCAGCACGCCGCCCAGCCCGGGCGAATGGTCGCGGTCGAGCACCAGCACGTCGCGCGCGCCCTCCAGTGCCGCGCGCAGCGCCGCCAGCGGCAGTGGCCGCAGCAGGCGAAGCTTGACCAGTCCGACCTCGTGCCCGCGTTCGCGCAGCTGGTCGACCGCCTCGCGCACGCTGCCGCACAGGCTGCCCAGCGCGACCACCAGGGTCTGCGCGCCCTCGCAGCGATAGGACTCGACGATGCCCCAGCCGCGACCGCTGAGCAACTGCCATTCGAGGTCGGCCTGCTGCGCCACCTGCAGCGCCTCGGTCATGGCGTCCTCGATGTCGCGGCGGTGCTGCATGTACATCTGCGGCGACACCACGTTGCCCCAGCCCGAGGGATGGTCGGTGTCCAGCCGCTGCGCGGGGGCGTAGCGCGGCAGCAAGCGCTCCACCCACTGCGGCGGCGGCAGCTCGACCGGCTCGAGCGCATGCGAGACGTAGAAGGCATCGAGGTTGATCATCGCCGGCAGCCGCACCTGCTCGGCGACGCGAAAGGCCTGCAGCACGGTGTCCAGCGCCTCCTGCGGG